>Ga0105107_10000222_pt1 | contig 33674 bp, 36 predicted proteins | sample PPLLaktember2015_6_FD_79335 | JGI IMG/M metagenome (GOLD analysis project Ga0105107, IMG submission 79335) | Freshwater sediment microbial communities from Prairie Pothole Lake near Jamestown, North Dakota, USA - PPLs Lake P8 Core (1) Depth... | ecosystem: Environmental > Aquatic > Freshwater >...
ACCGAGGCCAGCGCTTCGAGCGAGCGCGCGAGCAGCGAGCGACCGGCGAGCGGCACGAACGCCTTCGGCAGCGCCGACCCGAGCCGCTCGCCCCGGCCGGCGGCGAGCACGAGGGCGGCGGTACGCATGCGGCGCACCATAGCCGAGGGCCGGTGGCCGCCCCACGCAGGGTCGATCCGTGCGGTGGCGCACGTTTGAAACGCGAAGCTGCGCCGATTTCGGGGGGCGGGGGGCGGGGTCCTGCCCTACCGTCGCGGCCCGGAGGGGACCCGATGCGACCGATCGTCCGTGCGTGCTCCGCCTTGCTCCTCGCCCCGCTCGTCGCCCTGCCCGTCTCCTCGGTGAAACCCGCCATCGCCGCCGACCTCGACCCCGCCGCCGCGACGGCGCCTGCTGGGACTGCTGCGGACGGCGCACAGCCGAGCCCCGCGCCGACGGTGTTGCACGCCTCGTCCCTGCCCTCCGCCGGTCGCGTGCCCCTCACGTTGCAGGAGGCGATCGAGCTCGGCCTGCGCAAGAACCTCGCGGTCGAGATCGCGCGCTTCGATCCCGCGGTCGCGGACCAGCAGGTGCGCGAGGCCTGGGGCGCCTTCGATCCGCTCTTCGCCGGCAACTTCGGCTATCTGAGCAGCCAGACGCCGAACGCCAACGCGATCCTCGGCGTCACGAACCTCGAGCAGCAGATCACGTCGGGCGACCTCGGGCTCACGGGCCTGATCCCGAACTGGGGCGCGGCCTACGACATCGGGTACGCGGGCGACCGGCTGCGCACCAACTCCACGGTGAGCGCGCTCTCGCCGGAGCTCTCGTCGTCGCTGGTCGGCACCCTCGCGGTTCCGCTGCTCCGCGGCTTCCTCTACGGCCCCGCCGACACCGCGCTGCGCGTGAGCCGGCTCGGCGTCGACACCGCGAACGAGACCTTCCGCACCGCGCTCATGGACGTGGTCCAGACGATCGAGAACGCGTACTGGCAGGTGATCGCGTCGTCCGAGCAGCGCCGCGTGGCGGAGAAGAGCCTCGAGACCGCGAAGAAGCTGCTCGACCAGGTGCAGACACAGTACGAGGTCGGCGTAGTCTCGAAGGTCGACGTGGTCGAGGCCGAGGCCGGCGTCTACCAGCGCGAGTACGACCTGATCGTCGCGAAGACGACCTACCGCCAGGCCCAGGACAACCTGATCGCGCTGATCTACGGCCAGGAGTTCCGCGCCGCGGACCAGGTCGAGATCGACCCCCTCGACCAGCCCGAGGGCGACATCGTCTACGACACGGACCTGGACGTGATCATGGCCAAGGCCAACGTGAAGCGGCCGGAGCTCGCGGCGGCCCAGAAGAACGTCGAGATCCGGGACGTGCAGCTCACGGCCGCGAAGAACCAGCGGCTGCCGCAGGTCGACGTGGTCGGCACGTACGGCTACGCGGGCCTCGTGGGCTCACCGAACCCGAACTTCAACACGTTCTTCACCGGTGGCAGACCGATACCGAACCTCGGCCGCAACTTCTGGGACACCAACTCCGAGTACTTCGGAGCCGACGGCTCCCGGACCTGGGGCGCCCAGGGCGTGGTCTCGATCCCGATCCTGAACGAGGCCGCGCGCTCGCGCGTCTCGCAGGGCGAGCTCGAGCTGCGACGGGCGAAGACCGGCACGCTGCGCATCGAGCAGCAGATCGTGCTGGAGGTCCGCCAGGCCGTGCGCAACCTGGCGGCGGCGAAGGAAGGCATCCAGGCGGCCGAGAGCCGCCAGCGCGCGTCCACGGAGCAGCTGCGGGCGGAGACGATCCGGCAGGAGCAGGGCGAGTCGACGCCTTTCGACGTGCTGCTGCGCGAGCGCGACCTGGTGGAGGCGGAGGCCCAGAAGATCGAGGCCCAGCGCATCTATCGCACCTCGGCGACGAACCTCGACCGCGCCCAGGGCACGATCCTCGAGACCCACCGCATCGAGGTCGAGAACCAGCTCCTGCTGAGGTAGGTTCGGCCGATCCACGGTTCGGAGGCCCACGTGAGCTTGTTCGGGGGACGACGTCGGGATGGAGGCTCGGAGCCGGCGGAGACGCCGGTCTCGGGCGCAGGTGGCTTCACGCCGCCGGCGCCCTTCGCGGCGCCCGCACCGCGAGGCGAGCCGGAACGCACAATGATCAAACAGTCTTCTCATTCCATGGGAGCGCCGCTCGTCGGCGGGGGGGAGAGCATGGCCAACATCGGGAAGTCGATCGTCATCAAGGGCGACTTGAGCGGCGAGGAAGACCTCGTCATCGAGGGTCGCGTCGAGGGCAAGGTGCATCTGCCGAAGAACCGGCTGACGATCGGCCAGACCGGGAACGTGACCGCCGACGTGCACGCGCAGTCGGTGTGCGTGATCGGCCGCGTCGCCGGCAACGTCAGCGCCGGCGAGCGCCTCGAGATCCAGGCCACGGGGATCGTCGAGGGCGACGTGAAGGCGCCGCGCCTGTCGGTGCAGGAAGGCGCCGTGATGAACGGCTCGATCGAGATGTCGACGAAGGAAGCGCCCGTGGCGGCGAAGCCCGCCGGCGGGCCGACGCTGGCGCCCGCGCCGCCTCAGGCGGCCGCGGCCGGCGGCGAACGCCGGATCGGCTGACGACGCCACGAGGCGGGGCCGCCCGCGCCCCGCCTCGTCGGCCGCCGCCTAGGATCGCGCCGGCTTCTCCTTGCGCACCGGCTTCTGCTCTTCCTGCTTGCCGTAGCGCTTGTGCAGCCAGAGCAGGATCGGCGTCGCGATGTACATGGACGAGTACGTCCCGACGATGATGCCGGTCGCCATCGCGAGCCCGAAGGACGCGATCACCGGGCCGCCGAAGAAGAACAGCGCGAGCGACGAGAAGATCGCGGTGCCGCCCGTCAGGACGGTGCGCGACAGCGTCTGGTTCAGGCTGTCGTTCACCATGTGCGGGAAGTCGTAGGTGGTGTGCAGCGCCATGTTCTCGCGGATCCGGTCGTAGACGACGATCTTGTCGTTGATGCTGTAGCCGAGGATCGCGAGCAGGGCGGCGAGCATGGTGAGATCGAACTCGCGCCCGAGCAGCACCATCAGGCCCGCCGTGAGCAGGATGTCGTGGGCCTGCGCCACGATCGCGCCCGGCGCGAAGATCGGCGTGAAGCGGAACGCGATGTAGATCAGCAGAGCGATGATCGAGATGCCGAGGGCCTCGAGGCCGCGCTCGCGCAGCTCGGCGCCGACCTTCGGGCCCACGAAGTCGACGCGCTCCAGGGAGACGGGCCCGACGTCCTTGGTCAGCGCCTCGCGGATCTGGTCCGCGAGCTCGCCCTTCTCGCCGGCGCTCTCGGCCTGGAAGCGGACCAGGAAGTCCGTCCCGCCCGTCTGGTCGCCGATCCGAACGATGTCGGCGGTCTCGAGGCCGAAGGGCCCGAGGGCGGAGCGGATCTTCCCCTCGTCGGCGGCCGCCTCGGGCGCGAAGCGAAGCTGCAGCTCGACGCCGCCGGTGAAGTCGAGGCCGAGCTTCACGCCGCGCGTGAAGCAGGCGACCAGCGAGATCACGAGCAGCGCGACCGAGATCCAGATCGCGATCCGCGACTGTCCCACGAAGTCGATGTGCGTGTCGTGCTTGATCAGTTCGAAGGGCACGGGGCTGGTTCCTCTCTGGTGGGATCGTCGGAGGCGCTCAGATCGAGAGCTCGGTCACGCGGCGCTCGCCTGGATAGATCGCGAACAGGACGCGGGTCACGATCACCGCCGTGAAGACGGTGGTGAGGAGGCCGATCCCGAGCGTCACCGCGAAGCCCTTGATCGGCCCGGTGCCGAACTGGTAGAGGATCCACGCGGTGATCAGCGTCGTCACGTTGCCGTCCACGATCGGCAGGAGCGCGCGATCGAAGCCGGCCCGGATCGCGGCGCGAGGGGTCTTGCCCCGCCGCAGCTCCTCGCGGATGCGCTCGAAGATCAGCACGTTGCCGTCGATCGCCATGCCCACGGTCAGCACCAGGCCGGCGAGGCCGGGCAGCGTGAGCGTCGACCGGAACAGCGCCATCAGGGCGACGATGTAGACGAGGTTCAGGAACACGGCGATCGTCGCGTACACGCCGGAGAGGCGGTAGTAGACGAGCGCGAACACGAACACGGCGATCAGGCTCGCGATCGAGGCCAGCGCGCCGCTGCGGATCGCGTCGGCGCCGAGCGCCGGCCCGACGCTCCGCTCTTCTTCGATCTGCACCGGGATCGCGAGCGAGCCCGAGCGCAGCACCACCGCCAGGTCGGAGGCCTGCTGCGTCGTGAACCGGCCCTCGATCTGTCCCTGGGCGCCGATCCGCTCGCGGATCGCCGGGGCGCTCGAGACCTCCTTGTCGAGCACGATTGCGAGCTGCCGGCCGACGTTCTTCTCCGTGAGCGTCGAGAAGGTCTCCGCGCCCTCGGAGTTGAAGGTGAAGCCGACGACGGCGCGCTGCTGCCGGTCGTACTGGACGCGCGCGTCCTCGAGGTAGTCGCCGGTCAGGTCCGGCTCCTTCTTCACGAGGTAGGCGCGTACGTTCGCGCCCGTCGGCTTGTCCTTCTCGTACACGACCTCCATGCCGTCCGGGACCTTCCCGCCGTGCTTCGCGAGCAGCAGCTCTTCGCTGCCGGCGCTGTCCTCGACGATCTTGAACTCGAGGAAGCCCGTGACGGCGAGGAGCTCGCGGGCGCGGGCGCGGTCGAGCTGGCCGCCCGGGATCTGCACCAGGATGCGCTCCTCGCCCTGGCGCGTGACGACCGAGTCCTGGATCCCCTGGATCGGATCCTCGATCCGATTGCGCAGGACCTCGAGGACCTGCTGCATCCCCTTCTCGCGGACGTCCTTCCGCCACGCCGGCAGCAGCTGGTAGGTCGCGGAGGTCTCGCCGCCCTGCACGAGCTCGAGATAGTCGACGTCGTCCACGATCGTGCGCGCGCGCGCGAGGTCGTCCGGGCTCGCGGCCTCGACCACCAGGTGGTCTCCCTCCACGGCGAGCTTCTTCGGGACGATCTTCTCCTCCTCGAACGTCGTCGCGAGGCGTCCCCGGAGGTGCTGCAGCTCGTGCTCCACGGCGACGTCGAGCTTCGCGCCGAGCACCCAGTGGATGCCGCCCTGCAGGTCGAGGCCGAGGCGAAGCCCCTGATCGGGGATCCACGCGTGTGCCTTGCGCGTCTCCGGCGAGACGAGCGTCGCCGCGAAGTACCAGCCCAGGACGAGCGTCAGGGCCATCGTGGACCAGAGCCGCCAGCGCATGCCCTCCATCACTTCTCGCTCCCTTCCTTCGCCTTCTCCGTGCGCCGCTCGACGCTCGTCCGGTCGATCTTCACGCGCACGCCCTTCGCGACGTCGATCTCGAGCGTGAGCACGTCGTCCGTCGTGCCGACGACCCTTCCGTGGAGACCGCCCGAGGTCACGACGGAGTCGCCCTTCACGACCGACTTCACCATCTGCTCCTGCTCCTTCTGGCGACGCTGCTGCGGCCGGATCACCAGGAAGTACATGATCAGGAACAGGCTCCCGATCATCAGGAAGAAGCCCATGTCGGGGCCGCCGGGCGCGGCCTGCAACAGGATCGTGGCGGGAAGCGGGCTCATCGGGCTCCTCTCGTGATGCGTTCGAGGCTCGTGCCGGGATAGAAGCGCGCGAGGATCGCGCGGTAGCCGGCGCCGCGCGCCGCCATCGCGAAGGCGCCCCATTGCGACAGGCCGACGCCGTGGCCGCGGCCCGATCCGACGAACAGGAAGGCGCCGCGCGCCACGGGCCGCACGTCGAAGAGCGTGCTGCGCAGCAGGCCCTCGCCGAGGGCGCTGCGCAGCGCGGTGCCGGCGATCGTCGCCGCGCCCTCGCTTCCGACCACGCGCACCAGGCGGGCGCGGCCGCTCGCCGAGCGCTCCGCCACCTCGACGGCCTCGACCGCTCCGATCTCGTCGCCGCGCGCTCCGAGCGCCCGCGCGAGCGCCGTCGCGGGCACCTGGGCGCGCCAGTAGCTGTCGGGCGCGACCTCGTCCTCGCCCTCGACCGCGACCCCCTGCAGGTACGGCAGCGACTCGCGCCAGACCTCGTCCGCGCTCGCAGTGCGGCCGCCCGAGGAGGCGTGGAACACGGCGAGGATCGGCTCGCCGTCGAAGGTGAGCACCTCGCCCGCGGTCGCGCGGGCGGCGGCAACCACCGCGTCGCTCTCGGCGTCGAGGCCGCCGTAGCGCTGGCTCGCGGTCGTCGCGCGCAGGTCGTAGCCGACGCCGCGCCGGCGCCCGCGCTGGTGCAACGCGTAGGTCCGGGCCACCACGGCCTGGGCGCGCAGCACCTCGCCGCTCCAGCCCGGGTAGATCTCGGCGCCGAGGCTCGCGGGCACGTACTCCTCGAGGGGAAGCTCGTTCACCACCGCGATGCCGCGCTCCTTCGCGAACAGCTCGAGCGCTCCACGCACGCGCAGCGCGCCGACGCGCCAGGCGCTGGCGTCGTCGAGTCGCAGGCGCATCCCTGCGTCCGCCCCGTCCTGCCGCAGACCGCCGCCACCGCGGGTGATCGCAATCGGCGGCGCACCGGTCGGGAGGCCGTCGGCGCCGAGGGGCTCGATCCGCAGGCTGGATCGGCCCTCCGCCACGAGCACCCGGACCGTTTGCCCCGCTGGCGTCGCCGCAGCGCTCGGGAACGCGGTCACGAGGGCGCCCGCGGCGCCGAGCGCCGCACCGAGCAACGCCCCTGCCGCGTCCCTGCGCCGCATGCTTCCCCCGGACCGAAGTGCCTGCGGTGTATCGCAAAGCGGCCCGGCGGCGGCAACCCGAATCGGCCCGGCCGGACCGGGGGCCGGCCCGCTAGCGCGCCGCGCGCCGCAGCGCCTCGGCCTTGTCGGTCTTCTCCCAGGGGAAGCCCTGGTCCTCGCGCCCGAAGTGGCCGTGGTAGGAGGTCTTCCGGTAGATCGGCCGCCGCAGATCGAGGCCGTCGATGATGCCCTTCGGGCGCAGGTCGAAGTGGTCGCGGACCAGCTTCACCAGCTTCGCCTCCTCGAGCGTCCCGGTGCCGAAGGCGTCGACCCGGATCGAGACCGGCTGCGCCACGCCGATCGCGTAGGCGACCTGCACCTCGCAGCGCTTCGCGAGACCTGCGGCGACCAGATTCTTGGCGACCCAGCGCGCCGCGTAGGCCGCGCTGCGGTCGACCTTCGAGGGATCCTTGCCGGAGAACGCACCGCCGCCGTGGCGCCCCATGCCGCCGTAGGTGTCGACGATGATCTTGCGGCCCGTGAGGCCGGCGTCGCCCATGGGGCCGCCGACGACGAAGCGGCCCGTCGGGTTCACGTGGAAGACCGTGTCCGCATCGAGCAGCTCCGCCGGGATCGCGGGTCGGATCAGCTGCTCGATCACGTCCTTCTTGATCTGGTCGTAGGAGACATCCGGCGCGTGCTGGGTCGAGAGCACGACCGCCGAGATCCGCCGCGGACGGCTGCCGTCGTACTCGACGGTGACCTGGGACTTGGCGTCGGGCCGCAGGTACGGGAGCACCCGCGACTCGAGCAGCACGCGGTGCCGCTCGATCAGGCGGTGTGACAGGCGGATCGGCGCGGGCATCAGCTCCGGCGTCTCGTCGCAGGCGTAGCCGAACATCATCCCCTGGTCGCCGGCGCCCTGCTCCTTGTGCAGGCCCTCGTTCTCGGTGACGCCCTGGGCGATGTCCGGCGACTGCTGACCGAGCGCCACCATCACGGCGCAGGTCTTGGCGTCGAAGCCCATGTCCGAGCTCGTGTAGCCGATGTCCTCGACCACGCCCCGGACGATCTTCGGGATCTCGACCTTCGCGTTCGTCGTGACCTCGCCCGCGACGACGATCAGGCCGGTCGTGGTGAGGGTCTCGCAGGCGACGCGGGAGGCCGGGTCCTGGGCGAGCATGGCGTCAAGGATCGAGTCCGAGATCTGGTCGCACATCTTGTCGGGATGGCCCATCGAGACGGACTCGGAGGTGAAGAGCGGGCGTTCGGACATCGCAGGAACCTCGCGGATTGGGTGACGGGGCAAGGTAGAAGAGCCCGCGGGCCCGATAAAGGGGGACGCGGCCTCGGGGGAAGGCCCGAGCGCCTCAGGCCGCGTCGGGCTCGCCGGACTCGCTCGTGCTCTCGAGCAGGCGGCCCAGGGTCTCGACCGCCGCCGCCGCGTCCGCGCCCACCGCGCGCACCCGCAGGCGCGTGCCCTGGGCGGCGGCGAGGGATAGCAGCGAGAGGACGCTCCGCCCGCTCACCCACTCGTCGTCGCGGGCGACCAGGATCTCGGACTGGAAGCGGCCCGCGATCGAGACGAAGCGCCCCGCCGGACGCGCGTGGAGCCCGAGGGCGCTCTGGACCGTGAACTCTTGCTCCACCGCGCCGTTCACGAGCCGCTGCGCCCTTCGGGCAGGAGCTCGCTTGCCACCGAGATGTTGCGCTGGCCGTAGCTCTTGATGAAGGGCGCGAGCTCCTCGAGCGACTTCCGCTCCGAGAGCGTCGCGAGCTTGATCAGCATCGGCAGGTTCAGGCCCGTCACCACCTCGACCCGGCGGTCGCGCAGGAACGAGAGGCTGATGTTCGACGGCGTGCCGCCGAACATGTCCGTCAGCACCAGCACGCCCTCGCCCTCGTCGGCGGCGCTGAGCGCCTCCGCGACCGCGCGGCGCATCTCGTCCACGGTCTGCTTCGGGTCGATCGACACCGCGTGGAAGCGCGGGCCGTCCGGCACGATCAGGCGCAGCGCTTGCAGGAACTCCTCGCCGAGCCGGTAGTGCGTCACGGTCACGACGCCGACGCGCGCGCTCATGCGTCGCGCTCCATGTCCCGATGCGACACGTTCACCTCGCGCCCGGCGGCGCGAAGCTCGCGCGCCAGCAGCTCTGCGATGGCCACCGAGCGGTGCTTCCCGCCCGTGCAGCCGACCGCGATCGTGAGATACGCCTTGCCTTCCTGATCGTAGAGCGGCACGAGGAAGGCGAGCAGGTCCCGCAGGCGCGCCAGGAAGGCCTGGGCCGTCGGGTTCTTGGTCGCGTACTCGGCGACCTCGGGGTCGAGCCCCGTACGCGGCCGCAGCGCCGCCTCGAAGTGCGGATTCGGAAGGAAGCGCACGTCGAAGAGCAGCTCCGCCGAGTTCGGCGGCCCGAAGCGGAAGCCGAAGGAGATCAGGTTCACGATCGTCGGACGCGCGACGCCGGCGACGTGGCGTCCGACCGCGTGACGCAGCTCGTGCACGTTCAGCCGGCTGGTGTCGAGCACGAAGTCCGCGATCCGCGCGACCTCGCCGAGCAGACGACGCTCGCGCGCGATGCCCTCCTCGACCGAGCCGCTCGGCGAGAGGGGGTGCACCCGGCGCGTCTCGCGGTAGCGGTTCACCAGCACGTCGTCGGCGCTGTCGAGGAAGATCACGTCCACCGCGGCGCCGTCGGCCCGGAGCTGCTGCACGGCCGCCGGGACGCCCGCCAGGAAGCGCTCCTCGCGGGCGTCGATCGCAAGGGCGATCTTCTGGATCGGCGGGCTCGAGCTCGCGCACAGGCGCACGAACTGCTGGATCAGCGGCGGCGGCAGGTTGTCGACGCAGTAGAACGAGAGGTCCTCGAGGGCGGCCATGGCGGTGCTCTTGCCGCTGCCCGAGAGGCCCGCCACGAAGACGATGCGCGGTCCCGCCGGGCTCACGAGCCGCTCTCCCGGTGCTCGGCCGCGCCGAGCCGTCGCAGGCGGGCATCGAGGCGATCCGCGGCGCTCGAGCGGGTGCGGCGCAGGCGCGTGTCGCGGACCGCGACCTCGACCAGGGTCGCCATGTTCCCCGCGGGCCGCACGGGCAGCACCACGCAGGGCAGCGCCACGCCGAGCCAAGTCTCGGTCGGCCGCTCGAGGCCGACGCGCTCGTATTCGCGGTCCTCACGCCAGCGCTCGAGTCGGCACACGAGATCGACCGAGGACTCGTCGCGCACGGAGCCCGGACCGAAGAGGTCGGGGACGTAGAGCAGGCCGAGGCCCCGGATCTCCATGTAGTGGCGGACGACCTCCGGCGCCGAGCCGACGATGCCCCCGTCCGGGCCCCTCACCAGCCGGACGACGTCGTCCGCGACCAGGCGGTGTCCGCGGCCGACCAGCTCGAGGCCGCACTCGCTCTTGCCGACGCCGCTCGGGCCGAGGATCAGCACGCCGAGGCCGAGCACCTCGACGAGAACGCCGTGAGCCTGCTGGTGCTCCATGGCGCTCGCCCCCCTTCCGTCTGGCTTCCGTCGGATCTGGCGTCCCGTCGGCGCGCAGCCCTAGAACTTGGCGTCCTCGGCCTCGATCGCCTGGAACACGTCCTCGCGCCGCTCCGCCTCGAGCAGCGCCTTGCGGAAGGCGGCGTCCCGGAAGAAGCGGGAGATCCGCGCCAGCGCCTTCAGGTGCTGGCCGCCGGAGTGCTCGGGAACGACCAGCAGGAAGAAGAGCTGGGTCGCCTGACCGTCGATCGACTCGAAGTCCACGCCCTTGGACGAGCGCGCGAAGCTCGCGACCAGCCGCTTCAGGCCCGGGAGCTTCCCGTGGGGGATCGCGACCCCTTCGCCGATGCCCGTGCTCTGGAGCTTCTCGCGCTCCAGCAGGACCTCGAGCAGGCGCCCCTCGTCGATTCCGGGCTCCGCCCGGACCAGGGCTCCCGCCATCTCCCCCAGCACGTCTCGCTTCGCGGTCGAGCCGAGCTCCAGGATGACGGCGTCCCGCACGAGGATTTCGGTGATCTTCATGGTCCCCCCGCTCCCGGCTCAGCCGACCTCGCGCCGCTGCGTCGAGGACAGGATGTTCATCGCTTCGCGGTACTTCGTCACGGTCCGGCGTGCGATGTCGATGTTGGCGGCCTTCAGCATCTCCGCAATGCGCTGGTCCGACAACGGTCGCCGCGGGTCCTCGGCCGAGATGATCCGGCGAATGTGCTCCTTCACCGCCTCGCTGGCCATCGCGTCGCCGTCGAAGCGCGCGATGCTCGAGTTGAAGAAGTACTTCAGCTCGAAGATGCCCTGGGGCGTGTGCACGTATTTGTTGGTCGTCACGCGCGAGACCGTGGACTCGTGCATCTCGATGTCGTCGGCGACGTCGCGCAGGTTCAACGGCTTCAGGTGCCGCACGCCGCGCTCGAAGAAATCGCGCTGATGCTTGATGATGCTCTGCATCACCTTGTAGATCGTGCGCTGCCGCTGGTGGATCGACTTGATCAGCCAGAGCGCCGAGCGGACCTTGTCCTGGACGTAGTCCTTGGTGTCCTTCTCGGCGCCCGAGCCGCGCGCGAGCACGTCGCGGTAGAGATTGTTGATCCGCAGCTTGGGCAGCCCGTCCTCGTTCAGCACGATGTGGAAATCCTCACCGAGCTTGTAGACGAAGATGTCGGGCGTGATGTAGACGGGATCCTCGCCGCCGAACGAGCGCCCGGGCCGCGGCTCGAGACGCGCGATCACCCGCGCGGCAGCGGCCAGCTCCTCGACCGGGAGGCCGAGAGCGCGGGAGATCCCGCGGAAGTCGCGCTTCTGGAGCGCGCCGAGATGCTCGTCGATCAGGCGCCGCACCAGCGGATCGTCGATGCCGAGGGGCACGAGCTGGAGCAGCAGGCACTCGCGCAGATCGCGCGCGGCGACGCCGGGCGGGTCGAAGGTCTGGATCTTCGCGAGCGTGCGCTCGACCACCTCGACCGGCAGGCCCGACTCGCCCGCGATCGCCTCCACCGATTCCTGGAGATAGCCGTCGTCGTCGAGGTTGCCGAGGATGAACTCGGCGGCCCGGCGTTCGTCCTCCTCGAAGGGCGAGAGCTGCAGCTGCCACTCGAGGTGCTCCTGCAGCGAGGGCCGGCGCGTGAGCGTCGCCTCGAGCGAGCGGCGCTCGTCGTCCTCCCGCGACTCGGAGAAACCGGTCTGCGGGTAGGCATCCATGTAGTTCTGCCAGTCGAGGTCGGCGACCTTCTCGGCCTCCGTCGGCTCGCGCTCCGCGGAGACCTGGCTCGCCTCGGCCACCACGGGCTCGACGGGCTCGCTCTCGGTCTGCATCTCGGACGACGGCGTCGGGATCTCTTCGGCCTCGAGGGTCTCCTCGAGCACCGGATTCTCCTGGAGCTCCTGCTGCACCAGGTTCACCAGCTCGAGGCGCGAGAGCTGCAGCAGCTTGATCGCCTGCTGCAGCTGCGGCGTCATGACGAGCTGCTGGCTCAAGCGGAGCTGTTGTTTGATCTCGATCGCCATCGATCCCTATTGCGGCCCTTCGGCGGGCCGTCTCAAGCGGCTCTCAGCGCGGGCCCGGACCGGACACCGGATGGAGCTGGAAGTTTTCCCCGAGGTAGATCTCCCGCACGCGCGGGTCCGCCGCGATCTCCGACGGGCTGCCCTGCCGCACGATCCCACCGTCCTTGATGATGTACGCGTGGTCGCAGATCGAGAGCGTCTCCCGGACGTTGTGGTCCGTGATGATGATCCCGATCCCGCGGGCCTTGAGCTGCTCGATGATCTTCTGGATGTCGATCACGGCGATCGGATCGATGCCGGAGAAGGGCTCGTCGAGCAGCATGAACTTGGGGTCGAGGACGAGCGCCCGCGTGATCTCGACGCGTCGTCGCTCGCCGCCCGAGAGCGCGTCGCCCCGCAACCCCGCCTTGCCCTGGAGCCCGAGCTCCGCGAGCAGCGCGAGCAGGCGCTCGCGGCGTCGTGCCCGGTCCGGCTCCACCGTCTCGAGGATCGCCGCCACGTTCTCCGCGACCGTGAGGCGGCGGAAGATCGACGGCTCCTGCGGCAGGTAGGTGATCCCGAGACGGGCCCGCCGGTACATCGGCAGCTCGGTGATGTCCTGGTCGCCGAGGCGCACGCGGCCGCCGGTCGGACGCACCCGGCCCACCATCATGTTGAAGGTCGTGGTCTTGCCGGCGCCGTTCGGGCCGAGGAGGCCGATCACCTCCCCCGCCTTCACGCGCAGGGACAGGCCGTGCACGACCTCGCGGTCGCCGTAGCGCTTCACGAGGCCCTCGGCCGATAGCGTGAGACCGCCGTCCGTCATGGCGTCTGCGCCGCCGCGCTCGGGGTTGTCGCAGCGCTCGGGGTCGCCGCCCCGCTCGGCGCCGCGGGCTTCGTCTGCTCGGGCTTCGGCGTGATGCGGATCTGCGCGCCACCGCGAATGAACATGCGCTGGCTGTCGAGCAGAAGCTCGATCTCCTTGCCCTCGGCGCGGTCGTCGCCCTGCTCGAGCCGCGCGTTGCCCTGGCAGAGCACGCGCTGCTCCGTGTTCAGGAACGTCGCGCGATCGCATTTCGCACGCTTGCCGGCCTGGGTGATGACGACGTTCCCGGTGGCGACGAGCCGATCGGGCTGGCTCGCGTTCGGCGGGTAGAACGCCTCGAGCTTCGTCGAGGTGAGCCGGACGTTGTCCTGCTCCACCTCGACGTTGCCCGTGAACAGGAACTTGCGGCTGCCGTTCGGCTGGTCGATCGCCTCGAGCTCCGACGAGTTGATCGAGATCGGCGCCTTGCTGTTGAAGCCGTCGAGGCTCTTGCCGCCCGCGACGCCTCCCTTCGGAGCGCCGTCGGCGCTCGCGGCGGAGGCCGCCTCGCGGCCACCCGACGATGTGCTCCAACTCGCGACGATCTGCTCGGCCAGGCGGTTCACCGCGGGCGCGAGGTCCTCGGCCCGTGGCACGTCCTCGACGAAGGTGCCGAGGGTCGCGCCGCCGCCGACCGCGCGCAGCCGCACGTCGAGCGAGAGCCGCCGCCCGAGGCGCGTGGTGCGGCCGACCACGATCGAGCTCACGTTCGAGCGCCCGCCCCAGTCCGCGAGCTTCTCCGGCGACGGGTCGCCCAGCGGCTCGGCGCCGAGCTGAGCGGGACCGACCACCTTGCCCGCTCCGAGGGCGACCAGGCGGTCTGCGAGGAGAGAGGCGACGTCGGGCACGTCGGTGCCCGAGGCCGCCACGGCCTCGAAGGGCGCGACGCCGACCTCGAGGCCCGCCGCGGCGCCGGCGACGGCCGCGTGCGCGGGAGTCCCGCAGAAGAGCGCCACGAAGACCAGTCGTGCGAGCACGGGCCGCATCCGCGTCATCACTCGCGCACCAGGCTCGCGCCGCCCACGAAGCGGAAGCGCTGTTCGCGCACGTAGTACCGGAAGCCGCCGCCCTTGTAGATGCCGCCCTGCTCCTCGACTCGCACCGGCGCGTCCGTGTAGGCGAGGCCCTTGGCGTCGTCGTAGCGGACCCACGTGGTCTCGAAGCGCCGGCCGTCGGCCGTGCGCCCCCGGACGTTTCCGGTCGCGTAGAAGTTGCTCGTGCCGGTGTCGAGCTCGCCGCGATCGCACGTCATCTCGAAGCCGACGGCGCCGTCGCGCTCGGTCATCTCGGAGCGGACGTTCTCGAGGTAGGCGATCTGGTCCGAGGGATGGAAGGTCGCGCGGTCGGCCTCGACCAGCATCTCGCGCATCGAGCCGCGGCTGCCGACGAAGGTCATGCCCTCGAGCCGCAGCGTCGGCGACTGGTCTTGGGCGGCTGCCGCCAAGGGGAGGACGACGGCGACGAGGGCGGCCGCCCAGCGGGACCTCATCGCCATCTCAGGATCGGCTCGCGTCGCGGGTGGGCGGGCTGGGGAGGGGCGTCTTCGTCGAGGTCATATGCAACAAACATACCGCCAGCGGGGACCCGCCACAACGCGCACAACTGCGATCCGGCCCGGAAATCCGTCGCTGCGCTCAGTCCTCGAGCTCGTGCTCCGGCTTCTCGCCCGTGTAGAGACGGCCTTCCTCGTGCCCGAAGATCGTCGAGAAGGGCTCGTGATTGACCACCCAGTGCGCGGGCCGCATCACGAGCCACTCGAACGCGACGCCGATCGGGTGGACGACGTAGGCGACGATCCGCAGCGGGTGGCCGGCGCGATCGGGGTCGTAGTCGTCGGCGAGGGCGGCCGGAGCGGCGGCGGCGACGAGCGTCGCGAGGACGCCCGCCGCCGCGAAGCGCCGGAAGAATGGAGACGGGCGGCGTCGGAGCCTCATCGATCCCCCTCGCCGCCCGTGCTCCTCAGAACACGAGCAGCTGTTGGCTCGTCGCGATCGGGATCAGCAGCGAGGATCCCTTCCGGACCGTCCCGTTCAGCAGGTCGATCCGCACCGTGCCGCTGCTCCCTTCGCGCCAGACGAGATCCGGACGAGCGTCCCCATCGTAGTCCTCGGAGCCGAGGTACGTCCATCCCGACGTCGGGCCCGTGTAGGCGACGCATTGCAGGCCGCTCCCGCTGGCGGCGCGCGGGCACAGGAAGATCGTGGTCGTGCCGCTGCGCAGGATCATGTCGTCGCGTCCATCGCCGTTGAGGTCGCCGAGCGCCGTGCCCGACCAGCCGCTCGGGACCGTGACCGTCGTCGTGCATCCCGTGAGGGCGAGGCCCGAGATCGAGCAGGTCTTGACCTGGCCCGTGGCGATCGTCTGCACCAGGACGTCGTCGATGCCGTCGCCGTTCGCGTCGCCGGCCGGGGTCACGTACGAGGTTGGGAACGAGGCTGCCAGGTTCGCGCACGTCGTGAGCGCGGTCGGCGCTCCCATGCAGAGCAGCGCAGTCTGGTTGACGCCCTGGAACAGGACGTCCCGGCGTCCGTCGCCGTTCACGTCTCCCGGCGACGACACCATGTACACCGGGCCGACGTAGCCGATCGTCCGGCAATCGTTGGCGGTGACCTTGTTGTTCAGGCAGAGCCGGAGCTCTCCGGCCTTCGTGCGCCAGAGCAGGTCGGCGATGCCGTCGCCGTCGTAGTCGCCGGCGTCGACCAGCGCCGCCCCTTGCTGCGCCGGAGCGCTCGTGATGGTGCGCAGCGACGACGACCACAACGAGCGCGCGGTGAGGCCGCTGCCGCTGTTCGCCCAGAGCAGCAGGTCCGCGCGGCCGTCGTCGTCGAGATCGCCCGTCACGACCGCCGCCCCGGTCGACGTCACGAAGCGGACCTGGACGGACTCGGGCGAGTACGGCCCCTGGGTACCCGCCGCGCTGACCGCGGCGATGCGCACCTTGACCGCGTCGCCGACTTTCGCCGAGATCGTCACCGAGCGGCTGCTCGCGCTGACGGTGCTCTCGGCGCTCGTCGGAAACGCGCTGGTGTTGCGTGCGACGTAGACGCGGTAGCTGCCGACGGGTCCCGAGGCCGCCGTCCAGCCGAACGTGGCGGTCGTTTTTCCGACGACGTCGACGGCCGCGGCCGGCGTCGAGGTGAGCGAGAAGACGAGTGTGAAGACGATCGAGAACCCGACCCCGAGCAGGGGTCGAAACCGACGGAGCCCCTCGACGAGGTGCTCCGCGCGCGCTGTGAATGCCATTCCAGGCGAGCCTCCGTTCACAAGGCGGGCGGCAGCTGCTGGGTGACGACCGCGCGCAATCCCGTTTATGAGGGGTTCGGACGGCTCGCAATCTAGTACGCAATGCGTGGAGTTGGAACGGCGAAATGACGAAGAAATACCCAAATGCGGGCAACGAAAGACACGCAGTGATGCAGATCACTTGTTTGCGATGCGCGCAGCGAGGGCTCGCCGCGCAAGACGTGATCTAGGTCACGCTCTCGCTCTTCACCGTGAGCACCGAGCACGGTGCGAGACGAAGCGTGCGCTCGGCGACGCTGCCGAGGAGCACGTGCTTCAGGCCCGTGAGCCCGCGCGTTCCCATCACGATCAGATCCGCACCGGTCTCGCGCGCCACGTCGAGGATCGCGTCGGAAGGATTCGCTTCGCGCAGGTGGGCCGTCACGCGGACCCCGGCGCTGCGCACGTTCGCGATCACCTGATCGAGCCGCTTGCTCGCAGCCTCCTTCACGCCGGTCCAGAAATCGGGCGGGAGCGCGACCTCGTCGGGCATCCCGACCAGCACCGGCATGTGATAGGCGTGGACCAGGTGCAGCGATGCGTCGTAGCGCTTGGCGAGCTCGATCGCGGCCTGGACGGCGCGCGTGGCGTGCTCGGAGAAATCGACCGCGACGACGACCTGCCGGATCTTCACGACGCCTCCTCCGCTTCGACCGCGTGCAGCCCGCCGATCACCGCGCGCCCGGCCGCGCGCTCGCCGCGCCGATACAGCGTCCGGCGGTTGATGCCCAGGATCCGCGCCGCCTGGACCTTGTTCCCGCCCGTCAGCTCGAGCACCTGCTCGATGTAGCGGTCCACGAGCTCGTGCACCGTCATGCGCTTCCCGACCGCCGTCCGCAGCAGCGCCTGCTCCGGCACCACCTGCGACCCCGCGGCGCGCTCCTCGTCCGCACCGAGGGGCAGGTCCTCGGGGCGGAGCTCGACCCGGTCCGTGAGGGCGAGCGCACGCTCGATCACGTTCTCGAGCTCGCGCGCGTTGCCCTCCCAGCGGCAGCGCTGCAGGCGCTCGAGCGCCGCCGGCGCGAGCGTCCGCCGCGCGTCGCCGGAATGCTTGCGCACGAATGCGTCGGCGAGCATCGCGACGTCCTCCGGCCGCTCGCGCAGCGGCGGGATGGCGATCGGGATCACGTTCAGGCGATAGAAGAGGTCCCGGCGGAAACGGCCCGCCTCCATCTCCTCGCGCAGGTCCTTGTTCGTGGCGGCGATGATGCGGACGTCGACCCGCAGCGAGCTGGTGCCTCCGACGGGTCGGATCTCGCGGTCCTGCAGCACCCGCAGCAGCTTGCCCTGGAGCACGAGGCCCATGTCCCCGATCTCGTCGAGGAAGAGCGTGCCGGTGTCGGCCTTCTCGAACAGACCGCGCTTCGTGGTGACGGCGCCCGTGAATGCGCCGCGCACGTGGCCGAAGAGCTCGCTCTCGAGCAGGCCTTCCGGGATCGCGGTGCAGTTGATCGGGAGGAAGGGCGCGTCGCGACGCGAGCCCGCGAAGTGGATGGTGCGGGCCACGACCTCCTTGCCGGTGCCGCTCTCGCCGGTGATCAGCACCGAGCTCCGACCGTCCGCGATCTTGCGGACGAGGGCGAAGATCTCGCGCATGGCGGGGCTGCAGCCGATCAGGTCGCCGAGGCTGCTCGTCTGATCGACGGCGCGGCGGAGGCGCGCGTTCTCCTCCTCGAGGGCGCGGCGTTCGAAGGCGCGCTCGAGGACGACCACGATCTCGTCACGCTTGAAGGGCTTCGTCACGTAGTCGAAGGCACCGGCCCGCATCGCCTCGACCGCGGAATCGAGGGTGCCGAACGCCGTCATCAGGATCACGGGCGTGTCCGGTCGGAGCTCGCGGAGCTCGCCGACCATCTCGATCCCGCTCTTGCCTGGCATCCGGATGTCCGAGAGCACGGCCGCGAACTCGTCGTTCCGCACACGCTCGATTGCCTCAGCCGCGTTTCCGGCCGCCACGGCCCGGAGCCCCTGCTCCTCGAGCAGCGAAACCAGCATCTCCCGCATCGCGGTGTCGTCGTCGACGACGAGGACCGATCGGCGATTCTTCATGCCCACCATCCGAGAGCACGAGGCGTGCCAGCCTGGGATGCGTCCAGCGCAGTCCCCGGAGGACATGGACACGCCAAGACGCCCCACGGCGAGACCATATGGCACAGGAACGCCGGGAGCCCCCGCCCGAGCGACCCGGCACGGGCCGTGCAGACGCCGAGCCCGTGGACCACGCCCCCACAGACCCCAGCCGCGACCAGGTCTCCGACTGGATGCACCGGCGCTTCGTCGGGCTCGCGCCCTCGGACCTGCTGAGCGACGCGCGTGACCTGATGCGGATGGCCCGGCTGCGACACCTGCTCGTGATCGACGATGGGATCCTGGTCGGAATCCTGAGCTACCGGGACCTGCTCGAGGCCGCATACCCGGTCCTGGATCCGGCCAAGGAGGCGCGCGGCGAGCTCGACGCGGACGCCCGGGTCGCGGAGCTGATGGTCCCGGTGCCGGTCACGGTCACCCCGACCACGCCGCTCCGCGAGGCGGCGGGCTGCATGCTGCGCTTCCACCTGGGTTGCCTGCCGGTCATCGAGGGCGGCCCCGCCGCGCCGCGCGCGCTCGGCATCGTCACCGAGTCGGATCTGCTGCGCGCCGCCTACGCCTCCTTCTCGCGGCCGACCTGAGGCTCGCCCCGGGGCGGGAACTCGATCCGGAACTCGGTGCCCGCGCCCAGCTCGCTCGAAACCTCGAGGCCCGCGGCGTGGTCCATCGCGATGCTGCGCGCGACCACGAGGCCGAGGCCGCTGCCCTGCCCCGCCGGCTTGGTCGTGAAGAACGGGTCGAAGATCTGCGCGAGCTTGTCCGTCGGGATCCCCGTTCCGGTGTCGCGCACGAGGACCACGGCGCCGCCGGTGGGCGTGGCGCCGAGCGACACCGAGATCGTCCCACCCTGGGGCATCGCGTCCGCGGCGTTCAGGAGCAGGTTGAGGAAGAGCTGCTGCAGCTTCTCGCCGTCGCCGAGGATGCCGGGGGCCGCCGCGAAATGCCGTTCGACCGTGACCCCCCGGCGCCGGAACTTCTCGGCGAGGAACGAGAGGCTGGTGTCGAGGAGCGGCTCGAGGGCGATCGGCTGGAGCTCGGTCTCGCGCGGCCGCGCGGTCGTGAGCAGCGCCTGGATGATGCGGGTGATGCGCTCGATCTGCTCGCGGATCGTGCGCAGGCGCCAGCGTCCCCGCTCGTCGTTGACCGACGACTCGAGCAGCTCGGCGTGGCCCTGGATCACACCCATCGGCGTCCCGATCTCGTGGGCGAGGCCCGCGACCAGGGCCGCCGTCGACGCCAGGTTCTCCGCCGCCTGCGCGCGGCGCTCGGTCTGGCGCAGCTCGATCCGGGTCTCCCGCACCTCCTGGGACAGCTCGCTGCCCGCCGCCGCGAGCTCCTGGTTCAGGTACTCGAGCTCGCGCTGGTGGCGGTCGATGTACGCCTCCATCGCGAGCTGGGCGTCGAGCATCAGCACCTTCATCAGCGCCGCGAGCGTCTGGCCGCCGCGGTCGGGATCGTCGTGGCACTCCTCGCAGACCAGGGGCGAGAGCAGTGAGAAGTAGAGCGAGTAGGCGCCGAGGTACCAGCGCGGAGCGAGGCCGACGCGCTCGTGCGTGACGCCGATCCGCACCCGCTCCTCGATGTGCGCGGGCGTGATCTCGGGATCGGCGAGGCTCAGCAGGTACTCGCGCTGCTTCGCGAGCAGGCGGCGTTTCACGTCCGCGTTGGCGAGCAGATGGCGCGTCTCGTCGAACGAGAGCAGGTGGCGGTAGAACGCCGAGACCAGCGCGTCGGCGTGGCGCTCGAGCAGCGGCCGGAGCGAGGCGAGGCGGGCGAGGTCGTCCGGCGCGAGGGACAGGAAGGCGACGCGCAGCTCGAGATCATCCTTCGCGTCGATGGGCTTCGCCGGCACGGTTCGAGTTTCGATCGCGACCCGCGCGGAGTCAAACCGTCCGTGGCGCCGGGCCCCAGCGCGGCACGATCGCCACAGGCCGGGCGGGACGCCGTGTGCCAGCGCCCTGCCCGCTCCGACCGCCGGGCCGCGCCGCAGTGGGCCCCAGGGTGGCATGGGCCTTGCGATGGCTCACCAGCGAGCGGGTGCAGCACGCGCCCTGGAGGATCCCGACGTGGCCGACTTCCTCTCCATGTACTCCATCCAGCATTGGCTCGAGTCCTGTCCCCAGGGCTACCTCGAGGAGACCGAGTTCGGGCATCCGGCTGGCGAGCACGAGCCCGAGTTCCTGCTCGACGACCCGCTGCTCCGCGAGCAGGCGATCGGCGGCACGGTCCAGCTCGTGGTGGGCGAGCGCTGCGCGCTCGCGGCCTCGTCGGGCCTGATCAACGCGGCGCCCGACGAGGCGAGCAAGCGCTTCCTCGCGACCCAGACCCTGGACGAGGCGCGCCACGTCGAAGTCTTCACCCAGCGGCTCTACGACCTCGGCGTGAAGAAGAGCGAGCTCGAGGACGTGATCGCCCGGCTCGCGAACCCGAACCTGGTGAAGTTCGCCGAGATCCTGCTCGAGAAGGTCGACAAGAAGGACTTCGTCTCCGGCGTGGTGGGCCAGAACATCGTGCTCGAGGGCATGGCGTTCAGCGTCTTCGAGATGATGTACGCGGGAAACCAGGCCATGAACCCGAAGTTCGCGCACACGCTCTCCGGCACGATCGCCGACGAGCGCCGCCACGTCGGGTTCGGCGAGAACCGGATCGGCTCCCTGATCCGCGAGTTCCCGGAGAAGAAGGCCGAGGTCGAGCGCATGCAGCGCGACATGTCGTACTACATGCTGGCCACCTTCGCGGACTCCTTCCGCAACACGGCCGCGCGCGAGGAGATGAAGAAGGTCCGCGAGCGCATGAGTGGCTACGGCGGCCCGAAGGCCGAGTGGCACGGCGCCGACATCGGCAATCTGCCGCCCGAGGAGATGGAGCATCTCCTCGCCGACACCGTGCTGAAGGAGTTCAAGGTCAGGCTCGGGCGCATCGGGCTCGAGTACCAGACGCCGGCCCAGCCGTGAGCGGAGCGCTCCCGCTGCCCGAGGTCCACGGGCTGCCTCTCGAGACCTTCTTGGAGGAGGTGCACTCCTTCGAGTTCTGGTTCCAGTCCGTCTCGGGATACCTGGCGGGACGCCCCTACGGCCACCGGCCCGATCTCGCTCCGTCGGCCCTCGCGCCGGCGGAGCGGGATCGCCTGGTCACGGTGCTCTGCAACTACTGCGTCGGCGAGACCGCGGCCCTCGAGGGCGCGAGCGGCCTGATCGTGATCGCGCCGGACCGCCTGACCCAGGTCTTCCTCTCGACCCAGGTCGTCGACGAGGGCCGCCACCTCGAGGTGCTGCTCCACCGCCTGCGCGAGCTCGGCGTGGAGGACCCGGAGGCCGAGATCGCGAAGCGCGCGAGCCCGTCGCTGCTGCACTTCAAGCGCCGCCTGCTCGAGCTCGTGGCGAGCCGCGACTGGGAGGCCGCGATCTTCGCCCAGAACGTGATCCTCGAGGCGATGGAGTTCACGACGTTCCAGAGCCACGCCCGCAACGCCGACCCGATCACGCGCGAGGTGCTCCAGGGCATCCTCTCCGACGAGCGCCGGCACATCGGGTTCGGCGAGAACGAGCTGGGCCGTCGCCTGCGCGTGTCGCCCCACATCCGGGCGCGCCTCGGCGAGGTGAAGAAGGAGCTCGACCACCTCGTGCTCGAGACCTTCGACGAGAGCCTGCGCGAGCTCGGCGTGCCCGCGAGCGAGCGGCCCGAGCTCGGACGCAGCTATCTCGAGGCCGTCGAGCGTCTGGGGTTCGTCTGATGGTCGACCCCCTCGAGCAGCAGACACCCGCCGACGAGAGCCCCCGCCAGCGCTTCCTGCTCGAGGACACCGGCTTCGACGAGGTGCCGGTGCGCTACCGGCGCTTCTATCGCAAGTGGCGCGGGGCGGGCGACGTGCTGGGGCCGAACGAGGCGATCTGTCCGGTCTGCAAGGTCGTGATCCGCTCCACCCGCGAGCTGCGGGCCGGCGACCGCGTCTACTGCATGCCGTGCATGTCGCGGCTCGTGATCGCGCGCGCCGACGACGGGAGCCTCGAGGCCCGCGTCGCCTACTAGAGCGCCGTGATCGAGCCGGCCGCGATCACGCGGCGCCAGGCCGCGCGGAGCGTGCGGCGCGCCTCGGCGATCCCGCGCAGCAGCTCCCGTGGCCCGGTCGCTGCGGCGTCGAGCAGGGCCGCCGTCACCGCGAAGCCGTCGCTCGTCGGCTCGAGGTGCTCGATCGCGCGGCCGGCGACGAAGCGCGCCCGCGCCTCGACGCGGCGCAGGAAGTCGTAGGCGCCGAGCACGTTCTCGGTGGCGCCGCCCGGCGCGGCCGCGCGCAGCATCGCCGCGTTGCTCGGGAGCGGCGGCGCGCTCCGCTCGCCTCCGCGCTCGAGGGTGCCGCCGGCCGCCAGGAAATCGACGTCCATCAGGCCGCCGGGGCCCGTCTTGAACGCGATCCGGCCGTCGGCCTCGCTGCCGCGCTCCTGCTCGACCCGGGCGCGCATGTCGGCCACGCCGGGCCACGGCGACTCCGCCGTGCGCAGCACCCACTCGCGCGCGCTCTCGATCGCCTCGCCGGCGTGGGCGACGTCGCCTGCGATCGCTCGCGCGCGCATCAGCACCAGATGCTCCCAGAGCTGCGCCTCCTCGCGCTGGTAGCGCGTCCAGGCGTCGAAGCTCGTGACGAGGAGGCCCTGGTTGCCCGACGGCCGCAGGCGCATGTCCACGGCGTAGGCGACGCCGGCGCGCGTCGTGGTGGTCAGGTACGAGACCAGGCGCTGGCCCACCCGCGAGACGCGCACGATCTCCTCCGGACCGCCGGCGTGGAGGAAGAGCAGGTCGAGGTCGGAGTGGTAGGTGAACTCGCGCCCGCCGATCTTGCCCATGCCGACCACCGCGAAGCTCGGCGCCCCGGCGTCGCCCGCCGGGGCCGGCGAGGTGGCCTGGTGCGCGCGCGCCAGTGCGCGGCGCACGACGTGCTCGGCGAGCACCGAGAGGAAGCGCGAGACCTCGGTGAAGTCCACGCCGCCGAGATCGAGGCAGGCCGCGAACAGCGTCTCCTCGCGCCGCACCAGGCGCAGCACGTCGAGCAGGTCTTCGAGGTCGAGGGCGGCGTCGTCCGGCGCGCCGGCCTCGAGCTCCGCCGCACGCTTCGCGAGGGCCTCGGCGCCGGCGTCGCCGGCCGCGGCGAGGCGCTCGAGCAGCTCGGGACGCGCCGCCAGCAGGCGCGCGCCCTCGGCGCTCGTCGCCACCACGCGCGCGATACCGCGCAGGCTCGCGCCATCGAGCCGCGACGCGGCCTCGTCCCCGCTGCGCCGATTCAGGAAGGGCTCGCCGACCACGTGCAACCGCTCGCGCAGCACGGGCGCGCCGAGCGCCTCGCCGAGGCACTCGGCGAGACGCGTCTCAGCGCCGCGCATCGTCGTCACCGCCGAGCACCAGGGCGTCGAACTCCGTGCGGACGCCGGCCCGCACCGCGGTCCAGTCGTCGAGCAGACGGTCGCGGGCGCGCGCGCCGTCGGGCTCCGCGTAGCCCATGCGACGGGCGAGAGCGACCTGCGCCGCCGGCTCGCGCGGGAAGCTCCGGGTCTGGCGCTCCTCGACGAGCTGCAGCGCGTGCTCGGCGCGACGCAGCCAGAGGTAGGCGTCGACGAGCTCGTCCACCGTCCCCTCGGGCATGAGCCGCTCCGACGCCAGGGCGCGCAGCACCTCGGGCACGCTGCCCCGACGCAGCGTCGGATGCCGCCCGCCGAAGAAGAGCTGGAGCGCCTGCACCAGGAACTCGACGTCGCGGATCCCGCCCGGGCCTTCCTTCAGGTCGACCTCGAGGTCGCGGCCGGCGCGCAGGCGCTCCTCCTCGATCCGCGTCTTCATCGCCCGCACGGCGCGCGGCACGCCCGGGTCGATCAGGCGCCGGAACACGAAGGGCGCGATCCCGTGCTCGAAGCGCTGCCCCGCCGCGGTGTCGCCGCCCACGACCCGCAGTCGGATCATCGCCTGGCGCTCCCACTCGTGACCGAAGCCCTCGTAGTAGGTGAGCGCCGCGTCGACCGAGTTCGCGAGGGCGCCCTGCGCACCCTCGGGCCGCAGGTCGAGGTCGACCCGGTAGGCGAAGCCGTCTTCGTGGGGCTTCTCGAGGCCCTGCTTGAAGCGGCGGATGAGCGGCGCCACGGCCTCGTTGCGCGCCCAGTCCGTCGCCTGGTCGGGCGCGTCGTACACGAACAGCAGATCGACGTCCGAGGAGAAGTTGAGCTCGCGCCCGCCGAGCTTGCCGAGGGCCAGCAGGCAGGGCGCTTCGGTCGCCGTCTCTGCGGCGGCGCACGCCAGCGCCGACGTGAGGCAGACGTCGGCGAGGTCCGACAGCTCGCGCGGGCTCGCCTCGAACGGGCGCCCGGCGAGATCCCGCGCCGTGATGCGGAGCAGGCCGCGGTACTTGTAGGCGCGGATCGCGCTCCACTCGGGCGCCGGCGCAGAGGGCGGGAGAGCCGCCGGCAGACCTCCATCGCTCGCGTCCACGAGATCCGCCACGCGGGCCGGCTCGCGCACCAGGAGCCGAGCCAGGAAGTTGCTCGCGCCCATCACCGCGGCCGCGTGCGGGAGGGCGGCGTCGGGGATCGGGCCACCACACACGGCATCGTGTCGCTCGGCCAGGGCCAGGAGCTGCTCGGCGCCGAAGCCGGGCCGGGCCGAGGCCAGGAGCGCCGCCGCCCAGCGCCCGATCGCGGCGCCGAGAGCGGGGTGCTTGGCGGCGGCCGCGAAGGCCGCCGCCGCCCGCTCGGGGTCGCTCTCGCCGGCGCGCGCGATCAGCGCCGGATCGGGCGAACCCTGTGAGAGACTGTGCGCGAAGGCGCGGCCGAGCTCCTGCATCGGTCGCAGTGTGGCGCGGCCGCGCCGGGCGCGCAGCCGCAGCCATCTGCATCCCGGACACGGAGCCCGGCTCCGACGCAGGAGGGCACGATGATCTTCCGGCAGCTCTTCGACCTCGAGTCCTCGACCTACACCTACCTCCTCGCCGATCCCGAGACGCGCGATGCCGTACTGATCGATCCCGTGCTCGAGCGGCTCGAGCGCGACCTCCTGCTGCTACGCGAGCTCGGGCTCACGCTCCGCTACGCGCTCGAGACCCACGTTCACGCCGACCACGTCACCGCCGCCGGCCGGCTGCGCGAGGCGGTCGGCGCGAAGATCGCGGTCGGGGTCGCTGCGGGAGTCGACTGCGCCGATCTGGCGCTCCACGACGGCGAGACGCTGCGGTTCGGCCGCCAGACGCTCGAGGCCCGCGCGACGCCGGGCCACACGAGCGGCTGCACGACCTACGTCCACCACGCCGCCGGCCTCGCCTTCACGGGCGACGCCCTGCTCGTGCGCGGCTGCGGTCGAACGGATTTCCAGCAGGGCGACGCGCGCGCGCTCTTCCACTCGGTGCACGAGCGCATCTTCTCGCTGCCGGGGACGACGCTCCTCTACCCCGCCCACGACTACAACGGCCGCACGGTCACGACGGTCGAGGAAGAGCGGCGCTTCAGCCCGCGCCTCAGCGATTCGATCGACGAGGCGCGCTTCGTCGCGCTGATGGGGGCGCTGAAGCTCGCGTACCCGAAGCGGATCGACGTCGCGGTGCCAGCGAACCTGCGCTGCGGCCTCGTGCCGGCGGAAGAGCGCGAGGAGGCACGCCCCTCGGTCGCGGCGCTGGTGCAGGATCTCGGTCGCCAGGACGCCGACGTCTACCTCGGCTTCGGAATCTGACGCCATGGCGGACTCACCGCCCTCGGCCCGCGACCCGTATCGGAACCCCGAGCTCTGGCGCTACGCGGACGGCATGGAGGGGATCCCGGAGTGGGTCGGCCCGGCGGAGACGCCGGGCGAGCGCCTCCGCCGCTCCCCCTGGCAGCAGTCCGGGAACGACGGGCTCGCACGCGCGGGCTCGCTCCTCCCGGGGGTCGTGATCGCGCTCGGCCTCGCGCTCGTCGGTCACGCCGTCTCCGAGCTCGCCGGCGTCACGCTGCTCGGCCTCGAGAAGAGCCCCGTGAGCCCGATCCTGGTGGCGATCCTGCTGGGCCTCGCCCTCCGCAACACCATCGGCGTGCCGGCGGTCTACGCGCCCGGCCTCGAGCTCTGTCTGAAGCGGGTGCTGCGCCTCGGCGTGGTGCTACTCGGGATCCGCCTCAGCATCGGCGCCCTCGGATCGATCGGCATGGTCGCGCTCCCGATCGTGATCGCGTCGATCGCGACCGCGCTGCTCGTGGTCTCCGCGGCGTGCCGGGCGCTCGCCGTCTCGCCGCGCCTCGGCACCCTGGTGGCGGTCGGCACCGCGATCTGCGGCAACACCGCGATCGTCGCGACCGCGCCCGTGATCGGCGCGAGCGACGACGAGACCACCTACGCGGTGGGAACGATCACGGTCTTCGGGCTGCTCGCGCTCGTGATCTACCCCTTCCTGTCGCACGCGCTCTTCGCCGGGGACGCGACCCTCTCCGGCTTCTTTCTCGGCACCGCGATCCACGACACCGCCCAGGTCGCGGGCGCCGCCCTGCTCTACGCGCAGCAGTACGCCGCGCCGGAGGCCCTCGACACCGCCGCGGTGACGAAGCTCCTGCGCAACCTCTTCATGATCGTCGTGATCCCGCTGATGGCGCTGCTCTACCGCCGGACCGAGGCCGCCCGGGCCTCGTCGAGCCCTGCGTCCCTCGCGCGCCTGGTGCCGCTCTTCGTGTTCGGCTTCGCCGCCATGGCGCTCCTGCGCAGCGCCGGCGACCTGCTCACCGCGCGACCGGGATCGCCGCTCGCCCCGGAGACCTGGGCGGCGTTCGTGACGAGGGTCTCGACGGCCTCGGAATGGTGTCTGGTGACGGCGATGGCGAGCGTGGGGCTCGGCACGAGCCTCGATCGGCTCCGCGCCCTCGGCGCGAAGCCCCTCGCCGTCGGGCTCGCGGCCGCCCTCACCGTGGGCGCCGTCAGCGCGACGATCCTGCTCCTGCGCTGAGCCGGCGCGCGCTACTCGCGCTCGGGATCGTGGTCGTCGTCGAGCAGCATGCGCTGGGCCGGCCCCTCGAGGTCGTCGAGCTCGCCGCGCCGCACGGCACACAGCACCAGCACGAGCAGCACGCCGGCGAGCAGCAGGGTCGCGGGGATCGTGATCGCGAGGGAGCTCATCGCGCCTCCGGCTCGCGCGGCCGCCAGCGCAGCAGCCGCACGGCATTGCCGGTCACGACGAGGGACGAGAGGCTCATCGCGATCGCGGCCGTGAGCGGGCGCAGCACGCCCGTCGCCGCGAGCGGCACCGCCAGCGCGTTGTAGAGCAGCGCGATCGCGAGGTTCTCGCGGATCCGCCGGCCGGCGCTGCGCGACAGGCCGATCGCGTCGGCGAGCGCGCCGAGACGCGGCGACGTCACGACGACGTCGGCCGCCGAGAGCGTCACGTCCGAGCCCTCCGCGAAGGCGATCCCGAGATCGGCCGCCGCCAGGGCCGCGGCGTCGTTCAGGCCGTCACCGGCGAAGAGCACGCGCTCCCCCGGCGCCGCCGCCGCGCGCGCTGCGCGCACGGCCTCGACCTTGCCCTCGGGCGACACGTCGGCCTGAAGCTCGGCGATTCCGGCCTCGCGCGCCGCGCGCAGCACCGCGTGCGGGTGGTCGCCGCTCACGAGCGCGACCTCGAGCCCGAGCGCACGGCAGCGCGCGACCGCCTGCGCCGCATCGTCCCGCAGCGGATCGGCCAGGGCGAGGACGCCCAGGCAGCGCGCACCGCGCGCCACGAAGGCGAGGCCGTCGCCGCGCGCGGCCGCGGCCTCCGCGCGGCGCACGACCTCCGCGGGCAGCGCGACGCGCTCCCCGGCGAGGAGTGCCCCGGAGCCGACGATCGCGCGCTCCTCGCCCTCCCCCGCCACCACGCCGCAGCCGGGCAGCGCGCGCCGCGGGCCGCGCTCCGCCGCGCCTTCGGGCTCTGCGGCGATGCCACGCTCCGCCGCAAAGGTGCGGATCGCGGCTGCCGCCGGATGCTTCGATGCGCCTTCCGCCGCGAGCGCCGTTTCGAGCAGCTCGCGCTCGGCCACCCCCGTCGCGAGCGCGAGCTCCGTCACCGCCGGCCGCCCGCGCGTCAGGGTTCCGGTCTTGTCGAGCAGCAGGCGGGTCGCTCCCGCGCAGCGCTCCAGCGCCTCGCCGCTGCGGAACAGCACGCCGAAGCGCGCCGCTCGGCCGACCGCCGCCATCACCGCCGCGGGCGTTGCGAGACCGAGCGCGCAGGGACAGGCGACGATCAGCACCGCCGCCGCCGTGAGCGCGACGTCCACCAGGGAGGCCCCCGCCCACGCCCAGGCAGCCGCGGTGATCGCCGCGGCGGCGAGCACGGCCGGCGCGAAGACGGACGCCACGCGATCCGCGAGCCGCTGCACGCGCGGCCGCTCCGCCTGCGCGCGCTCGAGTAGCGCTGCGATCCGGGCGAGCGTGCCCGCGCCCGCGGGCGCCGTGACCGCCACCTCGATCTCGCCGAGAACGCTCCGGGTCGCGCCGATCACCCGCGCGCCGGGGCCGCGCACGACGGGCACCGACTCGCCGGTCACGAGCGCCTCGTCGAGCTCGCTCTCGCCGCGCACGATGCGGCCGTCGGCCGGGACGCGCTCGCCCGGCGCCACCACCACCACGTCTCCCACGCGCAGCGCCGCCACCGGCACGCGCTCCGTTCCCCCGTTTGGCGTCCGCCGCAACGCGTGCTCGGGCGCGAGCGCCACCAGGCGCTCGACCGCGCCCGTCGCGCGCGCCCGTGCGCCGCGCTCGAGCGTGCGCCCGAGCAGGATCAGGAACACGATCATCGAAGCCGAGTCGGCGTAGACGTGGCGCGCCTCGGCGAGCGTACCGGCCACGGTGGCGACGAAGGCGGTCGAGACTCCCAGCACCACGGGCACGTCGAGCGTGAGCTCGCCCCGCCGCAGGCCCGAGAAGGCGCCGCGCCAGAACGGCGCCGCGCACCAGGTCGCAGCGGGCACGGAGAGCGCGAGCGAGAGCCAGCGCAGGCCCCGGCGCATCGGCTCATCGAGCCCATCGGTTCCGAGGTAGAGCGCGAGCGAGACCAGCATCACGTTGCCGGCGAGGAAGGCGGCGACGAGGAGACGCACCAGCGCGTCGCGCGCCTGGCGCTCGGCCGGCCGCTCGAGCCGCTCGGGGTCGTAGGGGGTCGCCTCGTAGCCGAGCCCGCGCACGGTTGCGACGAGCTCGGCGACTTCCGTCGCCGCGGGATCGAACGTCACGCGAGCGCGCAGGCTCGTGAAGTTCACCTGGGCCTCGCGCACGCCCGGCGTCGCGCGGAGCGCCTTCTCGACGCGCCCGGCGCAGCCGCCGCAGCGCAGGCCGTCGAGGAAGAGACCGATCTCCTGCGCCGCGGCGCTGGCCGCTCCGCTCGCAGGCGCGCCGACGGCGAGGGTCGCGCCGCTCATCGCCCCGTCTCCGGCGCGGTCACCGCGAGCCGGCCCGGCGGCACCAGCGCCTGGGCGCGGACGCGCCCCGCCGCCGCGTCGTCGTCGACGGCCACGTCCGCGTGCCGGATCGCGATCGCGAGCAGCAGCATCGAGGAGGCGATCATGGTCGCGAGCAGCCCGGCCACGATCCACGGCCACGGCTCCCGGCGCGCGCGCGCGCCGTCCCGTGAGGGCGTGGTGTCAGTCGTCATCGTCTTCTTCCCCTGCGTCGCCTCGCGACACGAAGTACGCCGTACGATGGATCGGATTCCCTGCGCCCTCGGTCGGCTCGAGCACGAAGTCGAGCTTCGCCGTCGCGATCCCGTGCTTCCCTGCGTCGGCGTCGCGCAGCACGAAGACCCGCGCCTCGCGCAGGGTCGTCGCCGGAACGGCCACCGGGTTCTCGCCGGTCACGAGCTCGTAGCCTTCCGGCGCGTCGAGCACGATCCGGAACGAGCGATCGATGCGGTCGCGGTTCTGGATGTGCAGCACGAAGGCGTTCGCCGGCCGGCCGTCCGCGGCGGCGCCGAACATCGCCTGGCTGTTGTGGGCGACGGTCAGGTCGAAGGGCGTACGCCGCGCGAGGCCGGCGGCGAAGACCACGCCGACCAACACCAGCAGCGCGCCGTAGACGACGACGCGCGGACGCACGATCCGCACCCGGCGCAGCCGCTCGAGCCCGACCAGCGATCGGTAGCCGATCAGGTTCGGCGCGCGCTCGAGCTTCTCCATCACGCCGTTGCAGGCGTCGATGCACTGGGTGCACGCGATGCACTCGAGCTGCTGCCCCTTGCGGATGTCGATCGCCGTCGGGCAGACCGCGACGCAGAGCCCGCAGTCGATGCAGTCGCCGGGCGCAGGCACGCCGGCGGCGAGCGCGCGCTTGCTCGCCTTCCCCCGCGGCTCGCCCCGCAGCGTGTCGTAGGCCACCACGAGCGTGTCCTTGTCGAAGAGCACGCTCTGGAGACGCGCGTAGGGGCAGAGGTACTTGCAGAAGGTCTGGCGCAGGATCACGAGATCGAAGAAAGCGAGCCCGGTCGCGACGAGCAGGAAGCCCGCCTGGGTGCCGGAGAGCGTTCCGAGGCGCAGGCCCGCGAGGAGCTCGCGCGGGCCCGTGAAGTAGGACACGAGATGGAAGCCCAGCACGAACGAGAGGCCGAGGAAGACCGCGTGCTTCAGCGCCCGGCGCCAGGGCGCGACGTGGGCCGGCGGCCCGCTGCCGCTCCACCCCTCGATGCGCCGCGCGATCCCCGCGTAGACGTCGGTCAACACCGTCTGGGGACAGGCCCAGCCGCACCAGAGACGTCCCACCAGCGCCGTGAAGAAGAACAGCGAGAGCGCGAGCGCCGCCACGATCAGCCACAGGAAGTAGAGCTCCTGCGGGAAGATCACGAGGCCGAAGACGTGGAACTGGCGCGCGGGCACGTCGAGGCGCACCAGGGGCTCGCCGCCGCCGATCTCGATCCAGGGGATCACCAGCAGGATCGCGATCAGGATGGCGTCCGCCGCCCAGCGCAGGCGGCGGAACAGCCCTTGGACCGGACGTGCTTCGAACATCCTCCTCTCAGCCTCCCGGCGCGGGTGCGACGAAGTCCGGCGCGCCCACGCCCGGCGCCGCCGACTTCGGCAGCGTCTCCAGGTACGCGAGCACCTTCCACACCTTCTCGGGACCGAGCTGCGGGCCCCACGGCGGCATGCCGGCGGGGCGGCCCTCCATCACGGAGTGCATCAGATCCGCGTCGGCATTGCCGTACTTCCAGTAGGGATCGACGAGGCTCGGGCCCACGAGCCCGCTGCCGTCGGGCTTGTGGCAGGCGGCGCAGATCGTGTCGAAGGTCTGCTTGCCCTCCGCGATCGCCGCTGCGTCCCCGTGGTAGGGGTTCGCGTCGGGCAGGCTCGCGATCACCGCCTTCTTCACCGCGTCGGCGCGCGCCACCTCGTTCGCCCACTGGCCTGCCGACGTCCAGCCCGTCGCCGTGTAGTAGATCATGTAGACGAAGGCGAAGACGATCGTCCCGCCGAAGGTGACGTTGAACCAGAGCGGGATCGGGTTGTCCTCCTCCCCGATGCCGTCCCGGACCGGCTTCTCCGGCTGCTCGTACTCTGCGATCTCTCCCGGCTTGCGCGCGTCGCTCACGCGTCGTCCTCCTCGAGCATGCGGCGCGCGGGCGCCTCGAGCCGTTCGGCGTTGCGCTTCGAGAACGCCCAGACGGCGATCGCGAGCAGGACCAGCGCGAGCAGACCGAGCCGCCCGATCTTGTAGAGCGCGATCCAGTCGACGGAGTCCATGGCTCAGCGACCTCCCGGTGCGGCCGGCGCGTCCGCGGCCGTCTGCGTCACGGTCGGGGCCGGCGTCGGCTGGAACGCGATCCCGCGTCCGAGCCGCTGCAGGTAGGCGATCAGGGCGACCGTCTCGCTGCGCGCGGCGGTCTCGTCGAGCACGACGCCGTCCTGGCGAAGTCGTGCCGCGACCTCCCCGGCCTGGCGCTCGGCGTCCTGCGCGGCGTTCGCGATCTCGGCGTCCGTATAGGGATGGCCGAGGCTGCGCAGCACCTCGAGCTTGCGTGCGGTGAGCGAGGTGTCGAGCGCCCGCGTCGCGAGGAACGCGAAGGACGGCATGTTCGAGCGCGGCTCGATCTCGCGCGGGTCCCGGAAGTGGATCCAGTGCCACGAGTCGGGGTACTTGGCGCCGATTCGCGCGAGGTCGGGACCCGTGCGCCGGGAGCCCCAGAGGAAGGGCCGGTCGTAGATCCCCTCGCCCGCCACCGAGTAGTGTCCGTAGCGGGCGGTCTCGGTCTGCAGCGGTCGCACCTGCTGGCTGTGGCAGGTGTTGCAGCCCTCCCGGATGTAGAGGTCGCGGCCCTCGAGCTCCAGCGCCGAGTACGGCTTGAGGCCCGTCACGGGCTCGATCGTCCCCTGCAGGAAGTAGGGCGGAATCAGCAGCACCAGCCCGCCGATCACCACCGCCACGAAGGCCAGGACCGAGAGCGTGAGCTCCTTCACCTCGAGCTTGCGATGCCATTCGTACGCCATGTCAGCGCGCCCCCGCGGCGGGCGCGGCCACCAGGGCCGACGGCGCCGGCGCGCGGCTCTCGCCCTGCTGGATCGTCCGCACGACGTTGTAGAGCATCAGGAAGGCGCCCGAGAGGAAGAGCGCCCCGCCGCCCGCGCGCAGCACGTCGTAGACGTGGATCGCGGCGACGGTCTCGATGAACGTGTACGCGAGGCTCCCGTCCGGGTTCGTCGCGCGCCACATCAGACCCTGGGTGACGCCCGAGATCCACATCGGCGTCACGTAGAGCACGAGCCCGCCCGTCGCGAGCCAGAAGTGGGCCTCGGCGAGCCGCACGCTCCAGAGCGTGGTGTGCCAGAGGCGCGGCACCAGGTAGTACAGGACGGCGAAGCACGTGAGGGCGACCCATCCGAGGGCGCCGGAGTGCACGTGGCCGATCGTCCAGTTGGTGAAGTGCGAGAGCGAGTTGACGGTCTTCACGGCCATCATCGGCCCTTCGAACGTGCTCATGCCGTAGAACGTGAGCCCGACGACCATCATCTTGAGCAGCGGGTCGGTGCGCAGCTTGTCCCAGGCGCCGCGCAGGGTCAGGAGGCCATTCAGCATCCCGCCCCAGGACGGCAGGATGAGCATGACCGAGAACACAGTCCCGAGGGATTGCGCCCAGTCGGGCAGCGGCGAGTAGATCAGGTGATGCGGCCCGGCCCAGATGTAGAGGAAGATCAGCGACCAGAAGTGCAGGATCGAGAGCCGGTGCGAGAAGATCGGTCGCCCCGCCTGCTTCGGCAGGTAGTAGTACATGAGGCCCAGGATCGGCACCGTGAGCACGAAGCCGACGGCGTTGTGCCCGTACCACCACTGGATGTTCGCGTCGTGGACCCCGGCGTAGATC
>Ga0105107_10000223_pt1 | contig 33649 bp, 21 predicted proteins | sample PPLLaktember2015_6_FD_79335 | JGI IMG/M metagenome (GOLD analysis project Ga0105107, IMG submission 79335) | Freshwater sediment microbial communities from Prairie Pothole Lake near Jamestown, North Dakota, USA - PPLs Lake P8 Core (1) Depth... | ecosystem: Environmental > Aquatic > Freshwater >...
GCAGAGGCTGACGGTCAGCAATTCATTGCCATGGAATGCGTGGACGGCGTGACGCTCCGGGACAAGATTGCGGAAGGAAAACTCCGGACGGGAACTGCTGTCGGTTATGCAATTCAGATCGGTGAAGCGCTCGAAGAGGCCCACACCAAAGGGGTCGTGCATCGTGATATCAAGGCCGAAAACATCATGGTCAATGCGAAGAACCAGGTGAAAGTAATGGATTTCGGTCTGGCGAAGCTGAAGGGGGCGGTGCAGCTGACGAAAACCAGCTCCACAGTCGGGACGCTGGCGTACATGGCGCCGGAGCAGATTGAGGGAAAGCAGGTTGATGCCCGGTCGGACATATTCTCATTCGGGGTGGTGCTCTATGAGATGATGACAGGTCATCTGCCGTTCCGTGGAGAACACGAAGCGGCAATGATGTACTCCATTATGAATGAGGAGCCGGAGCCGCTGCAGACGTCGCTGCCAGACGCACCCTCGGAACTGTTACACACGGTAAACCGCGCTTTGGAGAAAGATCCGGAGCAGCGGTACCAGACGGTTCACGACATGCTCATCGACCTTCGAAGACTGCAGAGAGAGTCGGCCCGGGTGGTGAGACCCTCTACTGCAATGCTGCGCGGGGAGACCACCTCCGAGATTCGCCCTGCGGGCTTGCGTAGGGTTTCCGGAATGACCAGGTGGGTGATCGTAGGAACTGCGCTAATTCTTGCAGGCATCGTCGGCTGGATGATCTTCCATCCCGGCGAAGGAACAACCAAAACCGGGGAAGGGGCCGGCAAGAGATCCATTGCAGTCATGTACTTTGAGAACCGGTCCGGGGAAAAGGATCTTGACAGAGTCCTTGTCGATATGCTCATCACGAACCTGGGACGAAACAAGCAGATTTCGGTCGTGAGCGGTCAACGACTGTACGATATCCTCAAGTCGCTTGGAAAAGAGGATGCGGCAACGGTCGACAAATCGACTGCGACGGAGGCTGCAAAGCGGGCCGGCGTGAAGACGATGCTGCTGGGGAACATCTGGAATGTCGGAGGCAAGCTGAACGTCACAGGGCAGCTGCTCGATGTGGAATCCGGCGCGGTGATCAATTCGGATCGAATGGAAGCGTCAAAGGCTGACGAGGTCTTTTCAATTGCCGATCGACTCACTGAGAAAGTCAGCGGTTGGCTGAAGGGCCCTCCTACCGAGGCCCTCCGTATTGCCGATGCAACGACAGGTTCGTATGATGCGTACCGGTTCTATGAACAGGGACTGCGTCACGACTATCGATTTGAACACTCTGACGCATGGGCAAGCTTTCTGGAGGCGATCAGGCTTGATTCAACCTTTGCAATGGCTCACTTCAGGCTTTCGCTGAGCATGGGGCTGGGCACGACTGCAAATCTCATTCCCGGAACAAACCTTGCGCTAGCAAGAGATCACGCCTCAAAAGCCCAGCAGTATTCTGGAAACCTCGCCATGAAAGAGAAGGGGCTGATCGATGTCTGGGACGCCTCTTTGCGGAGAAACTACAATACCTCGGAGGAATTGCTTAACACACTCGTGCGTCGACACCCTGATGATAAGGATGTCTTGTGGATTTCCGCATTGAGGTCCCTGCTGAAAGGCATGGACGAAAAGGCCGCCCAAACGTTTGAGAAGGCGATTGAGATCGACCGTTCGTATTCTGACGCATACAACATGCTTGGCTACGCATATTGCGCTACCGGTCAGTACGAGAAAGCGATCGCGACGATACGGACGTACATGGCACTGATCCCGGATACGTGGAATGCATACGATTCGGGCTGGGAAATCCACACCATGGCGGGTAAGTTTGACGAAGCACTGAAGATCGCGGAGGAAGGGCTCAAACGCGTTCCGGACTGGTACGGTGCATACTATCGTCAGGGCGAGACGTACCTTCTCATGGACGAACCCGGGAAGGCCAGGGAGAAGTTTGCACATGTCGCTAAAGTGGATCCATCGTCTCGTGAATTGACGGACCGGTATACGGCAATGTCCTTCGCCTTTGAAGGGCGATCGAAGGAAGCGCTCGACGTACTGCGACGGCAGGTCGAGCGAGTCGGCGGAGGAGGACAAAGAGAAACCGAACGAACGGCTCGTTTCTATACTGCCCGACTCCTTCTGGAACAAAACAGAGTCGAGGATGCCCTGAGAGAACTGGAGGCGGTCAAAGTGATTTCACGGGAGATTCGCACCGATCCATCGAATCCCTGGCCCCTGGTCTGCGACTACTACTCGGGACTCTGTCTCGTACGAAAAGGCGACTATGTGGAGGCTGCGAGTCGGGCGAAGACTATACGAGAAGCGATCGAAATCACAATCAAGGATCCGCACTTCATGCTCTACTGCGATGGCCTGGCCGCAGAGATCCTCGCAGGCCAGGGGAAAACCCGGGAGGCACTGGCGTCCCTGGAGCGAGTCATCCCCATGGGCCGCAAAAGGTTCCCCCATATGAGGATGCTGGATGCCAGGATTGCGATCACTCTTGGGGACAAGCAACGGGCACTGCAGTTGTATGAGGGGGCCCGCAACCGCACCGACTTGAGTAACGTCTCCACAATGGGCGATTTTCTCGGTTTCTGGATAGAGCAATCAAAGATCGACTACTATCAGGCAAAGGCATACGAACATTTTGGCGACAGGACTGAGGCGATTTCTTTCTACCGCAAGGCCATGCATCACTGGAGGAATGCTGACAAAGACTATCCACCATATATCGATGCAAAGGAGAAACTGGCAAGTCTCGCAAAGTAGAGACTAGAGGACCCATTGATCGGATGATTCGGGCTGCCGGCAGCGCTTTTCTCCTGGCACGGGGAGGTGACGTATGTATCTGCGGCTTGTCCAAACGCAAGTTGACATCGATCGCGTTACGGAGTTCAGCGCGGAGTACACGAAGAAGATCATGCCTGCGCTCGAGCGCACTCCGGGATGTGTGTATGCGGCTCTCGTCCTGAGTACCACGAAGAGGCGTTGTGCCGTGAGCCTGACCCTCTGGAACTCTAAGGATGATGCGGACGCGTACGAAGGAAGCGGACTGTTCGCCGACCTTGTAAACCTCTCCCGTCCCTACTTCTCGGACTCCACGAACTGGGACTTGCGTCTTTCCGAAGACCTGCGCCTTGAGTATGTTCAAGTGAAGGAAGAACCGGTCGTTGCGGCCTATGTCGGCGAAGCTCAACACGGGACTGCAGGGTCTGCCCTGAAGGTACCGTGCGGGTTCCTGCGCATCGTATCCATGCAGGTCCAGCCGGAGCAAGCGGAGAAACTCACCAGTCTCTACCGGGATCGCGTGCTGCCTCAGCTTCGAGCGGAACCGGGCTGTTGCTCGATCCAGCTTGCGCAGAGTGTCACGGACCCGCTCGAGTTTATCAGTCTCACCATCTGGGAGAATCGGGAGGCCGCAGAGCGGTACGAGACATCGGGCCGATTCGGGGCGCTCAGGGAAATCCTGCAGCCGACGCTTTCGGCGCTGTATCAGTGGAAAGTGAAACAAGAGGGCGACCAAGGGGCTGCAATCGCGACGAGCGAAGACATGTCGGTGGATGCCTATGTCGTCCTGACCTCTCGCAGCTTCGGTACGGTGCGAACATAGCCGTGACCTCACCTGATCTTCAAGGTGTCCGTGGCACCTCAACGGACGATCGGTGTTTCTTCCGGTCGCTTGCTCTTCCTACCGAATGTACACAGTCAAACTCCAGCATGTATCATGCCCGCTTGCAACGTATGAGAATGTGCACATCTGGCTTGGCAAAACAACAGTGCCTGGCGCAAACAAAAGTTGCTATGGCGATGAGATCAACATTGCCGACGCGACCGGTGCCGAGATGGAAACCGGGTATCATGAAGTCAGGTTTGACGCATCGAATCTCTCAAGCGGGGTGTACTTGTGTCGCATTCAGGCAGGGGGTTTCACGCAGACGAAGCGATTGGTGTTCAACAGGCTGTACATCGCGTTCAGGCTGCTTCAGTCCTCAGGGCTTGACGACACGGTAGTAGGTAGGCGGCTGCGTCTCATATTACCACCCGGCTGGTGCGCCGTCGCGGCGTGGATCCGCAGCACCTGTGAGAGTGCGGGTGGTACGGTCGATGAGAATCGCGTGTACGCCCCCGAAAAAGGAGCTGACGCTTCCGTTCATTTCAATCATCCAGCCTTTTGCGCGCAATCCCCGGATGATCTCGCCTGGCATACGCGTCTCCACAACGAGAGTGTTGCCCCTAGGAAAAAACCTCGGCGCTTTGATGGCCTCGTCGATCGAAAGCCATCCGTCCAGCACTGCTGTCATGACCTGAGCCACTGTGGGTGCGATGCGCGGGCCTCCGGGGGACCCGATAACCAGCACGGGCTTGCCGTCCTTCCGCACAATCGTTGCCGCCATGTTGGATGTCGGTCGATGCAGGGGTTTGACGCTGTTCTTCCGCGTCGAGTCTCCGGAGAAGTCAGCCATGTGATTGTTCAGGAGGATACCGGAACGGGGCGCCATCACGCCCGCCCCATAGAAGTCATTGATCGATTGTGTGAGGCTGACTATGTTGCCGGCACTGTCCACTATAGCTAGATGTGTTGTGTTGCCCGTCGACTTCGCCTCCGGCCGCCAGGCGTGAAGTTTGGTCGCCGCGCCTTCATCATCCAGACGCCGGGAAACATCAGCGATCCATTCATCGGAAAGAAGAGATGAGACCGGCTGTTCGTCAAAGTCCGGGTCTGAGATCCAAGAATTCACGTCGGTGAGTGCCTGGCGGCTCGCGGCGGCGAGGCAATGGACGTAATCTGCAGACAGGTATGATCTTGACTTCAGATTACTCTTTTCCGCGATACGCAGGATTTCGAGGAGCGCAGTTCCCCCGAGGCTCGGGGGAGGAAGCGTGATTACCTCAAAGCCATTGTACCATCCCCGCAGCGGCTGTCGAAACCGAACCCGGTACGACGCAAGATCTTCGGTTGAGAGCACTCCTCCGCGTGCCCGGACCGCGCCGGCGATATCCTCGGCGAACGGCGACTGGTATAGGCGGGTGAAAGACGTGGCTCCGAGTGCTCTCAGAGTGCTCGCGAGTTGCGGCTGCTTCACTCTGAAGCCTGGCACCGGGGGAAAACCATCATCCAGGAAGATCGACGAAATGGCAGAATCCGATTCAATATCACTCAGGTGATCCATGAGAATCGCCACCTGTTTTTCGGTCAGCTCAAACCCGGTGTCTGCGGCCGCGACGGCGGGGCGTACCAACTCTGCGAGCGGCTCTGTGCAAAACCTGTCATAGATCGCTTGCCACCCCGCCGGAGAACCGGGTGTAGCGACGGCGGTCGGTCCGTGTTCGCGTTTGAGCTGCAAAGTATCCGCAGCAGCATAGTAGAGTTGACGGTCGACACCGAGCGGGGCACGCTCCCGGTAGTCGATAACGATAAAGGAATCCCGTTTTGCGTCATAGAAAAGGCAAAGACCTCCGCCGCCCAGACCGGACGCGTGTGGTTCCGTGACGTTGAGGGTCGTGACAGCTGCGATCGCTGCATCTGCGGCGTTGCCCCCGGAGCGAAGAGTAGCCACGCCTGCTGTCGAAGCGGCGGGGTGAGCGGAAACCACCATGCCAGTGTTCGATCGCGCAATGAGCACAGAGACTGTATCTTCGGCGGGATGGTAGAACACTGTCGGGCGTGGGGCGCACCCCACAAAGAGACACAGAGAGATCACCGATAGGTCTTTGAAGGATCGGGTCATGGTGTTTGCTTGGCATGTCGAGGCATTTGCGTCTTCCAGGCGGACGGTCCGACCATCTCCTTAGCCTCGAGACGGGAGCCCTACTGCCTGGCCCTCGGCCAGGCTGGTCAGTAGTATAAGCTGAACCTGCGCGTTTGTCAAGCCGGGATCATTTTACGAATGTCGGGGGACGAATACGGTGTGATAGCGGTTCTCGATAGTCCCGAGTAGCCGTCACTTTTCAGACGCGCCACTTCCGTGGGGGGTCCCATCACCGTTTTTCACCTCTTTTCGAAAAAAACACTTGACAAAACGATATTTGGCGATTATATTCATGCATATTAGTTGTGCATGACAACTAATACCATTCCTTCATCTACCTTATATGACAATGTGTTACGGTTTAACTGAATATTTGTTAAAGCTAATGGATGTGCAACACAACCAATGTCATCTCCAAAAGTCGCGCATTTCACAAGCTGTCGCGGTGAAACGGTCGGCAATCCATCTATGTGGCGGTCAGGCCCGTCCATCGTGCCCAGCATCAGAACAGATGAAGCTACAAATTCAGTCCGCGAGAGAGACCATTGGGTCATGAAGTAGTCGTGAGCACCGCTCTCTCGACTGCGGCATTTCAACAGGAGGAAATCTCTATGTCCAGTAGAATACCGCCTGCCGCAAGCATCCCACTCCTTCTCTCGCTGCTCTTTAGCCCGCTCGCGATCTCCGCAGTGAACTCGACAATTGAAGGGACCGTACGCGATGCCCAGACGGGCGAGCCCCTGCCGGGCGCTAACGTCGTGCTTGTGTCGACGAGCATGGGTGCCTCGACCAACCTCACGGGGCAATACGAGATCCGGAACGTTCCCCCGGGTTCCTACATTCTTCGCGCGACGTACATTGGCTACCAGAACAAAGAGATCGCGATCCAGGTTGGAGATGCAGAAACCCAAAAACAAGAGTTCCGGCTGATGTCGGTCGGCGTTGAGGGAGAGGAAGTCGTCGTCACGGCCCAGGCTTCCGGACAGAATGAAGCCATCAATCGCCAGCTTGCGTCCAACCAGATCGTGAGCGTAGTCTCCTCCGCCCGCATCCAGGAACTTCCTGACGCCAACGCCGCCGAATCCGTCGGACGTCTTCCGGGTGTCTCGGTTCTCCGGAGCGGGGGTGAAGGAAATCTCGTGGTCATTCGCGGACTTCAGCCAAAATACAACTCGATCACCGTCGACGGTGTCCGGATGGCCTCCACAAACCCCAACGATCGCAGCACTGACTTGAGCATGATTTCGCCGTACATGTTGGAGAGTATCGAGGTGTCGAAGACTGTCACACCGGATCAGGATGCCGATGTCCTTGGCGGCTCAGTCAATTTCAAGATGCGTGAGGCGAAGTGGGAGAGGGAGGGATTCGGGTTGGAGTCCATCGTGCAGGGAGGATACAACGGGCTTTCCAACCTCCCCAACCAAATGAACAACTTCAAGTTCGTCGGTAACCTCGAGGCGCGGTTCTTCGATGGGGTCTTCGGTGTCTTCGCACAAGCTGACTGGGAACGCCGAAACCTGGGCTCCAACGAATTCGGCGCGACCTACGATCATATCGGCGTGAGCACCACCGACTACAATACTACCGGACTCAACTTGAACTACATTCCGCGCGACCGTCGGCGCGCCAACGGTACACTGGTTCTGGACTACAAGCTGCCGGAGGGGAAGATCGCGTTAATGAATTTTGTCAGCACCGGCAACACCGAAGTTGTCAACCGTGCGGAGGCGTTCAATATCCAGGGGAACACGCACAGCTACTCACTCGCGCATTCGGAGAGCAGGCTGAACATGGTGACCAACGTCCTGAGCTTCGAGCACGAGATGCCGATCTTTCATCTTGATGCAAAGCTCTCGCATACCTATTCCGAAACGAAGAGCCCGGACGACTGGACGGTAACATTTCTCCAGACCGCTGCAGGCCTGGAGGCGTTTATCAACAAGGCGAATATCGATCCTACGGCAGTCCCGAAAGCCGCAAACAACAATCTTGCCCAGACGATTTTGAGCAATGTCGTCAACAATAATAGCTTCTCCCGGGAGCGCGCGCTGACGGCCTCGCTGGATCTCTCGACATCGCTCAATGTGTCCGATGACATCAGCGCCACCGTGAAATTCGGCGGAAAGTACCGACGACAGAAGCGGGATTATGACTACGAGCATTATAACAATAACGCATCGTTTGCTTCCCCGAGCGCGAGGATCGCTTCGCAGTTCATCGCATCGCATTTCCCATCCACGCAGGGATTGGATCCGACGTCACTGCCACTGAGGGCATTTGTGGATCCGTCATTCAGCTATGGTGATTTCCTCAAAGGCGATTTCCCCATGGGTGTTGGCCTGGATTACGGTATGATGGCCGACATATCGCGCATTCTGAAGGAAAACGCCGCATACATCGCGTCACAACAGGCTGAAGGGTATGCGCGAAACAACTTCCAATCTACTTCCTACGACTATGACGGGAAGGAAGATCTCAGCGCTGTGTACGTGATGGCGACGATCAACATCGGTCCGCAGGTCACGCTCATTCCCGGCGTCCGCTACCAGAACCTCTCGACGAGCTATCTCTCGGCACGGGGGATCCAGAGTCCGCTATCGCATTACGCCTACAATCATTACGACACAACTGTGACAACGGAGCACGGCTACTGGCTCCCCGATGTGATTCTGCGGTACAAGCCTCTGGAATGGCTGGATGTGCGCCTCGCCTATACCACCACGTTGGCGTATCCGGACTACAATTCGATGATTCCCCGGATCGACGTGGCCTCGTCAAGCATTGCGTACAACAACTACGAGTTGGTCCCATCGCGCTCCAGAAACTACGATATCGCCGTGTCGGTCTTCGACAATACCATTGGCCTTTTTTCCGCGGGCGCCTTTTTGAAACGGATCGACGACCTGATCTACCCCTGGACCTTTTTCGTCTCAGGTGCCCAGGCGCTTAAGTATTATCCCCCGGGCATCGCCGCTCCTGGAACCCCCTCGGGGAACTACAGTGTCAGCACTTTCGTGAATAACGAGTTCCGCATCGATAACTGGGGAATAGAACTCGATTGGCAGACACATTTCTGGTATCTCCCCAGTCCGTTCAAGGGGCTGGTGTTCAGTGTGAACTACACGCACATCTTTTCCGAGGCGGAGTACCCGTACGTCTATCTGTACCAGCGGTCCATACGGGATCCGGTCATCATGATCGATACCTCGTTCACCGATCGTCTGCTGTATCAACCCAACAACATCGTCAACCTTTCGCTCGGGTATGACTACGGGGGGTTCTCGATCCGGCTCTCAATGCTCTACCAGGACGATATCTTCACCGGGGCGAACTTCTGGCCGCAGTTGCGATCTAACACTTCGGCGTACCGCCGCTGGGACATTTCTGCTAAGCAGCAATTACCCTGGTTTGGATTGCAGCTGTATGGCAGCCTCAACAACCTCAATGGTGCAATGGATGTGAGCCTCCTCCAGGGGGGAGGAGTGCCGCGGTCGGAGCAGTCATACGGCATGACCGCCGAACTGGGACTCCGCTGGAGGATGTAACGGAGGAGAGACGACCCAGGGGCATTACCACAATTATTCTTCTGACTTCATAAGAGTCGATGGACGGGAGAGGAGGTGCAACGGCGGACAGAGTCCTGAAGAGTCGCACGATGATCATTAACAGTTGTGCATGTTCACTCAACAAGGGAGGTACCATGAAGCAGATGTTGACACTTGGCGTCTTCATCGCGTTGATCGCCCTGGTCCTCACACCCGCCACGGCGCGTGCCCAGGCAGGGGACACACTGGTCGTCTACGCGATGCCGCTGGCACTCAATGACGTGATCGTTCGCGATACCGTCGCCGGCGGTTTCCAGGCCCACAAGGTGTACAAGCTGGTTTCCCGGGATACAACATACCTGTACACCGACGCGATCACAGTAAAATCCGACATCACCGTGATCGGCGTCCTCGATCCCGTGACAAAACGTCCCCCGTGCATACAGCCTGCAGTGCGCCCGGACAACTCCATTGCCCCCACCCCCTTCACGCTGACGGGGAAAGGGAAGAAAGGAGTGTTCAAGAATCTGTATTTGCTCGGCCTCGCCACGAACGGCAGCGCCCACAACGATGGCATCGCTATTCAGGTTTCGGCGGATAGTGTTGCGGTGGCTGTGGATAACTGCGTGTTCGAGGAGTGGTATGCGTTCGCCATCGGCTACAACGGGAACTGGTGCAAGTTCACGCTCACGAACAACAAGTTCCGGAACCTGGTCCGCCCGGATCAGTGGTACGTCGGTGAAGTGCTGCGGAACGAGTGGCCGGGGACGGCGTACACGGATTCCGTCATCTTCCGCTACAACACAATGTTCTGCGTCAACGGCTACGCCTCGGGAACCGTGACGAAATATTATACGAAGTATCTCGAATTCGTCCACAATAGCGTCGTCTATACGTTCAAAAACGTCTTCTTCGAGTTCAACACCACAAAGGGAAAGTTCAACGACAACCTGTTCTATGCTCCGTGGGCGGGCGCCATTTCGAAAGCAGAATATCCGTGGTGGGATCAGCTCTGGTCGCCGGAGGTCGGGTCGGTCATTGATTTGGATACTCTTGACCTTGCCAAGGATTCCCTCTTCAACCCGACGGACATCGGCAACGCCAACCACCGGATGTTGTCCGAAGCCAAGCGTACCGTGGAGGTGAAGAACAACGCGTACTTCTGGCCCACTGCCTTGACAAACTTCTGGACGGCGTGGAACGACACTGCACACGTTGACTCAGTCTATACGCCCACGTGGATGAATGCCCGTACCACGGGAATGTTCAACGACAAGACCCACTGGCCCGGCTTCACGCAGAGCGGCAATGTGAACACCGACCCCGGGTTCGGTTCCACTATCCCTGCTATCGTGAATACGGGGCAGGCCAACACGAGCACCTTCATCGACTGGTTTGCGTTGATCCGCCGCGGACAGACCCCGACCATCCCTTGGGGTTATAAGAGAACAACTGTGGGCGCCGCGGCCAACTGGGTCCCGACCTGGCCGCTCCCCGAGAGTGATGACATGAAGTACACCGACGCGTCGCTGAAGACCGGTGCCACGGACGGCGGCCCAATCGGCGACCCGAACTGGTTCGGCATCACACTCGACGTAGAGGAATTCAGCACGACGATCCCGCAACAGTTCGAGCTCGGTCAGAACTATCCGAATCCTTTCAACCCATCGACCAGGATCCGGTTTGCACTGCCGACAGCGTCGTTCGTCACCCTAAAGGTGTACAACGTCCTCGGGCAGGAAGTTGCCAATCTTGTGAACCAGAATCTGACGCCCGGTTCGTATGAGGTAGACTTCGATGCTTCCCGTCTCTCCAGCGGCATGTATATGTACCGCGTGGACGCAGGGAATTTCAACAGCACGAAGAAGATGCTCTTCCTGAAGTAACGTTTCTCACCGGTCCGGGCCCGCCGACGGCGGCGCGCTCTGCCCCACGTCGGGTCCGGATCGTTGTTGTGTTGTCGATGTTAACCGCGCAACAGCACGTCCACGTGTTTCCGGCTCCAGCGCACAAGGACGACATGGGGAACCAAATAATTTCAGACAAAGTCTTCCCGGCCCGCTGGGTGCCGACACTCTACTTCGCCGAAGGGCTCCCCTTCGTGGCGATCGCCATGGTGTCGACGCTTATGTACAAGAACATGGGGATCAGCGACGCGCAGATCGCGTTTTGGACATCGCTGGTGATGCTCCCGTGGACGCTAAAACCGGTCTGGGGCCCGTTCCTGGAGATGTTCAAAACGAAGAAGCACTTCGTGGTCGGTACGCAGTTCATCGGCGGCGTAACCTTCGGACTTCTCGCGCTCACGCTCCCCCTCGATGGCTTTTTCCGGTATTCACTTGCCCTCTTCGCAATCATCGCCTTTAACGGAGCCACACACGACATCGCGGCCGACGGAGTCTATATCAACGTCCTCTCCAGTAAACAGCAGGCACAGTTCGTCGGCTGGCAGGGCGCGGCCTACAACATCGCGAAAATCTTCACCCAGGGAGTGCTGGTGTACCTGGCGGGTCAGCTCGAAATCAGCGTGGGTATCATCCACGCATGGATGATCGTGATGGGAGTCTTCGGCGGCATCATGGTCCTCCTGAGTCTTTACCATCTCCGTTTCCTGCCATCGGGGGGTGCTGCGAACAAGGTCCACTCGTTGCGGGAAGGATTCGCCACATTCACAGACGTGGTGAAGACCTTTTTCCAAAAGAAGTACATTGTCTGGGGCATCGTCTTCATCATCCTGTACCGGTTCGCGGAAGGGCAGGCCATCAAAATCGTTCCGCTGTTTTTAAAGGCTGCCCGGGAACAGGGAGGGCTTGGCCTGACGACCTCCGAAATCGGCATCGTGTACGGCACGTTCGGGGCAGCCGCGTTTGTCGTCGGCTCGATTCTCGCGGGCTATTTCACTGCCGGGCGTGGTCTCAGAAAGTCGCTCTTTGTCCTCTGCTGCTTTTTCAATATTCCGTTCGCCGTATACGCTTTTCTGGCAATTGCCCAGCCGATCAGCCTGCCCGCCATCGGCGCGGCGGTTGTCTTCGAGTACTTTGGATACGGTTTCGGGTTTGTGGGTTTGACACTCTTCATGATGCAGCAAATCGCGCCGGGTCCTTACAAGATGGCTCACTATGCATTCGCAACCGGCATCATGAGCCTTGGGATGATGATCCCGTCGATGCTAAGTGGATTCCTCAGCGATTGGCTCGGCTACCGGACATTCTTCCTCTGGGTCATCGTTGCCACAATCCCTTCATTCCTGGTAACCTGGTTTGTCCCGTACCGCGTGCCGGAGAGGATGGACGAAAGTGAAAAAGTCTCACAGTGATCCGTCGGCCTCGTAGGGTAGATGACCTATGAAAAATCTCGCAACAGTGTTATGTCTTGCGTCTCTCCTTTCAACGACCGGCAGAACACAGATATCTCCCAAAGAGGTGATCGGCTATTTCCCCTCCTGGAAATGGGAAACCAGAAACAACCTTGTCATCCCGGCCAAGCTCCCATTTGATAAACTCACGACTATCAACTACGCATTCTTCGTGCCCTTTCCTGACGGAACGATCGGGGGCAGAGACAGTACCGGCGACCAGATGTACCTGGGAGGGCCTCGTGAGAGGACGCTCATCGGCCAGGCGCACCGGCAGGATGTTAGCGTTCTTCTCTCCCTGGGTGGATGGTCCGAGTCGGACAACTTCCCCGTCGTAGCTTCCAGCCCGAGTTTGCGCGCCGCATTCGCCCATTCGTGTGTCGAGACTATTCTGCGGTACGGGTTCGACGGCATCGATGTCGACTGGGAATACCCGGGATACGCCGAACACAAGGGTACCCCCGATGACAAGCAGAACTTCACTCTGCTTCTTGCGGTGCTGAAGGATAGCCTGAAGGTTCTCGCGGACAAAACACGGAGGAGCTACCAGCTGACTGCGGCGCTCCCTGCAGGAGGGGAACATGTCCGGGACATCGACGTGGAAAAGGTGGCGAAGATCCTGGACCGGCTGAACCTGATGACATATGACTTCCACGGTACCTGGGATTCGATGGCCAACCACAACTCTCCACTCTATCCATCCGCGGGAGCGGATCCAACGCGCTGCGTGGACGCCTCGTTCAAGCTGTACTGTGACACTCTCGGAGTCCCCGCCTCGAAGATTAACATAGGCGTGCCGTTCTATGGCAAGGCCTTTGCTGGCTGCGCCGGGCTCAACACTCCGCACACAGGTGCGGATACGACTCTCTTTTCGAAATCAGGTGCGTCGTACTATGACATCGCCGCGGCATTTGGGAATTTCACCCGGTTCTGGGATGAAAAAGCGAAGGTCCCGTATCTCATGAGCTCTGCCAGCCAGATATTCGTTTCATATGACGACGAAGAGTCAGTACGCGCCAAGGGGGAGTATGTCGTGGATCATGGCGTTCACGGAGTAATCATCTGGGAAATCACCGGAGACTCTCTGCCGGATGGAACCACGCCGCTGCTGGACGCCCTTGTCACCGCATTGCACGCAACGCCTCGACCGGTTCACGAGATGAGGACTCGCTAATGCGCTACGGACATTTTGACGATCTCCATCGTGAATACGTTGTCGACCGGCCCGATGTTCCCGTTTCCTGGACGAACTATCTCGGTGTCAGAGATCTCTGCACCGCGATCTCCCACAACGCGGGGGGCTACTCGTTCTACAAGAGCGCAGAACACCATCGAGTCACGCGGTTCCGGCAGAACGGCGTCCCGCTCGATCGCCCGGGGCACTATGTGTATCTCCGGGACGACGAGACTGGAGAGTTCTGGTCCGTATCGTGGCAGCCGGTCGGCAAAGATCTGTCGCGGGCCCACTACCAGTGTCGGCACGGTCTATCGTATTCCCGCTTCTCCTGTGACTATCAGGGCATTCTGGCATCGCAGACCCTGTTCATCCCGGTAAACGACGACGTGGAGCTTTGGGATGTGGTCGTCAAGAACACCGGTGCGAAGCCCCGTACACTCAGCGTTTTCGGGTATGTCGAGTTTTCATACCACCATATCGAAATCGACAACCAGAACCTGCAGATGTCCCTCTACGCCAGCGGATCGAGTTACGATGACGGGATCATCGAATACGATTTTTTCTACGAACCCTGGACCTTTCACTTTTTCACATCGAGCGTCATCCCCGACAGCCACGATTGCCTCCGGGACCGTTTCCTGGGAAGCTACCGGACGGAAACCAATCCGATCGCCGTGGAAGAAGGGGAGTGCCATGGAAGCCACGAGCTGGGCGGCAACCACTGCGGCGCTCTTCACAAGCGCTTCACACTCGCTGCGGGGGGGGAAACTAGGCTGTGCTTCATGCTCGGCGTGGGGTCCCGTGAGACAGGGGAAGCCATCCGGACCAAGTACTCTCTTCCCGCCGCCGTCGACGCGGCGTTCCACGAACTCGCGGAGTACTGGAATGCGAAGCTGAGCAGGTTCCAGTGTTCCACCCCCCATGTGGGGATGAACACCATGCTGAACACCTGGACTCTCTACCAGGCAGAGACATGCGTCGTATGGTCCAGGTTCGCCTCGTTCATCGAGGTCGGTGGAAGGACCGGTCTCGGATACCGGGACACGTCGCAAGATATCTTGGCCGTTCCCCACACGAACCCAGCCAAGACGCGGGAGCGAATCCTGGAGCTGCTTCACGGGCAGGTGAGCCAGGGATACGGACTTCACCTCTTCGATCCCGCCGTGTTCCAGCCGCGGGAAGACAAGCTCCCCGGAGTGAAACTCCCCACGGTAATACCGACCCCGCAGGCCTCCGACATCATTCACGGACTCAATGACACATGTTCGGACGACCATCTTTGGATAGTGGCCTCGATCTGCGAGTACGTGAAGGAAACCGGCGACGCCGGCTTCTTTGACCTTGTCGTTCCTTTTGCCGATCATGGAGAAGGGACTGTATACGATCACATCAAACGTGCCCTGGATTTCTCCGCGGAACAGATTGGACCGAACGGGATCTGCAAAGGTCTGCGCGCGGACTGGAACGATTGCCTGAACCTCGGCGGGGGGGAAAGTGCAATGGTGTCGTTCCTTCACTACTGGGCGCTGAAGGAGTTCATTGAAGCCGCGGACTTCCTCAAGAGGGATGCCGATGTCCGTGCATATTGCGCGATGGCGGAGAAGGTGAAGGACTCCTGCGAGAGCCAACTGTGGGATGGCGACTGGTACATTCGTGGTGTCACAAGAAAAGGGGAGAAAATCGGGACGAAGGCCAGCAAAGAGGGAAAAATCTTTCTTGAGAGCAACAGCCTGGCTGTCCTTTCTGGTGCCGCCTCGCCTGATCGCGCGAGAAAATGCATGGACGCGGTGTACCAGCATCTCTATTCAAAATACGGGATCCATCTCGTTTGGCCTACGTATACAGAACCCGATGATGACATCGGGTATATCACCAGAGTCTATGCGGGAATCAAGGAGAACGGCGCCATCTTCAGTCACTCGAATCCGTGGGCTTGGGTCGCGGAGTGCAAGCTGGGGAGAGGAACCCGGGCGATTGAATTCTATGACGCGCTTCTCCCGTACAACCAGAACGATATCGTCGAGGTCAGGGAGGCGGAACCCTATTCGTACGTCCAGTTCGTCGTGGGAAAAGACCATACTGCGTTCGGCAGAGGGCGACACCCGTGGCTGACGGGTACGGGAGGCTGGGCGTACTATGCCGCGACCCACTGGATGCTAGGGATCCGGCCGGGGTACGCAGCGCTCGAGATCGATCCCTGCATCCCATCCGTATGGCCAGGCTTCAAAGCGAGCAGGATCTGGCGGGGGGCAACCTACGAGATTGCGGTGGAGAACCCCCGCGGCGTCGAAAAAGGGGTAAAAAGTATTTTCCTGAATGGCAAACCGGTGCGGGGGCCCGTTCCGGCGCAGCCCCAAGGATCGGTCAATGAAGTCGTCGTGGTGATGGGCTAGACCCCATCCACCCGTGACATGCCATGTCGAGGGGATGAGCAGTGTGGAACGTAATTCGTAGACGCAGCCTCCATATTCGGGAGCCCAACGAGGTGAGAATTCTCCGCCTCGTACGGGACCGCCGCGTGCTCTCGCGGATTGAAATCGCAAGGGAGACAGGTCTCCATAAGGCGACTGTCACAGACCTGGTCGCCAAGCTCATTCAGGCTGGATTCCTGGAAGACACGGGCGAAGTAGAGACCCGCCAAGAAGTGGGGCGGAAACGAAAGCTCTTGAGATTTCTCCCGATGGCTGGTCTCGTTGCCGGGGTGGACATCCGGATGACCCACGCCACCGTGGCTATAACAGATCTGAATGCCCGGGTGCTTGTGGAGGACTCCTTCGATTATCGTGCGGATGATTCGGTCGAAGAGGTCCTTTCAGGAGTGGCCGCGAGAATCAGGTCTCTTCTGAAAGCCGGTAGGCACACAGTGTCGAAGCTGGTTGGAATTGGAATCGGCGTGCAAGGTATCATCGACTATTCGACGAATACACTCACGTTGTCATACAACAAGAAGGGATGGCAGGGAGAGTCCCTCAGCTCTCATCTCGAACGGGAGTTCAACGTTCCGGTGTACGTGGAGAACGACGTAAAGACTATGGCTCTGGGGGAGTATCTCCTTGGGGCGGCAAAAGGAACCAAGGACTTCGTTCATCTCTGGGTCGGGGAAGGGTTGGGCGCGGGGATCATGATCAACGGCCAGCTTCTTCACGGGATAACCTCCAGCGCCGGGGAAATCGGTTTCAACACGCTGGAATCCGCCGCCGTCGACGCGGAGAAATTCCCGCTCACGTGCAGAAACCAGGAAATTTTCGGGCAGATCCTCACTGATGCGAACTTCATCGAAAGTTATAGGCTCCACGCGGTGAATGGATCCGCCGTAACGACCGCGGTTCCCTTCATCACGGAAAGGGCCCGCCTCGGCGATCCGGTGGCAAAGCAAGTGATCGAGGAATTTGTCTCACTCCTCGGTGTTCTTAGTATCAACATGGTGAACACGCTGAACCCCGAGATGATCGTGATCGGGGGGATGCTTGCCCAAGCCTACCCGGGCGTGGCTGAGATGATGCAGGTGAAGATTCACAGGGACCTACTCACGCCTCCCGCTGAGGCGGTCCGGGTCCGCTGCGCGGCGAATGGAGAAAACGGTGTCATTCTTGGGGCCGTCGGACTCGTTCTGTACGAACTGTTTGAACCGGTTCCGCGATTCACGATCAGAGCCGCTCGCCGCAGTACAGACTCGAAGGCGTTCAAGCAAGCGCCGGATTGATCGCCTCGGGACACCAGCCGGTGGTCATTACGCATCCCAATACCCTCTTCCCTCTCGTCCTTAGATGAACAAAAGAGAGTTACTCCATGAAGGGACGCATCACTTTGTACAGCGGCATCTTCGTCGTTCCGTTGACCCAGGATGAGCTTGCTAGGGCGCTCGTTGCCGCGCTCGCGGGCAGCGCCAGTGGGATAGTCGTTTTCCACGCGACGGGAATGAATGATGCTCACTGGGAGACATTTCACCGCGTGACTGGCTCAGCCCGGCATTGAATCTGCTGAATCTCTCCAACCCCAACTGCCGGTCTTCTTGCCTTAGGGTGCATTGTTCCTCGTTGCGGACACCTCGATCATGAATGTACTGCCCTTTCTGGTTTCCGAGTAAACGGCGGATGATCATCGTATTGCTTGACTCTCTCCGCAGCCTTCGCTAGACTGAGACATGATTTGGAGGACAACGTCATGGTTCCAAGAAAAGCAAAACCCAGGACTATTTCCGAATACATTGCAGCTGCTCCGAAGGAAGCACGCCCGAAGCTCCGTGAAATCCGAGGTTGTATACACAAGGCCGCGCCGGGAGCAACGGAAGACCTGAAGTGGGGAATGCCTGCTTTCACCTCACGAAGAATATTGGTCACGTTTGCGGCGTTCAAGAATCATATCGGGTTCTTTCCCACGCCCTCCGCGGTCAAGGCATTTGAAAAGAACCTCACGAAATTCAAAACTGGCAGAGGTTCGATTCAATTCCCACTGGCGAAAGCGTTACCTCTGTCCCTGATTCGCAGAATTATCGTGTTTCGCGTGCGGGAAGTCGACGAAGAAGACGTGAAGTGGAGATCATAGACTAATAGTCTGGGGAACAAACGTGATCTGATCGTGGTTCTTGATAGTATTGTGTGTCTGCGATTTATTCTGTCGCTGTTCTTTGCAGGGCGATTGCTGACGAGCCTCTCCCGACTTCCCTGAGAGGTCTTCACAGGCAATCTCGAAAGGATCTGTGCTCAACGGGCTATCGTTCTTGACCAATCGTACCTCCACAAGGGGTAGCCGAAAGAAAGTACTTACCGCGCGGGCAACGACGCCTCCCCAGCACTCCCTCAACAAATCGTTCTACGTCCGTCCCCTCCATAGTTGTCAATACACAAACGCCATCATCTCGACATCTATTCCGATATCCTCGGTCCTGCCACTGCCATTGATGGCAGCCACGTTGCGCGGCCCGTTTCAGCTGAAAAAGGTGATTTCATGAACCGTTTAAGGCTATTTGCACTGGATACGCTCACTCCCAATTTCCGCGGATGCCCAAAGGAGGTACGTCATGCTGCACGTGAACGGTCGATGGGGACTTTTCTGTGGCCTTTTGCTCTTTCTGGTAAATGAGCCCACCCTCGCTGAGAATAGTGCTGATGCGAAAGACGCGAGAGGAAGACTTCTCTATCAGAGTGGTGTCATCGCCGTCAAGTTCAGGCAGGCGAGAGCCGGCCTGAGAAAACCAGGGAGTGCAGCAACAACCGGGCTTCCCTCGATAGATGCGCTATGCGCGCGCTACAGGGTGACAGCAGTCGAGCGGATGATTCGCCAATCGCGCGTCCGGACTGGACCCAATCTCCCGGATCTCTCCCGCATTAGCCGCATATCGTTCCCTCCTGAGCAAAACATTCGTGAAGTTGTGGAAGCCTTCGGAGCCGATCCAGAAATCGAGTATGCGGAACCGATTCCGTGCTATTATCCTGATGACATCCCCAACGACTCACTCTATGCGCAACTCCAGCATCTCCCGCAAATTCAGGCCGAGCAGGCCTGGGCTATTCACAAAGGGACCCTCGGCGACTCCATGATCGTCGTTGCCGTAGTTGATGCCGGCACGGAATGGTATCATCCGGACCTCGCGGAGAATATTTGGCAGAACAAAGGGGAGGATGCAGATCACGACGGCCGGACGCTGGAATTCAACGGAACAAGATGGATAATGGACCCGGGAGATCTGAACGGCGTAGATGACGATGGCAACGGGCGCCGCGATGATCTGATAGGTTGGGATGTCTACGGCGATGACAATGATCCCAACACCGGTCAGGCCCACGGAACTCATGTCGCAGGCATTGCTGCCGGTGTAACGAATAATGGAAGCGGCATTGCGAGCATCAGCTGGAACGTGAAGGTGATGCCGATCAGCTCGTGGAATGGCAGCAATCTGCCCAACCCGTACGACGGGGTCGTGTATGCAGCGGAAAACGGCGCGCACATCATCAACAACAGTTGGGGAAGTCCGACCTATACGCGATTCGGAGAAGATGTGGTCGCATACGTGCATGGCCTGGGAGCCATCTTCGTGGCCTCCGCCGGCAACGAAAACAACCCATTCCTCCAATATCCTTCAGCCTATCCACATGTCATCTCAGTCGCAAGCGTAGGAGTTGATGACCGAAAGGCCTCATACTCAACCTACGGAATCGCTGTCGACATCTCTGCTCCGGGGGGGATGCTTTCGCTTATGAGTGACCGCGGGATCCTTAGCGCGGGGCCGAATGGCTCATACATCCGTGAACAGGGCACATCGATGGCAGGTCCCCTCGTTGCGGGCATGCTGGGGTTGATCAAATCGTACCGGCCGATGTGGGACAATGACCGCGTCATCCGGCAACTCTTCGCCACTGCGGACGATATATCTTCCGTCAATACTGTCCCCCTCGGTGCCGGGCGAATCAATGCCCTCCGGGCGCTGAGCGAAACAACGGCCACAGTGCAGCAAGCGCTGAGGTTGGATTTTGTCCCGGGCCCTCAGTATTTCAACATTAAGTACGTTCGAACCTTGATTCCGGGTGACACGGCTTCGTTCCAATTTACCATCAGGAACTTCGCTCATCTGGTTTCCACCAACAATGCGACATTCACTCTCTCGTCCACTGACTCTGCGTTCCAGATCCTGAACCCGGTAGCCGTTGATTCCATCGCTCCAGATGGATATTCCCAATTGGAACACACCTTTCAAGTGCTCGTCTCGCCTACGGCCCACTCTCACGCATCGTCGTTGACCCTTCAGGTGACCTCGGATGTGCCTATCGCGTACGGGAGCACGCTTGAGGTTCCCGTGTTTGTTTCAGGCCCAGGGGTCTTCGTGTGGGAAGCCCTTCCCGAGGCCCGGGACTTCAGCGGGCGATTCATAGCCTACCTCTTCGAATCGAAGGGAGTACCGGTGGTCTACTCCAACTCCTTCCCCACGACTCTCGAAGGATTCAGCGCGGCGTTCCTCTCCTACGGAACAGTCGGGAGCTTTCTGCGCCTGTTCGACGACAGCATGGCCGTCGCCGTTAAGAGGTACCTGCAGGGTGGAGGAAAAGTCTATCTGGAAGGGAGCGGTTCGTTGACCGCCGATCAGGACGACGACCCCACTCTGGTGGGACTCTTCGGACTCACCGGACTGAACGTGGGAACAGCTGTGAAATCGCCCTTGTCGGCCCTCGTAGGTCAGCCCAACGCGTTGACAGCGGGCATGGCGTTCACTGCATCGAACCAGACCGCATTCAGCTACATTGGGCGATTCGCCCCCGCCGGAACCGCTGTCGCTGCATTTGCAGAGACAGGCTACGGAACCGTTGCAGTGCAGAATGAGGGGAGCCTCGGGCAAAAGACCTTCTATTCTTCCTACGCGCTCGCGGAACTCGTCGACAAAGACACGTTGAGCAACCGGTACGGACTCCTACTTAAAGTAGCCCGGTTTTTTGGCCTGCAGGTCGATCTCGACTACCTGGTCGCGGACTTCCGTTCTGCTGTAGCTACAGGGCATGCGCCGCTTTCTGTCACGTTCAATGACGGGACAGTGTCAAACCTTCCTGTGACATCTTGGGAATGGGACTTTGATAGCGACGGAATGACGGACGCATCGACGCAGAACCCCAACCACCTCTACACATCACCGGGCACCTACACGGTGAAACTGCGGTCAGGGGGGGGTGGGGCTTCCTTCTCAGAGCGAACAAGGGATGGTTTTGTACGTGTTTTCGACGGCAACAGTTCGCTCAAGTTCGACGGCAAGAACAGTTATGTAGATGTCGCGGCGGCCGCGAGCCTTAATGTGACGAGCGCATTCACAGTCGAAGCCTGGATCCATCCCATCGGCTGGGGAGAAGCGGGGAGCGGCTTCGGCAGAGTCATCAACAAAAACAATCTTCTCGTTTTCCTCGAAACCGGCGGGATGCTCGTGGTTAGCATCGATCACTCCAATGGTACCAGTTCAAGGACGAACACCTCACTCGGCTCGATCACGCTCAACGACTGGCAGCACATTGCCGCCAGCTACGCCGGAATAACGAGCGAACTGAAAGTCTATGTCAACGGAATTCCCCAGAATCTCAATGTGCCCGATCCAATCAATGGACCCCTGATTAGTAGTTCTTCCAGTCCACTCGTCATCGGAAACAACGGCGACCGCACGCGGACGTTTGATGGAATGATCGACGAGCTGAGAATCTGGAACATTGCCAGAACTCAGTCGGAAATACAAGGTGCAATGGATGATACACTGCGTGGAGACGAACCCGGCCTCGTAGCTAACTGGCGTTTCGATGAAGGTAGCGGGAACCTGGTGGCGGACCGGTCACCCAACAAGAACAACGGCAACCAGAAAGATGTCCAATGGCGGCAGGGATGGTCCAACCCGCTTTCCTCGGCCCCGGGGGTCGTTGCCGACGCGCCTTCAGAGTACATGCTGGCGCAGAACTATCCCAACCCGTTCAACCCGACGACAGTCGTCAGCTATCAGCTGCCGGTCACCAGCGGGGTTCGGCTCGTAGTTTACGACATGCTTGGACGAGAAGTATCCGTGCTAGCGGATGGGAGGCAGGAGGCGGGAGTGCACAAGGTTCGATTTGATGGAATGAATCTCTCAAGTGGAGTGTACTTCTACCGCTTGATGGCGGGGGATTTCATCCAGACGCGCAAACTTGTTCTTTTGAAGTAGTCGTCTGACAGCTGTCAGTGCAGAGAGAGGGTTCGGCAATCATCACCGGACCCTTGTTCATGTACGTGATCACAGTTCGTGTTTTCGGTACGTGATCACAGTAACGTATTCACGTACGTGTTCACGGTACGGCAAGTCCATGTTGACTCTCGCGATCCTCTGCCATATCTTACCGCGGCAATGCTGATTCTTCGTACCCCACTGTAACGAGAGGCTACTCCATGAAGTCTGACACAAAAGGAGGTGCATATGCCCAGTGACGAGAGCTCAACCGCGTATGTTCACAAAGGAGGAACCGGAGTGCGAGATGCCGGAATGTTCGGTGGCATCTATGGAATGGCATTCGTCGGGGCAGCCGTCTATTTCATCGGACATGCCGCTACGTTCTGGAGTGGTGTGCTTGGTTTCTTCAAAGCCGTATTCTGGCCTGCGGTGGTGATGTACAAAGTGCTAGAGCTGATGGGCATGTAGGGACTTTGGGAAGCTCGATTGTTGGGGGACTCGGTGGCCCTGGGGTCGGGCTCCTTGCTTGACCAACCCAACTCAAGCCAGTGGGGAATTCATGAGACGACTTCGGTACAACGCGGCGATGAGTCTGGACGGTTATATCGCGCGTCCGGATGGTAGCTATGATTGGATCATCATGGATGACGCCATCGATTTCCCGGCCCTGTTTGCAGAATTTGACACTCTCCTGATGGGCCGAAAGACCTACGAAGTTGTCCGTTCGGAAGACATGGGAGGTCTCATTACCGGCATGAAAAAACTGGTGGTTTCACGAACGCTGCAGCCGGAAGGCGATCCGAACGTGGCGATCATCCGCGAGAATGTGATTGATACCGTTGCGGCGCTCAAGGCGATTCCCGGCAAGGATATCTGGCTCTTTGGAGGAGGTGTGCTGTTCCGACACCTTCTTGATGCGAGTCTCGTCGACGCCGTTGAACTGGCGGTCATGCCGGTTCTGCTCAGCGAAGGGATCCCCGTGTTGGCGCCCGGACGACCCTCACCTGTGCTGAGACTTGAGAGCAGACAAACGCTTCCGAGCGGGATCATGATGCTTAAGTACGCGGTAACTTCGAGAGCCGCCCAGCCTGCTCCTGATCATTGACACTACCTTTGTGGGTCTCTATACTATAGCAGCGAACACCGTTAGCCGGGAGTCTCAAGTGGATAAAACCTGGAAGACACTCTTTTGGCAGCAATTTGGGGCATCGATCGACATGCTGGAGAATGCCATGCGTGCATGTCCCGAGGCGGTCTGGGGCGACCGTTCGCAGCGGCCGGAGTTCTGGTATGTGGCATTTCACACACTGTTCTACCTGGACTGTTACCTGTCCGAATCGGAGGCCAAATTCTCTCCTCCCGCTCCCTTCACGCTGGATGAGCTCGATGAGCGAGGATTGCTACCTGACCGTGTGTACACGAAAGATGAGCTGCAGAAGTACCTGGAGCATGGGCGTGCAAAATGCCGAGCGACTATTGCAGTCATGACCGAAGAACAGGCGAACCGGCGCTGTGGCTTCAGCTGGCTGGATCTCAGCGTAGCGGAGCTATTGCTATACAACATGCGGCACGTCCAGCATCATACCGGCCAGCTGAATCTGATACTCAGGCAAAAGACCGATTCCGCTCCACGCTGGGTTCGGAAGACGGCAAAAGATCTCGGCGTGGAATAGGGGATAGGGCCGACTCGCGCGTTTTGATAGTAGGAGCGTAATTTATTGAAACCGTTTGCCGTCATCCCGGCTGTCTTGACTTTCCTCCTCTTTTATTCCGTGGGGTGTAACGACCTCGGTCCGATAGATGACGCAGACGACGTTGAAGTAACCGTCAAGGTGTCGACAACAAATTACGACAAGCAAAGCCTTCACAAACTCTTCCCGGACACCGTCTCATTGCACAATATTGCTTCGGCGTTCAGCAAGAACTTTACTGAGCGGCGAAAGACGCATCTCGTCGACAACATGCTCGCCAGGATTACCGCGCTGCGCGAAGATGTTTCGATCATGGACAAAATAGTGACGCGGGCCGGCTGCAAGAATCCCGGGGAGTATGTCTTGCCTACCTATGCCGAGAGAGCGGCATTCAATGGGAGGGATGCCTGGCTTGTTCAATTCACATACGGTTTGGGTGTCCCCTCATTCGGGAGGTGGAAGTGTTTGGCGTACTCCATCCCTGATCTCGACACACTATACCTTTTTCAGACCAGATAGGGGCATTTGAAGTCATGTCGCAATTGAATCATATGACGAAGATATTTCTGTGTATCGGATTGTTGGTGCTAAGCGCAGGATGCTTGCGTCTTACGGGGCCGGATCCGGCACAAGGTGAGTGGAAACTGGTTCGAGATGCTCAAACGGGCTATTTCAACGGTCTTTGGTTTGCTGACCGGAACAACGGATGGGCCGTCGGCGACTCCGGGAGAATCCTGAACACGAGCGATGGTGGGAATTCATGGCATGTGCAAGAGAGCGGAACCCTCGTTTCGTTGAAATGCGTGTGCTTCCCGAATGTGCGAAAAGGATGGATCGGCGGAAGGGAAAACTCGCTTGGTGTTAGCACCGACGGCGGAGCCTCATGGACGTGGCAAAACCCCGCCGGGGAGTCTCAAAGGACATTTATGGCCATGTCATTTGTCAGCGAGAATACGGGGTGGGTAGTGGACAATCTCGGTGGGATACTGCACACCGAAAATGGCGGTTCGACATGGGAACCTCAAGTGAGCGGTACAATCTGGGGCATCACATCGGTTCAGTTCCTGGACGCACAAGAAGGATGGGCAACTGCCACGAACAGGGTGATATTGCACACCACCGATGCCGGGAACCGCTGGACGACAACCATACTCGACTCGCTTGACTTCGGCCCTCAGGTTGTCGTCGTCTTTGATGATGTCTTTTTTGTCAATCGATTCAAGGGATGGATTGTGGGGACGTCGGGCTACGGCGGGACTGTCGTCCATCCGACCCCTGTCATATGCACACCGGATGCCGGCAATACCTGGAGCGTGCAAACGACTCCGGAGAATTCGTTCATCAGGGCAATTGCATTTGTGAATGACCGGGTTGGCTGGGCAGCAAGCTCTTCTGGAATTCTCTACACGGAAGACGGAGGGGAGCACTGGATCTATCAGCTCCCATTGCCTCACGCCCTCTTCGTGGATATCTGTCTGGTTGATCGATCCACCTGCTGGGCTCTCACCTTTACAGGACATATCTATCGATTTGACATCATGTGAGATCCCCCGGGATTCGCACCGGGTCGATTCGACCTTCTGCACAAAGCGAAGGTTGCGGAGGAAATGGTGGTCAAGTTGAGGACTGTCTGCAGGAATGACTCTTGGTTGAGAAACGGTTCCTCGAAGGGAGGTGTCTTGATATGAGACATTCATCGGAAACCTTCCACACTCTGCTGTTGCTTGTCCTGCTATTCTCCGGTTGCGATCTTGGCGAGCCTCTGGATTCTGAAGCACCATCAGGTTCATTAGTCAATGGCAAAAGTATCTTCCTTAAGCCCAATGGTTCATTTGTTCTGCAGTTGGACGTGAATGCAGATGCGGGATTCTGCTGGTATCACACGATTAGTGATCCAGCCATTTTTCATTTGGACAGCACGAGCTATCGGCCGAAAAGCGGTAACTGGAATCTGGATGGGGGTATGACTGTGGAGACGTTCTATTTCCGGGCATCAAATCCGGGCCAGTGTGAGGTCGAACTGGTCGAGCGGCAAGGGTGGTTGCCTGATGATCCACCCAGGAATGCCGTGTGGTTCAGTGTGCATGTGACCAGATGAGAAGTATCGTGCAGATGAAAAGTTTCGTGCAGATGAAAAGTATCCTGCAACCGACGGAGTGGCTCAGAAGTGCCCCCCGGCGCGGCCTTGCGGCCGCGGCCGCGACGTTGACCTCAACCTCCCATGGGGCTGGATCGTTGAATACTCACCGGGTGTTGATTGCGGCCGCACTTGCCACTCTTGCAGCATGCAAGGATCTTGGGCCTGGATCTTCGGTCTTCTATGAACATGACATCCAAGCTGCTGTGTTTGAGCATCAATTCAAAAACAATGAGTCGTCCCAGCAAAACAACGCGCAAATCATCTTCATCGGCAAGTTTGCGAATGATTGGGAGACACATTCATACTACGTCGACCTGGATGAAGCACTCATGCAACAATTCGTGAATCATGAGCCTCCGGTCAAAAGAGTGTCGGAATGCACGTACTCTCCGGCCGGAGTGTTCGACAAGGTGACCGGCACACGAGGACTTCTCTTCTGGATCGATTCCATGAGTGAGATCAATGACGGCAAGGTCGAGGTTAGGGGCGGATACTTCGAAGCTGGACTAAGCGCTTCCGGAAATGTGTACACGTTAGAGCAGACGAACGGCGTGTGGAAGGTTGTTAAAGATGTACTTCTCTGGATTTCGTAGCGAACGTGACGATGAAGCTTCCACAGATTGCTTTCGGCTTTGCACTGACGTGTGCTCTCGTCGCTCCGGGTTGTTCAGACGATGGCTCCGCCGTTGTGCCCCCGGCAGAGATCTCAAAGCCTCTTTCTTTGACGTTCAAGCCGGACGATGGGAAAGTCGGAAGCCGCATCACAATCATGAGTTCTCATTTCGTGATGAGTTATTCGTATCTGGTCTATTTCCGGGGAGCCGACGAGGCACTGGTAGCCAGGTGCGACACAGGAACCACAATCAATGCATTCGTCCCGTTTGGCGCGGTTTCGGGCCCTATTTCAGTGTCGCTAGGGTCGGATCCGTTCGGTGTGACTCCGGCATTTACCGTGACGGAAGCGACGGACACACTGACGCTCGCCGTCCGTAACTATGACATCACACCTCCCATTACGGCGGAAGACTCCAGCGTTGTCGACTATATGGGGTTCCGCCGGACCTGGTCGGCTGATGTACGTGGCGACACAGTCCACCTCTGGCAGAACTTCGCAACCGGCTACATATTCTTTGAGTACCATTTTGTTCTGGTGAACAGGGGAACAAACCAGCTTCCCTTTCTGACAAATGCATGGATCGTTAGCAAACCGGACTATCCCGGAACGAGGATTGACACAATTCGTGCAGGTCTCCTGAAGGTTCAGGATTGGGACACATCCGGGGTTATGAGCGGGCGGTTTTTCGGAAGGCCGTCGATCTGGGGCCTTTCAAACGGGTCCATCATGTTTTGGATTGATCGGAGGCGCTAGGACGGGAGGGAGATTGGTGTGAGACTGTTGCCTGCCACAGCTGTTATACTCGCTCTCCTCTGCTCCTGTTCCGACGATGGAGTTGTCACATCCTATGATATTGAAGAGATCAAGAATGTCACCTGGCAATTGACTGCCTTTGAAACACCAGAGGGCGTGGAATCCCTCCACCCTGCCGATACGATTCTGATACTGTTTGAAAATGAACCTCTCGTGCGGGGATCATCCGCCGGTCAATGCGGGAACCGCTTTCAAGCACACTACATCTTGAAGCACCCTGATGCAATCCAGGTCGACTCGCTCATCAGCACAGAAATGGCCTGCCCAATCAGCAGGTATTGGCAGTGTGTGAATTTGCTGGAACGTGCGAGCAGAGCCCGGCGTGATCGAGATTGGCTCTATCTGTATCATGACAACTCATCCGGCCGAATGATCTTCGCGAGGGTTCAATAACCTAAGCAACCGGAATCTTGAATGCATATGCCAGGTTACTGGCACCCCGGATTGCGGATTTGATGTCATCCGTTAGTTCAATCTCCAGGCCCGACGGACCATTAATCCAACTGAGCGGCTTTCCAAAACCCAGCAGAAAGATCTCGCTGTTTTCTCTGGCTCTTACAGAACGAAGGCGCAGTCTCTCACCCGGCCAATCCTGACAAAACGCAAAAACCGTCCTGCCATCTTTCGTACGTGTGAACTTGATGTCATTGCCTTCCTTCCATAGAATGCCTTCGCGTGCCCGTGTGGCGTAGATCGCTTCTCCATTGGTCTTCAGCCATTGCCCTACTTCACCCAGTTGGCCCATCGCCGTCGGTTCGAATTGTCCGTTGGCATCTGGTCCTATGCCAACCATGAAATTGCCACCTTTGGCGACCGAGTCGATCAGATTGCTCACAATCCAACCGGCTCCTTTGTAATTGTTGGGATTCGGGTCGTACGAAAATGTTTTGCCCAACGGATAGATGACAAACCAGGGCACATCTGAGTTCTCTTTCCCTCCCGGCACAAATCCTTCCGGCGTGTAATAGTCGCCGTAATTGCCTATCCCTCTGGCTCTGAACATCACGTTGGGTTGTAACTTCCGCAGCTCCAGCAAGGTCTCCCTAAGCTGCGGCCAGACCCTCGGACCAAAGTAGATGTCCATACAAATCATGTCGATCTGCCCGTAATTGGTCAGCAGTTCAACCAACTGCTGCCTGTGCCTGGTTATCATTCTCTGCACTTCGTCGGGCGTCGGATCCGGAACGACAGTCCATAAGTCGCCAAGGCGTTTCTTTGTTCTCTCAAATTCTTCGGTATCCGGGTCGTCTTCCTTCCATTTCGATCGCATGTACTCCGCGCTCGAAGGGATCTGCAGGGGATGATAGCCGTAGGGTCTGAAATCCGCATCGTACCAATCGATGTGCGAGAAGTACAGGTCGATTTTTATGTCGTGCCTGTGTGCCGCATTGCAGAGTTCCTTTACAACATCCCTTCTGAACGGTGTATCCATGACACTGTATGCGATATCACATACTTCAATTGCAGGTCCGCCGGCCACGGTCCAGTTTGCACGGCGTCTCACCCGTGTTTTCGTGTCGAACATGGAAAAGCCTTCGTGGTGCTTCGTGGTAAATGCAAACATCTTCATTCCCCAATCCTTGAACTGTTGCATCCACCGGTCTGCATCGAATGATGCGGGGTTGAACGTCTTGTAAAGCTCTTGATACTGCTGTCTTTTTGCGAAATCGAATTTCGGTATGAGATGTCCGAGAAAAGGCCACGATTCTTTCTGCAGCTGCCAGATTGAATAGAGTCCCCAATGCAGGCGGACACCGTATTTCATATCCTGAAACGCTTCATATGCCTCATCTGATGCCCAGGTGTATTCGGGCACCGGAATGTCCTCAATGTAGGGTCTGGTGTGTTGGTAATTTGTATCAGTGTGTGGAAGCCTGTGTGAATATTTTCCCGGTCGCCTGCCGGGCGCTGAATACTGCGAGTCTGGCGTGTCACCGATTCCCGTCGAGCCTCGCCGTAGTTTGCCAATTCCCTCCACCAGACCTCCTGAAAGCAATGAACCGGCCGTTAGGCCAAGACTGCTGAACACGAATTTTCGTCGATTCATGATGAGTTTTCCTGAGATTCGTTCGGCGACATTCTTAGCGAAGCAAACAGGGGAACAGCTGCCCCCAGCAGCCGTTATGCGGTGAACGACCGGGGTAGCTCTGGGCCAAGGTATGATAGGAGCAGGAGATTGTCAACTCGCTGGTTTTTTGACATTGATCATGTTTGACATTAACTGCCGGGTTCCCTACCATTCGCCATCGCATCAGGTCCAGCGGAACTTAATAGCGGTTGTCCTGCCATCACTCCGGACCCTGTTCCTTCGAGGTAGAGCTCACCCTGGCGGGGGGGGCCCTCGGGGGAACCACCCTATCCCTTCCAGACCCATCGTGCTGAGAAAGCTCGACCCGGCCAGCAAATGCACTACAACGTAGTTGCACCGCACTGTAAATACAGCCCATTGTGGATACACTGCACTGAGGACGGTCTGCCATGAAGAAAGTACTACTCCTGATGTTCTGTAGCGCCTCCCTTTTCTCTATGCCGGCGAAGCGCACACCAACTGTCGTCTCACAGCCTGATGGAACGACCTTCAGCATCGTGGGCTTTGGCGATGAGCGGTACAACTATGCCGAGACCCTGGACGGTTACGTCGTAATCAGAGGGAGTGATAAGTACTGGTACTATGCGACACTAAGTCCCGAAGGCAGGTTCATTCCCAGCATGTTCAGAATCCAGGGCGGCGGCAAATTGACTCAACATCAAACGATGATGAGCATCCCCAAACACCTAGCGGAGTCCAGACAAGTGGTTCTGGAAAAGCTGCACGCCTACCAGGAGGATCGGAACATAAGCGAAGATGCTCCCTACAGAAACGCTCCCGGATCGAGCCGACTGCAGAGTACCACAAAGCATGTCCTCATCTTGTGCGCCCGATTCCCGGATCTGGACGCGACGCAAACAAGTGTCAGCTTTCAGGATATGGTAAACAATGACAATTGGAACGGCGGTGTGGGTGGAATGAGCAAGTACTACAAAGAGGTGTCCTATAACTCGGTTTCGGTACAGGCGGACTATCGGGATTGGATTACTGCTGCAGAGCCATCGTCATATTATGCGTACAGCAACAAAGATTACGGAATTCATGTGCGGGAGCTCGTGCGGCAGTGCATTGACTCAGCAGAAGCGAACGGGGTCGATTTTTCGGCATACGACAACGATAGTGACGGATATGTCGACGGGCTATTCATTGTTCATGCGGGGATTGGCGCCGAAGAAGGCAACCAGACTCAGTACATCTGGTCTCATCAGGGCGGCTTGGGTACATATTCAAGGAGCTATGACGGTAAAACAATTGACAGATACATCATCATGCCGGAATTGTACGGGTCAGGCCATGTTGACATTGGCGTGTTCTGCCACGAGTATGGACACATGCTGGGGTTGCCGGACCTGTACGATACAGATGGGACCACCAATGGTGATTCCGAAGGCGTGGGTAACTGGTGCTTGATGGCCGGGGGAAGTTGGGGTGGGAATGGGGATACTCCCGAACGACCCTCGCATATGTCAGCCTACTGCAAGGGACTTCTGGGGTATTCAGCTCCGACTGTTGTTGCATCGAGTCAGGCGTTGACAATCCCTCAAGCTGAGACGAATCCCTTCTCGTACAAGATATGGATGGATGACAACCAGTCCGATGAGTATATGCTCATTGAGAACAGGCAAAAGACCGGATTTGACCTCAACCTGCCGGGATCAGGCTTATTGATATATCATGTGGACAAGAATCTTGCAGACATCTGGGCAAGTTCAAACAGCATAAATGTGACGGCCAGCCACCTGGGTGTAAAAGTGTACGAGGCGGACGGTTTGGAGCAGATGGCTGAGGGGACCGATCGGGGTAACGCGGGAGACCCTTATCCCGGCTCAACAGGCAACACGTCTCTGACTTCGGCGACGTTTCCCAACTCGGCGCTCTGGAACAGCAATCCGAGCGGTGTGGAAATAGCTGATATTTCCGGATCCTCGTCTACGATGACGGCCACTGCCGTCGTGCCCACGTACTACGGATACAATCTGCAGTTCTACAGGTATTTGACCGGCTATTCTTTTGGGAGTCCAACGTCGCATTTCGGGTACGGAATGGTCAAATGTACGCCCGCCCTTACCGGAAAACTTGTGGGGCTCAGAGTGTTCAGCTATGCGAACAGATATACAACGGTCAGTGCGACTGCGTTCACGAATTTCAGCTCGGGTGTCTTGTCAGGACAAGTAGGCAGCACTGTGAGCGGAGGCTCGGCGGGAACAACCAATTTCCTTCAGCTGGATTTCTCACCCGAAATCGATGTGACGCAGAACGTACCCATATACATCAGGATATTCTTCCAGGTACAGTCAGGCGGTTTTGCAGTTCCTATTGATATCACCCCTCCAGCCACCGGGAATTCCTATTACTCTGATAATGGCACAAGCTTCGGCAGCTTGGCGCCTTATGATGTAGCCGCACGTGTTGTGTTCCGCAGCAATTCGGCACTGCCTGTTCAGCTGACTATGTTTGCGGCAAATTCCGGGGGCTCCGGCGTTACCCTGAGCTGGCAAACTGCCTCTGAAATTGGCAATTTTGGCTTTGAAGTGGAGAAAGATACGGCCCGGTTTCCACAGGCATTCGCCGCGATTCCGGGAAGCTTCATTCCAGGACACGGGACGACACTCGTGCCGCATGTGTACACGTTCATCGACAAAGACATCAGACCGGGCAAATGGGCATACCGGCTGAAGCAGATTGACCTCGATGGCACCATCCACCTGTATGACCTCATTCTCGTCGATCTGACTACGGCTGATGCAGAGAGCGATCCGGAAATCCCCACAGCATTCACGTTGCGACAAAATTTTCCCAATCCCTTTAACCCTTCGACGACCGTTCGTTACGGCTTGCCCGCTCGATCAGCAGTGACCCTGATGGTCTTTAACACTCTTGGTCAGCAGGTCGCGCTTCTTTCAAGCGGGGAACAGGACGCGGGCTATCACGACGTCAAATTCGATGCAACAAGTCTTTCCAGTGGGGTGTATTTCTGCAGACTGCATGCCCGTCCTCTCGATGCCGCCGCAGTGGGTGGCTCCATGAGCGGGGCGGGGGAGTACGTCGAGGTGAAGAAACTTCTTCTCGCCAGGTGAACTCCGGCGTCCGAGGCAAACAAAAGGGCGCGAGGTTCATCTCCGAGTCCTTTTTTGTTCTTCGCGTCCCACTCCGTCTATTAACGAAAACGTACGTGGGGGATGATTGAATTCACGCGCGACTTGTATTCCAGATATTCCTGCCCAAACTTCTCCTCGAGATATTTCTCCTCTTCTACAATCAACCGTTTGAAGACGATGTATGCTACGATGGGGACAGTCAATAGCGGCCAGGATCGCAGCCACAGAGCGATGCCCGGAATGAGGAAAACAACGAATCCGCTGTACATAGGATTCCGTGTAATTGCAAAGATACCGCCCTTGACCAATTTCCCCTCCCTGAACGCCTTGAGGATACCCGCGGCACCCGAAGCCCACAGCACGATTCCGATTACGACAAGAATCGCTCCCATGATTGTGAAAGCGGAATCAGAAAAACCCGGAATTACCATTGTCTCAAGATTGGTATAGTAAACACACAGAGCAACTACCGCATATGCGATTGTGATGCCTGCCAGCCATGGGGCGAAATCAACAGGATTGCGGGGCAGCCTGGCCGCGATATACACCAGCAGGATGCCGACCAGGGCATAGACGCTGCCGTTGAAAGGATTTGAACTTATCCATGCAAGCGCACTCACAGAGAACATCGGCAGGGCAAGCATGATGCCGGCAGCGCGTTGAGCGGGGCGTGCGCCGACGGCCAGGGAAATGGAGAGAACACCAAAGAAAAC
>Ga0105107_10000224_pt1 | contig 33633 bp, 30 predicted proteins | sample PPLLaktember2015_6_FD_79335 | JGI IMG/M metagenome (GOLD analysis project Ga0105107, IMG submission 79335) | Freshwater sediment microbial communities from Prairie Pothole Lake near Jamestown, North Dakota, USA - PPLs Lake P8 Core (1) Depth... | ecosystem: Environmental > Aquatic > Freshwater >...
ATATAATCAAGGCATATCGCACACCGGGGTTTAGAACGCTTGCAGCAATTTCAGGAGAGCAGATTGACCATGTTATCACCCGAAAACATGCGCACCCTCCTAATCATTACGATGATTGCAGTTGCCTTGATCGCCGTCTTATACCTGCGCCGGCGTAAGCTTAGCTTTACCGGTTATCTGTGGTGGGGCGCCTTAATCCTCCTGCTGCCTATCCTGGGTCCAATTTTGGTGATAGTGGCTGCGCCGGGAGTAGCCAAAGCCCCTACCAGGCAAGTGCACAGAGCTGCTGCTCGATGATTTTCATTCTATTCTCCTACAAGCGCTTCAATGCCCACCCTTGGGTTAATCATTAATGCATTCCTGACCTCGCCATGCTCATTTTGCGCCGCTTCTATCTCTATCTGGCTTCTGGATTAAGCCTGCTTCTTGTTTTATCCGGGGGCATCGCCGCCGCAAAACTATGGTTTTCCAACCCGGACCCCGCATTTCCTTCCGATCAACTTGCCCTCTCCCTGGCTTACATCCTGGTGGGATTGCCTGCGCTGATTTGGCACTGGAGCCTGCTGCAGCGCCGTATTCGTCAAAATCCAGACGAAGCCGCTGCACCAGAACGGGTGCTTTTCCTGTATAGCATCCTGCTGACGACCCTCTTCACGGTAATCTTGAATGTCCTAGCTCTGGTAAACCAGTTCATACTCAGTATGCTGGGCGTACCAGTAGAGCTGGCATTGCTCGGAACAGGCCAAACCCTGACCGAATGGCTGGCGACCATCCTGTTATGCAGCATCGCAGCCGCATTTTTCTTCCACATCCTGCAGCAAGATGCCTCGCGCAGAACACCTGATGCAGCCTGGAAGCGGGTACGCGAGGGCTACCGCTACAACTGGCTCCTGTTCAGCCTGGGTTTGTTATTGATCGGCCTGCAACAGACGGTTCAGTTTATCTTAGAGCTACCATTGATCAGTGGCGCAGCCGAACGCGCTGCCCTCGGGAATGGCCTGGCGTTTATCCTGATCGCGGCTCCCTTATGGGTGACTTTTGAACGGGCTATTCAAAAGAGCTCGTCCGATCCGGTTCAGCGCTCCGAAGAAGTCCAGTTGAGTTTCAATTCAGGCATCTATCTGATCCTTTCGACCGGCCTGCTCTTCTGCCTGGCTGCAGTAGTCAGCGCTTCACTTCAAGCGTTATTTCAAAATAGCACAGCTCAATGGCTGGTAGATGCCACCTTGCCGCTGTCAATTGGTATACCCTTAGCAGCCATCTGGTTTACTTACCAACGCTCACTCCGCAACGTACTGAGTGGCTCGAATAAAGACCCCTTCCGCTCCCGCCTGAAGCGCACGCTTTACTATAGCTTTGCATGGATTGGCCTGGTAGCCGCCCTGGCTGGGTTTCTATTCCTGATCAACAACCTGATCAGCCTGGCATTACAAAGCACACTCGTTCAGTTGCAGGCCTGGAGCGCGCAGACCTCGCAACAAATCGCTCGTTCGATATCTGCCGTTGCAATCGGCTTGCCGCTCTGGTTCTATACCTGGCGCAAGGTTTCTAGCGAAGCCAAACTCGATTCCGAGATTGGCGAGACCGCCCGCCAGGCGCGCTCCTACCAGCTTTACCTGAGCGCAGTTGTATTGATTGGTTTGGCAGGCGTTATCGCCAGCACCGTTTGGTTGGTGTATCAGATCGCCAGGGCAATCCTGGATGGACTGCTCGCCTCAAGCCTATTAAACAGCCTGGCGCCGGCAGCCACCCTGCTGGTATTCGCCTTGCTGTTGGCTTATCACTGGAAAATCCAACAAGGCGAGCAGCGCCAGGTAGCACGCGCCCACAATCGCCGGTACGCCCTGTTTCCAGTCCTGATTTTGGTGCCAGAAACCTTGCCAACCGATCAAACCCCTCCTGTTGATTTCGGGACTACCCTGGCGGTTGCATTGGAGCGGGAGATGCCAGGTCTGCCGATTGCCATGCATGTCTATACCAGCGGCGCTCCCGACGAAACATTATCGGCCGCTAAGGCTGTGATCATACCTTCTCGCTTATTGACCAGACCACCCGAATCGATCTCGCTCTGGTTGCAGGGGTACAACGGGGCTAAGCTGGTCATCCCAGAAGCCAGCCGGGATTGGCACTGGTTCGGCGCAGACCACAACCTGGCCTACCTGGCGCGTAGAGCCGCGCGTAAGATCCGAGTTCTGGCTGAGAATTCAGGCAGTCGGCGCAGTTGACCGGATTGTTGGTAAAATAGAGTTGAAGAATCCTCACTGTGGTATGGGAAACTATCTTCAGGAGAACCGCCATCATGAAAGTATCCGTCTTGCAAGAAAATCTGGCCCATGGACTAAGCATTGTCTCACGCGCCGTTTCGCCGCGCAGCACGCTGCCAGTGTTGGCAAACGTGTTAGTAGCAACTGACGAAGGGCGCCTGCGCCTGTCAGCCACCAACCTGGAACTGGGTATAACGTGTTGGATCGGCGCTAAAATCCAGGAGGAGGGCTCAACGACGGTTCCTGCCCGGGCATTTACCGAGCTAATCGGTACACTTGCAGACAAACAGGTGGATATGGCGCTGACGGTACGCACACAAACGCTAAATGTGCGCTCGGGTGCTTCCAATACAAACCTGAAATGCATCGATTCTCAAGAATTTCCACCCATGCCGGTTGTGGATAGCGCCCTGGGTATCCAGATCAACATCGTCGACCTCAAAGAAATGATCCAGCAGGTGGTCTTTGCACCTTCCAGTGATGAGGCGCGTCCAATCCTGACCGGTGTATTAATCAACCTGCGCGAAAATCAAATTACAATGGCCTCTGCAGATGGCTTCCGTCTATCGGTGCGCAAAGCAGAACTTTCCACACCAGTTTCCCACCCGGTTAACGCTGTGATCCCCGCCCGTGCCCTCGGCGAGCTGGCGCGCGTCTCCGGCGATGGCGATAAAGCTGTCACCATGATCCTCCCACCCGGGCGCGGACAGGTGATTTTCCGCACAAAAGACGTGGAGCTGGTCTCTCAATTGATCGAAGGCAATTTCCCAGATTACGAGCAGATCATCCCGCGCCGCTTCGAAACCCGTGCTGTGCTCTCCACAGCCGCCTTTTTGAAGGCCTGTAAGCAAGCCGAGATCTTCGCCCGTGAGGGCACCCACATCGCTCGCATCCATATCTCCCCTGGGGGCGAGTTGCAGCCAGGTACAGTAGAAATCTCCGGTCAATCGGACGAGACCGGTTTCAACCAGAATGTCGTCGATGCTTCGATTGAAGGCGACTCATTATTGATCGCTTTCAATGTGCGTTTTATGCGCGAGGTGCTCGAAGTCATCAAGACACCTAATGTTGCCCTGGAAGTCTCCACCGATACCAGTCCCGGCGTGATCCGCCCGGTGAGCGGTCCCGGAGATGACAACTTCCTGCATGTGATCATGCCCATGCATTTGGGAAGCTAAACCCAAACACCCATTGGAAAGCACTGCAGGTTGGCTGAATGACAGGTACGCCAACCTGCAGTTTTTAGCAACGACCTGGAAATAACCAACCATGACCCTGTTGCCCGCTTCATCAGACCGGGCCCTGAGCATCTACCTGGCGCTGGCCCAATATCCGATTCTCAGTACCCACATCCGCTCACGCATGCGCCGTGAGTTGTTCAAGCGTGGCGTGATCACCCCCCAGGCTTTTGAAACGGAAGTACGCGAAAAGGCTATCCGCTCCCAGGCTCTAGAAGGGATGCACGATCCATTTTCAGAAGAACCTAATGAGTTGTGGGAGACCCGCCTTTCGCGCGTGCGCGATCACCTGACCGATTTTTACTTTGCCTATAATTTACCCTACGATCTTTTTGAAATGATCGTTGTGCAGACCCTCACTGAACGCGGCGCAAATAGTGAAGAGTTACTGGTTTCATTCAACCCGGAGCTTGCGCCACAGACCATGCTCTTCGAGCAAGCCCAGGCTATTGAAAAACTACCCCCCGAGCGGCGCGCTCAGGCAGACGCACGCCTGCAAGAGATCAAAGTAGTCTTAATCCGCACCCTGATTAGCGATCAATTGGCTTATCTGAAAATCGCTAAAGAATGGTTCACCATCGCTGACCTGGTTGAGATCCGCAACCGCAAAATCGGGCAAGGAAAAATCGGTGGAAAATCTGCCGGAATGCTGTTGGCCGCGCGTATCCTGGTGGATGTCGGTGGGGAGGATATTCGCGACCACCTGCACATCCCCGAATCTTTCTTTATTGGGGCAGATCTTACCTACAGCTTTATGTCCATGAATGGCTTGCTGCATTGGGGCGACCAGAAATACAAAACTGAAGCCCAAATCCGGGCCGATTACCCTCTTCTGCAGAAGGAGTTTCTCGCCGGAGAGATGGCGACGGATATCCTGGACCGCTTGCGCAACCTTCTGGAACAGGTCAAATCAAAGCCCCTGATCGTGCGCTCATCCAGCTTGCTGGAGGATAACTTCGGCACTTCTTTTGCCGGAAAATATGAGAGCCATTTCTGCCCTAACCAGGGTACGCCTGAACAGAACCTGCGCGATCTGACGAGAGCCATCACCAGTATCTACGCCAGCATCCTCAATCCCGATGCCCTGCTCTACCGGCGCGCCCGCGGCCTGCAGGACTATGACGAGCGTATGGCCATCTTGATCCAGGTGGTAGAAGGACAGCAGATGGGGCGCTATTATTTACCCCATGCCGCCGGAGTAGCATTCAGCCGTAACCTTTACCGCTGGTCTCCGCAGATCCGCCGCGACGATGGTTTCATGCGCCTGGTGTGGGGGCTGGGAACGCGCGCCGTGGACCGGGTAGGCAATGACTACCCGCGCCTGGTTGCCCTCAGTCACCCATTGCTGCACCCAGAAGCATCCACCAAAGCTATCCGTCGCTATTCTCAACAGTATGTGGATTTAATCGATCTGGATGACAATACTTTTAAGTCATTGCCCGTCAAAGAAGTTCTAAGCCCCCGCTACCCACCCCTGCGCTATCTGGTGCAGATCGACCAGGGAGGCTACCTGGCCCCCCTGCGTACAATGCTATTGGATGGGAGGGTAGACCAGGTCGTGCTTACCTTCGATGGACTGTTGCGCCGCACCCCCTTTGCCGAGCGCATGTCTCACATGCTGCGTATTTTGGAGCGTCATTATCGCGCCCCGGTGGATACCGAATTCACCATTGAAATCAAAGATCCCCTCACGCTAAACCCTGAAGTACAGATTACCCTCCTGCAATGCCGGCCCCAGAGCCAGCTTCAGGAGAGTCGCGCCGAGCTGCCTGTCTCCCTGCGCGAACAAGACATCATCTTCTCCACAAAGCGATTGGCGCCAGAAGGCATGGTTGAGAAAATTCGTACTGTGGTCTTTATTACCCCAGAAGGTTACTTTTCCCTGCCCTCACAGACAGAGCGTTCTTCCCTGAGCCAGGCGATCAGCCACTTGAATGCCTCCCTGGTGGGGGTGAATTTCATCTGTATTGGTCCTGGGCGTTGGGGCACCTCCACCCCTGACCTGGGAGTTAACATTGGCTATGGAGATATCTATAACGCCCGCGCCCTGGTTGAGCTGGCCGGGGAGGGGATTGGTCCTGCCCCTGAGGCATCCTTTGGCACGCACTTCTTCCAGGATCTGGTGGAATCCAATATTTACCCACTGGCTGTTTATCTGGACGACGAAGACGCGGTCTTCAACCGTGCCTTCTTCTACGACACACCCAACCGCTTGCTGGACTTGCTGCCTGACGCCGGGCATCTCAACGCCAGCCTGCGTGTGATCGATGTCGCCGCATTTCGCCCCCACCATCACCTGAACCTGGTCATGGATGGCGAACAAGGCCGCTCGGTTGCCTTTCTCGTGCCCGATTGATCGGAGGAGCGCATGAAAAAATATGTGGCCGTGGCTGGAAATATTGGCGTGGGCAAATCCACCCTGGTGGCTCTGTTATGTGAGCGCCTGGGCTGGGAACCCTTTTACGAACCGGTTACCGAAAACCCTTACCTTGAAGATTTTTATCGCGACATGCGTACCTGGGCTTTCCACTCTCAGGTATTTTTCCTCACCCGGCGGCTGCGCGCCCACCGCCAGCTAATGGAACATCCCGGCTCGGTTGTCCAGGATCGCAGTGTTTATGAAGATGCCGAGATCTTCGCCATGAATTTATACCACCAGGGTATGCTGGGGGGGCGCGATTACACAGCTTACTACGAGCTTTATTCTGTCCTGACCGAGTTCCTACCGCCCCCCGATCTGGTAGTTTACCTGCGCGCTTCGGTGCCCACCCTGGTGAAACGCATCCAAAACCGCGCTCGCGCTTACGAGCGCCAGATTTCAGCCGACTACCTGGCCCAGCTCAACGTGCTGTACGAAGAATGGATTGCCCGCTTTAGCCTGTGCCCCGTGTTAACCGTACCCGCCGACGCTCTGGACTACGTCTCCAACACCAGTCATATGGATCTGGTAGTCAGCAAAGTCCTGGATAAATTGATGGGCAAAGAAGAAGTTGTATTTGATGGGGAATACAACCAGGGCTGATTTAGCTCGGCGGCGTTAGCGGGGTCATGCGCTCCCCACAAAACTGGCAAAAAGCTGCCTCTGGAGCATTGTCTTTCCCGCACGCCGGACAAACGCTACGCGTGCTGGCGGGTAGTTGGCGAGCTTTTTTACGCTTTGGCAGGCGCGGCAATCGCGCGGTCAGGCGCGCCGCCAGTTCTTTTCCACGCCCGAAAGCCTGCCCATACAGCGCCTTCATTTGCCCCCGTGAGACGTGCCGCCCCGTCAGATACCACTGCAAGACCACATTCCCGGCGACATAAGTCCCCGAATAAGCCACCGCCACCTTGGGGATAATCCCCCAGGCGGGCACCAGCCCGATCAGGCTGCGTGCCACCTGGCGCCAGATGAAACCGCTTCCCAACACGCTCCCAAACTCGGCGATGTAATCTTGCCATTGCGTCGACATTCCCAGGGTCAGCCCCAACTTGTACACCAGGTAAGCCTGATTTTTCGTCAGCACCACCATATCGGTTATATACAGAGGAATACCGAGAACAGGCACCACTTCGGCGACCCCGGTGCTGATCGAATAAGCCGCATTGGAAACACAGGTATCGTTGATCAAACGCCGTGCTGCCGGGACACGAAAGAGCGGGTAATGCCTTCCGAGAGAAAGGTGTTTATCCGACAGCAGGTCCAACACCGCCGCGGCAAACTGATCCAGCAGCAAGCGCGTATTATGCACGCTGCCATGCACAACCCGGCGCTGTCCCCAGCTCAGCCAGGCTGTGCTGGCAGCCGGCGTAGAATCCTGCGCGTAATTAAAGAACACCACCACATTCCGGTTGGCTTGCGACCAGCTCTGCACGATTTCTTTGTATTGGGGGGCGCTTTCTTCACCCGCCTGGATCACCAATACCAGCAGATCAGCCTCCCCAACCTGATTGGCTTGCTCCAGGCTCAGGATGGGTAAATTGATCAACGTCTCCAGGTCAGGGCGGGACGGATCCTGGACCATGCGTGCTGCTAATTCTTGCACGCCCGATCCAGCCTCGCCCACCAACACAATCCGCACCGGGCGTAAAGCCTGGTCGCGCAGTGGGCGCAAATCAACTTCTTTCACAGTATTCCAGAAATTACTTAATGCTGAGACGCTCGCCATGGGCAATCCTCATTCAAGGCTGGTTCGCAAACTTACCAACCCAAGTATACATGACAAATCGCCCTCAGGTAAGCGGAACTCGCAGCCTTGGATTTTCGTCTTTTTATAAGGCGCTCAGTTTCGTGGCCTCCTCGCGCGCTCTGCGCCCAGGGAAATCGACCAGTACACTATGCTATACTTAACTTAATCCAATCGAGCAGGTCTAATGCACTTGATCCTCTGACCTGCCTCAAACAAAAAAGGAGATTCGTATATGAACCTTAGACAAAATAAACCAACCGCGGCACAGCCTTCACTCCACGCATCCGCATCCCGGCGCCTGCTATTCGTCACTGCTGTGGTGATCTTCAGCCTGGTGTGGAGCGTGGGCTTACCCGCACCCAACGCAAAAGCCGCCCCAGACGCCCCGGCCGCCCCTGCTGTGGACGGCATTTATCTATGGGATTTAGAACGCGTCGACGCCCCGCCAGCCTTCTCCAATATGACTGACCGCAGTCTGGCCCTGGACCGCTCAGACCGCCCCCATCTCGCCTATGGCGGCGATCATCTGTACTATACCTGGCATGACGGTACCCAGTGGCGTCAGGAAATCGTCGATGCGGGCCTGGGTGTGGGCGAATATGCCTCCATCGCTGTAGATTACGATTATGGCGTGCATATCGCTTATTACGATGCCACCAACGGACTGCTAAAATATGCCCTGCGCAGAAATAATGCCTGGACACTCCAGGTAATCGATCAGCCCACCACAACCACCACCAGCGTGGACTTCCTATCCGAAACCGCCGAACCCTGGGAGCAAACCGAGCGCCCCTGGCGTGACCCCGACTTGCTCGGCAGCCAGGCAGTGGCTGCTACGACGGACGGCGGCGTGGGCATGTATACCTCCATTGCCGTAGACAGCGACGACTACCCTCATATCAGCTACTATGATTCTGACAATCGCGACCTCAAATATGCCCGCTGGGACGGTGTTTCCTGGGATATTGAGCACGTCGACACCAATGATAACGTCGGCAAGTACTCCTCTCTGGCTCTGGATGGGGATGATGATCCCCATATCGCCTATTATCACGACACCCAGGACTCTTTACGCTACGCCAACAAGACTTCTGGGGATTGGGATACCGATACCGTAGACGTGGGGTCAGATGAAGAGAGTGTGTACCCTGGACCGTACAGCTCTCTGGCGGTCTCCAGCAGCGGAAAACCGTACATCAGCTACTACGAATTCGATCTCGACACGGAAGAGGGTTTCCTCAAATACGCCACCCTCACCAGCGGTACCTGGGTAAAAGAATATGTTGAGAACGACGAGGGCGACGACGTCGGTTTGTACACCTCTATCGCTTTGAATAACGATGGCGTCCCAGGCATCAGCTATTACGATGCCGAAAACCAAAACCTCAAGTATGCCGACCGCGCCGGGGGCACATGGGATATTGATACCGTGGCTTCCAGCGGGGTTACCGGGTTATACACCTCCATGGTCTACGCTGGCAGTCGCCCGCGCATCAGCTATTACGACTCAGGCCTCGGCGCGCTAATTTACGCTGCCTGGGATGGCGATGAATGGATTTTTACAACCCTGGCAGCCTCGCGTGATGTCGGTCTGTCAACTTCGCTCGCACTGGACGCCACTGGCGCGCCCCACATCAGCTACTTCAACGATAGCACCGATGATCTTAAATTTACTTCCTGGATCGGTACATCCTGGCTGATCGAGGAGCTGGACCTGAACGCCTCCGGGTCTTACAACTCGCTGGCGTTAAGCGCCGCGGGTGACCCGCGCATCGCCTATTACCGCTCCGGAGATTTATGGTATGCTGCCTGGTCCGCTGGGTTGTGGTACTTCGCGACCGTTGATTCCGACAATGATGTCGGTCAATATACCTCGCTGGCGCTCGATTCAGCCGGCAATCCCCACATCAGCTATTACGACGCCACCAATGACGACCTGCGCTACGCCTACTGGACCGGCAGCGCATGGGTCAAACAAACCCTCGATTCAGACGGCGATGTCGGTCAATACACCTCCATCGAGCTGGATAGTAATAACAACCCGCATATCGCTTATTATGATGCGACCAACCAGGACTTGAAATACATCTTTCGTGACACAGGCGGTACCTGGCACAGAGAGGTCGTCGACGCTGATGGGACCGTTGGGCAGTACACTTCCCTGGTTCTGGATATCACTGGTCGCGCTCATATCAGCTATTACGCAGCTACCTATGCTGATCTGCGTTATGCCGCCCGTCAGGCTCCGGGGAGCTGGGTAATCACTACCCTGGACGACAGCAATGCGGTTGGTGAATATACATCCATCGCCATCGATGCCGCCCTGTCTATTCACATCAGCTACTACGACGCCACCAATGACGATCTCAAATATATTCGCCAGACTTTAGGTGGCTGGGTGAGCTCAATTGTGGATGCAACCGGGGATGTAGGTAAATTCTCTTCACTGGCAGTCACCGCCTCCGGTGAGCCGCGCATCAGCTACTATGACGCCACCAATGGTCACCTGAAGTACGCTGCGGGAACGCAGCCCTCCTACTGGCTGCACCTGCCGCTGCTCAAGCACTGACCCTATTTAGGCCTTACGCACTTGGCGATAGTCTGAACTGCGTAAGGCCTGCAAACAAAAAAATGCGGAGGCTGGCATTGGTTCCAGTCTCCGCATTTTATTTCACCTGAGCATTTCAGGAAAAGCGCCCCGAGCGTTGCATGCGATTCCTGATGCGCACAAACAGCCAGGCCGCTGTCATCGTGGGGAGCACCTGGGTTCCCGGGATCAAACTCTCCACCATCGTCACCCCGCGCAGCGGCTTCAGACCCAGATAGCCCAGCACCACCCAGGCGAACGGCGCCGACAGGAAATCCAGGCTTAGATCAAGCAAATCTAACAACACCACCACAGCCAAGGGGGTAGCTTGCAGCGCAGTCATGAAATCTGCCTCTGGGGGCAGCTGGATGCGCTTAACCCGCCAGATCACCCAGATCAATAGCAAAATCGCCAATCCCAGGCTGAACCCCACAAAGATCCCAAATACCGTCAGGATGAGTTTAATATCTATATTCGAAAAATCGGGGCTCATAAGGTCCCTCCGCCAGCTCTGCACATGGGGCTTTCTGGTTAAGGTTTTCAGATTTGAGGCCTGGCCGCGCCATTTCCTGTAAAACCCATTTATTCCTGCATTATAGCGCAGAACCTCTGTGATAAAATTGGGCTGCTATAGGGGGTAAAGCTACCAAAAAAAATCCCTGCAAGACAGGTTGAAGAATGGAGAACACAAGATGACAAACCAAGACGCACCGCTGGTCGTAAAGAAAGACCTGGTAGTATCGCTGGACTATAAGCTGCAAGTGGATGGAGAGATGATCGACTCTTCCGAACAGGATTACCCCATCCAGTTCCTGCAAGGGCATGGGGAGATCATCCCCGGGCTGGAGAAAGAACTGTATGGCATGAAAGTTGGCGATCACAAAGATGTGGTCGTCCCAGCCAGTCAGGGCTATGGCGAGTTTGACCCCGAAGCGTTTGCCGAGATCCCGCGCACTGAATTCCCTAAGGACTTCCCCCTCGAGCCAGATGTTGAAGTACAGTTGCGTGACGAAGATGGCGAAGTCGTGGATGCCTATATCGAAAAACTGGATGACAAGATGGTGTACCTGAACCTGAACCATCCCCTGGCAGGTAAAGAGCTGCATTTCTCGGTCACCGTCGTCGAATTACGCGACCCCACCCCAGAAGAGCTGGAGCATGGGCACGTACACTCGGATGAAGACGAAGAATTCGAGGATGATGAGGATTTTGATGACGATGATGACGACGATGACTATGACGACGATGACGAAGATTACGATGATGAAGATGACGATGATGATGAGGATGAAGACGACTAGCTGAGCATCAGATCATACCTGGGCTGTCCAAAAAGAAGGGCAGCCCTTTTTGTTTGTCCCAAACTACAACACCACCAGCCCGCTCTGTACACCCAGGCGCACAGCTTCAGCCCGGTTGGCCGCCCCCAGCTTGGCATAAATCGATGCCACGTGGAATTTCACCGTGTGCTCGCTGATGCCCAGCGCCGCGCCGATTTGTTTATTCGCCAGTCCCTGCGCCAGGTGTTGCAGCACTTCCAGCTCGCGCCCGGTCAGCGGGCCGCCTTCTTCTATGCTGCCTGCCGCACTGCGCCCCGGGCTGAGCTGTGCCAGGGCCGGCGCGCTGACCAGCAAGCCCTCATCCAGCGCTTGTATGGCTGCCGCCAGTTCTGCTCCAGTCGCTTCCAGCGGGAGCATTCCCCAGGCGCGCAGGGCTAAATCCCTTAAGTCCGGTATTTCCTGCGCGCCCTCCACCAGCAGCAATAATGCCAGCCGTCCACCCGAACTCTTGAGCAGTGTGCGTAATTCTGACCCGGATATGCCGCCTGTACACACCACCAACACGTCGCTCTCACCCAGGTGCGGCTCAACCTCGGCCAGGCAGCCGGCTTGCCAGTGCACTTCCAGGCCGGCTGCGTCCAACAGGGCGCTTAACCCTACCCGCAGCGCCAGGACCGGCGCGACCAGAGCAATCCGGGTCACGCAGCGCTCCTCATGCTCGCGCCCCAATCACCACCTGGAGTATCAGCGGCTGCCCGCCCCGCAGCACCTGCACATTTAGGCTTTGTCCCACCCTGGGTCCAACCAGGAGCGCCAGAAGTCCATCTGGATCGGTCAGCGGCTGCTCAGCCAGGGCGACCAGGATATCACCCACCAACAAGCCACCCTGGGCTGCCGGACCGCCTTCTTCAATCCACACCAGTAGCAGTCCCATTTCCTGGGCGCGTCCCAGCGCCTCTTGCTGCGCCGGGCTGATGCTTACCGGCTGGCTACGCACCCCCAGGTAGCCGCGCCGGATGTGTCCGTGCTCGGCCAGGGTGCCAGCCACTTCCCAGGCCAGCCTGGCGGGGATCGTCAGAGCTGCCCCACGGCTTAATCCGGACGTATTCAACCCGACCACCTGTCCTGCTGCATCCACCAGTGGCCCGCCCGAAAAGCCTGGATAGGGGATGGTATCGGTGCGCAGATAGGATTCCAATAAGCCGCCGCGCCCGGTGCGCACTGGCCCGCCGCTCGCGCTGACCACGCCCAGGCTGGCCTGCATCCCTTCACTGGAAGGTCGCCCCAGCGCCAGCACCAGCTGCCCGACCCGCGCCGGCCCGGGCGCGATCTCGGCTGGCGTTAATACCGCCCCATCCAGGCGCAGCAGCGCCAGGTCCCGCCCAGCATCGCGCCCGGCAACCCGCGCTGCCAGCGCAGTCCCATCGGGTAAATACACCCTGAGGTCCTCATCTCGCTCAACCACATGCTCGGCGGTTAAGACCAGATCCTGGGTGTAAGCAATCCCACTGGCAGGCAAGCGCCGGCGCGCATCTACCGTAACGGTTGCCGCTCCGGCGCGTGCCACGGCCTCCGCCATGGCGTCCGATAAAGCTGCAAAGCTATTTTTTGCTTGAGTTGACATAAAAATTTTCTCCTTTGCGAGTTGCGAAAAAACACCTGTAAGCGCCTCTTATGAGGCTACAGAACAATATTACTCACAAAGGTATCCGTGCGCTATCCGTCGAACGGGTAGGCTGTACGAAAGTATAGGTTCGCTCTGACATTCGCATAGATTACAAATCGGATGGGCGCCTCCCACCCCAGATGGCGTGCCCGGCATGCGTCCAAAACACATTCAGCTCCTGGTATCCGGCAGCCTCCAGCCAGCGCAGATGGTCGCTCAAAGGCGACGGCATATCCATTGCATCGGGGTAGCGAAAATAATTCCAGCCCTCCCTTGTGAAGAACTCATAAGCCTCCAGCGTGCCGTCCAGTTCCAGCGCGCGCTGGCGCACGGCTGCATCCCACTCATCAGCCGCAACTGCCAGAGCCTGCTCCCCCAACGGTAGCACTAGGTCGGCAATCAAGAAAGCCCCACCCGGCAGCAGCATCTGCCACGCATCGCTGTAAAGGGCTTGTTTAGCGGCTGCATCCAGGTGGTGAATAGCCAGTGAAGATACAACTGCCTGGTATTGCGCTATCCCATCCCGCCAGTCTGTTTGCGCCAGATCAAATTCCCGCGCGCTGAAGCGATCTTGAAAGCGTTCCAGGCGCGTGACGGCGCGCCCCAGCATCCTCGGCGAACCGTCATACCCGGTCAGTCTTGCCTGCGGAAAGTGCTCCAGCAAAGCCTCTGCCAGCAGACCTTCACCACAGCAAAGCTCCAGGAATTGCATCGTCCCGCCAGCCGGCGGGACCAGATTGCACAGCAGCTCAATCTGCTGCTCACGCGCCGGCACAAAGTAGCGCCCGTAATCGATAAATTGCTGCGAGTTCGCCTCGCTCCATGCAGGGGATGATTCCAGGGAGTCCATCTGCTTACTCGATCTCAGCCGGGTCCTGGCACTTTAACGGATAATCGGCAGATAGACATGGTTGGGGAAATCCACCTGGGTGACATCCAGCGACGCCCAACCCACTTGCCCGCCGTAACTCACCTTCCACCAGAGAGAGCTCCGCGCAACGATGCCATTCATATTATTGAGATTTTCCACCACCGTCACGGTCGACCCCTCCGGAATGGTGGCGACCCGCTCATAGTTATCCCCTGGTCCCAGGCGCAGCGCCGTATCTGTGAAGACCTGCGGCGTGGAACCCACCGGGAAAGCGTTAAAGAGCACCGGCGGTACAACCACCACCATGAGCAGCCCATTAGGCACTATCGCTTCTACGTCCAGGGTATCTGTACTCCAAACCCCCATATCGATTGATTCGCCGTTGATTGGGCTTGTTTCGACGATCAGCTCTGACCCGAATGGTGGTCTCAGTGTGGGCTGGCTGTCGGTGCAGTCAGTGAAATTACAGGTGGTGTTATTCACCACCGCACCGTCGACCACCATGGTGGAGGATCCACCACCATCCAGGGTAGCCGCTTCCGTCGCCGAGAGGTAGGTTTTCGCAAACTGGGCGATCTCATAATTGCTCATCCCGCGACTGACACCCGGATCGCGCCCGTCTACCACGATGAAATAAACGTAATCTTCGTTAAAGGCAATCGCTGTCATCGGCTGGCGCTGAGCTATATCCTGGGGAACCTGGGTCACACCGCCTTTGAGAATGTATTTATCCACTCCTATGGCAGTGTAAGCATTGGTCCAATCCTGGCGCAGCACGGGATCGGTGACAAAATCACAGTAGGCGATCTCCTGGGAAATCGTCACGCGCTGGCCCACGACCGACTTGCCCAACAGAGAGGCTTCCGTCGCGCCGACTGCGGAGAGCACGATATGGTCGAAGGGGATGGCTGTATCCCCAGCATTATTGCGCACCTGGCGGATAACCCCTTCAGCAGCCACGTGGGCCGGCAAAATACCTGTTGGTTGCTTCATCTCCACCAGCACTTCCACCCCTTCAGCATCCGTGCGCGTGCTGGCCCCATAATGACTTGTATACAGAACGATCTCATCGTTCCCGCGCGGTCTGTTCACCCCATGGAACTTTTGAGTCACTTCATCCTGGTCGAGAAAGGTCACAAACTGTTTATTGGCGATGTGATCAACTCCTCCGGCTATGAAAGCCTCCCCACTCTGGGTCCAGGCGAAGCCCGTGATGGTATGACACTTATCAAACCGCTTGGCATACCAGCCCGACTGCACCTGCCCGCTGCGCAGGGTTGGGTCGCTTTCCGAGACTGTGAAGAATCCATTGATCCCCACCACGGCATCCATGCGCATGCCCCACTGCTTGCCCCAATAACCCAGCGTGCCATCATAATCTGAAAACATATCCCGTACCGTGGCGCGACCATTATACAGATAGCTGTTCGCCAACATTCCTTCCAGGGTCACATTCGGGTTATCACGCTCCATGCGGCTGACGAAAACATTGTTGGGATCGGGCAGGCGGAACCACTGGTAATCAATCCCAGGCGCCTTGAAAACCCAGCCATTCGTTTGAGCCAGAGCACTTCCGCTCGATAAGGGGAGAGCCTGGCTGCTAAAGATTGCCAGACAGATAGCGATGCTGATGGGACGCAGTAATCTCATACCAACCTTCCTGATTTCAGAAAATCAACTCATTGACTGCGAGAATGACGACTATAATAGTCGCTATTATCGCGATCTTCGCTATTGTAACCATGATGATCTCTGCGATTCATTGCAAATCACATGCCAATCCGGCGCACTCCACGGAGAGTAGATGAAACACCAGCGCATTGTCATCAAAATTGGCACATCCACCATTACCTCCGGCACGCCGCGCATCTCACCGCCACGCCTGATCGAGCTCATTCGCCAGATGGCCGAGTTGCACGCTGCCGGCTGCGAGCTGGTGATCGTCTCCTCCGGCGCAATCGCCGCCGGGCGTGAGGGGCTGGGCTTTCCCCAGCTCCCCAAAGATATCCCCGCCAAACAAATGCTGGCTGCCGTGGGCCAGCCGCGCCTGATGGCGCTCTACGAGCAGATTTTCAGCCTGTACGGCATCACCGTCGCCCAGGTGCTGCTCACCCGCGCCGATCTGGCTGACCGCCGCCGCTACTTAAACTCACGCAACACCCTGGCAGCTTTGCTCGCCCAGCGCGCCATCCCCATTGTCAACGAAAACGATACCGTCGCCACCGAAGAAATTCGCTTTGGCGATAACGACAACCTGTCTGCACTGGTCACCAACCTGATTGAAGCCGATTTGCTGGCCTTGCTCACCGACCAGCCTGGCTTATTCACCGCTGACCCGCGCCGGGATCCCAATGCCCGCCTGGTGCAGGAAGTCAACGGCGGCGAGATCCCCCCCGAGCTATGGCAGGCGGCGGGCGGCACATCGGGCGGCCTGGGCACCGGCGGCATGGTCACCAAATTACAGGCTGCCAACCTGGCGCGCCGCAGTGGGGCAGCCGTGGTGATTGCCAGCGGGAAAGAGCCTCACATCCTGCTGCGCCTGGCCTCCGGCGAGTACATGGGCACCCATTTCCATCCCATCGCCAGCGCACTGGAAAGTCGCAAACGCTTCATCCTGGCAGGCGGGAGCAGCACCGGGGAGGTGCGCGTGGACGGCGGCGCAGAACGCGCCTTACGTCAAGGTGGCAGCCTGTTGCCAGTGGGCGTCTCCCAGGTCAGCGGCAGCTTCGAACGCGGTGATACAGTGCGTGTGGTCGATCCGCTTGGCCGCGAGATCGCCCGCGGCCTGGTAAATTACAGCGCAGACGATCTGGCCCGCATTGTTGGTCAGCATTCTGAGAAGATTGAATCCCTGCTGGGCTACGCCTACGGGGCAGAAGTCATCCACCGCAATAACCTGGTCCTGCTCACCCCCCACGCTGTGGCAGGTGAAGAGTCCAGCTATACCGCCATGCCTGCCCGCAGCGCCAGTGACGAGATTGAGGAGACAAACTGATGATGATTGCCATGGGAAAACGCGCCCGCCTGGCAGCCGACTGGCTGGCTTCGGCGCCCAGCGGGACAAAAGACGCCGCCCTGGAATGTATGGCAGCCATGCTCCTGACCCGCCAGGAGGCTATTCTGGAGGCCAACCAGCAGGACTTGGCGGCGGGACAGCGCGCTGGTTTATCGCCGGCCCTGCTGGATCGCTTGATGCTCAACCCTGCGCGCCTGGCGGGCATCGTTGGCGACCTGCGCCAGCTCATCCGCCTGCCCGACCCGGTGGGAGAAAGCTTCGAAGCCAGCGTGCTGCCCAATGGCTTGCGCGCCCGCAAACAGCGTGTTCCGCTGGGGGTCTTGGGCGTGATCTACGAAGCCCGCCCCAACGTCACGGTGGATGTCGCCGGGCTGGCTGTGAAAACCGGCAATGCCGCCATCTTGCGCGGCGGCAGCGAAACCATGCACTCCAACCGCGAGCTGGTGAGCGCCATTCGCCAGGCATTGGAAGAGACTGGCTTATCCGCCGATATCATTCAATGGGTGAGCGATCCCGCCCGCGAGCGCGTTCTCGAATTGTTGCACATGGATGAGACTGTGGATATGATCATCCCGCGCGGCGGGGCCGGGCTGCATGAATTTTGCCGCCAGAACAGCCGCATCCCGGTCATCACCGGCGGCATCGGTATCTGTCATCTTTATGTAGATGCCAGCGCCGACCTGGAAAAAGCCCTGCCCGTCATCTTCAACGCTAAAGTCCAGCGCCCTTCGGTCTGCAATGCCCTCGACACCGTCCTCGTTCACCAAAGTGTAGCCTCCGAGTTCCTGCCCAGGGTGGTCGCCCATCTGCGCAGCGCAGAGGTGAGCTTCCGCGCCGAGCCGCGCGCCCAGGAATATCTACTGCAGTACAATACCGGCGCATACCTGGAGCAGGATGCGCACACCGGGTCTGAGCAGGTGCACTATGGCGCCCAGGTAGGCGCAATCCTGCCGCAGGATGTCTTACCAGCAGGGCCAGATGATTTTGATACCGAGTGGTTGTCTTTGGTATTAGGATTGAAAGTGGTGGACGATCTGGATGAGGCAGTAACACATATCCGCCAGCACAGCACCGGGCATTCCGATGGCATCCTGACGGAAGATGCCGCCAACGCCCGGCGTTTTGTGGCGCGTGTCGATTCAGGGGTCGTCTATGTCAATGCCAGCACCCGCTTCACCGACGGCGCCCAGCTAGGCCTGGGGGCTGAAATCGCCGTCTCTACCCAGCGCTTGCACGCCCGCGGGCCGATGGGTTTGCGCGAGCTAACGACCTATAAATGGGTGGTAGAAGGCGATTATCACGTACGCGCTTAAAATAGCTCACCTAGTTTTCTTCAGAGCCTACTAACCAGCTCTGTACGCGGGTGCTCAAGGCGCGCCAGATCGGGCAGCGGTCATACAAAGCGCTGAACAGGAAGGCGCCGCCAACCAAAGCCAGTAACAAATAAAAACCATTAAAACCGCCCTGGTAAGCCAGGCCCAGCACAGCCAGCCCGGTGCCAGCGCGCAGCAAGCGGTCAAACAGGGTCAGCGTGCGCGCCGGGGGCGCTTCTCCAGCCTCAGCAGCCTGGAAAAACTTCAGTATATCCCCGGGCGATTGCGCCCCAGCCCTGCGAGCGATTTCCTGCCCACCCTGGAACATGATCATGGTCGGGATGCCATACACCTTTAACGAACGCAGCACATCAGGTTGCTCATCGGCATTGATCCGCCACAGGTCCACCTTGCCGCTAAATTCCTCGCCCATGCGGTTTAATGCTGGCTCAATGGCGCGGCAAGGCGCGCACCAGGGCGCCCAAAACTCTACCACGACCGGGTGAGGGTTGGACTGCAAACGGGTCATCAGGTCCGTTATCGAGTTGCCTGTTTCGCCCGCCATCTCAGGCTTTTTTCGTCCCTGTTTTCAACAGCGTATAGATCGGGCACCAGCCGGTCAGACCGGTCAGCAGCGGGATCAAACCGATCACGGCGATCACCGTCCCCAAAGTTCCTGCCACCACGCCGCCAAAGCCGACATAGAGCATCACAATGCCGAGCACAACCCGCGCTATCCGTTCCCAATTGGCTTGATTTACCTTCATTGTCTTATCCTCCGATCAAAATTACTCTTGAAATAGTTTAAACTAATCCATTAGATGGAGAATCAGTGAAAAGGTTACATCCCCTCACCAGAATCAAAACGGGGCTGCCATTTGAAGCAGCCCCGCAAGTTACTACCACAACCGTCAGGCTTCAACAACTTCAGGGATGATCTGGGCAGTGAAGGTCAATCCTTCAGAGCCGCGGTCCACATAGATCATCTCCCCTTCCTGGAACTCACCTGCCAGGAGTTTCATTGCCAGGGGATCCTGCAGCTCGCGCTGGATGGCGCGTTTCAGTGGGCGTGCCCCAAAATCGGGGTCATAGCCTACCTCTGCCAGGTACTCGCGCGCTGCCGGGCTGACTTCCAACGCATGTCCGCGCTCCTCCAGAAGCCTGTGCACGCGTCGCAATTGGATGTCCACAATTTCAGCCAAATGTTCCCGTTCCAGCGGATGAAAGACAACCACCTCATCGATCCGGTTGAGAAACTCGGGGCGGAAATACCCCTGCAAGGCGCGCGTGATTTCATCCCGTGCCACCTTGCGCCCGCCTTCCCAGAGCTGGTTGCCCAGGTTGCTGGTCATGATCACCACCGTGTTGCGGAAATCCACCGTCCGGCCCTGTCCATCCGTCAGGCGCCCGTCGTCCAGGAGTTGTAGCAGCACGTTAAAGACTTCGGGATGCGCCTTCTCAATTTCATCGAACAGCACCACGCTGTAAGCGCGCCGGCGCACCGCTTCGGTAAGCTGGCCGCCCTCATCATATCCCACATAACCAGGCGGCGCTCCCACCAGACGTGAGACGGTGTGCTTCTCCTGATATTCGCTCATGTCAACGCGGATCATCGCCCGCTCGTCGTCAAAAAGAAACTCCGCCAGCGCCCGCGCCAGCTCGGTTTTGCCAACCCCGGTTGGCCCCAGGAAGATAAATGAGCCAATCGGGCGGTTCGGGTCCTGCAAACCGGCACGCGCCCGGCGCACCGCATTGGAAACTACCCGCAGCGCATCCGCCTGCCCCACCACGCGCTCGTGCAGGCGCCTTTCCATATGGATCAGCTTTTCAGTCTCGCCTTCCAGCAGGCGCGCTACCGGGATGCCTGTCCAGCGTCCCACGATCTGGGCAATTTCCTCGGCGTCCACTTCTTCTTTCAGCAAAGCGCCTTCTTTTTGCAGGGCGATCAGACGTTGTTCGCCTTCCGCTAATTTCACTTCCAGCTCGCGCAGGCTGCCATATCGCAGCCGGGCCGCTTTTTCCAGGTCGGCCTGGCGCTCAGCGCGCTCGATCTCCACGCGGTTTTGCTCAATTTGCTCTTTGACCGCTTGCAGGCTGGAGATGGCTTCTTTTTCTGTCTGCCAGCGCGTGTGCAGTTCTGTTGACTGCTCGCGCAAGTCAGCCAGGTCTTTTTCCAGCTTATCCAGGCGTTCTTTGGAAGCCTTGTCTTTTTCTTTTTTCAGCGCCTGGCGCTCGATCTCCAATTGCATGATCTGGCGATCCACTTCGTCCAGCGCCTGGGGCTTGGAATCAATCTCCGTGCGCAAGCGGGCAGCCGCCTCATCGATCAGGTCGATCGCCTTATCCGGCAGGTGCCGGTCGGAGATATAGCGATTCGAAAGCGTGGCTGCCGCAATCACCGCCGGATCGGTAATCCGCACGCCGTGATGTACTTCATAACGCTCTTTGAGCCCGCGCAGGATGCTGATCGTCTCTTCAACGCTGGGCTCTTCCACCAGCACCGGCTGGAAGCGGCGCTCCAGGGCCGGGTCTTTTTCAACATGCTTGCGATATTCATCCAGGGTAGTCGCCCCGATCAGGTGCAGCTCACCGCGCGCCAACATGGGCTTGAGCATATTGCCGGCGTCCATCGCCCCTTCTGCCGCCCCTGCCCCCACCACGGTGTGCATCTCGTCGACGAACAAGATAATCTCACCCGCCGCGTCGCTGATCTCTTTCAGCACGGCTTTCAGGCGTTCTTCAAACTCGCCCCGGTATTTCGCTCCTGCCACCAGCGCGCCCATATCGAGTTGCACCAGGCGTTTGTGCTTCAGGCTCTCCGGTACATCTCCGTTGACCATGCGCTGCGCCAGGCCTTCCACGATGGCGGTCTTGCCCACACCCGGGTCGCCGATCAAAGCCGGGTTGTTTTTGGTGCGCCGCGAAAGGATCTGCACCACGCGCCGGATCTCCTCGTCGCGCCCAATGACCGGGTCCATTTTCCCCTGCCGCGCCTCAGCAGTCAGGTCGCGCCCGTATTTTTCCAGCGACTGGTAGGTGGATTCCGGTGTGGTGGAAGTCACTCGCTGAGTACCGCGGATACCGCTCAAGGCCTTTAAGATGGCGTCCTTGGTCAGCCCATACTGGTTCAGCCGTTTGCCTTCGCTACTCTCCGTCAGACCCAGCAGCAGGTGCTCAGCCGACACATATTCATCCTGCATACCTTTGGCATAGCGCTCAGCGGCTTCCAGGGCGCTGGCAGCGGGCGGGGAGAGTCCGATTTCTCCGCTCGAGCCATATACGCGCGAGCGCCGCTCCAGCTCCTGAGTGACTTCGTCGCGTAGAGCCAGCACACTGCCCGCCACACGCGTCACCACCGCCGGGACCACGCCATCCTCCTGGCGCAGTAGCGCCAGCAGCAGGTGGGCCGGCTCAATCGATGGATGGTTGTAATCCTGCGCCAGGCGCTGCGCCGCCAGGATTGCTTCCTGAGATTTTTGAGTATATTTTTCAAGATTCATATTGCTTCTCCTGTACCGATAATAGCTTTAGGTTTTTAATCACCAAATTAATTTTAATAGCAGTGCACCGAGCCCGGTAAAAAGCACGCGCCTGCGTCCCGCATATTTGAGTTTACCCCGCTTGTGTTGGAATAGGATCAAAATGTTGTTAACACTCCATTGGAGTGACTGCTTTTCCTCTCCAGACAGGGTGTTATACTTCCCGGCAGTGCAGGTATAAATTGTTACACAGGCAAAGGTCAAACGTTATGCGCAAAATCACCCTGTATGGAATTTTAATTCTCAGCCTGTTCTGGTTGGCTGGGTCAACACTCTCAAGCACGCCACTGCCCGCCCAGGCTGCAAACAGCCAGCAGTGGCTGTTTGCCATCCAAATTAGCTCACAGGCCGATCTAGAGCGCTTCAACGCCCTAGATATACCGGTGTTGGGTTCCACTTACACTCAGGATGATGCTTATCTGCTCTTTGCACATCTGGATTCATCCGCTCAAAAACAGCTTGCGCGCATGGATCTATCTTTCCAATTTCTCGAAGAGAGCCACCCACAGGCTCTATATATTCTCGTCTCAACACCCTCTCCCGAGCGCGTATCCCAGGCTGCCCAAATAGCTCCTACGCTCTGGCAAGATGAGCATCAAGCTTTGCTGCGCGCCACACCCGGGCAGGTCGATAAACTCTCCCAGATGGGATTTCGCCTGCGCCAGATCGAATTGACAACCCCCGTCCCACAATCCCTGAGCTTTCCCCTGCCTGCTAATCTCAACCACCAAACCGCCGTCATCGCCCCCTCTGGGCTGGTCCAAAGCTTTATCGACCAGGTGCAGTCCTACCGCCTGCACACCCTGGTTGGCGACCTCTCCGGGGAATGGCAGGTGCAGATTGGAGAGTCCCTGACCACCATCCCTACTCGCTTTTCACGCACCACCACTCCCATCGCTTCTGCTGTCCAGTATACTGTCGAGCGTTTCGAAGCCCTCGATCTGGATGTGAGTACCCATTCCTATACTCTGCCCGGGACCGGGACTCGCCAAAACGTAATTGCTGAACAACCCGGTCTATGGGATCCTGAGCAAATTTTTATAATCTCCGCCCACCTGGACTCTACTTCTGAGGATCCCTACAAATCTGCCCCCGGGGCGGATGATAATGCCAGTGGATCAGCCGGCGTGCTCGCCATTGCCGAAATACTTAGCCAGGTCCAGTTCGGCTGTACCATCCGCTATGCTCTCTTCACCGGCGAGGAACAAGGCCTGGTAGGCAGCAGTTACTATGCCCAGGACATTTATCTGACTGGCGAGGAGATCCAGGGGGTTTTAAACCTGGACATGATCGCCTACAATGGGGGTGGCTTGCCTACTCTGGAATTACACACGCGGCCGGGCGATCCAGACGATCTGGCCATCGCTGATCTGTTCGCCCAGATAGTGGATACCTACCAACTTGATCTGTTGCCGCTTATCTTACAGTCTGGGGAGCAGTACAGCGATCACGCCTCTTTTTGGGATTATGGCTATCCGGCAATTCTGGCGATCGAAGACGGCAGCGATTTCACCCCGTATTACCACACTACCCAGGATAAGCTTTCCACCCTGAATATGGTCTACTTTACGGACTTCGTTAAAGCCGCCCTGGGGACATTGATGCATAGTAGTTGCCTGCCGGCAGAGATCGCTGGCATGGTCACACAATTGCCGGAGGGCGAGCCTGCCGCAGGGGTACAGATCACTGCCCTGAGCCAGTCCGGCGAAACCTGGCAGACCCTCAGCATGGCAGACGGATCTTACCAATTATTCCTGCCCGGAGGCATTTATACGCTGAGTGCATCTGCCAGAGGGGTTGCGCCTGCCGTCATTCCGGATATCAGCGCCGTGGCGGGCGAAATTCTGCTGATGGATTTCTCACTTATACGCACGCCCTCGCTTGAAATTTTCCTCCCACTTGTCGGCAAGTAAATTTCAGCTTCTTCGGTTATCTCGTTGATATCCACTTGTTGAGCTGAACGTCTATTGAAGGAGGACTGCTATCCTAAAATTTTTATTGACATGCTTCCAGAATCTCAGTACACTATAAGTGTTCTGGCTTAGCAGGATTTTGCGCAGCCCGGACGCTCACCAAGTGCCAACCGCTCACCCCGCCGTATGGGGAATACCGAGGAGGAAACATGGCTGAATCATCCTATCGCCTGGTTATGCGCACCGGCCCCAACCCTGGGCAGACCTTTGATCTGCTCCAGCCGGAGATCACGATCGGGCGTGATATCAACAACACCGTAGTGATCAACGACGCCGAAGTCTCGCGCAAGCACACCCGCCTTTTCATCCAGGGTGGCTACTATCAGGTTGAAGACATTGGCTCGACCAATGGCACTTTCGTCAACGGACAGCGTCTGATGGGCCCACACCTGTTACGCCCTGGTGAGGTGATCTTCCTGGGCGAGACAGTCAGCCTGTCTTTTGAACAGGCCCAATTCGATCCCAATGCCACAGTCGCCTCCATCCCGCGCAGCGTGCCCGAGCCTGCCCAGCCAGCGCTGAATTATCCCCCGCCGCCAGCCTACCAGCCTGCTCCGCCGCCTGCTTACACAGGGCAGGTGCCGCCTGGGCCGGTGGATGCTTATGCCGAAGAGGTTTACGAAGATAAAAAAGACAACCGCAACAAGCTGATTATCGGCTGTGGTTGTCTGGTAATGGTTGCCTGCGTGCTGGGCGCTGCTGCGGTTGCCTTCGATGTGCTCAATCTGTACTGCATCTCCCCCTTTGATTTCCTTTCCGGGGTCTTTTATACCTGCCCATAGCCCCAAAGCGCAATACTTCCCTCACCGGCAGGCATTGTGCTTGCCGGTGTTTAATTAATTTGCTTGTACCACCTGCGGAAGGTTCACCAACAGGTATCGCACAGTCTCTAGGCGCATCTCCGCTTCAAGATATTGTCCATTTTGCAATGCCTCCCCAGCCGCAGCCAACAGATTTTCCAAAATGATATTCTGCGGTTGAGCAGGCCGGCGCAGGAAGTCCGCCGTAATGCCTAATTCGCGCATCCTGGTCTCGTCGGGCAGCCAGGCGGTCTGAAAATACGCCGATGGATCGAATCTCTGTTGGTAATCCCGCACAGCATCATAAAACTGCACTGTCAAGCGCACATCCGCCACCCACTGAGCGTCGAGCGCTTCTTGCGCCAGGGCAGACTGGAACTGTGTGTCCAGCTCCGCCAGAGTCAGCCCGAAATGCTCTATCAGCGCAGCTTCCATAGCCAGCGCCTGGCTGCCGCTGGAATGAGGCCGGATATCCCGGTAAAAAGCATTATAGGCTTCCCAGCCATGGGTTTCCACCAGGTATTCCACCAGCGCCCCGGCCTGCAGGTAGCCTACCTCGTGTTGCGAGGTATAAAAATCGTCCACCAGTTCTGTCAGCGGGATATACCAGCCCAATCCGCAGGCAACACACCCCGGCTGGGCCGGCAGTAAAGTCGCCGCCCGCTCCACTAACGGTTCAGACTTAAAATGTCCGCCAGTCAGGTACACCGCCAACCCTTCCACCAGCATGGTCGGGCGTAAGTCTCCCCCCAGGCGTGCATCGTAGATGTGCACCAGCTCGTGATGGAAAACTAATTTAACCTCGCTGGAGGTGTATAAGCGATCAAGATAGGAGAGTGAGATGCCCGCTCCGGCGAAACCACCATGCCCCAGCACGCGTGGCAGCAGCGTCACGGAGACAGGCTCCTGCCCGGCAGAGCCCAAACGAGCGCTGACCCGCTGGCTCTGCTCATCCAGAATATCCAGAAGCACTGGCAGGTCGCGTTCCGCCTCTGTCCCACTGATGTAATGGACAATGCAGCAATCCATGCGCGTTTGTAGCCAGCGTGCCTGTGGCTCAGGCTTAGGTAGCGCATCGGCAGGTAACAATTCCACGCTCTGAGACCATGTCGGCCCTAGCGGCAGGATAGAAAACTCCAGTTCGTACCGTCCTGGCTGCAGGGAGCGTGTATCCCAGGCCCAGGTCAACGTCGCCTGGGCCCGTCGGCCTATCCCATAGCGCCCAAATTCGACCTCGCCCAGCTCTTGTTCAATGGGCGCTGCCACGCGCACCACGGCCGTCTTCCCCGGTAATTCAAAACTTTCTGGAGGGATCACCTCAAAGCTTACCCGATCTCCCACATACAGCGCCCCATCCGGGTGGGTGCGCACCAGAAAATCTACTTCCCCCCGTCCCAGTACCTGGGGAGTTGCGCCTGGCTGCGCGCCTGGTAAAGTCTCTGCTACATCCGGGGGCGTACCCCACACAGGGGTAGTCTCCCGCGTGGGGGGCTTACCCCACCCGGTCGGCGTCTCCCACGCAGTGGGTGCAACCTCCCTGGTGGAAAGTAACTCCTCTTGCAGAATACCCGGCTGGAAGGCTCGGCAGGCCAGGAAGATCAAAGCCAGTAGCGACACAAATCGCATTTTTCGCATGGCCCCATTATAGCTGGTAAAATTGGGCGTTCTGATCCTCAATCCTGCATGACTCGATCGGGAAATATATCCATGCCTGTCGGCGAAACATTTGAGCTCACCTTTTCCAGCCTCACCTACGGTGGGGCTGCTATGAGTCGCTTGCCAGATGGCAAGGCCGTGTTCGTGCCCTTTGCCTTACCCGGGGAGACTGCCCGCGTCCGCCTGGTGGAGGAGCGGCGCGGCTTTGCCCGCGCTGAGATCATCGAGTTGCTGAAGCCGGCCCCCGAGCGCATAACACCGCGCTGCGTACATTTTGGCGCTTGTGGTGGGTGTCACTACCAGCACCTGCCCTATGCGCACCAGTTAGCCGCCAAAGCTGCTATCCTGAGTGAGCAATTGCAGCGTATCGGCGGGCTGGGATCTGTTCCTCAGCTTGAACCCGTCCCCTCCCCTGAGCCCTTTAATTATCGCAATCATGTTCAATTTCATCTGACACCTGCTGGTCGCCTGGGCTATCATAAAGCCCTGTCCGCGGATGTCCTGGCCATCCAGGAATGTCACCTGCCCCAGCCGGCCCTTACTGAAATCTGGCCGAAAATGGAGTTTGAAGCTGGCGCCAGCCTGCCGCGGGTTGGCCTGCGCTGTGGGGCGAATGACGAGATCCAGTTGATTCTCGAAAGCGATGACCCACAGCTTCCTGAGTTCACGCTGGAAGAGCTGGACCTTACTGCCGTTCACCTGAGTCCTGCAGGCGCCGTGGTGCTGGTGGGAGGTGAAAGCCTGCCCATGGAAATTCTGGGCAGAGTGTTCCGCGTCTCTGCTGCATCCTTTTTTCAGACCAACACCGCTGTCGCCGAACGCATGGTCACTCACGTCCTGGATATACTCAAATTGCCCCCTGGCGCAACGCTGCTCGACGTGTACTGTGGGGTTGGTCTGTTCAGCGCTTTTCTCGCCCCTCATTGCGGCGAATTGATTGGTATCGAAAATTCTCCCACTGCGGTGGAAGATTTTTCGGTGAATCTGGATGAATTTGAGCACGTGTCGATTTACGAGGCAAGCGCTGAGCAGGCCCTGCCGGCTCTGGACGTTCATCCCCAGGCTGTCCTGGTTGATCCGCCTCGCGCGGGCCTCGACCCCACCGTCATCGACCAATTGCTGCGCCTGGCAGCGCCCCAGCTCGTCTATATCTCCTGCGACCCTGCCACTCTGGCGCGCGACACCCGCCGCCTGATTGCTGGGGGCTATCACCTGGAACATGTTCGCTTATTTGATATGTTCCCCCAGACCTACCACATCGAAACGATTTCCTTTCTCTCGAGGTAGCTGTGGCGATAGGGAGAACTATCAACCTTAGTGAATCGTTGACCATGGAAAACCCGCTGATCAGGCCGCTTGACCCCAAAGAATACGATCAATTCAAGCTTGTATTTCGTTACACGGCTAAAAGCTACTATGAGATCATTCGCGATGCCGATCATATCTTCAGCATACAGCTGGTGAGACAAGAGCTGGAAGAAGAAGTGGAAAAGGAATTTGAAGGCCTCCTCTTTGCTGAATATTTAGAAGAGCCCTCCGTCTTTGGGATCAGCGCCGGCGATCAGATCGTTGGCTTCCTGGAAATCGCCCGTGAGTCCTGGCATAATCGCCTAAGGATAACCGAGCTGTTGGTCAAAACAGATTTTAGAGGGCAGGGCTATGGCTCAAAGCTGATCGACAAAGCCAAAGAAATTATGCGCACAGAAGGTTTTCGGGAACTGGTCCTGGAGACACAGAGTTGTAATACGCGTGCCATTGATTTTTACTTAAACAACGGTTTCATCGTCAATGGCCTGGACTTAAGCTGTTATACGAACGAAGATATCGATAAGAAAGAAGTCCGCCTGGAAATGATGTGGAGATAATTTGCTGGTAATACGATCGGTTGCCTGGTCGAAACTTTAAGAATTCCCAAAAAACATTGACATCAGGGTGATTTCGGTATAAAATAGAACATAAGTTCTTTTTTATCGAATGGAGGCTTCTATGATCACCCCTGATGAGCGACTGTTTCTTGGTCTCAAAGCGCTGGATCGCTTACGACCAGCTTTGGATAAGGCGCGCCTGAACTTTCAATCAACCATGCGGCCTGCCCAAAATCGCAGGCAAGAGCTTGACCCAGCCTATGCCGGTGCCACTCAGGCTACCCCCACGGACGATTCCCCCCGCTTGGTAGTCCCTAGCTTGCCAGAGTTGCTTCGACAAATTGGCGGATTACCGGATTATGCGCTCCTGTTGGGCGTGTGCACAGATGGCTTGCCGTTCGTTTTGGACCTGACCAACCCTGCCCCGGGCTCAATCCTGATTGCTGGCGATCGCAATCCGCACAGTCTCAAGCTATTGGACTCCATGCTGATTTCTGCCGGTATGCTGAATCGGGCTAACCGGGTTAGTTTTGACCTGCTGCATGAAGATGGAGAGATTTCCCTGGAAGCCTGTGCGCTAGCAAACTGCAACCAGGTTCTGGATGTCAGTGACTCGTCCGCAGCAGAACGCATCTGCACTCTGGCGGTCCTGGCAGAGCAGCGCAAGCGCACCAGCCCGCGCGGCCCGGCCCTGATCCTGGCCATTGAGGACCTGGCTGCACTGACCAGCCAGCTCAACGACGAAGATTTCGCCCGTCTTTACTGGCTGGTAAAACACGGACCGCGCGCCCGGGTCTGGGTGATTGCGAATCTTTACGCGGAAGACGCTGAGCTGATCGACGAACGCCTGTTGGGAGCCTTCCGGACTCGTCTGATCGGCGCTACCAGCGATCCGCTGCGCTCGGCCTATCTGGCGGGTGACGATCAGATCGACGCCAGCGGTCTGGAACCCGGGCGGCAATATGGCGTGCCGTTTGGAGAAGACTGGCTGAATATTTGGGTTTGTGAGCCAGATCATCTGGCTGAGGAGCGTGTGGAATGATGCACGTAGGAATGCTTTGGTTTGATAACGACACCAAATCCGGATTAGATAACCGCGTCGAGCGCGCTGCACAATATTATCAGCGCAAATACGGGCAAACGCCAAACATGTGCTTTGTCCACCCCAGCATGCTGGCATCCAGCGCTCCAGACAATGGCGCTGTTTTGAACGCTCACGGCGTGCAGGTCAAGCCGCTCTCCACGGTACTGCCCAATCACTTCTGGATCGGTATCAACCGCGAAACCTGATCTTTATTTCTGCGTTGTAAAGGAGGCGACCAGGGTATCCAGGGCAATATCGCCCTCCATCTGGCTGCTCTTGAGTGCTTCATCCATTTCTAAGAGACGGTGATAAACCGCTTCCAGTACCAGCAGGCTGAATTGAGACGCCTGCCGGGCTGTTTTATCTGCCACAAATTGATGCACCCCCATTAACTTGGCAAAATTAGCCGACGGTCCTTTCTCATCCAAAATCTCACGCGCCAGGATTAACAAACGGAACTGGCGCACAATCATTCCAAAGATCATTCCCGGATCATCTTCTTCCAACAAACGGTGTAGCATCTGTAGCGCCTGCCGCCCATCACGCGCCGAAAGGGCGTCTACCATCGCAAAAATATCCCCCTGGCTCGAATCAGTGGTCAGATTTTGCACATCGTCCTCATCAATCGGACGGCGATAATTTACATACGCCAGCAGTTTATGAATTTCTTGCTCTGCCTGCCTTGGGTTATCGTCAACCAGATGTGCAAGCAGGCCTGCCGCTTTATTACTTATCTCACCGCCTGCTTTGCGGGTCTGCTCCTGGATCCAGGTCACCAGCTGAGCGCCTTTTGGGGCTGTAAATTCTTTCAACAATGCCCGTTCCCCGGCTTGCTTGGCCCATTTCTCCAACCAGTGGTCTTTGTCCTTTCTTTTACGCCGCTCTTTCACATCAAGGAGCGGCTTACGCTCTACCAGTGCTAAAGCTGTTGTCGGCGGGATATTATCCAGGACAGCCAAAAAGGAATCCTGGTCGGCTTTTTCTTTAATTCGATGAACAAAGTTATCCAGGACGACCAGGCGTCGCTTGGCCAGAAAGGGCATCGCAGAAGTCACCCGGATCAGTTCGTTCAGGTTATACGCGTTGCCATCCAGGCGAGTGGTGTTCAGGGCAATCGTCCCAGGATCGCCCAGACGCGCTTCCAGATCGGCGACAAATCGTGTAATCGCCAGCTCATCATCCCCGTGCACGATATAGACGATCGGGGCGCTTGCCATTTTCAGCCTTGCGTCACGACTCGAAAAGCCTGCAGGCGCCCGCGCGGGTTAGCCGTAATCGAGACGACTTGCAGATCGCCTGGTTCGCCAGAAGTGGTATAACGCTTCTGAATCCTCAAGCCCAGAGGTTGGGCCGAGACCAGCGCCAGCGTTGCCAGGCTTGCCGCCAGGGGCAGCCGCTCGAGCTTGTCCCGCGTCCTGTGCCCGGCCCCAAACATCGCCAGCCCAGCCGCCACGCCTGCCAGAACTCCAGATGTGACAAAATTGGTCCCGCAATTAGGGTGTACTGCCAGCTCGCTTTCACCCGCTCGCAGGCGGCGCAGGGCGTCATCCACGGCCTTTTGCACGTCACTCAGGCTGGCTTGCCCGATAATCCAGAATCCTCCACTGTCCGAATGTCCCGCCAGCGGCGTGCGCGGTAAGCGCGCTGCCAGCACATGCAGGGTGGCATGCTCCAGGCCATGATTGCGGCGGATACGATCCAGGGGACCGGATTGAACAAATTGATCCAGCGTATCGATAAAAGAAGAAACCATCCTATACTCCTCAGGCGCATTCGAATAGTTACGCCTGATTGATTTTACCATCCCCTTGCACTCCGCCGCCGAGATAAAAAATCCGGCCCCAACAGGTTGGGACCGGAAGTATATGCCGTAAGCTCGCTAACCCTATCCTGGAGTAGCCGCGATCGGCTGTGAACGCTTCACAGGCTGAGGCGCCGTGGCTTGCAAGAAGCCTGCATACATCAGTATAACGCCGATTAATTCGCTGATATATAGCCAGTCCACGATACCCGCCTGAACAAAAGAGCCTGCCATTGCCGGCAGTAGCGCTCCCCCGGCGATCAGCAGATTACCCACCAGGCGGTTCGCTAGCACGCGCTTGCGCCAGAACAGGTAAGCCGAAACCAACGCCCCACCCACCAGGGTAACCGTGCCGTACAGATTTAAGATGACGGTCAGGAAGATGATCCAGCCATTGCGCACCATGATTTCTTTGTATTGGGTGGAGATCGGCTGGGAGGGGTCAAAAGCTCCCGCCGCCTCGGTTACCGGTGCAAGAACGACCAGCACCAGAGACGCCAGGGACATCGTCAGAAGCACCGCCGCCAGAGCTTTAGCCCAATTGCGTCGGCGCACAAGCAAAAATACCGTCCCTTGCCCCAACCAGGCCGCAGTAAGCATGGCTCCGCTAAGGTACCATAATTTGAGTACTGCAGTGTTATAAGTGAACGACATTACGACTTCGCTCAACGTGCCCAGCCCATAAAAGACCAGGCCCAGCCCCCAAAATAACAGATGCAATCCCTTTTTATGGCGGTAGCGGTTGAAGACAGCCACCACAAAAGTAAAGGTAACCAATGTGGATAAAACAGGAATATAGTTCATGATTAAACCTCGGGGAGTATAAGTTTCGGACCAGGCTCAACTTACCGAAGACAGGCCCGTCAAGGAAATAACCACTACAACCAGGATTGCCAACAAGCCCAACAAAAGCACAAGTAACAGCACCGGCACTAAATATTCACTCCATTTACTGGGTGTAAAGCGCCTGCTCTTGCGACTCATCGATTTGCTCGCTGGTAAACTTCATAGGTTTCCATGATTGTGATCAGGATCTTATCGGTGAAATCCCCCATCTTGCGAAACATATCACTCCAGGCAAAGGGCGAACGGACTGCTGCCGCCTCATAAACCGACAGCATCGACTCCATGAGCACATTTCGAAAGAACAAAAAGGCGTGGGTAGCTTCCACGCTGTTCATCCCATAGCGCCGGCCGCGCGAGGCATATTCGTAGCCCAATGCTTCAGCCTCCGCCGTTGCCAGTTCGTGCTCCGAAGTCAGGAATTTCAACAGCCCCTGGAGCAAAGAGCGCCCGCTGGCCCGGTACTGCTGGCGCGCCTCATCATCCAGCTTTTGGTACCATAATTCCTCATTCAAACGTCCTTCCGAGATTTGAAAGCGGGTATTTTTTAGCGCGCTTTGCATCGCCAGGCGAATATCCGCCAGGCTATCGTCCCCGTTGGCGCGCTGTGACTCAATCCAAAGTTCAACTTCACTACGCAAGTAACGCCGGTGCCCACCCTGAGTACGGTGGACCGGGATCATGCCCTGATCGGACCAGTTGCGGATTGTGCTGGGATGGACCCCCAGGATCGTGGCGACCTTGCTCAGGCTTAACCATTCATTTGGCATGTATCTGCTCCGGGCAATACTTTATCTTTTAATGCTTTCGGTTTATGCTTCGCTGGCAATTGCGGCGCGTTCAACCACCGTGAGACTGTTGGCTTCCTGACGGAAAAGGCTGACATCGATCTTGCGCAGCAAAAGCAGCGCAACGATCAGCATCATAGCCTGCAGCGAGAAGACGACCAGATACCCACTTACCGGATTGGCCGCTAACTGGCTCACCACATCGCGTACTGCCCCGCTCAGCACCGAACCACTCAGCCGGGCAAACGAATCTGCCATGCCCCAGGCGCCCATGAACATTCCTACCCGCCCCTCAACCGTCATATCCAGCATCAGGGACAGATTAGAAACCGACGCCACTCCGGTCGCCAGGCCCAACAAGACTACGCCAATGTAAAACAAGCTCAGATTTAAGATCATACCGCTGAACACAATTACCAGGAAGGCCAGGATAGCGCCTAGCCCCCCGAAGCGCGCAATCGAGCGTTTAGCTATGCGTCCCTCCAGCACACCGGCGACCACCAGGGATACCAGCACGCACACGCCCCAAATCGAAGTGATGCGCGTGGTGATATTCACCGGCAGATGAAACGCCTGAGCCGCAAACGGCTCCAGCAGGATATCTTGCCCCAGGATTGCCGCCAATAACAACACCAGATAAAAGAAGAACAAAGTCACCTGGCGATTTTCAAAGATCAGCGGGAGGAGCGTGCCCACACTCTGGCGAGATTCGCCTCCCAGGACGGGTGCGGTAGAGCGAGTTTCCAGGCGGATCAGGCCAATTAAACCCAGACTCAGGGCCAGCATGCCCACCAGGCGAAACGCGCTGACCATAACCTCAGGCGAATATGGATCGAGCAGCCGGCTGAGCAGCAATGCCGTTATGATGATGCCCGAGATCATC
>Ga0105107_10000225_pt1 | contig 33622 bp, 34 predicted proteins | sample PPLLaktember2015_6_FD_79335 | JGI IMG/M metagenome (GOLD analysis project Ga0105107, IMG submission 79335) | Freshwater sediment microbial communities from Prairie Pothole Lake near Jamestown, North Dakota, USA - PPLs Lake P8 Core (1) Depth... | ecosystem: Environmental > Aquatic > Freshwater >...
CCCGGATCTTGCCAGTGGAATATGTGCTATCTTTCCTGGCCGCCATTGTGGTATCTCACCTGCCCGAAGTAAAGCGGGAATGCTCGGGGACGCCGTGGTGCTACCGCCTCGCGCGCCCTGCGCCAACCCGGGCCGGCGAATGCGACAGCAGGGTCGGGCCCAAGCGCGGCTGAAGGACGCAACGCACGCCATCTGCGCAGGCACGGCCGCTCGCCCCGGGCGGCAGCGGCGCACATGCGCGCAAGCGCCTGCTTCGGTGACAGCTCGCATTGGATGGGCCGCCCCCGGAACCGCCTGCGGGCCGGGTGCAAACACACTTTCGGGTGGGAACGCGTGATCTACAGCATGACCGGCTACGCCGCCCTGAGCGAGGAGCTTGCGCTCGGTACGCTCGGCGTGGAAATCCGGTCCGTGAACCACCGCTATCTGGACCTGACCTTCCGGTTGCCGGACGAGCTGCGCTCCTTCGAGCCGGCGCTGCGGGAGATGGTCGCCGCCCGCCTGACCCGGGGCAAAGTGGAGTGCCGCGTCGGGTTTCAGAAAGGCGCCGCGAGCCAGGTCTCGCTGCAGCTCAACACGGGGTTGCTGGATCAACTCGTTGAGCTCGACCAGCGGGTGCGGGCGCACCTGCCTGGCAGCGCGCCGCTGTCCGCAAACGACGTGCTGCGCTGGCCGGGGATCCTGGAAACCGACGCGCTTCCCCTCGAGGAGCTCAAGGACCGCACGCTGGGGCTGCTGGACCGGACGCTGCACGAGTTCCAGCAGTCGCGTGCGCGGGAGGGCGAGAAGCTCAAGGGCGTGCTGCTCGATCGGGTGGCGCGCATGGAGCAGTTGCTGGCGCGGGTCAAGCCGAAAATCCCGGTGCTGGTCGCTGCCTATCAAGAGCGGCTGGTTTCGCGCCTGCGCGACGCCGGGGTGGAGGTGGATGAGGACCGCATCAGGCAGGAGCTGGTCCTGTTCTCCAGCAAGGTGGACGTGGAGGAGGAGCTGTCGCGCCTGGGCACCCATCTGTCCGAGACCCGGCGCATTCTCGCCAACGGCGGCGCAGCCGGCAAGCGGCTCGACTTCCTCATGCAGGAGCTCAATCGGGAGTCCAATACGCTGGGGGCAAAGTCGGTAGATATCGACGTCTCCCAGGCCTCGGTGGAGCTGAAGGTGCTCATCGAGCAAATGCGTGAACAGGTGCAAAACATCGAGTGAGGCGAGAGGCGTGAGGCGTAGGACCAGCGGGTACGCAGATGAAAGCGTTCTGCACGACGTTGTCGGAGTGTCGCCTACGCGCCGGAGCGCAGCGCACCGACTGGTGCGGACTGCTTCGCCTCACGCCTCACGCCTCACGCCTCACGCTTTGCGCCTCACGCCTCACGCATGACAGGCAATTTATTCATCGTCTGCGCCCCCTCCGGCGCCGGCAAGACCAGTCTGGTCAACGCCCTGCTCGAGCGTGAGCCGGACATCGAGCTGTCGGTGTCCCACACCACGCGGGCACCGCGCCCAGGCGAAGTGGACGGGCGCGAGTACCATTTCGTCTCGCGCGAGCAGTTCCTGGCGATGGCGCAGCGCGGCGAGTTTCTCGAAAGCGCGGAGGTACACGGCAACTTCTACGGCACCTCGCAGGATTGGATCAATGAGCGGCGGCGCGAGGGGCACGACATCCTGCTCGAGATCGACTGGCAGGGCGCACAGCAGGTGCGGCGCCTGATCCCCGAGGCCGTGGGGGTGTTTATCCTCCCGCCCTCGCTCGAGGTCCTGCGCAGACGCCTGACCGCACGCGGACAGGACAGCCACGAAGTGATCGAGAAGCGGCTGGCCAACGCGCGTGAGGAGATCGACCATGTGGAGGAGTTCGACTATGTTATTATCAATCAGACTTTTGAGGTTGCGGTGGTCGATCTGGTCAGTATCGTGCGCGCGCAGCGCCTGAAGATCACAGCGCAATTGACCCGTCACCGAGAATTGATCAATGCAATGAAGTGAGGCTGCCATGGCCCGCATCACCGTGGACGACTGCCTGAGACAGATCCCCAACCGCTTCGTGCTCACCCTTGCGGCGACCTATCGTGCACGCCAGCTCACGCAGGGCGCCTCGCCGTTGATCGACGGCGCGAGAGACAAGCCGACCGTCACGGCGCTGCGAGAGATCGCAGCCGGCAAGGTCGGGACCGAGATCCTGAACAAGGGTCAGGCCTGACCGCGAGTCTGCCCGTGCCTGTCCTCCAACGCCCCGTTCCCATACCAGGCCGCGACCGGCTCGACTGACACGTTCCAGGCGAAACCAGCGGACCGAGGCAGACCGATCATGTCCGAGGCCGAGCTTCTGATCCGCGACGCCTCCAGCTACCTCAAGCCGGAGGACCTCACTCAGCTTCGCTCCGCCTACCAGTTCTCGGAGGCCGCGCACGACGGCCAGTTCCGGCGCTCCGGCGAGCCCTACATCTCCCATCCGGTAGCGGTCGCCAGCATCCTGGCGCAGTGGCACCTGGATTCCCAGGCGCTGACCGCCGCTCTCCTGCACGACGTGATGGAGGACACCACCGTCACCAAGAGCGAGCTGGTCGAGCGTTTCGGCAAGCTTGTGGCGGAACTGGTGGACGGCGTCTCCAAGCTCGACAAGATCGAGTTCGAGAGCCAGGAGCAGGCCCAGGCCGAGAACTTCCGCAAGATGTTCCTGGCGATGGCGCGCGACGTGCGCGTCATCCTGATCAAGCTCGCCGACCGCCTCCACAACATGCGCACGCTGGACGCGATGCACCCGAAGAAGCGGGCGCGCATCGCCCGGGAGACGATCGAGATCTACGCGCCGATCGCCAACCGGCTCGGCCTCAACGGGCTGTACATGGAGCTGCAGGAGCTCGCCTTCCAGAACCTCTACCCGAACCGCTATCGCGTGCTCAAGCGCGCCGTCGAGGTGCAACGCGGCAACCGCAAGGAAGTCGTGGAGAAGATCCTCGACGCCATCGTTCAGCGACTCGACGACGCCGACATCGAGGCCCAGGTCGGCGGACGAGAGAAGAACCTCTACAGCATCTACAAGAAGATGCAGGAAAAGAACCTGTCCTTCTCCAAGGTGCTGGACATCTACGGCTTCCGTGTCATCGTCAAGGACACTCCGGCCTGCTACCTGGCTATGGGCGCCCTGCACCAGCTCTACAAGCCCATCCCGGGCAAATTCAAGGACTACATCGCCATTCCCAAAGCCAACGGCTATCAGTCGCTGCACACCACCCTGTTCGGTCCCTTCGGCAGCCCGATCGAGATCCAGATCCGCACCGCAGAGATGCACCGCATCGCCGAGGCCGGGGTAGCATCCCACTGGCTGTACAAGAGCACCGACGCCAGCCTGAACGAGCTGCAGCGCAAGACCCATCAATGGCTGCAGAGCGTGCTGGAGATGCAGTCGGAGAGCGCCGATTCGGTCGAGTTCCTCGAGCACCTCAAGGTCGACCTGTTCCCCGACGAGACCTATGTCTTCACGCCCAAAGGCAAGATCATGGCCCTGCCCCACGGCGCCACCTGCGTGGACTTCGCCTATGCCGTGCACACCGATATCGGCAACCGCTGCGTGGCGGCAAAGGTCAATCACGAGTTGGTGCCCCTGCGCATCGAGCTGAAGAACGGCGACCGGGTGGAGATCATCACGGCAGCGCACGCCAAGCCCAACCCCGCCTGGTTGAACTTCGTGATCACCGCCAAGGCGCGCCACCACATCCGCCACTTCCTCAAGACCATGCAGTACGAGGAGTCGGCGCAGCTCGGCGAGCGGCTGCTGGCGCAGGCGCTCTCGGCCCTCGGCGGCACCGCGAAGAACGTCCGGGACGGCGACTGGGAGCGGGTCCTGAAGGAGACCGGGGTCAAATCCAGGCAGGAGGTCCTGGCCGACATCGGCCTGGGCAAGGTGCTGGCCATCGTCGTGGCGCGAAAGCTCCTGCCCAGCGGCCACCCCGATACCTCGCGCGCGCCGGTCGCCCCGGGTCCGGTGGTGATCCGCGGCTCCGAAGGCATGGCTCTGCAGTTCGCCAAGTGCTGCCACCCGATTCCCGGCGACCCGATCATCGGGTTCATCAAAAAAGGCCGCGGCATGATCATCCACACGCACGACTGCCCGGTGATCGGTAAGATGAAGCGCGAGCCGGAGAAGTGGCTGGACGTGGAATGGGCTCCGGAGACGCGCAAGGCGTTCTCGGTCAACATCAAGCTGCTGGTGTCCAACCAGCAGGGTGTGCTCGCCAAGGTGGCAGCCGAGATTTCCCAGAACGACTCGAACATCGAGAACGTCAGCGTCGAGCCCGGCGACAGTCCAGCCTACAGCAACATCCACTTCACGCTGCAGGTGTACAACCGCCTGCATCTGGCGCAGACCATGCGCGGCCTGAGGCGGCTGCCCGAAGTGATCAGAATCACGCGGCTGAAGGGCTAGCCTCCAGAGATCACCGGCTCCAAGATCAGCCGACAATCGACGCCATAATCAACAACACCAGTGCCTCGGCCTAGAAGCTAGAGCCTGCGCGCAGAAACGCAAGCCCATGGAGCTCTTCTCTCCTCAGTTCTTCTCCGCCCTCCTGGCGATCATCGTCATCGACCTGGTGCTTGCCGGCGACAATGCCATCGTCATCGCGCTCGCGGCCCGCAAGCTGCCCCAGCACCTGCAGATGAAGGCCGTGCTATGGGGCACGGTCGGCGCCATCGCCGTCCGCGTTGCGATGACGTTGATCGTGGTCGCCCTGCTCAGGATCCAGGGACTGATGCTCGCCGGCGGCCTCCTGCTGGTATGGATCGCGTACAAGCTGCTGGCCTCGGACGATGCCGGGCACGACGACACCGGGCAGGCGGTCAAGGCCAAGATCACCGGCTTCTGGGCCGCCATCCGGACTATCGTCATCGCCGATGCCGTGATGGGCCTCGACAACGTCCTGGGCGTGGCGGGCGCGGCACAGGGCAGTTTCCTCCTGGTGGTCCTCGGGCTGCTCATCAGCATCCCGATCATGGTCTGGGGCAGCACACTGATCCTGCGGCTGGTGGACCGCTTCCCGGTCATCGTCTACCTCGGTGCCGCGGTGCTCGCCTGGACCGCCGCGCGCATGATCCTGGGCGAGCCGTGGGTCAAGGAGCGCATCGTCGGCCTGCCCTGGCTGGCCTGGGTAGTGGACGTCATCATCATCGGCGGCGTCCTGCTCGCTGGCTGGCTGCGCGATCGCAGGGCGAGGCGCCAGGGTCTGGTTCTCCCCGAGCGCCCGGACGACAGGGCCGCAGCACCGGGAGCCGCCAACAGCGGGGCGAACCCCTCTGTAACGACGCAGCAGCGCGATTGACCTGAATCAAGCCCCGCGCAGCGGATTCGTCGGAGAATTTTTGTTGTGTGGGGTAGTGCTGCAAGCTGGCATGCTCCGCGCTATAGTTTGCTTCGCAGCACCATTCCTGACCGGTGTGGTGGGCGTTGTCCTTGTTCCTCCGGAGTCCGGTATGACGAGACTGATGACAATCCTGGTCGCCGCCGGGGCGGCGCTGGCCCTGTTCGTTACCGAAGCCTCCGCCGCCGACCAGGACGCAGCAGCCCTGCCCGAAAAGCCCCAGGCGAGCGTGCAGAAGCTGGTGCGGCACGAGACTCTCGAGCTCCCCGGCTTGACGGCCTGCCACCAGTGTGAATGGCGCCCCCATCTCCATGAGCAGGCGGCCGCCGATCAATGCGGGGTTTCGGCCGATGGCACTGCGAAGGTCGGGCAGTTCGAGTGCGGCTTCTCGCCGGACTGCGAGCGCGTCTGTAACTTCCTGAGCTGCGTACAGTAGCGCTCGACCGATACGTAACGGCCGGGCAGCCAGCGATACCGCACGGGCGTCGCCAGCCGGCAACGTTCAAGCCGCCTAGTACACTGCCACGCCTTCGGCGGTGCCTGCCTATCTACCTGTAACAGCTACCTTTCCCTCCCGTGGTACAGGCATTGCAATCGTGCGGTAATCGCATTCGCATGGGCGCAGGGAAAGCAATGAACAGGGTTTCCGAGAGGACTTCCAGAACACTCGGCCAGATGCTGCGCAGTGGCATGGAAGACGCGGTAGCTGTAGCAGTGGTGGGACTGGTGGTGCTGGGGGTCGGGGGGCTGGTGTACAAGCTGCTCAACCCGGGCGGTTGGCTCAGCGACTGGCTGGGCAGGCTCTGGGACAAGAGTCCCGGGCTGGTCTGGGTGGTCGGGTTTGCCGGAGCTGCCGTAGTGATACTCGGCAAACACCTCTACGATCGCAACCCGCGGGGCAACTCCGCCCGCGGCAATCTGGTGGTCTACGCCTTCCTGGCGCTGGGCCTGTTCTTCTTCTTCAAGCTGATCGTCATCGGGTCGCTGTAACCGCAAGTCGCCGGAACTAGACAGAAAAAAGCTCGGCCGGAAGTACAGTTAACGTCCGGCGCGGTGTTTTGCGTCGTCTCGCAACAACAACCGGCCGCGCAACCCCGCGAGCGGCCTCTATGGCCACTCGCCGGTTGCATGATGCGCAGCTGCGGGTTGGTGCACGCGCCGACACTCAGCCTGGCCGCTGCATCTTGCAGGTGCTCGGTGTCGCGGTGTCTTTGGCCTCGACCCGGCCTTCGCTGCGGAATCCGAAGCCAGTCCGCTCCAGATCCCATTTCACGCCCGCGCTGCCGGCCTTGGCGAAGGTCGACACGTACATGGGCTGAAGGAGCTGGTGGTTGTCCGCCCGCATCGTCACCTCGCCCGTGAAGGTCTTGAACTGCATGCCCTCCAGCGCCCGCGCCACTTTCAGCGGGTCGGTCGACTTGCTGTCGCTCATCGCCTTGGCCACCATCTCCACGACGTTGTAGGCAGCCAGCCAGACGAAGTCGTCCTTCGATTCCGGGAAGCGCTTGCGGTACGCCTGCACCATGGCGTCCGATCTCGCGTCGCCGACGTTGCTGTGCCAGTGACTGACCTGCTTCATGTGGTCGGCGCCGGCCTCACCAATCGCCGTCGGGCCGCCCGCAATGCCCGCGTAGTAGGTGTAATAGTCCACTTTCAGCCCGGCCTCCTTGCCGGCCTTGACCAGCAGGGCGAGGTCCGCGCCCCAGTTGCCGGTGACCACGGTATCGGCGCCCGAGGCGTTGATCTTGGCAATGTACGGAGCGAAATCCTTGACCTTGCCCAGCGGGTGCAGGTCGTCGCCGACAATCTGGATGTCTGGCCGCTTCTTGGCCAGCATTTCGCGCGCAGCCTTGGCTACCGCCTGACCGAAGGAGTAGTCCTGGTTCAACAGGTACACCTTCTTGATCTTCTTCTGCGTGGCCATGTAGCTCACCAGCGCAGCCATCTTCATGTCCGCATCTGCATCGAAGCGGAAATGCCAGAAGTTGCACCGCTCATTGGTGAGCGCCGGATCGACTGCGGCGTAGTTGAGGTACAGGACCGGACGGTCGGGGTTGCGTGCGTTATGCTTCGCGACCGCGTCGGACAGCGCACCCGCCACCGCCGAGGAGTTGCCTTGCAGCACATAGTGCACGTCCTGGTCGATGAGCTGCTTCAGCGCATTCAGGGCCTCCTGCGGATTGGCCTTGCTGTCCATCGGCACCAGCTCGAACTTGTCGCCGTTCGCGCCGCCCCGCGCATTCAGATCCTCGACCAGCATGGTGAACCCGCGCAGGCCCTGCTCGCCGACGTTGGCGAATGGCCCCGACAGCGGGTCGATGTAGCCGATCTTCACCGTCCCTGCGGCAGCCGGCAGGCTCAGCGCCAGCACGGCCAGCGCACCGGTCAGCTTCTTCGCGAGGATCAAGCGGGTAGTGGGCAACGGCATGGAAACTCTCCTCCTGTGGGGGGATTGGAATGGGACCGACTGCGGAAGAACGATCGGGTAGGACCGCGGTTCACACGCCCACGGAAGCCAGCATGGAGTAGTCGACGCGGCTGCGGCGGCGCACCGGATTGCTCAGGCTGCCCAGACCATCGATACGACACTCCGCGATGTCATCGTGCTCGATCACGACCGCGCCGGGCGTGCCGGTGCTGAGAATGTCGCCCGGGTAGAGGGTCATGACATGCGAGTGGAACGCGACCAGGTAGGCCGGCGTGAAGGCCATGTTGGCCACCACATTCTCTCGGTGCAGCGCACCGTTGCACCAGGTGCCGACATTCAGCCGCATCACGTCGAGCACTTCCTCCGGAGTGATGAGCTCCGGCCCGAACGAGAAGAACGTGTCGAAGTTCTTCGCGCGCGTCAGGAAGCGCGGGTTGCGTTGCAGGATGTCCTCAGCGGTCATGTCGATCACCAGGCAATAGCCTGCGATCACGGCGGTGAAGTCGTCCTCGGCCACGTCGCGGCACTTCCTGCCGATGATCACCCCCAGCTCCGCCTCGGCCGTGACGCGCTCGGACTCGGGAGGCAGCTCGATGGTGTCGCCCGAGCCGATGATGGTGTGATCGCCTTTCATGAAGGAGGCCGGCTCGGTCGGGAACGGTGCGGCCAGGTCGGCAGCGTGATCCCGGTAGTTGAGCCCAATGCCCCAGATCTTGCGCGGGCGGCGGTATAAGGGGCCGTACTGTACCGTGGCGGCCGGCAATGCGCCGGGCGTGCGCTCGGCGTCGCGTAACAGGACAGGGCTCAGGCCCTGCTCGATCAGCGCCAGCACCTCGGTCGGCCAGGCGCGCCCGAGATGGGCATTGATCCGTGCGACGGGCACGATGCCGTTGCCCGTCACGACGGCAGCCGTCTCCGCGCCGTCGAGCCGGATGGTGCAAAGGCGCATGGGCCTTCCCCTCGATGTCGATCAGCCCCGGATTCTACTCCGAGAGGCAGCCGCGCACGCCTGACGCTAGGCCAGGTAAGACACCCCGAACCAGCCTGCAGCGTCGGTCCACATCCGACGCTGGGCGAAGCCGGCGTCGCGCGCCAGCGCGGCGAACTCCTCCGGGGCGTACTTGTACGAGTTCTCCGTGTGGATGGTTTCGCCGGCGCGGAAGGTGAATGAGGCGTCCTGCACCTGCACCCACTGGTCACGGCGGCTCACCAAGTGCATCTCGACGCGCCCGCGCGATTCGTCGTAGAACGAGAAGTGCCGGAAGGCCTCGAGCGAGAAGTCAGCACCCAGCTCGCGGTTGATGCGCGCGAGCATGTTGAGGTTGAACTGTGCCGTGTAGCCCTCGGGGTCGTTATAGGCGAGGTCCAGGATCGGCTTGGGTTTCTTCAGGTCCACTCCGATGAGCGCAGCGCCCCCCGGGCCCACTACCGCTCTCGCCCGTCGCAGAAAGGCGGCCGCGTCCTCGCGGTCGTAATTGCCGATGCTCGACCCGGGAAAGAACATCACGCGCCGCGCATTGGACGGGAGGGCCAGAGCATCGATACCGGAGTCGAGGTAATCAGCATGCACTGCACGCACCTCGAGCCAGGGGTACTCCCGCGCGAGCTCCTGCGCCGCAGATACCAGCGGCACGCGTGAGATGTCGTAGCCGGCGTACAGGCGCGGTCGCAGTGCAGGCAACAGCAGCCGCACTTTCTGCGCCCCGCCCGCACCCGGTTCCAGGAGGGCGCAGCCCGTTCCCAGCGCAGCTGCGATTTCTTCCGCACGCCGGGTCAGGATCGCAGTCTCGGTTCGGGTCAGGTAGTAGGCCGAGGTGCGGCAGATGGCGGCGAACAGCTCGCTGCCGCGGGTGTCATAGAACAGCTTCGCTGGCAGCGACTTCGGCCGGCGCGACAGCCCCGCCACGACCTCGTCGCGCAGCGAGGCGACACGCGGCGCGAGATCGACCACGGCCAGGTTGGGCGGCGCCGTCAGGGCGGCGTCGGGAATGTATGGCATGGTGGCGCGCAGCGCCGGCAGGGACGCGGGCAGGGGGGCTCGCGCGTGCGCCGGGCAGTGCACATTTGAACAAATAGAAGTAACGGATGATGGCACAGACCGCCGGTCCTGTCCCGGAGAAACTCAATGGCGTAGCGCCAGCGGCTCGGCGCCGACCGTTCGCGACAGGCGCCACGTCCCCAGCCACGCCCAGCCGCTCCCGGACGCCTGCAGTTCCCGCGTGCGCAGCGTCGAGGGCTCCAGCGCAGTCACCAGCAGCAGTCCTGCCGCGGAGAGCTGGAGCGACTCCCCCGAGGCAACGAACAGGTCGCGCACCTCACCGGTTTGGGTCACCCACAACAGACCGGATAGGCACACGATCTCCACGTGGCTGCGCGAACGAATCCGCAGCGACGCGTCCGGCTCCAGATTCAGTGTGGCACTCGCCCCGTAGATGTGCATGGCGATAGTCTAGGCACCCGGCAGGCGACGACACAGCCATACGGGAATACAATTTGAACCGGTACAGATCTCCGACGGCGGTGACTGTGCCGGTCCGGGCATACGGCGTCTGTGCCTACCGGACAACACTGAGGGCCCTGAAAATGCGGCTCATGTGCAGGGACTGTTCTCTGCTTCATCCCCGTGTCTCTACGGTTAGTAAGCTCCGGATCCGGACATGAACGCCCCTGCCCATCTCTACCAGGAACTGGCCGCACGCCTTGCCGAGGCGATCTACGCCGGCAGCTTGAGAGCCGGCGACCGCCTGCCCTCGGTGCGGCGCCTCTCCGAGCAGCACGGCGTGAGCATCGCCACGGCTGTGCAGGCGTATCGGGCGCTGGAGAACCAGCGTCTGATCGAGGCACGGCCCAAGTCCGGCTACTTCGTCCTGTCCAAGCCCAGGAAGCTGGCGGAACCAGCGCCATCGCGCCCGCCGGCCACGCCCCGGTTCGTCGGTGTGAACAAGTTCGTCATGGAGTATCTGGCGTGCTCGCACCTCCCTGGCGTGGCGCCGCTTGGCTGTGCGACGCCCAGCGAAGAGCTCTACCCGGCAGACAAGCTGCTGCGCCTGGCCGCGGCAATCGCGCGGCGTCAGCCGAATGTCGCTTCGCGTTATCTCATGGACACCGGCAACGCCAGGCTGAAGAGCGCCATTGCGCGACGCGCCGTGGAATTCGGCTGCACCCTTGCCCCCGAGGATGTCGTCGTCACTAACGGCTGCACCGAGGCGCTCAACCTGGCGCTGCGCGCAGTGGCCGGGCCCGGCGACACCATCGCGCTGGAGTCGCCTACCTACTTCACGCTCCTGCAGATCATCGAGAGCCTGGGCATGAAGGCGCTGGAAGTGCCGACCCACCCGCGCGACGGCATCTCCCTGGATGCGCTCGACCTCGCCACGCAGAAGCCCGGTGCGGTGAAAGCAGCACTGGTGATCAGCAACTTCAGCAACCCGCTCGGCAGCCTCATGCCCGAAGAGAGCAAGCGCAAGCTCGTGCGGCTGCTGGACAGCCGCGGCATCCCGCTGATCGAGGACGACATCTACGGCGACACCTACTTCGGCCGCTCACGCCCGTTCGTGGCGAAGGCATTCGACACCAGCGGCAGTGTGCTTCTGTGCAGTTCCTTCAGCAAGAGCCTGGCGCCGGGCTTCCGGATCGGCTGGATCGCACCCGGGCGCTTCCAGCAGCAGGTGGAACTGCTCAAGTTCATCAACTCCATCGCCACGCCCGAGCTACCGCAGCTTGCCATCGCCGAGTTCATGGCCAATGGCGGCTATGACCATCACCTGCGCAGGCTGCGCGCGGCGTTCGCGACACAGGTGCAGCGAACCTCGGAGGCGGTGGCGGAGTATTTCCCCGCCGGGTGCAGGATCACACAGCCAGCAGGCGGCTTCGTGCTGTGGGTGGAGATGCCCGCAGCCGTGGATGCGGTGCGCCTGTTCGAGCTGGCCCGCGATGCATGCATAGCGGTGGCGCCCGGGCCGATGTTTACCAACACCGGCAGGTTCCGCAACTTCATGCGCCTGAACTGCGGGAACGTTTGGTCCTCGCAGATCGAGCGCGCCATCATGCGGCTGGGGGAGATGTGCAGGCGCCTGGCGGACGCTTAAAGACGAAACCTCACCGCAGTGAATTGGGCACTAGGCTTTGGTGAGAAACAACGGCGCAGCGAGCACCCCCTGCGCAACCGCCGCCAACCCATACAGCAGAGCAGTGGCCGTGGCCTGATCGCCCGGCACACCGAACAGCCCGAACACCAGAACGGCCGCAAGCTCGCGTGTGCCGAAGCCAGCCACGCCGAACGGCAGAGCCGCCATGATGAAGATGGGCGCAGCCGCCGCCAGCATGTTGAGGTATGACAGCTCGACGCCAACCGCGCGGGCGCACACCCACAGAGTTCCCGCTGACAGGACCTGCACGGCGACGGACAGCCAAAGCGAACGCAACAGCGCTTTTCGTTCGGTGCGAAGCCGGTTGCGCAGTGCTTCCAAGCTGTCGGCGAGCCTCGCCAGAGCGGCCACCGGCACGGCGCGCACCCACCCAGTGGGCCATGGGATCAGCGGCGCCAGGGCAATCCCGGCGAGCAGCAGGATGTAGCCGCCCAGGCCTGCCGGCAGCGCTGCTGCTCTGGCCATCCCAGCTGCCACCATCCCGGCCGCCGCCAGCAGCGACATCACGCAGAGCACCCACAACCCGCTGAAGCGATCGAAGAACACCGACAACGCTGCGCGCAGGAAAGGGTTGCCCAGACCCGCGAGCTGGTAGCTGCGCAGCAGATCCCCCGACAGCGTGGCCCCCGGCAGCAGCATGTTGGTTGTGATGCCGCGGGCATACATCAGGAGCAGGCGGCCGGTCGGGGCGATCAGCCCCAAGGCGCGGGCGATGGCAGCCCAGCGGATGGCGGAGACAATGTTGGCGGCAATCGCCAGCAGGACCGCGAGAACAAACCAGCGTCTATCCGTCTCGGCGAGCTTGTGTGCCAGCGCCGGCGGATCGGCATACCACACCACCAGCGCCAGCAGTGCGAGCCCGCCACCGATGCGCAGCGCGAGCTTGAGACCGCGCCGGTGCTGCGCTTCCGGTCTCGGCGCCTCAGACCGAGGCGCGGGTTGCGGCATCGCTGGAAGCGGTACGCCGGCGCAGACGAGGGGTCGGGCGCAGGACGTACTGGGAGCGCCCCTGGGGCTCGTGGTAGATGCGGGTCAACAGCTCGCCGAGCACACCCGTGGCCACCAGCTGCACGCCGATCAGCAGCAGCAGCGCGCCCAGCAGCAGCAGGGGGCGCCCGCCGATGGAGTGACCCAGCACCAGCTTGTCGAAGGCGAGATAGGCGAGGATCAGGCCGCCGACCAGTCCGAGGGCCACGCCCACCCCGCCGAACGCATGCATGGGCCGGTGCAGGAAGCGCATCAGGAACTTGATCCACAGCAGGTCGAGCACGACGCGCACGGTGCGATCGATGCCGTACTTGGACTTGCCGCGGGTGCGCGGGTGATGCCGCACCGGCACCTCGATCACCCGGGCGCCGACATCCGCGGCGAGCGCAGGGATGAATCGATGCAGCTCGCCGTAGAGATGCAGGTCGCCGATCACCTGGGCCCGGTACAGCTTGAGCGCGCAGCCGTAATCGTGCAGCTTGACGCCGGTCACGCGGGAGATGATGCGGTTGGCGATCAGGGACGGGATCTTGCGCGAGAGGGTGCGATCCTGCCGGTCCTTGCGCCAGCCCGAGATCATGTCCACGTCCGGACGCTCCTCCATGAGTTGCAGCAGCGCAGGCACGTCATCGGGATCGTTCTGCAGGTCGCCGTCGAGCGTGACGATGTACTCGCCGCGCGCCGCGTCGAAGCCGGCCTGCAGCGCAGCAGACTGGCCGTAGTTGCGGATCAGGTAAAGGGGCTTGAACCAGGGACGGGTCTCGGCCAGCTCCGCCATGACGTGGGCCGACGCATCGCGCGAGCCGTCGTCCACGCAGATCAGCTCGAAGCTGCGGCGGCTGCGCGCCATCGCCGCCCCCACGCGCTCCACCAGATCCGGGAGGTTCTCTTCCTCGTTGTAGATGGGTATGACGACTGAAACCTGGGGCTCGGTGCTCATCGATGGAATTCTAGCCTGCATTTTGAGGGGTTAGTTCCGGCCTGCGCCGCCGCGCCACAGCGCCACGCCGGCAGCTGCCAAGACCGCGACGGCTAAGCCGCGCAGGAACCAAGCCGCCTGCGGGTAGCCGCCATCGTGGCCGATCAGCAGGGCGGCCGCGCACCCGGCCAGGATCGCGCCCAGCAACCACTGCACTACGCGCAAATGCGCTGGCGCCGGAAAGCGGCGGGCAAGCGCCAGGCCGGCGACTGCGGCGAGCCAGCCGCCAAATGCACCGCCCAGGAGGTCGAGCGGCCAGTGCACACCGACCACCGCGCGCGACGCTGCGGCAGCCAACCCCACGAGTAGTGCGACAGCGAACGCGAGCCGCGAGCCCAGCCCGAGCGCGATCAGGCCAGCAACGAAGAAGCTGGTGGTGGCATGCCCCGAAGGAAACGACCGCGTCGAATATGCCGGACCGATAACATGCACCGCCTCGCCCAGGACGCCGGGCGGGCGGGCGATCTCGAGCCATGGTTTCAGGCCGTGCACCCAGGCAGTGGCGAGCAGACCGCCGAGCGCGAGCGCCCACAGCAGGTCTGGCCGCCGCCGCCACAACGGCAGGCAAAGCGCAAGCGCTACGGCGGTGTCGCCCAGCACAGTGACGTTGGCCCATAGCGCATCACTCGTGGCAGGGCCGAGGGCATTGAGGACCAGGAACAGCCGGTGGTTCCAGTCGGCGGCAGCCAGCAGCACGAATGCGACAAGCGCCGCCACCGGCACCAGCCAGGCAGCAGGTGACGACAGGGGGAAGCCCGCACGCCCCGCCGCAGTCACGGCCGGATCCTCACCAGCGCGATGCCGTTCTTCGCATACAGCACGTCGTAGCCATGGCCAGGCAGCTCGGTGAGCCGCTGGGCACGGGTCAGCACCAGGTCGCCGGGCTGAGGCTTGCGATCCTCAGTGGGCTGGCCCCGATACACGCTGAAGCTCGGGGCATTGAGTCGCCACAGGATGGGCGAGAAACCCTGTTCGCGGCAGATGCGCGCCGCCTCCTTGATCGGCTCCTGCTGTATGCCGGCGCCCACCGGCACAACGAACGCGGACAGCGCAAGCACGCTCACCAGGCCTGTGACAGCAAGCTTGTAGGGCACAGCCACGCGTCGCTCGAGCATCGCAATGACTGTCATCACGGCGGCAGCAGTGAGGAAGGCGAAGTAGCCGGGCGTGAAGTAGGCATCGGCATCGGCCAGTGCCTCCCGGTAATAGGCGTCCGGCACATGCGGAAGTGCGAGCTTCACCGCCCACGGCAGCAGCAGCAAGGCGATGAAGAAGACAAAGGGGGGCAGCAGTGCCCAGAAACGCGACTTGACCTCGTGAGCATGCGCCGCCATGAGCAGCACCAGCCCGGTGATCCCATAGAGCACGTAGTGAGGCAGCTTGGTGCCGGACAGCGAAAAGAACACGAACACGAACGCGAACCACAGCAGCAGGTACAGCCGCAGATCGTCGCGCCAGATCGTTCTCAGGCGCAGCGCCACCGGAACCAGGAGCGCCGTGAAGGGCAGCGTCCAGGCCAGCACGATGGGAAAGTAGTAGACGAGGCTGCCGGCGTGGCCCTGCAGCGGCCCGCCGAAGCGGCCAAGGTTGTGCCTGAGGAAAAAGCCCTCGAAGAAGGCCCAGCCCTCCTTGGCAAAAATCACGGCGTACCACGGCAGCGCGACGAGCGCGAACAGGAGCAGCCCTCGCCAGTCGAACACCGCCCGCGCCCAGGTCTTGAAGTCCCGCCGCAGCAAGCAGAAGAGCAAGGTCACGGCCAGCGGCACCAGGATCGCCACCGGGCCCTTGGCCAGGAACCCCAGGCCGATGGCGGCAAATGTGGCGTACAACCAGCCGCGTCGGCCAGTATCCAGATGCAGCCATGCTCCGAACATGGAAGCGGCGATCAGCAGGTTCAGCAGTGCGTCAGCAGTCGCCGCACGCCCGATGATGTACACCCCCAGCGACGTCGCGAGCATGGCCGCGGCCAGGAGTGCACGCTCCAAGCCGAAGTAGCGGCGCGCGAACAGGAAGACAAGCAGGGCCCAAAGGCTCGCGCACAACGCAGACGGCAGCCGGAAGGCGAACTCGCTCACGCCGAACAGCGCCACCGATGCGGCTTGCAGCCAGTACACCAGGATCGGCTTGTCGTAGCGCGGCCGGCCGTTCAGATAGGTGGAGAGATAATCCCCGCGCTGGAACATCTCCATGGTGGCCTGACTGAAGGCGCCTTCGTCCACGTCGAACAGCGGCGAGTGGCCCAACATGAAGAAGAAGCTCGCCAGAACCGCGGCCAACGCCAGCGCGGCGAGCGCGCGCTGGCTGGTCGGGAACCCGGCGGGGACAGTGTTCATGATGCGCAAGGAGGCCGTTGAAGGAGCCGCGGCACGGCCGCCCGTGAGTGGTGCAGCGCGTCCGCGTGCAACTGGGCTTGATCGAGCGCAGCCGGGGCGCCCGCATGGAGGCCACACCTCGCAAACTCCAATAGCCCGGCGCGGATTGTACCGTGATCCTCCCGGCACCAGACCGACGCGATCCGCGCAGCCGCAAACCAGACATGATACTGTCTCGCAGCCGCAGGGCGGCGTGTGCGATCGAAGCCCGGCGTTGCGCAGCACATTCACCGACCGTGTCCACTCCAGCATCCGACCGTCCCGGCCTGCTGCCAGGCCTTTCCCCGTCGCGCGGCTTCGTCCTGCTACTGCTGGTCGTGGCGCTGGTGGTCGGTTGGCGCCTGGCCACCATCGCGGCCTACGACCATGGCCTGTTCGTGGACGAAGCCCAGTACATCGACTGGGCCCGCGAGCCGGCTTTCGGCTACTACTCCAAGCCGCCGGTGCTGGCTTGGAGCATCGCGCTCATGACCGGGGTGTGCGGCGAACAGCCGCTGTGCGTGCGCGGCGGCGCTGTGCTGATGTACAGCATGGCCGCCGTGTTCATGTTCCTCGCCGGCGTGCGCCTGTTCGACGCCCGCGTGGGACTGGTGGGGGCACTGCTGTATTTCCTGGCCCCGGGCATCGCGCTCACCAGCCTGTTCATCACCACGGACGCGCCGCTGGCGCTATTCACCTCCGCCTCGCTTCTGTTCGCGGCGCGCGCCCTGCAGGACCAGCGCTGGCTCGACTGGACGGCGCTCGGCCTGAGCTTCGGGCTGGGCCTGATGAGCAAGTACAGCTTCGCGCTGTTTATCGGCGGCTTCCTGTTCTATCTGGTGATCGCGCCCGAGCGCCGACGGTTGCTGGTCGGTGCGCACCTGTGGACCGCGCTCGCCATCGCCGGTGCGCTGTTCCTGCCCAATCTGATCTGGAATGCGCACAACAGCTTCGCGACGTTTTCGCACACCGCCGAGATCTCCGGCCTCGAGAAGCCCACCTTCAGCCTCGCCAAGCTGGGCGAGTTCCTGGGCGGGCAGCTGCTGGTATTCGGACCTCTGACCCTTGCCGCCCTGCTTGCGGTGCCATGGCTGCGCGGTACGGTGCTGCAAACCGAGGGCGGGCGCATGCTCGGCGCGATCGCGCTGGTACCGCTGGCCGCCTTTACCGTGCTCGCGTTCCTGTCGCGCACGCTGCTCAACTGGGCGTTCGTCGCCCTCGCGCCAGCGATCCTGCTGGCGGCCGCCGCACTGGTACGAGGAAACTATCGCCGCTGGATGGTCTGGTCCTTCGGCGTGAGCCTGCTGATGATCGTGCTGGGGGCACACCTGCCGACCTGGGCGCGGCTGACCGGGGTGGATCTCAAACGCGGGCAGGACCCCTACTCGCGCACCATGGGCTGGCCTATGCTGGGCGAGGTGGTGAGCGAGGTCTGGCGCACTCAGCCGGGCACGCGCATCCTCACGGACGACCGCTGGATCATGGCAGAGTTACTGTACTACGTGCAGCCGCCACCGCGCGACGCGCTGATGTGGAATCCCGGTGGTCGGATCGACGACCACTACCGGCTCACCCGCGACGCGGGCAGGCATCGCGGAGAGAGCTTTGTGTTCGTGACCTCCCGCGACGCGAGCAGCCTTGCGGGCTACTTCGAGGCGACCACGCTGCTGCGCGACGTGCACATCCCCACACACAAGGACTCGACTATGGTCTACCGCATCTACCGGCTGGACGGCTTCGCAGGCTACTGAGGAGAACGATGGCGGATCGGACACCCGCGCGTTGGACGCCGCCAGGTTGGGAGGCCTGGCTGCGTTCGCCCCAGGCATGGCTGTTCGTGGGCACCGTGGCGCTGTTCACCTTGTATCCGCAGATCGACATTGCGGTGAGCAGCCTGTTCCGTGACCCGGCCAGCGGCTTCACGGTGGGACAGCTATTTGCAGTGCGGGTGCTGCACGAGGGCTGGGATATCGCCGCGCGCACCGTGGGCCTGGCGCTCGCCATCTACCTGGGGGCGAGCTTTCTGTGGAAGAATCTGGCAGCGCGCGGACGCCGCCGGGCAGCGGCATTCCTGCTGCTCGCCTTGCTGATCGGCCCGGGTTTGCTGGTCAACACGCTCAAGAACACCTGGGGCCGCGCACGGCCCATGACTGTGGTGGAGCTCGGTGGCGACAAGCGCTTCACGCCGGCGCTGGTACCCTCCGATCAATGCCCGCGCAACTGCTCGTTCACCAGCGGGCACGCGGCGTTCGGCTTCTGGTGGATGGCACCCGCCTTTGTCGACCGCCGTCGGCGCGGCATGTGGCTGGCCCTGGGGCTTGCCCTCGGCCTGGGCATCGGACTGGTGCGCATTGCCCAGGGTGGCCACTTCTTGAGCGACGTGCTGTTCTCGGGGTGGATCGTGTTCGGCACCATGCTCACGTTGCGTGCGTTGATACTCAAGCGACCGCGCAGACGTCCCGAGGCAGTCGCACCCTGACAGGCCGTCAGGTCGGAGCCAGCAACGAAAAAGGGCCAGCACGCTGTGCTGACCCTTCTGCGCAATCGCGTCCCGTTTGCCGGAGCGCAATTGGTAGGCGGTGGGAGATTCGAACTCCCGACCAACGGATTAAAAGTCCGCTGCTCTACCGGCTGAGCTAACCGCCCGAAAAACCGCGCATTGTACGGAGGGCCCCAGGGGGTGTCAAACCAGCCAGGCGCCACCGGACGGCCAATCCACGGCATGCGCACTGCCTCGCCGAACCACCCTGCGACTGCCTCGCCGTGCGCGACGCCCGCCGCCGGCTATCTCATCCGCGCCAGCCTCTGTCGCCCCTTCTCCGCAGCATCGGTCTGCGGGAAGCGGTTCACCAGCTCCTCAAGTGTCTTCTTCGCCGCAGCGCTATCGCCCAGAGCGATCTGTGAACTGGACAGATTGAGCATGGCGTCGGGCACCTTGGGACTGTCCGGATACGTGGTGATCAGGCTCTGCTGCGCGCTCGAGGCGGCGCGGAAATCGCGCAGGTTGAACCAGGCGTCGCCGATCCAGTACTGGGCGTTTGGGGCCAGTGCATCGCGCGGATTGCGCTTCACGAAGGTATCGAAAGCGGCGATCGCGCCCTGGTAGTCCCCCGCGCGGTACAGTGCCAGCGCGCTGTCGTAGGCACGCTTCGGGGAGCCGGCATCGACAGCAGCAGTGGCGGCGGCCGGCGCGTTGGGTCTTGCGACGCTGGGCGCGGCAGGCGGTGAAGGCTGTGGTACTGCCGCTGCCGTCGACGGTGCCGCGACGGCGGCGGGCTCCGCCGGCGCCGCGGCAGCGGGTTCGGACTGCTTGGCGCGTACGTCGCTATCGGACAGCTGCTGCTCGAGCTTCCTGATGCGTGCGTCGAGGTCTGTGGCGGACTTCTGTGCGGTATCGCCGCCGCCTTCGATGCGCCGCAACCGCGTGTCGAGGTCCAGATACATATCGCGCTGACGGCGCTGCGCGTTTTCGAGGGAGTTGTTGAGCACTTCGATCTGCCCCCGCAGGCGGTTCAGATCGGCATTGAGGGCCTCGATCTGGGTCATCAGCTCGATGACGCTACGGTTCTGCTGCGCCGGCTGCTGGGTGTGCGCCGCGGCGGCGACCATCATGCCGACGGCCAGCACGGCGAGGCGGATGACGGGCGGCTGGAACGACGGGGGAAACATTGCAGGCAACGAGTTGTGTCACCGGACGGCAGCCCGGCGGGCGCTACTGCGGCGAGTCGATGCCGATGTAGACGATATCGCTGCGACGGTTCTCCGCCCAGGTTTCCTCGTTGCTGCCCGAGGCCCGGGGCTTCTCCGCTCCGAAGCTCACCGTCTCGATTCGGGTTGCCGGCACGCCGAGTAGCGTCATGGCGCGCTTGACCGAGTCCGCCCGCCGCTGCCCGAGGGCAAGGTTGTATTCCCGGCTGCCACGCTCATCGCAGTTGCCCTCGACGCGCACGCGCAGATCCTTGTTCTCGAGCAGGAACTTCGCGTGAGTCTCGACCATGGGCTGGAACTCCTCGCGGATGTTGTACATGTCGAAGTCGTAATAGATGCTGCGCTTCGACAGCGGACTCGACGGATCCTTGAGCATGGAAGCCGGATCGCCGAGCGGCTGCTCCGTCATGCGCGTTTCGGGCAGCGGCCGCACCACGGGTTGTTCCGCGGCTGCGCGGCGCGCTTCTTCCTCCTTACGTCGCTGCTCCTCTTCCGCGAGGTGGCGCGCTTCGTCTTCCTTGCGCTTGGCCTCGTCGGCCGCTTTCTGCGCGTCGGCCCGCTGCTGGTCCGTGACGTCGCGCTGCTCGACCGCAGCCTTGGGCGGCTGCTGCCCGCCTTTGCTGCCACAGCCGGCGATAAACAGGGCGACACAGATGCCGACCAGAATTCGTTTCATGCTGGCTCCTCTCAGGGGTTGCCTATCAGCGGCCCCCAGGCGGGCTCGCGCACATCCTGGGCCGACGCCGTGATCTTCTGCTTGATGCGGCCGTCGCTCGAAACGGCGGCCAATATACCACGCCCCCTCACGATGGACGCGTACAGGATCATGCGTCCGTTCGGCGCGAAGGTGGGGGAACCGTCGAACTGGCCGTCGGTGAGGATCTGTACCTGGCGCGAGGCGAGCTCCATCAGGGCGAGGCTATATTTGCCGGCGCTGCGCTGGATGAAGGCGAACGACTTGCCGTCCGGGCTGTAGCGCGGGGTGACATTGTAGGTACCCTCGAAGGTGATGCGCTCCGCGTTGCCGCCGGCGGCCGGCATGCGATAGATCTGCGGGCTGCCGCCGCGGTCGGACGTGAACAGGATCCAGCGCCCGTCCGGCGAGACGCTCGCCTCGGTATCGAGGCCGTTGCTGAAGGAAAGCCGCTCGACACCACTGCCGTCGGCATTGATCCGGTAGACCTGAGCCAAGCCGTCCTTGGACAGTGTGAGCCCCAGGCGTTTCCCGTCCGGGAACCAGGCCGGCGCGCTGTTGATGCCCTCGAAGTTGGCGAGGATGCGTCGCGAACCATTGGTCAGGTTGTGCATGAACACGATGGGCCGGCGCTGCTCGAAGGAGACGTAGGCGATACGCGTGGCTTCGGGCGACCAGGCCGGGGAGATGATCGGCTCCCGGTGGGCCAGGATGAACTGCGAGTTGAAGCCGTCGGCATCGGCCACCTGCAGCTCGAAGCGGTCCGGATTGCGTGCGACATAGGCAATGCGCGTGCTGAACACGCCAGGCTCGCCGGTCAGCTTCTCGTAGATGATGTCGGCGATCTTGTGGGCGATGGCGCGCAGCTGCGCAGACCCGATGGTGTAGGAATAGCCCACCATCTGGGACTCTTTGACCGTGTCGATCATCCGGAAGCGCACGTCGAGCCGGCCGTCGTTGCGCGCCGTCACCCGGCCTAGCACCAGCGTCTGGTTGCCGCGGTTCTTCCAGTAGCGGAAGTTCACCTCCGCGGGCTCGGTGGGCAACGGCCGCACGCCACCGATGTCCTGCAGCTTGAAGCGCCCGCTGCGGTTCAGGTCCGCGGAAATGATCTCGCTGATGCGCTGCGCTAAGGTTTCTTCAGCGCCGAAGGGCAGGACGGTGATCGGAATCTGGTCGGCACCACCACCGATGATTTCGATGGTGAGCTGGGCGGCGGCTGGCGTCGCCGCACCGAGACAAGCAAGGCCCAGCGCCGTGATCGCACGGCGCCGCCCGAGCAGTGTCTCGGTGGAGAGGTCTAAGGTGTCGTCGCGCCGGTCTCCCGCTTTCATTGGCGCCGGATTATAGCATCGGGCTAGTTCGGCCGGAACACGAGGTTCAGAGTGCGCAACTGCTGAAACAGCGCTGGATCGCTGGGCACCGGCAGCGGCGAGGCGGAGTTGATGGCCCGCTCGATCGCTTCGTCATAGGCAGGGTGTCCGCTCGTCTTCCTCAGCTGCACGCTGAGCACTTCTCCGCCCGGAATGATCACGATCTCGTACTTGGCTTCGGCGTTGTCGGGTGTAGACGGCGGCACCACGACCTTGCTCTTGATCCGGTCCTGGATTCGCTTCTGCCACGCGTCCAGCTCCTTCGCGCGAGCGGCGGCCGCCTCGGCCTGCTGCCGCTTGCGCGCTTCCTCCTGCGCGCGCTGCTGGGCAGCGGCCGCCAGCTTCTGTTGCTCTTCCAGGATCGCCGCCCGCCGGCTCTCCGCTTCACGCTCGAGTCGGGCCTCCTGCTCCCGTCGCTCGGCGTCCAGGCGCTTGTCTTCTTCGATGCGTTTGGCCTCTTCCTGCCTGCGGAGTTCCGCCTGCCTTGCCGCTTCCTCCTTCTTGCGCAGCTCTTCGGCCTTGCGCTCCTCCTCCTTGCGCTTCTTCTCTTCAGCCTTGCGCTCGAGCTCCTCCTTGCGTCGCGCTTCCGCCTCGGCCTTCTTCTGCTCCTGCAGCTTACGCTGCTTCTCCTTGAGCTCGATCTCGGCGCGTGTGGGCTGCTTCGGCTCGGGCGGCTTGGGTGGCTCTGCCGGCTTCGGTGGCTCCGGCGGCTTGGGTGGCGGCTCGGGCTTCTTCTCCACTGCTGGCTTGGGCGGTTGCGGCGCGGGCGGTGCTGCCGCGACTTTGCGCGGCAGCGGCTTCACCGGCGGCAGTTCGCTCCAGAGCTCCGCCTCCAGGGGCGGCAGCGGCTTGCGCTGCCAGCTGATGCCGAAATACAGAAACACAAAGAAGGCGACATGCACCACCACCGCAAGCGCCAGGGAGGCGGACTTGCCGGGCTCGCGGACACCTTCGAACATGCTGCTCCGCCGGCTAGCCAGAGCGCGGCCTGGTGAGCAGCCCCACCTTCGCTACGCCGTTGCTCTGCAGGATATCCATCACCTCCACCACCACCTTGTACTGGACTTCCTGGTCTGCCGCGATCACGACCGGCTGCTCCTTGTCGCGCGCGATCATCGCCTTCACCTCGCGCACCAGCGTATCGCGGTTCACCCGCCTCTCCTCTCCGCCACGCTCACGGTCGCGCAGCAGGATGCTGCCGTCCTGGCGGATCAGCACCTCGAGCGGGTTCGCGGGCGGCTGATTGCTACGGCCCACGGAGGGCAGATCCACCATGCTGGTGTTGATCAGCGGCGCGGTGACCATGAAGATCACCAGCAGCACCAGCATCACATCGATATAGGGCACGACGTTGATCTGGCTCATCAGGCGGGTCGGCTTGCGGCGGTCCATCATGCGCTCGCTCCTAGGCCGGCGCGCCGCCCTGGCGCTGCAGGATGTTGGAGAACTCCTCCATGAAGGTCTCGAAGCGCGTGGACAGCCGATCGATCTCGCGCGCGTAGTAGTTGAAGGCCACCACCGCGGGAATGGCCGCGAACAGGCCGATGGCGGTGGCGATGAGCGCCTCGGCGATGCCGGGCGCGACGTGGGCGAGCGTGGCCTGCTGCACGTTGGCGAGCCCGCGGAAGGCGTTCATGATCCCCCACACCGTACCGAGCAGACCCACGTACGGGCTCACCGAGCCGACGGTGGCGAGGAATGACAGATGGGACTCGAGATAGTCCATCTCGCGCTGATAGGTGGCGCGCATGGCGCGCCTGGTTCCATCCATCACCGTGGCCACCGTCAGGCCGGTCTGGCGGCGCAACTTCACGAACTCGCGGAAGCCCGCCTCGAAGATGCGGTCCATGCTGGCTGCCGGCCGGCGACCGCTGGCGATGGACTGGAACAGCTGGTTCAGGTCGGGACCGCTCCAGAACGTGCGCTCGAAGGCCTCCGACCTGTTGCGGGTGTCGCGCAGCACGAAGGACTTGCGGAAGATGTACCACCAGGACAGCAGGGACATCAGCAGCAGCACCCCCATGACCAGCTTGACCAGCAGGCTGGCGTTGGCGACCAGCGCGAGCAACGACAGGTCGGTGGAGACGTTCAAGTTCCCTCCTCAGCCGCGGTGCACAGCCCGCGCTCGATCAGCACCGTACGCAACGCTTCCGGCACCCGCACAGGCCGCAAAGACACGCTCGCCACGCAGGCGAGGTTCACCGACGCGCGCACCAGCTCTGCGCCCGCGCGCAGCACCTGCTGTGCGAGCGTGAACTGGGCGCGCCCCAGGCGCTCCACACCCACGGTGACTTCCAGCAGATCGTCGAGCAGCGCGGGGCGCGCATAGGCCACCCGCAGCTCCCGGACGATGAAGATGAAGCCGTCCCGCTGCGCCAGAACGCCGATATCGAAGCCGAGCTCGCGCAGCCACTCGGTGCGCGCGCGCTCGAAGTAGTCCAGGTAGGTGCCGTGGAAGACCACCCCGCCCGCATCGGTGTCCTGGTAGTAGACTCGCACCGGCAGGCGGAACGCCGGCGCCCGGGCAGCGGCGAGCGCTGCGCCCATGTCGCGCGTCTCAGGTCGCGGCATCCCACAGGTCGCCGCCGGTACTCCGGGCGGGGGCGGCGAAACCGAAGTGTCGGTAGGCGGACAGGGTGGCGACCCGCCCGCGTGGCGTGCGCTGCAGGAAGCCCTGCTGAATCAGATACGGTTCCAGCACGTCCTCGATGGTATCGCGCTCTTCGCCGATGGCCGCGGCGAGGTTGTCCAGCCCCACCGGCCCACCGCCGAACTTCTCCAGCACCGCCAGCAGCAGCTTGCGGTCCATGATGTCGAACCCCACCACGTCCACGTCCAGCATGCGCAGCGCCAGGTCGGCGACCTCGCGCGTGATCACGCCTTGGGCCCTGACCTGCGCATAGTCGCGCACACGCCGCAGCAGGCGGTTGGCTATGCGCGGCGTGCCGCGCGAACGGGAGGCGATCTCCGTGGCACCCTCGGGGTGCATCTCCACGCTTAGCAGCCGCGCCGAGCGCTCGACGATCAAGGCCAGCTCCGCGGGAGTGTAGAACTCCAGCCGCGAGACGATGCCGAATCGATCGCGCAGCGGGTTGGTGAGCATGCCTGCGCGGGTGGTAGCGCCGACCAACGTGAAAGGCGGCAAGTCCAGCTTCACCGAACGTGCGGCCGGTCCCTCGCCGATCATGATGTCGATCTGGAAGTCCTCCAGCGCCGGATAGAGGATCTCTTCCACCACCGGCGACAGGCGATGGATCTCGTCTATGAAGAGGACGTCGTTGGGCTCGAGGTTGGTCAGCAGCGCCGCCAGGTCGCCCGGGCGCTCGAGCACGGGGCCGGAGGTCTGACGCAGATTCACCCCCATCTCCCGCGAGATGATATGTGCCAGCGTGGTCTTGCCCAGTCCCGGGGGTCCGAACAGCAGCACGTGGTCGAGCGCCTCGCGCCGGTTGCGGGCGGCCTCGATGAAGATCGACAGTTGCGAGCGGATCTTCTCCTGCCCGACGTAGTCGGTGAGGTGCTTGGGCCGCAGCGCCCGCTCGAACGCTTCCTCCTGCATGGAGGTGCGCTCGGGGTCGGTCAGGCGGTCGGTTTCGATCATCTTGTGTCGATTCACCACAGAGACACAGAGGCACAGAGAAGACAAGGATGAATGCGGCTGCGCCAGTGTGTCCGAATACGAGACGCGGCTCCAGACGTCCCAATCATGTGTCAATCGACTTTCTCTGTGCCTCTGTGCCTCTGTGGTTCAAGTTGCCATCATCCGGAGCGGGACCGGCGGTAAGCATCGACGGCGGCCTGCACCTCTGGTATCGAGCCGTCGATGCGCCCAGGCATCTCGCGCGCCGACTGATACAGCCGCCCGGTGATCAGACCGCTCACCTTCAGCACCGCGTTGGTGAAGTACTTCTTGCCCACCGGCGAAAGCGCGAACTGGGTACCCTCGGGACTGGCATTGTGATCGAACCGCATCGCCTCGTCCTCGGCGTTGTAGGTATCTTGCATGCGCTTGCGCTCCGCTTCGGTCCCCGGCACATTGTCCTGGATCTTGCCGGCCAGGCTCAGCGAGGCCATGACGTGAAAGGCCACGCTGTGATCGATGATCATCAGCTGCTTGCGTCCGATCTCGCTGCCGAAATGCTGCAGCAGGACATCCATATCCTTCTCGCTGAGCTCGCGGTCGTTGAGACCGACCCACTCCTCGGACAGCCATTCCATGTTCGAGTACTCCCGCTGCATTTGTCGCATCAGCCCTCCCACAATGGCGTCCTCGGCCTGCTGCCAGTGGACGTTGGCCGGGTCCCATTCCCGGCCGAGGCCCTGCTCGCCTCCGATCCGGGCCAGATAGTCCCGCGCTGCCAGCAGGCTTTCCTGCTTGAGGAAGTAGTCGCCGATTGCCACCGAGCACTGCAGATCGTGCAGGTTCACCAGCTGCTGGCTCTTGTCGATCTTGGAGGCGGATGCCGGCAGGGACGCGGTGCAGACGAAGACGAGCGCTGCAGTCAGGATCGCGCTGCGCAGAAGCTGCATGGTCGGTCGTTTCCTTTCACTGTTGAGTTGCTTGGCCGCTGCCCGCAAGGCGCTCGATGGGGTTGCGCTCGAGCGCAGCACGATTGTCTGCGGCAGCAGCGGCGCCCAAGCCGAAGACCGCGGCCAGGGATGCAATCAAGGCATATATCATCGGCAAATCCAGTCGATCATAGCACCTTGGACAGCATCCGCAGCGCCTGCCGGATCGCCTCGGACGTTCCCAGCTCGACCGACAGCTTGGCCAGCGCTGCGGAAGCTTCCTTTTCACTGTAGCCCAGTGCCAGCAGGGCATTGAGCGCGTCACCGCGGGGCGACGTGGCGGGCGCGGCGGGGGATCCGGGAACACCGGCGGGGAGGCGGTCGCGCAACTCGAGCAGCAACCGCTCGGCGGTCTTCCTCCCGATACCTGGGATCTTGATCATGCGGCCCACGTCCTGATTCGCCACCGCAAGATACAAATCCTCGACGGTCATGCCGGACAACAGCGCGAGTGCCGTGCGGGTGCCGATGCCGCTGACCTTGAGCAGCTGGCGGAACGTCTGGCGCTCGCCCTCGGTAGCGAAGCCAAATAACAGATGGGCGTCCTCGCGCACCACGAGATGTGTGTGGAGCGTGATGCGACCGCCACTGGCGGGCAGCTGATAGAAGGTGCTCATCGGAACGTCGACCTCGTAGGCAACGCCCTGCACGTCGACCAGCACCTGGGGCGGGCGCTTCTCCAGCAGCACACCGGTGATTCGGCCGATCACGCCGCCGCCCTCACACCAGCCGGCCGCCACGCACGCGAAAGCCTGCCGTCGCCAGCCTGCCCAGCCCCAGCCCGCCGTGCGCGTGGCAGATGGCGCAGGCCAGCGCGTCGGCCGCGTCGGCGCTGGGGTCGCCTGGCAGGGCCAGCAGCCTGCGCACCATCTCCTGCACCTGCTCCTTGGCGGCATGCCCGTTGCCCACGACCGCCTGCTTCACCTGCAATGCCGTGTACTCGGAGACCGGCAGCCCGCGCGACACCGCCGCGCAGATCGCCGCCCCACGCGCCTGCCCGAGCAGGAGCGTGGATTGCGGGTTGACGTTGACGAAGACCTTCTCGACTGCCACCTGGTCGGGCGAGTGCTGTGCGATGACCTCGCCCAGGCTTTCCAGGATCGCCTTGAGGCGGTCGGGCAGCTCGCCAGCGGGCGTGCGCACGACGCCGCTGGTGAGATAGGCGAGCTGCTGGCCGGCGCGCTGGATGAGGCCGAAGCCAGTGACGCGCAGCCCGGGGTCGATGCCGAGGATCCGAACTGTCGCGCGTGCTGTCACGTGGGCTGGATACCCTCGCCTGACCACCTCACCGCCAGAACGCGAAGACACCAGGGAAACCGAGATACGGCAGTGGGTGTCGTTCTGCCGTATCGGTGTCCCGGTGTCGTGGTGTCTTGCTGTCCTGGTGTCTTGGTGGCCAAGTGCTTCTATCACTCCTGGTCCATGACGGCGGTCGTGTAGACCTCCTGGACGTCGTCGAGCGACTCCACCGCGTCCATCAGCTTCTGCATGCGCGTGGCGTCCTCCCCCGTCAGGAGCGTCTCGCTGGCCGGCTTCATGGTCACTTCCGCAAGCTCGGGCTTCAGCCCGGCACGTTCCAGCGCTGCCTTCACGATGTGGAACTCGGTGGGCGTCGTGATCACCTCGATGCTGCCGTCCTCGTTGGTGACGACGTCCTCCGCACCCGCCTCGATGGCGACATTCATCACCTGATCTTCGCTCGTACCTGGCGCGAACACCAGCTGCCCGCAGTGCTTGAACAGGAACGCCACCGAACCCTCGGCGCCAAGGTTGCCGCCGTTCTTGCTGAACGCGTACCGCACATCGGCCACGGTGCGGGTCTTGTTGTCCGTCAGGCAATCCACCATCACCGCCGCCCCGCCGATCCCGTAGCCCTCGTAGCGGATCTCCTCGTAGTTCACGCCCTCCAGCTCGCCGCTGCCGCGCTTGATGGCGCGCTCGACGTTTTCCTTGGGCATGTTCGCCTCGTAGGCCTTGTCGATCGCCAGCCGCAGGCGCGGGTTCATGCCCGGGTCGGGGCCGCCCAGCTTGGCAGCCACCGTGATCTCCTTGATCAGGCGGGTGAAGGCTTTGCCGCGCTTCGCATCAGCGGCGGCCTTCCGATGCTTGATGTTGGCCCATTTGCTGTGACCTGCCATATGCACAACGCCCGGAAGCCGGGCACTCGATCTGGTACGGAAGAGGGATTGCGACTACGCGCTTCGGCTCGCTATCGCACGGATATAATTGCGAAAGTCTAGCACAGCGCAGCCCGAAGCCGAGCCATGATCCAGCCCTTGCCCATCGCGAGATCCACCGAGGAAGTCTGCCTGCTGCCGGGGCTGGCCAACCGTCACGGTCTCATCGCCGGGGCGACAGGTACCGGCAAGACCGTCACCCTGCAGCGCTTGGCCGAGGGCTTCAGCCGCATCGGTGTTCCGGTGTTCATGGCGGATGTCAAAGGTGACCTCTCGGGCATGAGCCAGGCTGGACAACTCTCGCCCAAGCTCGAGCAACGCCTCGAAGAGCACGGTCTACCCGCCCCGGAGTTTGGCAGCTGCCCGGTAGCGTTCTGGGATGTACTCGGCGAGCAGGGCCATCCGGTTCGCACCACGATTTCCGAGATGGGGCCGCTGCTACTCTCCCGCATGCTCAACCTGAACGACACGCAGAGCGGCGTACTGACCCTGGTGTTCAAGATCGCCGACGATAACGGCCTGCTGCTGCTGGATCTCAAGGATCTGCGCAGCATGCTCCAGTTCGTGGGCGACAACGCCAAGCAGTTCACCACCGACTACGGGAACATCTCGACCGCCAGCATCGGTGCGATCCAGCGCGGCCTCCTGCAACTGGAAGAACAGGGCGGGGACAAGTTCTTCGGCGAGCCGGCGCTGAACATCGACGATCTGATGCAGACCGACAGCCAAGGCCGCGGCGTCGTGAATATCCTGGCCGCAGACAAGCTCATGCAGCAGCCCAAGATCTATGCGACGCTGCTGCTGTGGCTGCTGTCGGAGATGTTCGAGACGTTGCCCGAGGTGGGCGACCCAGACAAGCCCAAGCTCGTGTTCTTCTTCGACGAGGCGCACCTGTTGTTCGGCGACGCGCCCCAGGCCCTGCAGGAGAAGATCGAGCAGGTGGTGCGGCTGATCCGCTCCAAGGGCGTGGGCGTGTACTTCGTCACGCAGAACCCGCTGGACGTGCCCGAGACGGTGCTAGGGCAGCTCGGCAACCGCGTGCAGCATGCGCTGCGCGCCTTCACTCCGCGCGACCAGAAGGCGGTCAAGACGGCGGCATCGACCCTGCGGGCGAATCCCGAGGTGGACACCGAGAAGGCCATCACGGAGATGGGCGTAGGGGAAGCGCTGGTGTCCTTCCTGGACGAAAAAGGCCGGCCGGGCATCGTGCAGCGCGCCTGGGTGCTGGCGCCCGGGAGCCGCATCGGTCCGGCGACTCCGGAGGAGCGCAGGCGGGTCATCCAGGCCTCGCCGATGTTCGGCCACTACGAGAAAGTGGTGGATCGCGAGTCGGCTCATGAGAAGCTCAAGGAAGCAGCAGCCGCACGGATGGAAGCCGTGCAAGCCAAGCCCGCACCCACCACCGCTGGAGGCAGCGGCAGCATCATGGACATGCTCGGCGGCATCCTCGTCGGCAGCACGGGCCCCCGCGGCGGGCGGCGCGAAGGCATGCTCGAAGCGGCCGCCAAGAGCGCGGCGCGCTCAGCCGGCTCACAGATCGGGCGGGAGATCCTGCGTGGCGTGCTGGGCGGGTTGCTGGGTGGCGGGACGGCTCGGCGGCGGCGGTGAACTGAGCTACTGCAACGGCTCAGCACAACTACAACACCCCAACGCAAAGGCGCAAAGAGCGCAAAGAACGGCCGGAATATCTGGAGGAGCTGGTCATGGCCCAGATGTCACGACGAGGCCACCAGCTGGCCGACCGGCGCCTCCAGTTCGCCCCTGTCGGTGTTTCTTTGCGTCCTTTGCGCCTTTGCGTTGAGATGTCGGCTTAGACGTTGAAGCGGAAATGCATCACGTCGCCATCTCTGACGACGTACTCCTTCCCCTCCAGCCGCATCTTGCCTGCCTCCTTTGCGCCCTGTTCGCCCTTGAGCGCCACGTAGTCGTCGTAGGAGATGACCTCGGCGCGGATGAAGCCCTTCTCGAAGTCGGTGTGGATCACGCCCGCTGCTTGCGGTGCCGTGTCGCCGCGGTGGATGGTCCAGGCTCGCACTTCCTTCGGTCCGGCAGTGAAGTAAGTGTGCAACCCCAGCAGCTCATACGCAGCGCGGATCAAGCGGTCGAGCCCGGGCTCCTGCATGCCCATGTCGGCGAGGAATACCTGCTTGTCCTCCTCTGGCAGGTCGGCGATCTGCGCTTCCAGCGCTGCGCAGATGGCCACCACAGGCGCTCCTTCCCTCGCGGCATACTCCCGGATCCGGTCCAGCAGCGGGTTGTCGTCGAAGCCGTTCTCGGCCACGTTGGCAACGTACATCGTCGGCTTCATGGTGAGGAGGAACAGGGGCTTGATCACCTCCTTTTCTTCCTCGTACAGGCTCACCGCCCGCGCCGGTTGCGCCTGATTCAACGCCACCAGAAGCTTCTCCAGCACCGCGACCAGCCGCTGCGCTTCCTTATCACCGCCGGCCTTCGCGACCTTGCTGTATTTCGCAAGCTGCTTCTCGACGGTCGCCAGATCGGCCAGCGCGAGCTCAGTGTTGATGGTCTCGATATCGGAGACCGGATCGACCTTGCCTGCGACATGAACGACGTTGGGATCGTCGAAGCAGCGCACCACGTGCGCGATGGCATCGGTCTCGCGTATGTTGGCGAGGAACTGGTTGCCGAGCCCCTCGCCCTTCGAGGCGCCAGCCACCAAGCCAGCGATGTCGACGAACTCGACGATGGCCGGGATGACCTTCTGCGGCTTGGCGATCGCAGCGAGCCTGGGCAGGCGCGGGTCGGGAACCTCCACGATGCCCACGTTCGGTTCGATAGTGCAGAAGGGGTAGTTCTCCGCCGCGATGCCCGCCTTGGTCAGCGCGTTGAACAGGGTGGACTTGCCCACGTTGGGCAGTCCGACGATGCCGCATTTCAAGCTCATGAAAGCCTTTTCACCACAGAGACACAGAGGCACAGACGAAAGCGACAGTCGAGCCGATGGACTGCCATTGCGGCGGTTCGTCTATCTGCGACCAGCCTCGCCCTCATAGCATCTTCACCGTTCTCTGTGCCTCTGTGGTTCAATCTTTAGGTTGGGTGTGCAGGCGATGCATGGCCTTCTCCATCTCGCCTGCGAAGATCAGCGGCCACACCTCCAGGCTGCGCTCGATCGCATCGGAGATGAGCCGCGTCTCTTCCTCGCGCGGCGGATGGAGCACGTAGTTCGTCACCGCCGCGCGGTCGCCGGGATGACCGATGCCGATCCGCAGGCGCCAGAAGTCGGGCCCCAGACGTGCGGCGATGTCCTTCAGGCCATTGTGACCTGCGACCCCGCCGCCCTTCTTCAGCCGCACGGTGCCCGGAGGAAGGTCCAGCTCGTCGTGCACGACCAGGATCTCCTCCGAGGAAATCTTGTAGAAGCCGGCCAATGCACCGACCGCCTGGCCGCTGCGGTTCATGTAGGTCTGCGGCAGCAGCAACCAGCAGTCCTGCCCCCCGTCCGTGAGCCTGCCCACCTTGCCATGGAAGCGCGACTCGGACTTCAGCCCCACGCCGCGCTCCTCCGCCAGGCTCTCGACCCACCAGAAGCCGGCGTTGTGTCGGGTGGCCTCGTATTCGCGTCCGGGATTGCCCAGACCCACTACCAGCCTCATGATGGTTGCGTCCGCCGTTGCTCAAACGAGAAAGGCCCACCCAGTCTGGCAGGACCGAGCGGGCCTCCCGCGCCGACGATGAGAGGAAGACTACTTCTTCTCTTCCTTCTTCTCTTCTTTCTTCTCCGCCCCGGCCGGCGCGGCCGCCGCCGCAGGCGCAGCCGCCGCGGCTGCTGCTGCTGCCGCCGCCGCCTCCGCTTCCTCCTCTGCCGGCGCCTCGGCCCTGGGCACTGGGATCGTCACCACCACTGCGTCGTCCCCGCCACGCAGCTGGGTCGACTCCACCCCTTTGGGCAAGGTCAGCTCCGACAGGTGGATCGAGTGTCCCATCTGGAGATTGGACAGATCCACCTCAACGTACTCGGGCAGGTCGTCAGGGAAGCAGCTGATGTCCAGCTCGCTCATGACGTGGTTGACGCTGCCGCCCCCGACCTTCACACCAGGCGCAATCTCCGCGTTGATGAAGTGCAGTGGGACCTTCATGTGTATCTTCTGGTCCTTTGCGACGCGCTGGAAATCCACGTGCAGCACCTGAGCGCGCCAAGGATGCATCTGGTAGTCGCGCAGGACGACCTGCTGCTTCTGGCTTCCCAGGCTCAACGTCAGGATGGAAGCGTGGAAGGTTTCCTGGTTGAGCTTGAGCGCGATCTCCTTGTGATCCAGCTCGATCGCCTCCGCCTGCTGGCCTGCGCCGTAAAGGACGCCCGGCACGCGCCCAGTGTGACGCAGGCGGCGGCTCGCACCTTTGCCTTGCGTTGTGCGCGGTGTTGCACTGACTTCGATTGCCATTTCCTTTCTCCTAGACAGATGTCATCCGCGACCAGATGACGGATTCAACTTCTTGACCACAGAGACACAGAGGCATAGAGAGGATACCGATTGTCCGCACGGCGGGGCCAGAATCCGAACAGCCAAAAGCAGCGTTGCGTGTCGGACTATCGATTCTTTTCTCTGTGCCTCCGTGCCTCTGTGGTTCAAACTACTCCATGAACAGCGAGCTGACCGACTCCTCGTTACTAATGCGCAGCATGGTCTCGGCCAGCAGTTCTGCAACCGACAGCTGCCGGATACGCGGGCACGCACGCGCATCCTCGCGCAGCGGGATGGTGTCAGTGACTACCAGCTCGTCGAGCGCGGAGCTCTGGATGCGCTTGACGGCGGGCCCCGACAGCACGGGATGTGTACAGTAGGCGAGCACCCGCTCAGCGCCCTTGTCCTTCAATGCAGCTGCAGCCTCGCACAG
>Ga0105107_10000226_pt1 | contig 33576 bp, 27 predicted proteins | sample PPLLaktember2015_6_FD_79335 | JGI IMG/M metagenome (GOLD analysis project Ga0105107, IMG submission 79335) | Freshwater sediment microbial communities from Prairie Pothole Lake near Jamestown, North Dakota, USA - PPLs Lake P8 Core (1) Depth... | ecosystem: Environmental > Aquatic > Freshwater >...
CTCCCGCCGCTCGTTCGTCCCCCCTGCTCGCACGGCACGGCGCAAGGCCCGGAGCAGAGCCCCCCGTCCCGCCCCAGGCACCCGCCAACGCGCCGCCCCTCCGAGTGAGAGGCGGCGACGCGGCGCCCGCTCCGGCGAACAGCGCTCGCTCAGACGAGATCCAGCTCCAGGATCGCCCGGTCCTTGTACCGCCCCGAGATCCGCGAAGCCAGCAGCCCCACCCGCAGCTGCCACCCGTACTTTGCGAAGAGCGCCGCGAACCCCGGCTCCATCGCACCCACGTCCCTCACCAGCCGCGCCCGCGCGTCCCGCCACACCTCGGGCTGCTTCAGCTTCCCTCGCGCGTCGCACGCCGCGACCCGCGCGCGGCCGTTGGCGCGCACCCGCTTCACCTTGCCCGACTTCGCGTTGGTGTACACGTACAGCCGCTTGCCCTCGCCGGCGATCCAGACGGGCGTGCGCACCTCGCGGCCGTCGCGCCGGAAGGTCGCGAGGCTCACGTAGGTGGGTCGGGCCGGGTCGAAGGCTTCGCTCACGCGGCTCTCTCCTCGGGCTCGGCGCGGTAGCGGAGCGCGCGCCCCGCGCCGGCGCCGGTGTGGCGGCCGCGCTCCAGCGCGACGCGCCCGTTGACGATCACCCACTCGATCCCGCGCGCCTCGCGCTTCGGATCGGCGTAGGTGGCGGTGTCCTCGACCCGCTCCGGATCGAAGACCACGAGGTCGGCGAAGGCGCCCTCCGCCACGCGGCCGCGGCCGGCCAGGCCGAAGCGCTCGCAGGGGAGCGACGTCATGCGGCGCACCGCCTCCGCGAGCGGCAGCACGCCGCGCTCGCGCACGTAGCGCGCGAGCACGCGCGGGCAGGTGCCGAAGAGGCGCGGGTGCGGCCGGCCGCGCAGGTCCGGAATGCCGTCCGAGCCGACCATCACGAGGGGATGCCGGAGGTTCGCCTCCACGTCGCCCTCGTCCATCACGAACTGGATGCAGATCGTCTGGCGGGCCCGCGGCGCGCCGAGCACCCGGCGCGTCACGTCCTCGAGCGAGACGCCGAGCTCCTTCGCGAGGTCCGCCAGCCCGCGCCCCTCCCACTCGGGGAAGTCCGGACAGCTCGCGAGGTGCGTCACCGCCGCGAGATCCAGGTCCAGGCGATCGAGCCGGAAGTACTCGGCCATCGGCCCGCTCGACGCGGTGTAGGGGTAGACGTCGAGCGTCACGTCCATCCCCTCGGCGTTGGCGCGGTCGATGCGGGCGAGCGAGTCGCGCACCCGGCCGAAGTTGCGGAGCCCCGCCGACTTGTGGTGGGAGACGTGCACCGCGCAGCCCGCCTCGCGGCCGATGCGGAGCGTCTCCTCGATCGAGTCGAGCAGCCGGTCCCCCTCGTTCCGCATGTGGGTGGCGTAGAGGGCGCCGCGCTCGCGCAGCGGCCGCGCGAGCTCGATCACCTCCTCGGTCCGCGCGTGGCGGCCCGGCGTGTAGACGAGACCGGTGGAGAAGCCGCAGGCGCCCTGCTCGAGGGCGCGCTCGACCTCGCCCCGCATGCGCGCGAGCTCGGCGGGCGCCGGCGCGCCCTCGCCCGGGGCGAGCTGCGCGCGCAGCGTGTTGTGGCCCACCAACGCCATCGCGTTCAGCGCCGGGCGCGCGGCCTCGACGGCGGCGAGATAGCCCGCCAGGTCGCGCGGCTCCGCGCCGTTCCCGAAGGAGACCCCGGGCGGGGGCGCGCCGCGCGCGTCCGCCAGGACCGGCGCGGCGCTGAAGCCGCAGTTCCCCACCACCACGCTCGTCACGCCCTGGGAGAGCTTGAACTCCATGCCGGGGTGCGCGAGCAACGCGCCGTCGTCGTGGGTGTGCGCGTCGACGAAGCCGGGCGCGAGCACCAGGCCCGCCGCGTCGATCTCCCGCGCGGCGCCCGCCGCAGGCAGGCGCCCGAGCGCCTCGATCCGCAGGCCGCGGATCCCGACGTCGCCCTCGAAGGCCGGCGCGCCGGAGCCGTCGAGGATCCGCGCGCCGCGGATCGCGAGATCGAGGCGGCCGAGCGCGCCCAGACTTCGCTCCGCTCAGAGCTTGCCGAGGATCGTCTCGGCCTTGCTGGCCTCGAACTTCCCGGGCTCCTCGACGGCCAGGTGCTTCACGACGCCGTCCTCGGCCACGAGCGCGTAGCGCTGCGAACGCTGCCCCATGCCGAAGCGCGAGCCGTCGAGCTCGAGGCCCACCGCCCGGGTGAAGTCGCCGTTGCCGTCGGCCAGCATCACCACCTTGTCGCCCACGCCCTTGTCCTTGGCCCAGGCGCCCATCACGAAGGCGTCGTTCACGGACAGGCAGGCGATCAGGTCGATGCCCTTCTTCTTCAGCGCATCGGCCTGCGTCAGGTAGCCGGGCAGGTGTTGCGCCGAGCAGGTGGGCGTGAACGCGCCGGGGAGCGCGAACAGCACCGCCTTCTTGCCGGCGAAGAGCTCGTCGGCCTTCACGTCCTTCACGCCCTCCGCCGTCACGGCCTTCAGCGCCACCGGGGGAATCTTGTCGCCTACCTTGATCGTCATCGCGCCCTCCTGGTTCGAGGAGGCCATGATAGCGTCCACGGCCATGAGACCGCGCATCGGCATCGCCCGGCGCCGCGACGCCCTGGACGGCGCCTGCGCCGAGGCGATCGCCGAGGCCGGAGGCGAGCCGACCTGGCTCGGCAACGAAGGCCCCGCGGAGGCGGCCCTCGCGGCGATCGAAGCGCTGCTCGTCCCCGGCGGCCCGGACTTCCTGCCGCCGGCCCCCTACCCCGCCGACGTCCGCTTCTCGCCCGCGTCGCAGGGGCGCCTGGCCCTCGACCGCGCGCTGCTGGCCGGCGCCCGCGCGGCGGGGCTCCCCGTGCTCGGCGTCTGCTACGGAATGCAGCTCCTCGCGGTCGCAAGCGGGGGCGCCCTCCACTACCACGTGCCCCACGACGTCGCGGGCGCCCTCGAGCACCGCAGCGGCGACCCTGCCGCGCGGCACGCCGTCGAGCTGTTGCCGGGCACCCGCCTGTCGCTGCTGTTCGCGGCGCGGGAGATCGCGGTGAACAGCCGCCACCACCAGGCGGTGTCGGACCCGGGCGCCGGACTGTGCGTCGCGGCGCGCGCGGCCGACGGCGTGATCGAGGCGGTCGAGGCCGAAGGCGGCCTCGACGCCCCGTTCGTGGTGGGCGTGCAGTGGCACCCCGAGAACCTGGAGCGAGCCCACCGCGCCGCCCTGTTCGGCGCGCTCGTCGATGCCTGTCGGAGGCGCTAGTGAACGGTGCGCGTCTGCGGGCCCCGCACGAGGCCCACGAGGATCATCAGCAGCGCGCCGCCGACGCCCCCGCCCGCGATGTCGGCGAGGATCGACGGAAGGCTGACGCCGCCGCCGGCTTGCCCGAGCAGCCCCACGGCGTGGAGCAGCCAGCCCCCGACCCCGCCGCCGAGGATGCCGGCGATCGAGTTGCCGAGGGTTCCGAGGCTCCGATCCTTGAGGATCGCGCCGGCCACGTTGCCGCCGACCGCGCCGGCGAGCAGTTGGATCACAAGGCTGACGATGTCCATGGGACCTCCGTGAGGGTTCCCCCATCGCCGGCATCCAGCCTACCACGCCCCACGCGCCGAGTCAGCGTTCCCGTGCGGTGTCGGGCGCCGCAAGACCGTGTCGGGCGAGGAAGCGCAGCAGCACGGGCGTCGGCCGCGGGCAGTCGTTGTGGCCGCACGCCACGCTGTGGAGCTCCGACCCCGGCGCCGCCGCGTGCAGCGCCTCGGCGTGGGAAAAAGGGATCACCTCGTCGCGCGCGCCGTGGACGACGAGCACCGGGCCGCCGAAGCGCCCCACCGCCTCGAGGCTCTCGAAGGGATCGGCCACCAGGAACGCGGGGAAGCCTCGGCCGCGCCCGACATCGCGCACGCTCGTGAAGGTCGACTCGAGCACCAGTGCGGCCAGCGCGCGCTCGCGGGCGAGCTGGCAGACCGCTCCGCCGCCGAGCGAGCGGCCGTGGCCGACGACGCGACGCGCGTCGACAGCCGGCTGCTGCACCAGCCAGTCGTAGGCGGCGCGGAACGCCGCGGCGATGCTGCGCTGCGACGCGCTCCCCGCGGACCGGCCGTAGCCCGGGTACTCGACGAGCAGCACCGAGACGCCCGCGTCGCGCAGCGCCTCCCACTCGTCGATCCAGTGATCGATCAGCTCGCCGTTGCCGTGGGCGTAGACGAGGACCGCGCCGGCGGCGCCGCCCGCGCGCCGGCGCGGCAGCCAGAATGCCTCGCTGCGGCCGGCCTCGTGGTCCAGCCAGATCGACTGGCCGCCCGCGCGCTCGAGCGCGCCGGGCGCGAGCGCCGCCTGCGAGCCGGGAAAGAGCCAGGCGCGCTCGAGCCGCGCCAACAGCCACATCGCCAGCGCCGCCACCGCGGCGAGGACGAGGATGGCGCCCACGACGGCGCGCAGCCCGCCCACCGCTACGCCCCCGGCGCGCGAGGCGGCGCGGCCGCAAGGCGACGGGGCGCGGGCTCGAGCGGGTCGGGAAGCCAGCGCCAGTCGAAGCGCCCGACGCGCACCCGGTGCCAGGTGGCGGCGCCTCCGCAGGAGCGGCGCACGGCTTCGCGGATCGCGCGCCCGCGCGGCAGCGCCCGGGTATCCGAGGGCGGCTCGCGCCGCGCGCGCTCGACCTCCGCATCCGACACCATATTGCGTACCCTGCCCTGCTCGCGCAGGCGCCGGTGCCCGCCGGCGGCGCCGAGCTCGTGGTAACGCAGGTCGGTGCGCAGGGCGCGGTAGGCGAGGCCGCGCAGCCGGCGCGCCTCGGCGTCCAGCGAGACGGCCTCGCCGAGCACCGCGGCTCCGCGCGCCTCGAGCGCCCGGGCGTCGGCCGCCTCGCGCACGTCGCGGCGCAGCAGCGCGCGCTTCGCCAGCCAGTCGACGCGGTCGGCGAGGGCCTCCGGATCCCGCTCCAGCGCATCGAGCGTCTCCTGCCACATCGCGAGCACGCGCACCTTCCAGTCGGCGGGCGGGTCCGACGCGCGGGCGAGGCACGCGCGCACCCGAGCGAGGTAGTCGCGCTGGATCTGGATCGCGCTGCGGCGCCCAGCGCCGGCGAGCGCGAGCTCGCCTCGCAGCTCGGGGTCCCGGTTCAGCTCGCGGAGCGCCGCGAGCGGGTCGGCGAGACGCGGCCAGTCTCCCTGGGGCTCGGCCTCGATCGCTTCCAGCACCAGCGCGGTCGCCCCGACGCGCAGCACCAGCGCCCAGTCGCAGAGGTTGGCGTCGCCGAGCAGCAGGTGGAGCCGGCGCCGCGAGGCGAACGCGCTCCACGGCCGGAAGAACAGGTCGCGGCTCTCGTAGAGGGGCCGCTCGTCGCCGGAGGTGAAGATGCGCGAGAGCGCGCGCAGGTGCGGCGGCCGCTGGGCCAGACGCAGCAGCGGGCCGCCGTCGAAGGCGACGGCGCCCGCCCCTGCGAAGAGCGTGCGGGTGACGAGGAACGCGGTCAGCCCACGCTCGATCGGCCGGAAGTGGAAACGGCGGTGGAGCCGGGCGTGGAGCTCGAGCAGCGGGTGGAGCGGCGCCTCCAGGAAGGAGAGCCTCCGCACCAGCTCGCCGGGCTCCGCCTCCACCCAGGCGAAGAAGCGCAGGGGCCAGCCGGCCATCGCGCGCGAGGCCCGGCGCAGCGCGCGGCCCGCGGCGGGACGCACCGCCGCCGCCGCGGGCGCGATCAGCGCGGGCACGCCGGCGAGCAGCGGCATCAGCAGCAGCGCCAGGGCGAAGGCGAGCCAGGCCAGCCCCGCGACCAGCAGCCACACGAACACCGGCAGCGTCGCCAGCCAGAGCAGCGCCCAGAGCGGCGCCAGCGCGAGCTTGCGGCGCGCCGGCAGCGGGTCCTCGATCCAGTAGCTCTCGTGGGACCCGAAGGTGAGGCCCTGGCTGTCGACGTTGTTCTTGCCGATGCGCACCTCGCCCGCCCAGCCGAGGCCCGCGAGGCGGGCGCTCACCTCGCGGCCCAGCTCCTCGACCAGTCCGTCCTTGGCGCGCTCGCAGGCGAGGAGCGCGAAGGGGTCGCGGCACTCGGGGCTCGCCAGCTCGAGCAGGCCGTGCTCGAAGGCTTCGGGCGTGGCCTCGTAGTGGAACGACGCGCCGTTCTCGAGGAAGCGGCCGCGCTTGGCGCGCAGCAGCGAGAAGGCGCGCGGCAGGCTCGCCACGCGCGCCGCGAGGGCGCCTTCGAAGAGACCGTAGAGGGAGAGGTTGGTGGGTCGCCCGCGCTCGCCGCGGGCGGGGTGGTAGATCACCGCATACTCGGTCTCGATGCCGAAGACGCGCTCGCGCAACGTCAGCCGGGCCCGGGCCGCGGGCGGGCCGCGGAGCGCGGCCCGGCGAGCGCGCTGCGAGGCATCGGCTCAGCTCCCGGCCGGCGCCGGGGCCGCGTAGAACGGCGCGAGCTGGTCGAGCAGCGCCTGCACCGCGCCGGCGCGCTCGGCGACGTCCTGCGTGGTGAAGACCGAGCGCGCGCGCTCGCGCGCCCAGCGCACGCTGACCATCAGGTTCTCGAAGGCGACGCGCGTCTGCTCGCGCCCCTCGCCGCGCTTGAGGTCCGCCTCGAGTCCGCGCGCCTGGTTGCGAATGCGCCGGATGTCGCGCTGCAGGCGATCGTAGTCGCGCTGGGAGCGCGGCGTCGACGGCGGCCGCGGCTGCTTGAAGAAGGCGTCGTAGAGCTCGCCGCTGGCGGCCACCAGCTGGTGCGCGAGCACCGTGGCCTTGCCGCCGTCCCAGGCGACCGGCTCCGCCGCGAGGGAGCCCTGGCCGAAGCAGAGAGCGAGGGCGACTGCGCACGAGAGGCGGGCGGCGGTCATCGGGCGTCCTCCGGGTCGGCTCCGCAAGTCTACTCCGAGCCCTCTGCCAGCTCCTGCGCGCGCCGCCACGCATCCGCGAGGCCCAGCGCGGCGACCCAGCGCTCGAGGTAGACGCGGTCGAGCCCGGGGCCCCTCACGGCCAGGACACCCGCGACGTCCCGGAGCTGTCGCTCGGACTCGCCGAGCTTCGCCCACTCGAGCTTCGCGAGGATCGTATCCTCGGCAGTGGCCACGAAGATCGGAGTCCCGAATACCGCTGTCGCCTCGCGCCGAGCGAACTCCTCCCGGCTGAAGGCGCGATCCTTGCGGATGATCAGATCGACCTTCCACCCGGTTTCGAGATCGACCACGTTGAAGGCGCCGCGGCGCGCCAGGGCGTCGCGGGCGGCCGCCGCGCTGACGTAGAACTCGGCGGGCGGGAGAGATGCGAGGAACCGCCCGAGCGTGGCCGGGTCCGGGTCGATCACGAGGTCGATGTCGAGGGTGGTGCGGGGAGCACCGTGGAACGTGCTGGCGTGGGACCCCGCCAGCATGTAGGGCACCCCCGCCTCCCCGAGCGCTTCGACGATGCGGCGCAGGGTCGCGAGCTGGCTCAAGGGTCGAGCCGCGCGGCGCCGGGCCAGGCCGCGGCGAAGAGCCCGTCGCCGAGCACGAAGCGCCGCAGCGCGAACTCCGCTTCCGCGGGCCCGTAGCCTGGATGACGCGCCCGGATGCCGGCCAGGGCGAGGAGCCTCGCGTCCTCCGACATGCGACTGGCGAGCGCGAGGCGGTCCGCCGGTGCGAGACGGCGGAAGACGGCGAGCTGTGCCTCGTGTGCCTCGCGGGTGGTGTCGGCTGCGCGCACTCCGCGAAGATAGCGCCCGCCCGGTCGCGGGAGGTCGCGAGGCGGGCCCGGAGCTGCAAGAATCCGCTCCGTGTCGGATCTGGCCGAGCGCTTCGCCGCCTACGTCGCCCACCGCTGGCCCGACGCGAGCGAGGTCCAGGTGGACGAGCTCGCGCGCATCCACGGCGGCGCGTCGCGCGAGACCTACCGGCTGCGGCTTCGTTGCCGGCGCGCCGGGGAGGCGCAGGAGCATCGGCTGATCCTGCGGCGCGACCCTTCCGGCAGCCTGATCGAGACGGAGCGCAGCGTCGAGTTCCGCGCCTACCAGGCCTTCCAGGGTAGCCCGGTGCCGGTGCCCGGCGCGCTCTGGCTGGAGGAGGACACGCGCTTCCTCGAGCGGCCGTTCTTCGTGATGGAGGAGGTGCGCGGCGGCGAGGCGAGCCCGCAGGCGCTGCTCGCCCCGCCCTACGCGGCGCACCTCGAGCGGATCGGCGAGCGGAAGTGGAGCATCCTCGGCGAGATCCACCGCGTCGACCCGGCGGCCATCGGCCTGGTCGGAGAGGCGGAGCCCCCCGCCCTCGATGCCTGCTGGCGACGCGAGCTCGACCACTGGGAGCGCGTGATCGACGAGGACGAGCTCGAGCCCCAGCCGATCGCCCGCGCCGCGATCCGCTGGCTGCGGCGCCACCCGCCGCGCCCGGCGCAGAAGCTCGCCGTCGTGCACGGCGACTACCGCACCGGGAACTTCCTGGCTTCGCCGGAAGGGGAGATCCTGGCGGTGCTCGACTGGGAGATGACCCACCTCGGCGACCCGCTCGAGGACCTCGCCTGGTCGATCAATCGCATCTGGTGCTGGGCGCGCGACGGGCGTGTCGGCGGGCTGCTGCCCCGCGAGCGGGCGATCGCCATCTGGGAGCGGGCGAGCGGCCTGCGCGCCGACCCGGACGACCTCCACTGGTGGGAGCTGTTCTCGAGCGTGAAGGGCATCGGCATCTGGCTCTCCGGCGCAAAGGAGTTCGGCACCGGCGCGAACTCCGACCCGGTGCTCGGCATGACCGGCTGGTGGCTCGGCAACGCCCAGGACCGCGCCATGCTCGAGACGCTGGGGAAGCTGTCGTGAAGCCCGACGTCCCGGTCGTCCTGCAGAAGCTGTCGATGACGCTCCTCGCCCAGATCGCGCCCGCCGTGGGCGTCGACTACCTGCAGCGGAACACCTTCATCACGGCGATGATGCTCGGGATGGTGGCGGAGGAGTGGGATCGCGCTGCGGCGCGCCGGGTCGAGGAGAACGCGGCGCTCCGCGCGCTGTTCCGCGACGCGCTGCCCGAGCTGACCGACGCCGCGCTCCGCGCCCGCCTCGAGGAAGCGTCGCGCGGCGCCGACACGGACCTCCGCCTCGCCGCCCTCGATGCCGCCAACCAGCTCCTGCGCGGGCTGCTGATCGAGCTCCACGCCGCGGTCGACGGGGTCGACACCCCCGGCGCCCGCCGCGTCGACGCCGCGATCTGGCTCGAGCTCCGCCGCTCCACCGAACGCCGCACCTTCGCCCTCTCCCCCTTCTAGTTTAGAAAGGGGACGGACTTAAGAATTTAGAAACTCCGGGCCCACCGCGGTCAAGCGCGAGCGCCGGAGGGCCGATGGAGATGCGGGAGGGCCGTCTCATGCTCCGCGCCATCCGACTTCCGCTCGCGCTCGGCTGCGGGCTCGCGTGCGCCGTGGCCGCCGCCCCGGGCGCGCGCGCGGCCGACTCGCGCGATCTGGGCGACATCGAATCCGCGGAGAGCCGCGAAGCCGGCGAGCCGACGCCGCCGGGGCCCGCCGAGAGCGCCGCGCGCTGGGAGCCGCCTTCCTGCGACGAGGTGGCGGAGCAGCCCGTCGACGCCCCGCCCGCCGACGACCGCGAAGGCTGGTCGAGCCTGCTGGCCGCCGCCCGGGCGCGGGTCGACAAGGCGCAGGGCAACCTCGCCGACCTCGACGCCGAGTACACCTACGCGCGGAATCGCCAGTGGCCGCGCGGCGAGGCCCTCGCCAAGATCGTCGCGGACCGCGAGGCCGCCCGAACGGAGTACGCGAACGCCCGCTGCGCGCTGCCCGCGCTCGTCGACAAGGCGCGGCGCGCGGGGGTGGATGCCGAGATCTGGCGGGCCTACCCGGCCTCGATCGACTGAGTCGCCTCAGCTCGGCGCGAACAGGTCCGCCATCTTGCCGTCGACGCTCGCCGCGCGCGCGCGGTGGCGCGCCCAGTTGCGCAGCTCCTTGATGCGCTCCTCGTAGGTCTCGTAGAGCGGCACCGTTTCCTGGATGGCGTCGGCGAGGTCGTGGTCGGCGAGGTCGCGGCCCGCGGCGAAGGCCTTGTAGAGGCCCGCCGAGACCACCTGCTCCAGCTCGGCGCCCGACAGGCGGTCGGCCTGGTCGGCCAGGGACTCGAGCGGATACTGCGCGGGGTCGCGGCCGTTCTTGCGCAGGTGGATCGCCAGGATCTCCAGCCGCTCGCGCGCCGAGGGCAGGTCCACGAAGAACAGCTCGTCGAAGCGGCCGCGCCGCAGCAGCTCGGGCGGCAGCTTCGTCACGTCGTTGGCGGTCGCCACCACGAAGACGGGCGCGCGCTTCTCCGCCATCCAGGTGAGGAACGAGCCGAAGGTGCGCGTCGCGCTGCCCTCGCCCTCCGTCGCGGCGAAGCCCTTCTCGATCTCGTCGATCCAGAGCACGGCCGGGGCCAGCGACTCGGCCACCGCGATCGCCTCGCGCATCACCAGCTCGGGGCTCCGAGCCGGGTCGCCGAAGGCGGCGGCCAGGTCCGCGCGCAGCAGCGGGAACTGCCACTCGCGCGCCACCGCCTTGGCGCACAGGGATTTGCCGCAACCCTGCACCCCGAGCAGCAGCAGGCCGCGCGGGGCGGGCAGGCCGAAGCGGCGCGCCTCTTCGCCGAAGGCCTGGCGCCGCTCGCGCAGCCAGGCCTTCAGCTCGCCGAGACCGCCGACGTCGCCGAGGCTCTCGCTGGCTTCGTGGAACGAGAGCGCCGGCGTGCGGTGGAGCGCCTGGCGCTTCTCGCGCGCCACCAGCGCCGGCATCTCGGAGCCGGCCTTGCCCGCGGCGAGCCAGGCCTTGCGGAAGGCGCGCACCGCTTCGCTCCCCGTGAGGCCCAGCGCCCCGCGCACGCAGGCTTCGAGCACCTGGCCGTCGAGGGGCTCGCGCCCCGCCGTCTCCACCACCTTCTCGAACAGCCCGCGCAGCTCCTCGGCCGGCGGCAGCGCCAGGGAAATGCGCCCTACCTCGCGCTCGAGCTCGACGGGCGTCTGGAGCAGCGGCCCCACCAGCACCACCACTTGTTTGCGCTTGCCGAACTCCGCCAGGCGGTCGCGCAGGCGGCGCACGCCCGCGCCTTCGCCGAGCACGCCCTGGGCGTCGAGCAGCGCGAACAGCGCGGGCTCCGCCTCGCCGGCCATCGCCTGCACGCAGGCGTCGAGCGACCCCGCGCCGGCGCCGTCCGGCTCGAAACCCGCGGTGCGCGACCAGGTGCGCAGGGTGCGCTTGGTGGCGGCCGCCACCTTGCCGAGCACGCGCAGGGCGCGCTCCTCCTCGAAGCTCTCGAAGGCCACGACGCGCCAGCCGGCGCGCACGAGCAGGCCGAGCTCCTCGGTCTCTTCGCGGCTCACGGCGCGTCCGCCGTGACGCGCACCACCTCCTCGAAGGTGGTGAGGCCGTCGGCGAGCTTGCGGATGGCGGCCTCGCGCAGCGACTCCATGCCCTCGACGCGCGCGGCGTGGGCGATGTCGGTGGCGTCGCGCCCTTCGTTGATCAGCGCGCGCACGCGGCGCCCGACGTCGAGCATCTCGAACACGCCGATCCGGCCGTAGAGGCCGGTGTAGCGGCACTCGACGCAGCCTTCGCCCCAGCGCACCCGGAGCTGCTCGCGGCGCTCGGACGGCACCTTCAGGCCGAGGCTCGCGACCTGGCTCGGCGTCAGGAAGCCCTCGACCTGGCAGTGGGGGCAGATGCAGCGCACCAGGCGCTGCGCCACGACTCCGCGCAGCACGCTCGAGAGCAGGAAGCGCTCCACGCCGAGCTCGACCAGGCGCGCCACGGCGCCGGCGGCGTCGCGGGTGTGGACCGTGGAGAACACCAGGTGCCCGGTCAGCGCGGCCTGCACCGCCATCTGCGCGGTCTCGCCGTCGCGGATCTCGCCGACCATGATGATGTCGGGATCCTGGCGCAGGATGCTGCGCAACGCGGTCGCGAAGGTGACGTCGATCTGGCGCTGCACCTGCATCTGGCTGAAGCGCGGATCGACCACCTCGATCGGGTCCTCGACGGTCTGGATGTTGACCTCGGGGCCGGCGAGGTAGCGGAGCGTCGAGTAGAGCGTGGTGGTCTTGCCCGAGCCGGTGGGGCCCGAGACCAGGATCAGCCCCGAGGGCGAGGTGATCCAGCGCTCGAAGATCTCGCGATCGCGGGCGCCGAAGCCGAGCTGGTGCAGGTCGGTCATCAGCACCGTCGGGTCGAACACGCGCACCACGATCTTCTCGCCGAAGGCGGTCGCCACGCTCGACACGCGCAGCTCGACCTCCTTGTCGCCGCGCATGGTCTTGATACGCCCGTCCTGGGGCCGGCGCCGCTCGGCGATGTCCATGCGCGCGAGAACCTTGACGCGCGAGGTGATCGCGCCGTGCACCGAGATCGGCACCTTCTCGATGTCGTGGAGGATGCCGTCGATGCGGAAGCGCACCAGGCCGGCGGTGTCGCGCGGCTCCAGGTGGATGTCCGAGGCGCGCTGCTCGAAGGCGTAGTTCAGCAGGTGCTCCACGGCGTGGATCACGTGCTCGTCGTTGGCCGCGGAAGAAGCCAGCTCCTCGCCGGAACGGAGCTGCACCATCTGCACCAGGCCCGGGCCGCGGCCGCCCGCTCCCAGATGCTCCTCGGCGCCGCGCACGCTCGAGCGGAAGCCGTAGACGCGGTCGATGATCTGGAGGATGTCCTTCTTCGAGGTGACCACGTACTCGACGGGTCGCTGCACCAGGCTCTCGAGCGATTCGCGCAGCGTGCTGTCGTGGGGATCGGTGAGCGCGATGCGCAGCGTGCCGCGCTCGCCCTGGCCGACCGGGATCACCGCGTGCCGCCGCGCGAAGGGCCGCGACATGGTCTTGGTGATCAGGTCGCCGTCGATGTGCAGCGGGTCGACCTTGAGATAGGGGACGCCCGCCGCCGCCGCGATCGCCTCGGCGATCGCGTCCTCGTCGAGCTTGCGCCGCGGGTTCTTCGCGTTCTGGAGATCGGCTGCCGCCACGATCTCGGGCGCGGTCGCGTCGTAGCGCTGGGCCGCCTGGGAACGCACCGAGCCGACGCGCTGCTTCAACACGCGGCTGCGCAGGGTGGTGGCGCGGCCGGCGATCTCCCGAGCCTGCTCGGGCGTAAGGAGGCCGGCGCCGCGCAGGATGTCGAGCAGCTCTTCGAGCGAGAGGGGCGAACGCGGCTCCCCCCCTCCCGGCGTACCCCTCTCGTCCGCCATACCGCGGATCTATCGGCCGGAGGCGCCCGGGACCCAACCCCCCCAACGCCCGCGCATCGCGCGCCGGCAGGCGATACGCAGCTTCGCGGTTAAGATCGGGACCGATGAGGTACGCCGTCCTCGCGTTCCTGGCGCTGGCCGCCGGCGCCGCCGGCGGGCTCGAGCTCTACGAGCGAGGCCTGATCCGCTTCAACTACCCGTCGAGCACGCGCTACCCGGTGCGCGGGGTGGACGTCTCCCATCACCAGGGGCCCGTCGACTGGGCGGCGGTGCGCGCCGAGGGAATCCGCTTCGCGTTCATCAAGGCGAGCGAGGGCGCCGACCACCGGGACCGCGAGTTCGCGCGCAACTGGAGCGCCGCCCGGCAGGCGGGCGTCGCCCGCGGCGCGTACCACTTCTTCACGTTCTGCGCGCCGGGAGCGGCGCAGGCGCAGAACTTCGTCTCCGCGCTGGAAGGCTCGTTCGGCGAGCTGCCGCCGGTCGCGGACGTCGAGTTCTCCGGCAACTGCCGCCGCTGGGAGAGCATCGAGCGCATCCGCGGCGAGCTGCGCGCGTTCCTCGCGCGGATCGAGGCGTCCGCGGGCGTGCGCCCCATCCTCTACTTCACCGGCAGCGCCCACACCCGGATCCTCGACGGCCACTTCGAGTCCTACCCGGCGTGGCCGCGGAGCGTGGTGCTCGGCCCTTCCGAGTCGCGCTTCGGCCCCTGGCTGTTCTGGCAGTTCGCGGACAACGGCCGCGTGCCGGGCGTCCGCTCGCTGGTCGACCTGAACGTGTTTCGCGGCAGCGAGGCGGAGTTCCAGTCCCTGGTTCGGGAGTCCGATACGCCCGGCGCATGAGTTGATCTTCGGCCTCGGGCTCGCGCTGCTTCGCGCACGGCACCGGGTACGCTGAGGCTCGACCTACTTCGCCACGAGACCGGTCACGCCTCCGCTCACGAGCGCCGCCACGTGGCCCAGCGCGAAGGCGCCGGCCAGCCCGCCCGGCGACGCCAGGTAGCGCGGCTCCCAGACCGGGTCGAACTTGTCCTTGAACGCGTGCAGGCCCTGGAAGTTGTAGAAGTGCTCGCCGTGGCGGAACAGCAGCGCGCCGAGCTGGTTCCAGAGCGGCGCGAGGCGATGCCGCTCGAGGCCGGCGAGGGGCGCCATGCCGAGCCCGAAGCTCCGATAGCCCTGGTCGCGCCCCCAGAGCATGAGCTTGGCGAAGAGGTAGTCCATGACGACGCCCGGCGCGCCGCTGCGGTGTCGCATCAGGTCGATCGACAGCTCCTCCCGCGCGCTCCCCGCCCACACGTTGGCGAAGGCGACGATGCGATCTTCGACGCGCACCAGCGCCACGGGCAGGCGCGCCAGGTAGGCGCGGTCGAACCAGCCCAGGGAGAAGCGCTTCTCGCGGGTGCTCTTGGACGCGAGCCATTCGTCCGAGACGCGGGCCAGCTCGTCCAGCAGCGGCGGGACGCCGGCCGCGGGCACCAGCTCGAAGCGCCCGCCCTCGCGCTCCATGCGGCTCACCGCCTGGCGGAGCTTCGCGCGCGCCGAGCCCGCCAGCGTGAAGTCCGCGAGCGGCACGCGCGCCTCTTCGCCGATCTTGCGGAGCTGGAGGCCGAGGTCGAGGTACAGTGGCAGGTCTTCGCCGCCCACCTCGTAGAAGATCGCGAAGCCGCCGTGACGATCCGCCTCCTCGCGGAACCGCCAGGCCAGCTCGCGCCGCTGCGCGGGCGACGGCGAGACGGGGTCGCCCATCGCCACCCAGCCCCGGCCGTGCACGCCGTACATCAGGAAGCCCTCGCCGCTCTCGTGGAAGAGCAGGCGCTTGTCGCCGAGCAGCGCGAGGAACGCGCTGGCGCGCGGGGCGGCGCCGGCCAGCGCGGCGGCGCGGTCGAGCTCGGCCGCGCCGGGCAGCGCGGCAACGGGCGGCGCGGGGCGCAGCAGCCGCGCGAGCGCGAAGGCGCCGAGCGCCAGCGTCCCGAGCGCGAGCGCGCGCAACGAGCGCGGCGCGTGGGCGTCGCTGGCGAACTGCCACCACAGCTCGTGGGCGTACGGCACGCTCCGGTAGCTGAAGCCGATCACCAGCACCGTCGCCACCAGGATCCCGGCGATGCCCGCCATCCAGGCCGGCGAGAACGACTGCGCCAACAGCGAGCTGCGCCGGTAGAAGTAGCGGCGACACGGCGCCAGCGCCCCCGCCGCCGCCAGCAGGAACAGCGCTTCCTCCCAGTCGAGGCCCTTGCCGAGCGACGCCAGCGCACCGCCGACGAGCAGCGCCAGGGTCGCGAAGTAGGCGGCGTCGACGCGCTGCTGCACGGCGCGCGCGAGCAGCAGCAGCCCCACGCCGGCCACGCTGCCGAAGAGATGAGAGAGCTCGACCAGCGGCAGCGGCAGCAGCTCGCGCAGGCGCTCGATCCTTCCGGGCGCGGCGGCCGTGGCGCCCGAGAGCAGCAGCACCACGCCGGCCGCGAAGGTCGCCACCGCGAGGGCGCGCGGCACCAGCTCGGGGACGCCCTGGGCGAACAGCGCCCGCGCGCGCTGCAGGCCGGCGCGGCGCTGGGCCAGCTCGAAGCCGAGGAAGAGCGCCAGCGCCACTCCCATCGGCATCAGGTAGTAGATCAACCGGTACGCCAGCACCGAGCCGAGCACCTGGTCGCCCGGCAGCCAGGGGGCGAGTAGCAGCACCATCGCGGTCTCGAAGACGCCGAGCCCGGCGGGCACGTGGCTCACCAGGCCGAGCACCTGGGCGAGCAGGAAGCCGCCGATCACGGTGGCGAAGCCGAGGCCCGGCGCGTCCGGCAGCAGCACCCAGAGCGCGGCCGCTGCGAGAACCCAGTCCAGCGAGGAGATCGCGATCTGCGCGGCCATCCAGCGGGGGCCGGGCTGCTCGATCGCGAAGCCGCGCACGCGCAGCGTGCGCTCCCGGCGGAGCGCCGCCGCGAGATAGGCCGCGAGACCCGCCAGCATCGCGACGCCGATCGGGCGGCTCGTGGCGAAGGCGGGATGCCAGGCGCCCGGCACCGGAAGCGGAGCGAACGTGAGCACCGCGCCTCCGAGGGTCAGCAGGCCCAGCCCGAAGGTCAGCAGGTTGAAAGTGATCGCGCGCGCCAGCGCGCCGGCCCCGATTCCCCAGCTCGTGAACATGCGGTAGCGCACGGCGCTGCCGCCGAAGAAGGAGAGGCCGACATTGTGGCTGAAGGCGTAGGCGACGAACGAGGCCAGCGCGATGCGCGGGTAGTCGAGCCGGCTCCCGATCCAGCGCAGCGCGAGCCCGTCGTAGCCCGTGAGCGCGACGTAGCTGATCACCGTGAGCCCTACGGACACCGCGATCCGCTGCGGCGGGATCGCGCGCAGGTGAGCGAGCACGTCGCCGGCGTGGTACTCGCCGAGCTCGCGATGCAGGATCCACGCCGCCAGCGCGAACAGCGCGAGGCCGAGGAAGGCCGGCAGCGCGGCGACGATGCGCTCCTTCACGGCGCCTTCCGGGCGGCCGCCCGGCGCTCGAGGCCGGAGAGGATGCGCGCGGCCAGGCCGGCGTAGTCGCCGTCGAAGTGATGCCCGCCGGCGGTGTGGATCTGCTCCGCGCCCGCCAGCTCGGGCGCGCGGCACAGCGAGTCGCGCTCCTCCTCGCCGTAGACGCACTGCACGAGGGCGAGGTCGATGCGCAGCAGCTCGGGGAGCACGAGGGGCGCGTCGCGATCCGCGTGCCGGGCGAGGCCCGCCTGCTCGAGCCAGCCGCTCACGTGGAACTCGAACGGCGCGCGCGACTCGAGGCCGAGCAGCGAGAGCTGGACCACCTGCGCCCGCTCGGCCGGCGGCAGCCGGTTCAGCGCGAAGGGCAGGATGCAGGCTCCGAAGGAGTATCCGATCAACGCCGCCTGCCGCCGCTCCCAGCGCGCCCCGTAGTGGCGGAGGATCTCCGCCAGGTCCGCCGCGACGCGCTCCGGCGTCTTCGCGCGCCAGAAGTAGCGCAGGCTGTCGACGCCCACGACCGCCACGCCGGCTGCAGCGAGCTGCTCGCCGACCGTCTTGTCGAGATCGCGCCAGCCGCCGTCGCCCGACCAGATGACGGCGAGGAAGGGGCTCGGCCGTGCGCTCGGGAGCTCCACGAGCGGCAGGTCGCGCAGCGACGCGGGGGCGACCGTCTCGCCGAGGACCTCGGCTATGGCGGCCGCAAGCCGCTGCGACGCCGGCTGCGGTCCCTCCGCCGCGCGCCGCACCAAGCCCGGCAGCGACGGGGCGACATCGTAGGCAAAGCCACCCCCCGGGACGGAACGAGAGGCCGCGCCCGGGCACAGCGGCACCTTGGTCGAGAGCGCCGGGGCCGGGTCCGCCAGCACCGCGCCTGCCAGCGTCGCTGCCGGCGCCTGCGCCAGCGCCGCGAGGGCCAGCGTGGCGCCCTGCCCCGCGCCGGCGAGGATCGGCGAGCGGTACGACTCGCTGCCGAGCTCGCGCTGGATGCGCTGGCTGAGCGCCTCGAGCTCGGCGACGACGTAGTGGCAGCCGTCGTCGCTCGCGCGCAGCGCGGCGAGATAGGACGGCAGGTCGACGCCCGCCACCGCGACGCCCTCGTCCCGCAGCGCCTCCGCCGCCTGCGACCAGGCGGGCGACCAGCCCGTATCGTCGGAGAGCAGCACGACGAGCTGGCTCGGAGCGGAGCGAGGTCGCCACAAAGCGACGCGGCCGAGCCGACCCGCGTCGCGCAGCTCCACCCGTGGCTCGGCGCACCCGCTCGCGGCGAGCGCGGCGACCAGCACGACGAGCGCGGCGCGCGGGCTCACGGCCGGGAAGCTAGCGCGATCGCCGAGTGACTCGACGACACGGGGCGCTCCGGCGCCTCCGCACGCTCACCTCCAGCGGTGCACGCGCGGGAGCAGATCCCCGAAGCCGATGCGCGCGCAGAAGTCGCGCAGCGCCGGGGTCGCGCCGCGCCACTCGAGGTCGACGAGGGATTCGCGGAGCGGCACGTCCTCGCGCAGCGTCGCAAGTCGCTTGTACAGCAGCGCCTCGTCGCGGCGCTCCGCGAGCGTTGCCGCCAGCCGCTCGGCGCCGCGCACCTTCACCTCCCATTCCTCCGCGGAGGCGGGCACCGCCTCGATGTGCCCCCAGCGCGCCAGCACGGCCGACGACGAGCGCTCCCCCCAGCCGGGCAGCCCGGGATAGCCGTCGGCCGCGTCGCCGACCAGCGCCAGCCAGTCGGGGATCGACGCCGGCGGTACGCCGAACTTTGCGCGCACGCCCTCCTCGTCGAGCACGGTCTTGCGGCGGCGGTCGAGCATCACGACCCGACGGCCGCGCACGCACTGCGCCAGGTCTTTGTCGGGCGTCGCGATCACGACCTGCCCCGCCTCGCGGGCGAAGCGCGCGGCGCCGGAGGCGAGGGCGTCATCGGCCTCGAACTCGACCATCGGCCATACGACGAGGCCGAGCGCGGCCATCGCTTCCTCCACCAGCGGGAACTGCGCGAGCAGATCCTCGGGAACGCCCGCTTCGGTCTTGTAGCCCGCGTAGAGCTCGTTGCGGAACGAGCGCACCACGTGGTCGGTCGCGCAGGCCACGTGGCTGACGCCCTCCTCGCGCAGCAGCGCGAGGAGCGTCGAGAGCACCCCGCGCGTGGCCCCCACCTCGCGCCCGTCGGGCGCGCGGGACGAAGGCACGGCGAAGTAAGCGCGGAACAGCTCGTAGGTGGCGTCGACGAGGTGGACCTTCGCGGGAGCGGCGTCCAGGGCTCAGCGCTCCGCCAGCGCCTTGGCCATGCGCTCCAGCGCCTCGGAGACGATGCGCCGGGAGCTGGCGAAGTTGAGGCGCACGAAGCCCTCGCCGGGCTTGCCGAACACCGCGCCGTCGGAGAGCGCCACCTGGGCCCGCTCGAGGAAGAAGCGGAACGGCGACGGCTCGAGGCGCAGCTCGCGGCAGTCGAGCCAGGCGAGGTAGGTGGCCTCGGGCGGGTGGTGCTTCACGCCGGGGAGCGACGCCGCGACGGCGCCGGACACGAGCTCGCGGTTCGCGCGCAGGTAGGCGCGGGCGGCGTCGAGCCAGGGCTGGCCGTGCAGCCACGCCGCGCGCGTCGCCTCGAGGCCGAGGATGTTGATGCCCCCGCGCACGTGGCGCGGCACCGCGAGGAAGCGGCGGCGGATCTCGTCGCTCCCGAACACGGCCACCGCGGTGCGCAGGCCCGCGATGTTGAAGGCCTTCGAGGCGGAGGTGAGCGTCAGCGTGCGGGCCTCGACCTCGGGCGAGAGCGAGGCAAAGGGAGCGAAGGCTTCGCCGGCGAGCTGGAGGTCGCCGTGGATCTCGTCGCTCACCACGAACAAGTCGTGGCGCAGCACGATGTCGGCCAGCGCCTCGAGCTCCGCGCGGCGGAAGACGCGCCCGCTCGGGTTGTGCGGATGGCAGAGCAGCAGGATGCGCGCGTCGGCGGCCGCGCGCCGGAAGCCGTCGAGGTCCACCTCGTAGCCCGCCGGCCCGGGGGCCAGGGGGTTCTCCGCGAGGCGGCGACCGGTCTCGTCGACCGCGCGCAGGAAGGGCGAGTAGATGGGCGTCTGCACCACCACGCCGTCGCCCGGCGCGGAGAGCTGCTGGAGCCCCACGTACACGCCCTGCATGACGTCGGTCAGGATCTCGACGCGGCGCGGCTCCACCGCCCAGCCGACGCGCTCGCGCGAGCGCTCCGCAAAGATCTCCGGCAGGTCCGTCGGCAGCGGGTGCACCGGGTAGCCGAGGTCCGAGGTGTCGACCGCGCGCTGGAGCACGCGCCGGATCGGCTCCGCCACGGCGAAGTCCATGTCCGCGACCCAGAGCGGCAGCGCCTCCGACGGGTAGGTCGTCCACTTCTCGCCGCGGCTGGTGCGCCGGACCGCGGGATCGACCGCGTCGAAGTCGTAGGGCGGATGGCGCAGCGCCGCTTCCGCCGCGGCGATCGCCGCCTCGATCGCCGCGGGAGCGGCATCGAGGCGCGGACCCCCGGCGCGCGCGACGTATCCCGGGAGGTCGCGCCGCAGCTCGGCGAGGGTCCAGTCGAGGGCGTCGAGCTCGGGCGCGAGCTTCGCGATCTCGTCGGGCCCGCCCGGGTCGCGGTGCCAGTGGGCCCCGCGCGCGAAGCAATCGAAGCGCAGCAGCTCGCGGCCGTCGGCGCCGCGCCGCACGCGGAGCGTGGGTCCGCCCTCGCTCCCGGGGGCGCGGTGCTCGACCTGCAGGAGGATGGAGCCCAGGCTGCGCTCGAACATGGCCCGAGAGCATACCGCGCCCGCGCGCGGCGCCCCGCGACGGCGCGACGTATGCTCGCCGAGCGGCCGAGAGGAGGGCCCCGCGTGACCGATCCGGGCCATTTCTCGGCGGACTACGCCGAGGCGCGCCGACGCTTCCTGGCGGCGGCCGAGACGCGCGGGGCGGCGCTGGCGGCGCGCGAGCTGCCGGCGCGCGGTCCGCGCGGCGAAGAGCTCGCGCTCGATCTCGCGTACCTCGGGCCCGAGGCGCCGGAGCGCCTGCTGGTGGTGAGCTCGGGCATCCACGGCGTCGAGGGCTTCGCCGGGAGCGCCCTCCAGCTCCAGCTCCTGCGCGAGCAGCTCGCCGGCCCGCTGCTGCCGCGGGATGCGGGCCTGCTGCTGATCCACGCCGTGAACCCCTACGGCTTCGCGGCGCTGCGGCGCGTGAACGAGAGCAACGTCGACCTCAACCGGAACTTCGTGCGCCACCCGGACGGGCACGAGCCGAACGCCGACTACGACGCGCTCGCGCCCGCGGTGAACCCCGACCGGCTCGACGCGGAGAGCGACTCCGAGGCGCGGCGCGCACTGCTCGCCTTCGCCGAGCGCCACGGCTTTCCGAGGCTCCAGGAGGCGCTGAGCCGCGGCCAGTACGCCCATCCCCTCGGCGTCTACTACGGCGGAGCGCGCGAGGAAGCCTCGGCGCGCATCCTGCGAGAGGTGGCGCTCCGCGAGACGCGCGGCGCGCAGGGCATCGTCTGGGTGGACGTGCACACCGGCCTCGGTCCCTACGGCGAGGTGGAGATGATCCTCGAGTTCGGCCCCGAGGACGCGCGCTTCCGGCGCGCCCGCGCCGTTTGGGGCGAGGCGGTGCGCTCGACCGCCACCGGCGACTCGGTCTCGGCGGCGGTGTGCGGCCCGATGGACCGTGGCATCGGCGACGCCCTCGCGGACCGCAGGCTGGCAATCGCCTGCGCCGAGTTCGGGACCTACGACGCCACCCGCGTGTTCTGGGCGCTGCGCGCGGACAACTGGCTGCACGCCCACGGCGAGCCCGAGTCCGAGCGGGGTCTGCGCATCCGCGCCGAGCTGCTCGAGGTGTTCCGGCCCGCGGACCCGGCCTGGCGGCGGCGCGTCCTCGAGGTCGGCGCCCGCCTGCTCGAACGGGCGGGCAGCGGCCTCGCCCATCTCTAGTCGGGCTCCTATGTTATGGCCCCCATGGCGGACGAGCGGCGCAGCTTCCTCGCAGTCGACGCCGAGGCCCTCCCCAAGCACTTCGACGCCGCGGCGGCGGAGAAGAAGTGGGACGAGGCGTGGCAGCGCACCGGGATCTACCAGTACGACGCCTCCCGCCCCCGCGGCGAGACCTTCGTGGTCGACACGCCGCCCCCCACCGCCTCGGGCACCCTGCACCCGGGCCACATGTTCAGCTACACGCACACGGACATCCTGGTGCGTCACCAGCGCATGCGCGGGCGCAACGTCTTCTACCCGATGGGCTGGGACGACAACGGCCTTCCCACGGAGCGGCGCGTCCAGAACTACTACCACGTGCGCTGCGACCCGAACGCGCCCTACGAGCCCGGGCTGAAGCTGCTGCCCGCGAGCGCCAAGGACCGCAAGGACCCGCCGCGCAGCGTTTCGCGCCCGAACTTCATCGAAGCCTGCTACGACGTGACCCGCGAGGACGAGAAGTCGTACCAGGAGCTCTGGCACCGGCTCGGCATCTCGGTGGACTGGCGCCAGGAGTACCAGACCATCGACGAGCACTGCCGGCGCATCGCGCAGCTCTCGTTCCGCGACCTCTTCGACAAGGGCGAGGTCTACACCTCCGAGGCGCCCACCATGTGGGATGCCGATTTCCAGACGGCGATCGCCCAGGCGGAGGCCGAGGACCGCAGCATCGCGGGCGCCTTCCACGACCTCGAGTTCGGCGTCGAAGGCGGCGGGGACTTTGTGATCTCGACGACGCGCCCCGAGCTGCTGGCGGCGTGCGTGGGCGTCACGGCGCACCCGGACGACGAGCGCTACCGCGGCCTGTTCGGCAAGCGCGCGCTGACGCCGCTCTTCCGCGTGCCGGTGCCGATCTTCCCGAGCGAGCTGGCGGACCCGGAAAAGGGCACCGGCATCCTGATGGTCTGCACCTTCGGCGACGCCACCGACGTGCTCTGGTGGCGCGAGCACCGCCTGGCGCTGCGACAGCTCGTCGGCAGGAACGGCCGTCTCGTGCCCGTGACGTTCGGCGCGCCGGGCTTCGAGAGCCAGGATGCCGAGGCCGCCAACCGCTTCTACGCCGAGCTCGCCGGCAAGACGGTGGCCGGCGCGCGCAAGGCGATCGCCCTGCTGCTGCGCCGGCCCGACGGCAGCGCGACGGGGAGCGGCGCGCCGCTCCAGGGCGAGCCGCGGCCGATCCAGCACACCGTCAAGTTCTACGAGAAGGGCGACCGCCCGCTCGAGTTCGTGCCGACCCGCCAGTGGTTCGTGCGGCTGCTCGACAAGAAGCCGCAGCTCCTCGCCAAGGGCGCCGCGATCGAGTGGCACCCGCCCTTCATGGGCAAGCGCTTCGCCGACTGGACGGAGAACCTCTCCTACGACTGGTGCGTCAGCCGCCAGCGCTACTTCGGCGTGCCGATCCCGGTCTGGTACCCGCTCCGCGCCGACGGCCAGCCCGATTACGAGCGGCCGCTGGTGGCCGAGCGCGACCAGCTCCCGGTCGACCCGACCCGCGACGTGCCGAAGGGCTACACGGACGGGCAGCGCGGCAAGCCGGGCGGCTTCGTCGCCGACCCGGACATCTTCGACACCTGGTTCACCAGCTCGATGACGCCGCAGATCGGCTCGCACTGGGGCACCGACCCGAAGCGCCACGCCGCGCTGTTCCCGGCGGACCTGCGCCCCCAGGCCCACGACATCATCCGCACCTGGGCGTTCTACACGATCGCCAAGGCGATGCTCCACGAGGACCAGGTGCCCTGGTACCACGCCGCGATCTCGGGGTTCATCCTCGACCCCGAGCGCAAGAAGATGAGCAAGAGCAAGGGCAACGTGGTGACGCCGATCCCGCTGATCGAACAGTTCGGCGCCGACGCGATCCGCTACTGGGCCGGCAGCGCGCGGCTCGGCGTCGACACCGCGATGGACGAGAACGTCTACAAGGTGGGGCGCCGGCTCCAGACCAAGCTCTTCAACGCCGGGAAGTTCGTGCTCGCCCAGGCCGGCGAGGTGCGGCCGATCACCTGCGAGCTCGATCGCGCCTTCGCCGCGGAGCTGCGCGCCCTCGCGGAGCGCGCCACGCGCTGGTTCGACGCCTTCGACCAGGCCCACGCCCTCGCGGAGACGGAGAGCTTCTTCTGGGGCCGCTTCACGGACACCTTCCTCGAGCTCGCGAAGGCGCGCGCGCGCAGCGAGGACCCGGCCGAGCGCGGCTCGGCGCTGGCGGCGCTCCGCCTCGGCCTCTCGGTGCTGCTGCGCCTGCTGGCGCCCTTCCAGCCCTACGTGACCGAGGAGGTCTGGAGCTGGGCCTTCGCCGAGGAGACCGGCCAGCCGAGCATCCACCGCGCGCCCTGGCCCGGCGAGGCCGACTTCGCCGGTGTCGTCGCGCCCTCCGACGCCGGCAGCCTGCAGATCGCCATCGACGCCCTCGCCGCCATCCACAAGGCCAAGGCCGACGCCGCCGTCTCCGCGGGCCGCGAGGTCTCGCAGCTCACGCTGGCGGCGGAGCCCGCCACGCTCGCGCGCCTCGAGCCGGTGCTCGGCGACGTGCTCGCCGCGGCGCGCTGCACCGCGCACCGCCTGGAGGCGCGTTCGGAGCTCGAGCCGGGCGTGTTCAGCGTGGCCGAGATCGCGTTCGCAGAGCGGACGGAGCGATAGCGTCGGCGAGGAAGACCTTGCAGGGCCGAGCGCAAACCGATGCGAAGGAGCCCCGCGACCCTGCACCGGCGCCTTCCCGTTCCTTACCTGGCCGGGCGGCGGATCCGGCCTAGGATCTCGCGAAGGGGGGCCACTGGAGAGGAGGCCTTCGATGAAGGCTCTGGTCTACTACGGGCCCGGCAAGAAGGCGTGGGAGGAGAGGCCCGATCCCCGGATCCTGCAGCCCACCGACGCGATCGTTCGCGTCGACACCACCACCATCTGCGGCACGGACCTGCACATCCTCCAGGGTCACGTTCCCGCGGTGACCGAAGGGCGGATCCTCGGCCACGAAGGGGTGGGGACCATCCTCGAAGCGGGTGAGGCGGTGAGGAAGCTGGCCGTCGGCGACCGGGTGATCATCTCGTGCGTCACCTCGTGCGGCTCCTGCTCCTACTGCCACCAGCAGCTTCCGTCTCACTGCCTGGACGAGGAAGGCGCCGCGGGCGTGGGCTGGATCTTCGGGCACCTGATCGACGGCACCCAGGCGGAGCTCGTGCGCGTGCCGTTCGCGGAGGGATCGCTGCACGAGCTCCCCGACGGCGTTAGCGACGAAGCCGCGATCATGCTCTCGGACATCCTGCCGACGGGCTTCGAGATCGGCGTGCGCAATGGCCGGGTGAAGCCCGGAGACGTCGTCGCGGTCGTCGGCGCGGGGCCGATCGGGCTCTCGGTGATCGTGACGGCGGGGCTCTACGGCGCCTCGCGGGTGATCGCGATCGACCTCGACGCGAACCGGCTCGAGCAGGCCCGGCGCTTCGGCGCGACGGACGCCGTCCGGAGCGGCGGAACCCGCTGGAAGGACGAGGTCCTCGCGATGACCGACGGTCTGGGCGTGGACGTCGCGATCGAGGCGGTCGGAATCCCCGCCACGTTCGACATGTGCACCGAGCTCGTGCGGCCCGGCGGCACCGTGGCCAACGTCGGCGTGCACGGCCGCTCCGTCGAGCTCAAGCTCCAGGAGCTCTGGATCAAGGACGTGACCATCACCACCGGCCTGGTGAGCGCCACGACGACGCCGATGCTGCTCCGGCTCGTGGCCCAGGGAAAGCTCTCGCCCGAGAAGTTCGTGAGCCATCGCTTCCCGTTCGAGCGCATCCTCGAGGCGTACGACACCTTCGCGCGGGCCGCGGAGACGAAGGCGTTGAAGGTCGCGATCTCGCGCTGAGGCGGGCGGGAGGGCTCGCTTCAGCTCCGGCTCGAGAGCGGCGCCGCGACGTCCTCGAGCGGCCTTCTCTCGGCGTCGACGCCCAGGCGCCAGGCGACCGCGCCGCCGCCGATCATCATCGCCGCGCCGAGCAGGTTGCCGTAGAAGACGCTCCGCGCCGACGATTCGATCAGGAGCCCGAACACCCACGGCGCGAAGGCGCCCGCGCCCTGGGCCGCGACGAAGAAGCAGGCGATCGCCGTGGCGCGGATCTCGAGCGGGAAGATCTCGCTGACCGTGAGGTAGGCCGAGCTCGCGCCGGCAGATGCGAAGAAGAAGACCGCGGTCCAGAGCAGCGTCTGGCTGGTCGCCGTGAGCATCTCTTGCGCGAAGAGGAAGCCGGTCAGCGCGAGGAGCACGCCGGAAGCGACGTAGGTGAACGCGATCATCACGCGGCGGCCGAGCGTGTCGAACAGCCGCCCGAGCAGCAGCGGGCCGCAGAAGTTCCCGATCGCGAACGGCACCAGGAAGAGCCCCACCCGCTCGGGCGGCACACCGTAGAAGCGCGCGAGCACGAGTGCGTAGGTGAAGAAGACGGCGTTGTAGAGGAAGGACTGCGTGACCATCAGCACGAAGCCGAGCACGCTGCGGCCCGGCCAGGTGCGGAGCAGCTCGCGCGCCACGACGGCGAAGCCGGCCTGCGGGCGCGCGCGGACGCGCAGCGAGCCCCGGGGCGCGGGCAGCTCCGCGAGGCCGGCCTCGCGCATCACCGTCTCCTCGATGTCGGCGACGATGCGCTCCGCCTCCTCGACCCGGCCGCGCGTCACCAGCCAGCGCGGGCTCTCGGGCACCGCGCGCCGCACCAGCAGCACGGCGAGCCCCAGCAGCGCGCCGAGCGCGAAGCAGACGCGCCAGCCGAGGTCCACCGGCAGCACGCGGGGATCGAGCAGCGGAATCGTGGCGAGCGCTCCCAGCAACGTGCCGAGCCACCAGCTCCCGTTGATGCCGAGGTCGACCTGGCCGCGGCGCCGCGCCGGGATGAGCTCGTCGATCGCCGAGTTGATCGCCGCGTACTCGCCGCCGATCCCCGCGCCGGTCAGGAAGCGGAGCGCGAGGAAGCTCGGCAGGTTCCAGGCGAACGCGGTGAGGAACGTGGCCACGAGGTAGAGGAGGAGCGTGACCAGGAACCAGCGGCGGCGCCCGCCGCGATCGGTGAGCCGCGCGAAGAGCATCGCGCCGCCGACGGTCCCCACCAGGTAGGCCGAGGCGGTGAGGCCGACCTCCGACTCGCGGAGCCCGAGGGTCTCCGGCTTCGTGAGCGCGGCGCCGAGCGCGCCCACGATCGTCACCTCGAGGCCGTCGAGCACCCACGTGACGCCGAGGGCGACCACGATGCGCCAGTGCCAGCGCGACCACGGCAGCCGGTCGAGGCGCTGGGGGACGTCGGTCTCGAACGTCTCTCCGTCCTGCACGCTCCATCCCTCTCGGGCAGGGTGCCACAGACTCCTCAGCGCGCGGCCGGCGCGCCTGCCGCGACCCGCCCGCGGGGTGGGACGGGCGCGTGTCGAAATCGGGAGGCTCCGTCCGTCATCCGGCTGCGACCCGACACGACGCGAATTCGGAGGATCCCATGGCAACCGCGAGGCCTCATCCCCTTCCCGAAGGCCAGCGCTCGGTCACCCCGCATCTCGTGGTGCGCGGCGCCGCGCGCGCGATCGAGTTCTACAAGGAGGCGCTGGGCGCCGAGGAGCTGATGCGCCTGCCGGCTCCGGGCGGCGCCCTGATGCACGCCGAGCTCCGCTTCGGCGACTCGAAGGTCTTCCTCGTCGACGAGTTTCCCGAGCCGCGCGAGGAGGGCGTGGGGTCGCCCCAGCAGATCGGCGCGACGACCGTCACCGTGCATCTCTTCGTCGACGACGTCGACGCCGCCATCGAGCGCGCCGCCGCCGCCGGCGCGAAGATCATGCTGCCGCCGACCGACATGTTCTGGGGCGACCGCTACGGCCGCATCCTCGACCCCTTCGGCCATTCGTGGTCGCTCGCGACCCACCTGAAGGACCTCACGCCGGAGGAGATCCTGAAGAACGCCGCCGGCGCGTTCGAGGGCTGACCCGCCAGACCCGCGCGGGCGGCGCGGGTCGCCCCGGGGCCCCGCCGCTGGCATCCTCGCGGCGCCGTGGCAGCACCGGGCGAGATCGTCATCTGGGGGGACGGGGCGCCGAGCCTCCTGGGTTGGACGTCGCAGGCGTCCGAGGGCGGGAGCGCGCAGCTCGCGGCCCTGCCGAGCGGCGCGCTGCGCTTCGACTTCGACCTCGCCGGTCCGACGAGCTGGGCGATCGCGCGGCGCGCGCTGCGCGGCGCCCTGCCGGGACACTACGTCGCGCGCCTCCGGCTGCGCGGCCAGGCGGAGCCCCAGGAGCTCCAGCTGAAGCTCGTCGATGCGGGCGGCCGCAACGTCTGGTGGTGGCGGCTGCGCTCCTTCAGCTTCCCAGGCGAGGCCGAGGAGCGGGTGCTCCGCAAGGCGGCCCTCGAGTTCGCCTGGGGGCCGGCGAGCGGCGGTGAGCCGGGGGAGATCGGTGCGGTCGAGCTGGCGGTGGCGTCCGGCAGCGGCGGACACGGCACGCTCTTCGTCGAAGATCTCCGCATCGAGCCGCGCGAGCCGCCCGCCGCCCTGCCCCGCGCGCCGGCGCTGCGGGCCTCGAGCTGCGCCGCCGGCCACGAGCCGGAGCGCGCCCTCGAAGCCGACGACGACACCTGCTGGCGCCCGGCGCCGGGCGACACCCGACCGTGGCTGGAGCTCGACCTCGGCCGCTGCTTCGAGTGGGGCGGCCTCACCGTGGAGCTCGAGGGCGCGCAGCCGGCGCCCGCCTGCCGGCTGCGCGGCTCTCCCGACGGAGAGCGCTGGACGACGTTCGCCGAGATGCCCGCGGGCCGCGCGGGGCCCCACTGGCTTCGCAACGCCGGCGAGGTGCGCTTCGCCCGGGTGGAGCTCGACGGCCCGGGGCGCGCGGGCATCCGGCACATCGGTCTCGTTCCCCTCGAGCACGCGCTCGCTCCGGCGCGCCACGCCGCCGCCGTCGCGCGCGCGGCGCCGCGCGGCGCGTACCCGCGCCACCTGCTGGGCGAGCAGGCCGCGTGGTGCGTGGTGGGCGCCGACGGCGACGACCGCAAGGGGCTGCTCGGCGAGGACGGCGCCCTCGAGGTCGGCGTCGAATCGTTCACGATCGAGCCGTTCCTGTTCACGGAGGGCCGGCTGCTGGGCTGGGCGGACGTCGTCGCAGCCGCTTCGCTCGCGGAGGGCTCGCTTCCCGTCCCCACCGTGGAGTGGGAAGCCGCGGGCCTGCGCCTGCGCATCACCGCCTGCGCGGCGGGGCCGGCGGGGGCGAGCGCCCTCGTCGCCCGCTACGAGCTCGCCAATCCCGGCGCGCGGCGGCGCTACGTGCGCCTGCTGCTCGCGCTGCGTCCCTTTCAGGTGTCGCCCGCCTGGCAGGGCCTCGGCTTCGCCGGCGGCTTCGCTCCGCTGACGAGCATCGAGCGGCGCGGCGGCGCGCTGCGCCTGAACGGCGCCTGGGACGTGATCCCGGTCTCGCGACCGGACGCCTTCGGCGCGCTGCGCTCCGCGGACGGCTCGCTCGCCGGCGTGCTCGCCGCGGGGCAGCTGCCGCCGCGAGCGCGCGCCGAGGACCCGCTCGGGCTCGCCGAGGCGGCCCTGTCCTTCGACGTCGCGCTCCCGCCCGGCGCGTGCAGCGTGCTCGGCGTCGCGGTGCCCCTGCATCCCGGGACCTCCGCGCCGCCCGCGGAGCTCGCGCGCGACGAGGCCGCCGCCTGGCTCGATTCGCGCCTGGCGGAGACCGTGGCCGCGTGGCGCGCGCGCCTCGGCGTCCTGCCCTTCGCGCTTCCTCCGGGCGCCGCGGCCTTCGAGGCGAGCGCGCGCGCCTCGCTCGGCTGGCTGCTCGTGAACCGCGAGGGGCCGCGCCTCCAGGCCGGGCCGCGCGCCTATCGCCGGAGCTGGATCCGCGACGGAGCGTTCGGCGCGACCGCCCTCGCCGAGCTGGGCTTCGCCGACGAGGCGCGCGCGTTCCTGCGCTGGTACGCCCCGCACCAGCTGCCGGACGGGCGCGTGCCCTGCGCCGTCGATCGGAACGGCGTCGACCCGGTGCCGGAGCACGACAGCCACGGCGAGCTGATCTGGGCGAGCGTCGAGGTCTGGCGGCTGACCGGCGACCGCGCGTTCCTCGCCGAGCTCTGGCCCCGGTTGCTGCGGGCGGTGGACGCGATCGCGGCGCTGCGCGCGCAGCGGACCGGCGCGGAGCGGCGCGGCGAGCCGAGCTACGGCCTGCTCCCCGAGTCGATCAGCCACGAAGGCTACTCCTCCCAGCCGGTGCACTCCTACTGGGACGATTTCTTCGCGCTGCGCGGGCTCGCCGACGCCGCGGATGCGGCCGAGGCCCTCGGCGAATCGGCGCAGGCCGCGCGCATCGCCTCGCTGCGCGACGCCTTCCGAGCGGACGTGCGCGCCTCCCTCGAGCTCTCGATGGCGCGCCACGGCATCGACTTCCTGCCCGGCTCCGTCGAGCTCGGCGACTTCGATCCCACGTCGACCGCCGCGGCGATCGATCCCTGCGGCGAGGGCGCCCTGCTCCCGCGCGCCGCGCTCGAGCGGACCTTCGAGCGCTACCTCGAGGAGCTCGCGGCGCGCCGCGAGCGGCCCCCCGAGTCCTACGCGCCCTACGAGGTGCGCAACGCCACCGCGCTCGTCTGGCTGGGTCGCAAGCGAGAGGCGTTGGCGCTCCTCGAGCGGCTGCTCGCCGACCAGCGCCCGCCGGCCTGGCGCCAGTGGCCGGAGATCGTCTGGCGCGACCCACGCGCGCCGCGCTTCCTGGGCGACCTGCCCCACGGCTGGATCGCCTCGACCTTCGCGCGCAGCGTGCGCCGCCTGCTGGCCGTCGAGCGCGAAGACGGAGCGCTGGTGCTCGCGCCCGGCGTGCCCGAGGCCTGGGTGCGCGAGGCGCCTGGCGTGCGGGTGCACGGCCTGCCGACGCGTTTCGGCCCGCTCTCGTACAGCCTGCGCGCGGAGGGCGCCGATCGGCTGCGCCTCGCGCTCGGCCCCGGCCTGCGGCCGCCGCCCCGCGGGCTCGTCGTCGAATCCCCCTGCGCCCGCCCGCTCCGCGCCGCGGAGATCGACGGGCGCACGCAGCCGGCGAGCGACCCCGGGCGCGTGCGGATCGCGGCGCTCCCCGCCGAGGTGATCCTTCGCTACTGAGCCAGCGCGCCGCACGCGCGGCGCCTCGCACGAGGAGCCGCCGTGACCCACGCGCCCCGGCCCAGGCTGTTCGACCGCCGCTTCGCGCGCCGGCTCTGGAAGCTCGTGCGCGTCTACTGGACGTCGCCCGACGCGAAGTGGGGCGGGCTGCTGCTCGGCCTCGCCGTCGCCCTGGAGCTCGGCACGGTCTACGGCTTCGTCGTGATGTCCGACGCGCAGCGCTCCATCTTCGACGCGCTGCAGGAGAAGCAGCCCGCCGCCTTCTTCGGCGCGTTCGGGCTGTTCTTCGGCTTGATGACGTTCTTCCTGCTGGTGGCGTCGTTCCGCATCTACGTGCGCCAGCGCCTCGAGATCCGCTGGCGCCGCTGGCTGACCGAGCACTTCGTAGAGCGCTGGGTGACCGACGACGGCCAGTGGCTGCTCTCGCTCCACGGCGGCGAGGTCGACAACCCGGATCAGCGCATCGCCGAGGACGTGCGCAGCTTCGTGGCCAGCGCCCTCGGCCTCTCGCTCTCGCTGCTCTCCGCCCTGACCACGCTGGCCTCCTTCGCCGGCCTGCTTTGGGCGCTCTCGGGAGACTGGACGCTGCCCCTGGGCGGCATGGACGTCGCGATCCCCGGCTTCCTGATGTGGGTGGCCATCGCCTACGCGGTGCTCGCCACCTGGATCACCCACCGCGTCGGCCGGCCGCTGGTGCCGATCCACTTCGACCGGCTGCGGGCCGAGGCGGACTTCCGCTTCACGCTGGTCCACTTCCGCGAGAACGCGGAGACGGTGGCGCTCTCGCACGGCGACGCCCACGAGCGCCGCACCGCGCGCGACCGTTTCGGCCGCGTGGTGGACAACTGGGGCCAGCTGATCCGCGCGCAGCTTCGCCTCACGCTGCTCACCACCGGCATCGGCCAGGCCAACGGGGTGGTGCCGCTGCTGGTGGCCGCACCGGGCTTCTTCCTCGGCAAGCTGACCCTCGGGAGCGTCGAGCAGACGCGCATCGCCTACGGCCAGGTTTCCGCGGCGCTGACCTGGTTCGTGAGCGCCTACCAGGAGATCGCCCAGTGGCGCGCCAGCGTGGAGCGCCTCTGCGTGCTCTCGGAGGCGATCGACGCCACCCGCGCCCAGCTCGCGCGGGCAGACGGCCTCGCGATCTCGCGCTCCGCCGACGGCGCCCTGCGCCTCGCGGGGGTGCGCGTGGAGCTGCCGGACGGACGCCTGCTCATCGAGGACGCGAACGCGGAGGTCCCCGCCGGCGAAGAGGTGCGGGTGCTCGGGCCGTCCGGGACGGGCCAGACCACCCTGGTGCGCACGATCGCGGGGCTCTGGCCGTTCGCGCGCGGCCGCATCGAGACGCCGCCGCCCGAGCGCATGATGTTCGTGCCGCAGCGGCCGTACCTCCCGATCGGCACGCTGCGCGCGGTGGTCTCCTTCCCCGCCGCAGAGGGCAGCATCCCGGACGAGCGCATCCGCCACGTGCTGGAGCAGCTCGGCCTGCGCTCCCTCGCGGGTCGCCTCGACGCGAGCGAGCCCTGGGAGCAGAAGCTCTCGGCCGGCGAGCAGCAGCGCCTCGCGCTGGCGCGCGCCCTGCTCCAGAGGCCGGGCTGGCTGTTGCTCGACGACGCGACCTCGGCCCTCGACGAGCGGATGGAGGAGCGCGCCTACCAGCTGCTGCGCGAGGAGCTGCCCGACACGACGACGATCTCGATCGCCCACCGCGCCAGCGGCGCCCACCACCCGATGCGGCGCTGGACGCTGGAGCCGGAGGCCGGCGTCTGCCGCCTGCTCGCCGAGTGAGGCGCGGGCGCCTCAGAAGGGCCAGACCCAGTCGGTGATCTCGGGCGGGTCGATGCCGTGCTGGAACGCATGGCGCAGGCAGCCGAGCTGCTGGTCGCGGAAGCGCTCCTTGGCGTGCGCCCCGGTCTCCTGGAGCCCCGGCACGCGGTCGATCGCGTCGATCGCCAGGCTGAAGCGGTCGATCTGGTTCTCGATGGCGAGCTCGAGGGGCGTGCAGATGCTGCCCCGCTCCTTGTAGCCGCGCACGTGCAGGTTGCCGTGGTTGGTGCGCCGGTAGGCGAGCCGGTGGATCAGCCACGGGTAGCCGTGGAAGTTGAGGATGATGGGCTTGTCGCGCGTGAAGATCCCGTCGAAGTCGCGATCCGAGAGGCCGTGGGGATGCTCGCCCTCGGGCTGCAGGCGGAACAGGTCGACGACGTTCACGAAGCGGATCTTGAGCGAGAGGAACTCGGCGCGCAGCAGGGCGGTCGCGGCGAGCGCCTCGAGGGTGGCCACGTCACCGGCCGCCGCCATCACCAGATCGGGCTCCTCGCCCCGGTCGCTGCTCGCCCAGTCCCAGATGCCGAGGCCCTTGGCGCAATGGATGCTCGCCGCCTCGACGTCGAGATACTGCAGGTGCGCCTTCTTGTCGCACACCATCACGTTCACGTAGCCCTCGCTGCGCAGGCAGTGGTCCGCGACCGAGAGCAGGCAGTTCGCGTCGGGCGGCAGGTAGATGCGGGTGACCGCGGGGCTCTTGTTCACCACCAGGTCGAGGAAGCCCGGGTCCTGGTGCGTGAAGCCGTTGTGGTCCTGCCGCCAGACGGTCGAGGTGATCAGCAGATTCAGGGAGGCGATCTCCTCGCGCCAGGAGAGCTCGCGGGCGGTCGCCAGCCACTTGGCGTGCTGGTTGAACATCGAGTCGATGATGTGGACGAAGGCCTCGTAGGAGGAGAACAGGCCGTGGCGGCCCGTCAGCAGGTAGCCCTCCAGCATTCCCTGAAGCGTGTGCTCGCTCAGCATCTCGATCACGCGGCCGTCCGCTGCGAGCTGACCGCCGTCGGCGTCCTCCGGCCGCGCGCCCGCCAGCCAGAGCTTCCGGCTGGCCTCGTAGACGGCGCCCAGCTGGTTCGAGCTGGTCTCGTCCGGGCC
>Ga0105107_10000228_pt1 | contig 33459 bp, 31 predicted proteins | sample PPLLaktember2015_6_FD_79335 | JGI IMG/M metagenome (GOLD analysis project Ga0105107, IMG submission 79335) | Freshwater sediment microbial communities from Prairie Pothole Lake near Jamestown, North Dakota, USA - PPLs Lake P8 Core (1) Depth... | ecosystem: Environmental > Aquatic > Freshwater >...
CAGGGGCCTCTTCGTCGGGAGTGATGCGCAGTGGGCAGCGTGATCAAGAAGCGCCGCAAGAAGATGCGCAAGCACAAGTACAAGAAGCTCCTGAAACGCTCGCGCCACAAGAAGCGCTAGCGCCGAAGCGCTTCGAACCCCGAGCGGGGCGGGCCGGAAGGTCCCCCCGCTCGACGTGTTTCTGGGGCCCGCACGAGCTCGCCGGACGCGAAAGTCGTCCCATGCCCGCAGCTAGCGCGCGCATCATCCCGATTTTTTTGCACTTCTCTCTTGACGGGGGTGAAAAGCGGGTGTTAGGGTGAGTCGCAACTGTGGCGCTAGTGCCGCGGATTGCGGGGACTTCGAGGGTCGTTCGCCTTCAAGTCACGACCACCGGGCTCCGATAGGGTCGGAAATCCGGTGGGACCAAACCCGCAGGGGCGGCAAGGCACCACCAACAGGGGGGTGATCAAACCCATGGCAGCTCGCAAGAAGGCTACTCGCAAGAAGGCCGCGAAGAAGAAGGGCGGTCGCAAGAAGGCTTCCCGCAAGAAGTAGCTAGGAGGGCCGCAAGGCCTTCAGGGAAGAACTTCGGACCCCGGCCGGATTCGAACCCGGCCGGGGTTTCCTTTCGGGGCCACGCTCGTTACCGTGCAGGGTCCCGCCGCCGCGGGACGAGGCCTGGAGGTCGGATCGCATGGCACGCATCACCATCGAGGACTGCATCGAGCGGGTGCCCAACCGCTTCAACCTGGTCCAGATGGCCGCCATCCGGACCAAGCAGCTCAAGAAGGGCGCCCGGCCCCTGGTCCAGACCGAGGGCAACAAGGAAGTCGTCACCGCCCTGCGCGAGATCGCGGCCGGCTTCATCAAGCCCGACTACGCCGACACCGCCGTCGCGGAAACGCCCACCGAGATCGAGGGCGAGTAGCCGCCCGCACCCGACCGACGGCAGCCGGCAGAGGTCGGCCGGTCCTCGACGCCTCCGAGCCGCTCGCCCGCGGGGCACGGCTAGCATCCGGACGTGGCCCGGCTGACCGGAGCTCGGATGGCGGTCGCAGCGGTGCTGCTCGCGGCAGGGGTGGTAGCGCTCTCGATCGCTGTCTCGCCTCGCCGCCATCGCGAGCCCGAAGCCTCGACCGCACCGGGCGACGCGCGCGCCACGGGACGCTCGCCCCAGCTACCGGACGCGATCGCCGAGCAGCCACCGTGGCCGCCTCCGCCATCCCGGACCGACGCGACGCACTTCGCGCTGGAGCGCCGAACCACGGCGCCCACCGTCCTGTCGCCCCGCGAAGCCGCCGAGATCGCCCTCGGCGTGGTCTCGAAGACGTTCAACTTCATTCCCGCAGGCGAAGGGCGCGTCTATCCGACGAATGACGCGGAGCGACCCTTCCACCGCGCGGTCGGGGTGATCGCAAGCCCCGCTGCCGAGCTGGACCAGGCGGAGCCCGAGTTCGCGGGAGATCCGGCCCACTACGGAGAGCGCGTCGTCTGGGTCGTTCGCATCGAAGGCCCGTTCCACTTCCACGCCGGCCCGGGCGGTGCCCTCTTCAGCTCGAATTCGGGCTTCTACGTCATCGACGACGCGACCGGTGAAGTGCTCTCCTGGGGCGTCCCATGAATTCGCGCGGCTCGGGCGGGACAGCCACGCAGGCGGAGCGGACTCGATCGCGAGTCCCGGCATCCCTGCGACGATGTGTGCGGGCTTTGGGCGGCGGCGCCTCGAGAGCCGACCTTCGAATCCGCGGTCTCCAGGCCGCCTGCCTACCCGCTGACCGAAGCCGACGGCTACGCCGAGCGGGAGGCGGCACTCGAGCTGATGAGGAACCGGCGCGGCACGCTCGCTGCGGATCGCGGCTACGACGCGGAGGCGTTCGTGGGAAGGCTGCGGGCGCGCGGGGTGACCCCGCACGTGGCGCAGAACACGACGGGGCGGGCCAGCGCGATCGACGGCCGCACGACTCGCCATCCGGGTTACGCCGAGAGCCAGCGCAGGAGGAAGCGGGTCGAGGAGATCTTCGGCTGGCTGAAGACGGTGGGCCTGCTGCGCAAGACGCGTCATCGGGGCGTCGACCGCGGCGGGTGGATGTTCACCTTCGGCCTCGCCGCCTACAACCTCATCCGGATGCGCAACTTACTGGGGGCCACGTGATCGCAGCGGCCGGACAGGAACCCACTTCGACCCTCCGGGCGGCAAGCGAACGAAACCGAACCCGACCAGCCCAGCTCGCGGCCCTCACCCAACCCCGGAACAGCGCCGCCAGCCGGCGTTCTTCCGCACCCTGCTAGGCGCGCGCGAGCGCGCCGTCGCGTCGTTTCGCGAGCCCTCCGGCGCGCTCTCTCGGGGCGGGGACAGGGCGCGCGTCGCTGCGCACCCCGCGTCTTACCGGATCACCTGCACCGGAATCCGGAACGTGAACTGGCTCCCCTGGCCGACCTCGCTCTGCAGCTCGATCTCGCCGTCGAGCAGGATCAGCAGGTCGCGCACCAGCGCGAGGCCGAGGCCCGAGCCGCGGTACTTGGTCGAGGCCAGGTCGTCCACCTGGTAGAACTCGTCGAAGATGACGTGCTGGTCGTCGGGGCAGATGCCGATGCCGGTGTCGCGGATCTCACAGACGAGCTGCTCGCCCTCGACCCCGGCGCGGATGTCGATCTGGCCCTTGGGCGTGAACTTGACCGCGTTGTCGAGCAGCAGGAACAGGATCTGGTTCACCTTGGCGAGGTCCGTGCGGATCTTGGGCAGCGGCTCGCGGATCTCCTTGCGGATCTCGAGCTCCTTGCCCTCGAGCGAGTCCTGGACGCTGAAGATCGCCTCCTCGACCACCTCGCGGAAGTTCACCTCCTGCGGCTCCACCGGCAGCTCGCCCTGCTTGATGCGCCACAGGTCGAGGATGTTCTGGAGCGTGCGCAGGAAGGAGGTCCCGTCGTTCAGCGCCTGGCGCAGCGCGGCCTTGGCGGCGTCGGAGAGGTGCTCGTTCTCGCCCGCCAGCACCGAGATGATCGCCTCGATGATCGCGTTCAGCGGCGTGCGCAGCTCGCGCGACATCTTCTCGATGAAGTCGTTCTTCAGCTTCTCGATCTTGCCGAGCTTCTCGTTGTTGCGGAGCAGCTCGATGTCCTGGGCGAACAGCGCCTCGGAGAGCTTCAGGATCTCGTCGCTCTTCTGCTCTTCGCTGCGGTCGCGCGCGGAGATCTGGGCCTCGAGCTCGGTGACGCGGGCGGCGAGCTGCGCGTGGTCGAGGCGGATGGCCACCGAGCGCGCCAGCAGCTGCAGGCTCTGGCGGACGGCGGGCTCGAGGGGCGCCGGAGCCCCGACCAGCAACGCGCCGTGCACGCGGCCCTCGAAGCCGAGGGGCGCGATCCACAGCCCGCCTGCGCCGCGCGGGCCGAGGGAGGAGGGCGCGGCCACGCTGCGCTCGTCATCGGCGGCCATGGCCTCGCGCACCGCCGCGCCGACCGCGTCGGCGGCGGCCAGGGCCGCGGGCGGCGCCTCGAAGCCCGCGGCGGCGCGCAGCGGAGGCATCGGGCCGGCCCTGGGCGTGTCCGGCAGCTGCGCGAACACCAGGGCGAAGCCCTGACCCGCCAGCTCGGAGGCCCGCGCTGCGGCGCTGCGCAGCGCTGCGGCGAGCTCCTGGCTGGGGGCGCGGCGCTCTTCCGTCGGGGTCGCTGCCGCCATCGCTAGAACCGCCCGTCCGAATCGAGCTCGAAGGGCGAGCTGTCCTTCGCGCCGTCGCCCTGGAGGTCGGTAGCCACGTCGCCCTCGAGGGCGAGCTTGGTCTGGAAGTCCGTCGGGTTCGAGGCGGCGGCCAGCGCCGTCTCGACGGAGATCTTGTTGGCGCGCAGCAGGTCGAGCAGGTGCTGGTCGAAGGTCTGCATGCGCTCGTTGCGCGAGCGGGCGATGTAGTCGGTGATCTCCGGCGTCTTGGCGGGGTCGCGGATGCACTCCTGGATGGTTCGCGTGCTGCGCATCACCTCGACCGCCGGCACCCGACCGGTCTCCTTCTTGTCCGGGAGCAGGCGCAGCGAGACGATCGCGCGCAGGTTGTCCGCCAGGCGCGCGCGCACCTGGAGCTGCTCCTCGGTGGGGAAGAACGACACCAGCCGCCCGATGGTCGAGGCGGCGTCGGCGGTGTGGATGGAGGAGTAGACCAGGTGGCCGGTCTCGGCGGCCTTCAGCGAGGTGTCGACTGTCTCGAGGTCGCGCATCTCGCCGACCATGATCACGTCGGGGTCCTGGCGCAGCGCCGCGCGCAGGGCGGCCGGGAACGACGCCGTGTCGGTCCCGATCTCGCGCTGCGTGATGATGCTCTTGTCGTGCTTGAACACGAACTCGATCGGATCCTCGACGGTCACGATCTTGCAGCGCCGGGCGCGGTTGATCTCGTTGATCAGCACCGCGAGCGTGGTCGACTTGCCCATGCCGGTGGCGCCGGTGACGAGCACGTAGCCGCGCCGCAGCATCGCGAGGTCCCGCAGCGTGCCGGGCAGGTTCAGCCCCTCGAAGGTCTTGATCTCGAGGGGGATCACGCGCAGCACGATGTTGAAGAACTTGCGCTGGCGGGAGATGTTGACGCGGAAGCGGCCCTCGCCGGGCAGCTCGTAGGCGAGGTCGATCTCGTTGAACGCCATCTCGGCGCCGCGCTCGTCGCCTTCGAGCAGCAGGCGCGCGATCTCCTCGGTGTCCTCGCCGGCCAGCACCTTGTAGCGGAGCTCGACGAGGTTGCCGTTGAAGCGGTACAGCGGGAGGTTGCCCACCTGGAAGTGGATGTCGGAGGCACCCTTCTCGATGCCGAGGCGAAGCAGGCGATAGAACTTCTCGCGGTCCATCGCTGCGCTCTCCCTCCTGCCCCGGACGAGGGCATCCCCTTCGCCCGGACTTCCCCGGTCGTATCGGCCGTTCCTGCCTCCCCTTGACCTTTCGCAGCGCCCTCTCGGCTATCCTCGGACGGCTGCCGGTAGGGAGGGGACGTCGATGCAGGGACCGCGGGGGCGGCGGGGAGGCGCGCGGAGCGCTCTCCGGGCGCTGGCGGCGCTCGCCTGGGTCTTCGGCGCGCCCGCCGCGGCCGAGGAGGCCCCGATCCGGGAGGAGACTCCCGCGCCGAGCGAGGCCCCTCCTCCCGTCGGCCTCGACCGGCTGCTGAAGCTGCCCACCACCATGGACTACAGCGTGGAGCGGCGGGCGGGGCTCACCCGGGGGGAATGGCGCACGCGCTTCGAGCGCATCGACGCCGCGCTCGCGGGCGAGAAGCAGGCGCTCGCGACGGCCCAGGCCGAGCTCGACCGGGTCGCGGGCAGCGCCGACCAGTGGCTGCTCGGCCCGCCCGGGATGACCAACACCGACGCGCCCCTCGACTACCGGCTCCGGCAGGAGATCGACCGCCGCAAGGAGGAGATCGAGCGCCTCGAGACCGCGCGCAAGGACCTCGAGGTGGAGGCGAACCTGGCCGGTGTTCCCGAGGACTGGCGCCCCTGATCTTGCAGCGCCCGGGGGAGCGGCTAGGGTCCGCCCCGCCAGCAAAAGGAGAGGCCGTGGCCGATCAGGGCGCCGACGAGCAGCAGAACGAGCAGCGGGGCCGCGTCGACCTGGTGGCGCTCCTCTACATCCTCGGCGGCATCCCCTCGATCGTCCTCTACATCGTGATCTGCTTCGTCCTGGCGCGCCTCTTCAACTTCCCGGCCTGACCCCCCCCGCGCGCGCTCGGAGCGCCTGCGCAGCGCCTGCCGGTCGCTTGCCGCCTCGCGAGGCGGAAGCTTGCGCGCGATCTCTCCGGAGCCCGGAGGGAAGCGCGGCGAACGACGTCTTTCACCTCTGTTTACGAACACTTAGCTCAACTTTTCGAGCCCCCGGGTCGATTCGGAGTGGGTGATGCCCCTCACCCGGTCTCGAACGGCGCGCCTGATCGTGGGCTTCCTGGCCCTCGGCGCCGTCACTCCGGGCTGCGCGCCGCCTCCGCTCCGCAGTCAGGCGCCGCGCACGGCCGCCTACGACTACTTCGCGCTGCCTGCGAGGGACGACGCCTGGAGCCTGAAGATCGCCGGCTGGCAGGAGCGCGAGCGCAGCGCGCTGCCCGGGCCGAGCGCGGGCTCGCCGGCGTCGGTGTCGGGCTCGGGCCGCGGCGCCGGCGTGGGCGCGCCGAGCGTGCCGGACCTGAGCTCCAAGTTCGATTCGTTCCGCAACGAGCAGCGCCGCGCGCTGGCGCGCCAGGTGGCGGAGTGGATCCAGAGCCAGGCGCGCGACCACTACGTGCCCGACGGCGCGGTCGACCACTGGGCCACCCTCGCCGAGACGCTGCAGCGCGGCGGCGAGGACTGCGACGGCCTCGAGCTGCTGGTCAACCGCTTCCTGCGCGAGTCCGGCTTCGGCGAGAAGAGCGTGTACCGCGCGATCGTCTACCGGCCCGCCGACGGCCAGCACCACATGGTCACCCTGTGGTTCGAGGATCCCGCCGATCCCTGGGTGATCGATCCCACCGGCGCGATGACGACCGGCATGCCGCGCATGTCGGAGCTGCGCGACTGGGTGCCGCTCAAGGTCTTCAGCGAGACGCAGGAGTTCACGGTTCGCGCAGCGCCCTGAGCGCCCCGGGTATACTCCGGCGCCATGCTCGGACGCCCGCTCGTCTCCGCGCTCGCCCTGGCGGCGCTGCTCCTCTCCGGCGGCTGCGACTCCGCCGATCCCGCGCCGCCCGCCGCGCCCGGCGGCGCGTCCTTCGAGGTCGCGCTCCTGACGCCCGGCTCGGTCGCCGACGGCGGCTGGAACCAGGGCGCCTACGACGGGCTGCGGCGCATCGAGGCCGAGCTCGGCGCCCGCGTGTCGCACGTCGAGACGCGCACGCCCGCCGAGTTCGAGGACGGCTTCCGCGACTACGCCTCGCGGGGCTACGACCTCGTGTTCGGCCACGGCTTCGAGTACCAGGAGGCCGCCGCGCGGGTGGGCGCCGAGTTCCCGAGCACGGTGTTCGTCACGACCTCGGGCGACACGGTGCGCCCGAACGTCGCGCCGATGGTGTTCGAGCTCGAGCAGGCGACCTGGCTGTGCGGGCTGCTCGCCGGCCGCATCACGCGCACCGGCGTCGTGGGGATGATCGGCGGAGTCCGGCTGCCGTCGATCGAGAGCACCTTCCTCGCCTTTCGCGCGGGTGCGCTCCAGGCGCGGCCCGACGCGCAGGTGCGCGAGAGCTGGATCGGCAACTTCGACGACACCGCCGCCGCGCGCGAGGCCGCGCTGGCGCTGCTGGAAGAGGGCGCCGACTTCCTGATCCACCAGGCCAACGACGCGGGCCGCGGCGTGTTCCAGGCGGTCTCCGAGCGCGCCGCGAAGGGTGATGCCGTCTTCGCGTTCGGCACGAACCGCGACCAGAGCGCGATGGCCCCCGACGTCGTGATCGCCTCGGCCACCCTCGACCTGCCCGGCGCCTTCGTGGAGGTGGCGCGGCGCGTGCGCGACGGGCGCTTCGAGGCGCGCCCCGTGCACCTCGGCATGAAGGAGGGCGTGGTCGCCTTCGCCTGGAACCCGGCCCTCGAGGCGCGCGTGCCCGAGGCCGTGCGGCAGGAGCTGCGGGAGGCGGAGGCGCGCATCCGCTCCGGCGAGCAGGCCGTGCCGCGGGGCGACTTCTGATCCCCGCCGCCGCGGCGCTGCGCCTCGAGGGCATCGAGAAGAGCTTCGCGGGTCGGCCGGCGCTGGCGGGCGCGGACCTCGAGGTCGCCGCCGGCGAGGTGCACGCGCTGCTCGGCGAGAACGGCGCCGGCAAGACCACCCTCGTGAGCGTGCTGATGGGTCTCGTGCGTCCCGACCGCGGCACGCTGCGCCTCGCGGGCGAGGCCGTCGACCTCTCCGCGTGGGGGCCGCGGGCCGCGCGCGCCGCGGGTATCGGCATGGTGCACCAGCACTCGGCGCTGGTGCCGGCGTTCAGCGTCGAGGAGAACCTCGCCTTCGCGGACCCCGGCGCCGGGCCCTGGTTCCGCCCGGCCGCGGCCCGCGCGCGGGCGGAGGCGCTGCGCGCGCGCTTCGGGCTGGAGGTGCCGCTCGGCGCTCCCGTGGAGCAGCTCTCGGTGGGTCAGCGCCAGCGCGCCGAGATCCTGCGCGCCCTCGACCGCGGCGCGCGCGTGCTGGTGCTGGACGAGCCCACGGCCGCGCTCACGCCGGGCGAGACGCGCGCGCTCTTCCCGGTGCTACGCCGCCTCGCGGCCGAGGGCTGCGCGGTGGTGTTCATCTCCCACAAGCTCGACGAGATCCGCGAGGTCGCGGACCGCGTCAGCGTGCTGCGGCGCGGGCGCAGCGAGGGCTGCTTCGACCCTCGCACCGTCGACTCCCGCGAGCTCGGCCGGCGGATGCTGGGGCGCGATCAGGGCGATCTGCCGCGGCCGCCGGCGCGCGCGGGCCGCGGCGAGCCGCTGCTCGCCCTGCGCGGCGTGTGCGCCGAGGGCCTGCGCGAGGGCAGCGCGCTGCGCGACGTCGACGTCGCGGTGGCGGGCGGCGAGATCGTGGGCGTCGCGGGCATCGACGGCAACGGCCAGCGCGAGCTCGAGGAGGTGCTCGCCGGCGTCCGCCCGGCGCGGGCGGGACGCCTCGAGGTCGCCGGCGCGCCGGCGGGCTTCGGCGTGCGGGAGCTGCGCGCGTTCCGCATCGCGCAGCTCTCCGGAGACCGCGAGCGCGCGGGCCTCGTCGCCGCCCTGAGCGTCGCCGAGAACCTGGTGCTGAAGGGGAGCTACGACGATCGCCGCTTCTTCCGGCCGCTGCGCTACGACGCGCGCGCCGCGCTCGCCCACGCGGCTCGCTGCATCGAGGCCTTCGGCATCGTGCCTCCGGAGCCCGGGCGCCCGGTGGCGCTGCTCTCCGGCGGCAACGCCCAGAAGGTGGCGGTGGCGCGCGAGCTCGAGGGCGGGCCGCGCGGGCTCGTGGCGGTGAACCCGACGCGCGGCCTCGACGTCGGCTCCGCGCGCTTCGTCCACGAGCAGCTGCTCGCGCTGCGCGCGGCGGGCAGCGCAATCCTGCTGGTCTCGACGGAGCTCGACGAGGTGCTGGCGCTCTCCGACCGCGTGCTGGCCCTGGTGCGGGGCCGGCTGCTGCCCGTGCCGCAAGGCGCCGACCGCGAGGCGATCGGCGCGATCCTGCTCGGCGAGGCGGCGTGAGCGGAGCCTCGGCCGCCGAGCGGGCGCTGCGCGCGCTGCGGCCGGTGGCCGCGGCGGCGGCGGCGCTCGCACTGGCGGGCGCGGTGATCGGCGCCCTCGGCTTCCCGGCGACGGCGGCGCTCCAGAGCCTCGTGCGCGGCTCCCTCGGCAGCTCCGCGGCGTGGACGGCGACGCTGCTGAAGACCGGGCCGCTGCTGCTGACGGGGCTTTCGGTGGCGCTCGCCTTCCGCTGCGGCGTCTGGAACATCGGCGCCGAGGGGCAGCTCCTCGCCGGCGCGCTGGCGGCGACGATGCTCGCCACGCGCGTGGCGCCAGGCGCGCCCGCGGCGCTGCTGCTGCCGCTGCTCGCCCTCGGCGGGGCGGCGGCGGCGGCGGCGCTGGGCGCGCTGGCCGGCTGGCTGCGCGCGGCGCGCGGCGTCTCCGAGGTGATCTCCACCATCCTGCTGAACTTCATCCTGATCCAGGCGGTGGCGTGGGCAGTGCAGGGGCCGCTGCAGGAGGCGTCGGGCGCCTATCCCCAGAGCGACGCGCTGCCGGCGGCGGCGCGGCTTCCCGCGCTGGGCCGCGTACACGCCGGCGTGGCGCTCGCCTTCGTCGCGGCCGCGGCGGTGGCTTGGCTGCTGTTCCGCACGCCCCTCGGCTTCCGGCTGCGCGCCGTCGGGCACGCGCCGGTCGCCGCGCGCTTCGCCGGCATCTCGCCCGAGCGCCACGGCGTCGCGGCCCTCGCGATCGCCGGGGCGCTCGCGGGCGCGGCCGGCGCGTTCGAGGTCGCGGGCGTCACGGGCCGCCTCTACCAGGGGCTCTCGCCCGGCTACGGCTACACCGCGATCGCCGTCGCGCTGCTCGCGCGCCTGCATCCCCTCGCGGTGATTCCGTCCGCGCTCTTCTTCGGCGCCCTCGAGGCCGGGGCGGGGGCGATGCAGCGCGAGGCGGGCATCCCGGCGGTGGCGACCGAGGTGGTGCAGGGTGTGGTGATCCTGCTCTCCGTGGGCTTCGCGCTGCAGCGGAGGAGCGGCTGATGGACGCGCTCCTCGAGGCCGCCGTCCGGCTCGCCGCGCCGCTCCTGCTCGCGGCCCTCGGCGAGCTCGTGGTCGAGCGCGCTGGTGTCGTCAACGTCGGCGTCGAGGGCATGATGCTGGTCGGCGCCTTCGCGGCGTTCGCGGCGGCGTCGGCCAGCGGCTCGCCGGCGCTCGGCGTGGCGGCGGCGGTCGGGGCCGCGCTGCTGCTCGGCGCGCTGTTCGCGGGCTTCGCGGTGCTCGCGCGCGCCGATCAGATCGTGGTCGGCACCGCGCTCAACCTGCTGGCGCTCGGCGCCACCGGGCTCGGCCTGCGCGCCGCGTTTCCCGACGGCGCGAGCGCCGCGCCGGGTGTGTCCGACGGCGGGCTTCCGGTCCTCGGGGAGCTGCCGCTGCTCGGGCCGCTGCTCTTCGGCCAGGGGCTCTACGTGTGGACGGCCCTCGCGCTCTGCGCGGCCGTGGCGCTGTTCCTCGCGCGCACCCGCGCGGGGCTGGTGCTGCGCGCGGTGGGCGAAGCCGCGCGGGCGGCCGACGCCGAGGGAGTCCCCGTGGCGGCGGTGCGCTGCGGCGCCGTTCTCTTCGGCGCCGCGCTGGCGGGCCTCGCCGGCTCGGTGCTCACGCTCTCCCAATCCCACGTCTTCACCGAGGGGATGACGGCGGGGCGGGGCTTCATCGCGCTCACCGTCGTGATCTTCGGGCGCTGGCGCCCGCTCGGCCTGCTGGGTGCCGCGCTCTTCTTCGGGCTGGCGAGCGCGCTCCAGTTCCGCCTGCAGGCGCGCGGGGTGGCGCTGCCGTACCCCGTGTTCCTGATGTTCCCCTATGCGATCACCCTGGCGGTGCTGGCCTTCGCGGCGGGGGGCGGGCGGGCTCCCGGCGACCTCGGCCGCCCCTACGCGCGCGAAGCCCGCGAAGGCGGGTAAGCTCGTCGTCCCGAAGGAGAGGAGGAGCGATGGATCCGTCCGCCGTCGACATCGAGCGTCTGAAGGAGTTCTCGAAGCGCGTTTTCGGCACCATGCAGGGCGCCGTCACCGCGGGCATGATCCACCTCGGCGACCGGCTCGGCCTCTATCGCGCGCTGGCCGAGGCGCCGGCGACGAGCGCCGAGCTCGCGGCGCGCACCGGGCTCGACGAGCGCTGGCTGCGCGAGTGGCTGCGCCAGCAGGGCGCCGCGGGGCTGCTGGGCTTTGATGCCGACGAGCGCTTCTCGCTCGCGCCGGAAGCCGTCGCCGTGCTCGCCGACGAGCGCCATCCGGCGTTCGGCGGCGGGATGTTCTCCCAGCTCCCGCAGACGATGGCGGTCCTCGAGCGGCTGCCGGAAGCCTTCCGCTCGGGCCTCGGGCTGCCCTACGACGCCTTCGGCCCCGAAGGCGCGCGCGGCGTCGAGCGGGGCTTCGCGCCCTGGTACCGGACCTTCCTGGTGCCGGTCGCGATCGCGGGCCTCGAGGGGGTGAAAGAGAAGCTCGAGCGCGGCGCGCAGGTGGCGGACGTCGGCTGCGGCGGAGGCATCGCGCTGATCGAGCTGGCGAAGGCATTCCCGCGCTCGCGCTTTCACGGCTTCGAGCTCTCGCGCCACGCCCTCGAGCGCGCCGAGCGCAACCGCGCGGAGGCGGGCATCGCCAACGCCCAGTTCCACGGCGCGCGCGGCGAGGCGCTGCCGGTCGACGGACGCTTCGACCTGGTGCTGACCCTCGACTGCCTCCACGACATGACGCGCCCCGGCGAGGTGATCGCCGCGATCCGCCGCGCGATCGCGCCCGACGGAACCTGGCTGATCGCCGACATCAAGGCGCGCGGCAGCTTCGCCGCCGACGTCGAGAAGAATCCGATGGCCGCCCTCATGTACGGCATGTCGGTGATGACCTGCATGTCGTCGGCGCTCTCGGAGCCAGGCGGCGCCGGCCTCGGCACCCTCGGCCTCCCCGCGTCCCTCGCCGAGGAGCTGACCCGCTCCGCGGGCTTCACCCGCTTCCGCCCCCTCGACTTCGGCCACCCCGTCAACGCCTTCTACGAAGTCCGCCCCTGATTCAGGGGAAAGTTTAGAAAGGGGACGGACTTAAGAATTTAGAATTCGCCCCGTGGGAAAACTAAACTCTTAAGTCCGTCCCCTTTCTAAACTATCGGTGGGTGAAGCCGAGGACTTCGATGCGGGGGTCGAAGCGGCCGGGGGCGGTGGGGAGGCCGCCGGGAGGGATGAAGCGCAGCGGCGCGCTCGCGCCGGGCGCGATCGGGCCGGGGACGACGTGGGACCAGGCGCGGCCCGGGCTCTCGTCGCCGGGCTGCGTCTCGTCGGGCCAGTGGTAGACGTAGTCGATCAGCAGGCGCACGTCGGAGATCTCGCGGGCGCTCTGATTGCGGATCGTCGCCACGATCGCGCCGTCGACCTCGCGGACGTCCCGGACGGCGACGCTCGCGTCGGCCTCGCCGGGCGAGTCGATCGCCGCGGCCGCGGAGGCGAGGACGAGGCAGGCGAGCAGGGGGATCGCGGCTCTCATGGCGTGGGCTCCTGTTCATTTGTGCCAGGCTCGGCTTCGAGGCGGAGCTCGCGGCGCTGGCGGTCCGCGCGCTCCTCCGCCTGACGCCGCTCTTCTTCGATCTGCAGCGCGAGCTCGCGCCGCGTCTGCTCGTCGCGCTCGCGCTCGATGCCGAGGCCGACCTCCTTCAGGGTCTGCAGGCGGGCCTCGAGCAGCAGGTTGCGCGATGCGACGAGGCCGGGCGGAACCTCGGGGAGCGCGGCGTCGGGCGCGTGCTGGAGCTCGATCTCGCGGCGCGCCTCGGAGCCGTCGCTCGCGCGCGCCGTCACCTCGATGCGGTTGCGGCCCGGCTTCAGCCCGACGAGCGCGGTCCAGGTGCCGTCGAGGGCGAGCTTCACCTCGTCGGCGTCGCGGCCCGTCGTGAGGTTGCGCACCGTCAGCGACTCGATGTTCGCGAGGCTCACCTCGCCCATCGCCGTGACGATGTCTGCGGGATGGCGCACCGGCGTGAACACGCCGCCCGTCCGGTTCGCCATCTCGATCGGCGCGATCGGGCCCGAGAGCGCCTCCTGGCCGATGGCGAAGGTGTGCACCTGGATGCCCTTGCGCCGTGCGCGCTCCGCCGCGCGCACCGCGGCGCGCACGTTCTCGGCCATGTTGAGCTCGACCGGCAGGGTGGGCAGGCCGTCGGTCAGGAACAGCACCACCTTGCTGCTCTTCGGGTTGGGATCCGAGAGGGAGCCGCGCAGCCCGAGCAGCTCGATCGTCGCCTGGTCGAGGCCGGCCGCCATGTGCGTGTTGCCCCAGGGACCGCGCGCGAGGATCGCGTCGAGGGCGCGCTCCACGCGCGCGTAGTCGTTCGTGAGGGGCTGCTCGGTGAGCGCCGAGGGCATCTGCGAGCCGCCGATCACGAGGATGCCTCCGCCCTGGGGCACGTCCCCCGCGAAGCTCGCGACGCCGACCCGCGCGCTGCGCGGATCGAGGTTCGCCAGCAGCCGTCGGGCCGCCGCGACCTCGGCGGCGAGAATCGAGTCGCCCGGGTCCTGGCCGCGGAACAGCCCCTGGAGGCCGCTCGCGCCGACCACGCCGTTGCCGTTGACGTCGACCCCCGTCGACTCGGCCGTCGAGAGCGAGACGTCGAGCACGATCATCACGTCGAAGCGCCGCAGCTCGCCCTGGAGCGCCAGCGCGTGGCCCGCCAGGAAGGCGCCCACCGGGCCGCCGAACACCTCGCCGGACCGGGGATACTCGATCTCGAGGTCGAGCTTGGACCTCTCGCGCTCGGCCTCGACGAGCGCACCGGGCCCGGTATCCGGGGCGCGGAGCGGAGCGTTCTCGTCGCCGAGCTCGCCGCCCGACGCGATCACTTCCTCCTCGAGGGCCGCGATCTCGGCCTCTCGCGCGCGCTCCGCGCTCTGCTCCGCTTCCATGCGAGCGGCCGCCGCCGTGTTCGGGGGCGCTTCGCGCGCCTCGCGCTCCGCTTCGCGCGGCTCCGCGCGCACGGCCCATGCCGGCCGAGCGCGCGGCGCCGGCGCCTCCGCCGGCCCGGCGAGCGAGGCGAACTCCGCGAAGCGGGCGCCGCGGCCCGCTTCGAGCGGCTCCGCGGTGGCGTCGAGCACGGCCTGGATCGGCGCCAGGCCGAGGCGGTGGCTGCCGCTCTTCGGCAACGCCGCCTCGAGGATGCCGAGCACGCGCCCGCTCTTCGCCGAGAGCACCGGCGCGCCGCCCCAGCCGCGCAGGTCCGCGGGCACGTCGAGATCGACCTCGAGTCGGCCGGCCTCGACGCGCACCAGCTGCCCGAAGAGATCGTCCTCGTCCTGGGGCACCAGGGCGGGAACGCCGAGGATCCGCACGCGCTCGCCCTCGCGCGCCTCACCGGGTTCGGCGGGCGCCAGGCTGCGCGCTCCCTGCGGCGGCGCCTCGAGGGCGAACACCATGATGTCCTCGGCCAGCGATCCCGATGGGTCGCTGAACGGCCGGCCGGGCGGCGCCAGCAGGCGCTCCGACCGCGCCACCGCGACGCCCGTCCGCCCGAGGCGGAACTCGACGGCGGGCGCCGCCGTGAGCTCGCGGAGATCGAAGGAATGGGCCGCGCCCACGGCCGCCACGCTGCCGCCCGGCAGCGCGAGGAAGAAGACCGTGCCCGAGCCGCTCTCCGCGCCCGCGGCGGGCAGTCGCGGCCGCGCCACCGCGGGCAGCTCCTGGGCCGCTGCGGAGCCGGCGATGAGGAGGCCCAGCAGGAGCAGGCAGCGAGGGGTGAGGCCGCGCGCCACGCCCGTCACGATACGCTCTCTCCCACGCCCACGCTCTCTCCCACGCCCACAGCGCTGGGGAGCGGCTCGGGCTTTGATACCCTCCCGCGACCGCGGGTTCCGCAGGGGGGTGGCGTGAAGAACCGGGCGAAGCGGGGCCTCCTCGGCCTCGGTTGCGGGCTCGCCGTGCTGGCCGGCGGTGCGGCGCGCGCCGCCGACGAGCCGCCCGCGCGCTTCGACACCGTGGTGATCGACGCCGGGCACGGCGGCGACGACCAGGGGGCGCGGGGCCCGCGCGGCCTGCTGGAGAAGGACCTGGTGCTGGACGTCGGCCGCCGCCTCGCGGCGAAGCTGCGCGACGCCGGCCTGCGCGCGGTGCTGACTCGCGACGCCGACCGCTTCGTCGGGCTCGAGGAGCGCACCTCGATCGCCAACGACGCGCGGGCGGACCTCTTCGTCTCGATCCACGCCAACGCCTCCGAGGCGCGCGCGGCGCGCGGCATCGAGACCTTCTTCGTCTCCCTCGAGGCGAGCGACGACGCGGCCCGCAGCCTGGCGGCCGCCGAGAACCAGGCCTTCGCCACCGCGGGCGCCGCGGCGCCGCAGGTGGGCGATCCGCTGTTCGCGATCCTCGGCGACATGATCGCCACCGAGCACCTGGCCGAGTCCCAGGAGTTCGCGCGGCTCGCCCTCGGCGAGCTGCTCTCCGAGGGGGGCGCGGTGTCGCGGGGCGTGAAGCAGGCGCCCTTCGTGGTGCTGATGGGCGTGCAGATGCCGGCCGCGCTGGTGGAGATCGGCTTCATCACCAACGCGCGGGAGGAGCAGGCCCTCGCGGCTCCCGCCGAGCGCGAGCGCATCGCCGATGGCATCGCCCGCGCGATTCGCGAGTTCGCCCGCCGCTTCGACGCGAGGCGCGGCGCCTCCGCCTCGCGCGGCGCGCTGACGGGAGGTCGCTGATGCGCCGCGACGGTCGCCGGCCGGAGCAGCTCCGGCCCCTGTCCCTCACCCTCGACTTCACCGACAACCCGCTCGCCTCGGTGGTCTGCGAGCTGGGCCGCACCAAGGTGCTCTGCACGGTGTGCGCCGAGGAGACCGTGCCGCGCTTCCTGCACGGCTCGGGGGAGGGCTGGGTCACCGCCGAGTACTCCCTGCTGCCGGGCTCGACGGACCGGCGCACCGAGCGCGAGGCCGCCAAGGGCCGCCCTTCGGGCCGCACCCAGGAGATCCAGCGGCTGATCGGCCGCAGCCTGCGCGCGGTGGTCGACCCGGCGGCCCTCGGCGAGCGCACCTTCTGGGTGGACTGCGACGTGCTGCAGGCGGACGGCGGCACGCGCACGGCCTCGATCATCGGCGCCTACACGGCGCTCGCCCTCGCGCTGCGGCGCCTCTCCGCGCGCGGCCTGCTGCCGCGTCCGCCGATCCGCGAGGGGCTCGCGGCCATTTCCGTCGGCATCGTGGGCGGCGAGCCGGTGCTCGACCTCTCCTACGAAGAGGACGCGCGCGCCGAGGTCGACATGAACGTGGTCGCGACGGCGAGCGGGCGGCTGGCCGAGATCCAGGGCACCGGCGAGGGGGCGACGTTCTCGCAGCCGCAGCTCGACGCCATGATCGGGCTCGCGCTGCGCGGCATCGCCGAGATCAGCGCGCTGCAGGAGAAGGTGCTCGCCGAGGCGAAGCTCGGCGTGTGACCGACGCCGTGCTCGTGGTCGCTACTGCCAACCCCGGCAAGCTGGCCGAGTTGCGCGAGCTGCTCGGCGGGCTGCCGCTGCGCGTGCTCGGGCTCGGCGAGGTGCAGCCCGTCGCGTTTCCCGAGGAGGGCGACGACTACGCGGCCAATGCCGCCGCGAAGGCTCGCGCGGCGGCCGAAGCCCTCGGGCGGCCGGCGCTGGCCGACGACTCGGGGCTCGAGGTCGCGGGCCTCGGCGGCGCGCCCGGCCCGCACTCGGCGCGTTTCGGCGGGCCGGGCCTCTCCGACCGCGAGCGCGCGGCGCTGCTGCTCGAGCGGCTCGCGCCGGCCGCCGATCGGCGCGCGCGCTTCGTGTGCGTCGCCGCCCTGGCGCTGCCGGGCGGCGCGTTGCGCAGCGCGCGCGGGGTGTGCTCGGGGCGCATCGCAGCGGCTCCGCGCGGGGCCGCGGGCTTCGGCTACGACCCGGTATTCGAGCCCGACGAGCCGGGCTTCCGGGACGGCCGCACGCTCGCCGAGCTCGGCGCCGCGGCGAAGCGCCGCATCTCGCACCGGGCGCGGGCCGTCGAGGCGCTGCTTCCGGCGATCCGCGAGCTCGTGATCGGGGACGCCGCTCAGGCGAACCCGGCGAAGCGCTCGTAGGGCGTCGGATGGCGGGGATCGAAGCGCGACACCTCGCGCTCGAGGCGGCGCGCAGAGCGCGGCGCGAGGGCCAGGCCGAGGGCGGCGAGGAACGCCGGCAGGTGGCCGTGGCAGAAGGCGATCGCCTGCTCGCGGGTCAGCGACTCGGGGTCGAGGCCGACCTCGTGGCACGCCATCCACAGCTCGAAGCGTGGCAGCAGCCGGCCCGCGGCCACCGAGGCCTCGGCGAACAGGTGATCGAAGCGACGCCGTCCCATGGAAGGGGAGTGGCCCGGAGAGCGGGAAGCGTGGCGGGGCGCCCTCGGGATCGCCGGCGGCGCGGCGCGGCGCGCCTGGCGGCCGCCGTCGGCGCGGCGACCCTGGCGGGGGCATGCGCGTGGCTCGGCCCGCCGCCGCTCCCCGACGCGATGCTCGCGGACCTCGCCGCGCGCGCCGAAGCCGCGCGGGGCCTGCGCTTCCCGGCGCCGATCGAGGCCGAGCGGCTGGCGCCGCGCCGGGTGCGGGCCGTGCTGGCGGAGGAGCTCGACGTGGCGGCGAGCGCAGAGGACTTCGCGCGCAGCGAGGCCCTCGCGCATGCGCTCGGCCTGCTGCCCCCCGAGACCTCTCTCCGCGAGTCCCTCCTGGACTTCCAGGCGGGCGCCGTCGCCGGGTTCTACACGCCGCTCCGCCGCCGGCTCTACGTGGTCTCCGACGGGCCCGTCGCCGCCGGCCTGCCGGTGCCGGTGGCGACGGTCTTCGTGCACGAGCTGGTGCACGCGCTGCAGGGGGCTCACAGCCCGCTGCTCGACGTGCTGATCGGCCTCGAAGACCACGACGACCTCGCCTTCGCCCTCGGCGCGCTGCTCGAGGGCGATGCGCTGTGGGCCGCCTTCCGGGATCAGCAGACGCAGACCGGCGTCGCTCCGCTGGCGGCGGCCGAGATGCAGGCGGACTTCGACCTCGAAGCGAGGTCGGCGGGGACGCAGGCGCCGCGCCTGTTGCGCGAGACGTTCCTGCTCCAGTATCCGCTGGGCTATGCGGTCGCCGAGGCGCTCGCCGCGCGCGGCGGCAGCGCCGCCCTCGACGCGGCGCTGCGCGATCCGCCCCTCTCGAGCGAGGAGCTGCTGCATCCGAGGCCCTATCTCGGAGACGCGCCGCGGACGCCGCTCGCCTGGCTCGCGCTCGAGCCGGAGGGGCTCGGGCTGGCGGGGTGTCGCGCTCTCGCGCGCAACGCCTTCGGCGAGCTCGGATTGCGCGTCTGGGCGCGCGAGCGCGGCGTCTCGGAGCCGCGGGCGGCGGGGGCCGCGGAAGGCTGGGACGGCGACCGTGCGGCGCTGTTCGAGTGCGACGACGGCAACCGCGTCGCCTGGCTGGTCCAGTTCGATACCGAGGTCGATGCGCTGGAGTTCGAGAGCGTGGCGCGGCCCGCGGCGGGCGCGGGCCTCGCCGCGGAGCGAAGCGGCCGGCGGGTGCTGCTCTCGCGAGGGCTCTCGGCCGAGGAGCGCGGGGCGGCGCTCGCGGCGCCCGAGCGGCGCTTCCACGATCTCGGCGCCTACCTGGCGGCCCGGCCGGAGGTGCTGGCGCGGGCGGCGCGGCTCCGCGCGCGCATCGGCGACTGAGGCCCGGCCCGAGGCGCCGGCGCGGCGTGTTTGCGGCGCCCCGCCGCGGCGCGTAGCCTCCGGCGCTCGCGATGGTCGACATCTGGTTCGTCCGCCACGGCGAGTCGCTCTGGAACGCGGAGGGCCGCTGGCAGGGGCAGGGCGATCCGCCGCTCAGCGAGCAGGGCCGCCGCCAGGCGTTGGCGGCCGCCGAAGCGCTCGCCGGCTGCGGCATCGCGCTGCTCGCGGCGAGCGATCTGTCGCGCGCGCGCACGACCGCGGAGCTGATCGGCGCGCGCCTCGGCCTCGTGCCGCGCTACGAGCCCGGGCTGCGCGAGCTCGACGTCGGGCGCTGGAGCGGGCTCCTGCACGCGGAGATCGAGAGCCGCTGGCCCGCGGAGCTGGCGCGCTTCCGGGCCGGAGATCTCGAGCTCGCACCGGGTGGTGGGGAGAGCCGCCTCGCGCTGCGCGCCCGGGCGCAGCGCGCGCTCGCGCAGCTCGGCGCCGAGGCCGGTGGCGCGCTGGCGGTGGTGAGCCATCTGGGTCTGCTGCGCGCGCTGCGGCCGGACGCCGAGCTGGAGCCGGGCGCGGTGCTGCGGCTCGGCCCGCTCGCGGAGCTCGGGGCGACCGGGCAAACTGACGCGCGGCAGGTCCCCCTCTGAGAGGGGCGCCAGCCCGCCCACGAGCTCGCGAGGAGAGCAAGCCATGGTCCAGCCGCGCTTCGCCTTCTGGCTCCTGCTCGGAGCCGCCGTCTGGGTCGCGGCGGTCTCCCTGACGAGCGGCTGGATCGCGGGGGTCGCGGGCCTCGCCGTGGCGGCAGTCCTCGGGCTCGCCGCGACGAACGCCTCCAGCCAGCACCCGAAGGCGCCGCGCCGCGTGGTGGGGGCCGGCGGCGCCGCGCTCGCCTTCGCGGCCGGGCATCTCCTCCTCGGCGGCGGCGCGTCGGCTCTCGTGAGCCTCGCCCTCGCGCTCGCCGTGATTTACGCGGGAGCCCAGCTCTCGCTCGAGCGCCTGCCCGTCGCGCGCGAGCTCCCGCCGCGCAGCCCGCGCGGCCCGGCGCTCGCCGCGGCGGCCGCCGCCGACGAGCTGCTCCTCCTGTCCTGGGACGGCAACGGGCGGATCGGCCTCGCCGGGAGCCCCGGCTGGCTGGCGGAGCGGCTGCGCGCGGCGGCGGAGCGGAATCGCGAGCGCGGCTGGCTCGAGGCGCCGGAGCGGGCGCACCCGCTGCCCCCCGCCCTCGAGAAGCCGAGCCTCGCGCGTGTGACGCTGCGCGGCCTCGGCGCCGCCGAGCACCTGGCGTTCGAGAGCGAGCACGAGCCGGCCGACTCCGAGGTGCGCGACGCGTTCCTCGGCGTGCGCCCCAACCGCACCGCCCACGCCTGGCTCTGGCGCCATGCCGGCGGGCCGCGTCCGACACTCGTCTGTGTCCATGGCTACACGGGCGGCCGCGTAGCCTTCGACGCGCGCGCCTTCGGCGCGCTCCGGCTGCATCGCGAGCTCGGCATCGACGTCGCGCTCTTCGCGCTGCCGCTCCACGGCCCGCGCGCCTCCGGCCGGCACTCCGGCCGGGGCTTCCTCGGCGGCGATCCGCTCTGGACCAACGCGGCCTGCGCGCAGGCGGTCTGGGACCTGCGCCGGCTCACCGGCTGGCTCCGGTCGCAGGGAGCGCCTCTGGTCGGCATCCAGGGCGCGAGCCTGGGCGGCTACGTCACGGCTCTCTACGCGTCGCTGGACGGGCGCCTCGCCTGCGCGGTGCCGCGCATCCCGGCGGTGAAGCTGGCGCAGCTCGTCTGGGCGGAGCTCGCGCCCGACCGGCGGAGCGGCCTCGAGGCCGCCGGCGCCAGCGAGGCGCTCCTCGACGAGGCCTGGGCCTCCCACGCGCCGCTGCGCCATCGACCGCAGGTGGCGGCCGAGGGCCGCCTGATCATCGGCGGCGCCGCGGATCGCATCTGCACGCCCGAGCACACGCGCGCGCTCTACGAGCACTGGGGCCGGCCCGAGCTCCACTGGTTCCCCGGGAGCCACCTCGTCCCGCTCGGCGGCGGCGCGGTCCGCCTGCGCCTCGCCGCCTTCCTCCGCCAGCGCCTCGACCCCTCCGTCGCGGCCGCCGCCCCCCCGTCCCTCTCCCGCTTCCGGATTTAGAAAGGGGACGGACTTAAGAATTTAGAATTGCCCCTCGGGACGAAAACTAAATTCTTAAGTCCGTCCCCTTTCTAAACTCCCCTAGGGCTGGATGAACTGGGAGGTGGCGGCGCCGCGGAGCAGGTTCTTGAGGATCTTGCCGGCGGGGTTGCGCGGCAACGGGTCGTCGCAGAACTCGACGAACTCCGGGACCTTGAAGGAGGCCATGTGCGCCGCGACGTGGGCGCGCACGGCTTCGGGCGAGAGCTGCGAGCCCGGCACGCGGCGCACCACCGCCTTCACGCGTTCGCCGAGCTCGGGGTCCGCCACGCCGACGATGGCGGCCTCGTCGATCTCGGGATGGTCGGCCAGGCAGTTCTCGATCTCGACGCAGTACACGTTCTCGCCGCCGCGGATGATCATGTCCTTGGCGCGGTCGACCACGTAGAAGAAGCCTTCGGCGTCGCGGTAGCCGACGTCGCCGGTGTAGAGCCAGCCGTCCCGCACGGTCTGGGCCGTGGCGTCCGGGCGATTCCAGTAGCCGGGCGTCACGGTGGCGCCGCGGAAGCGCAGCTCGCCGCGCTCGCCGTCGGGCACGGGCTTGCCGGCCTCGTCCACCACCTCGAGCTCGAGCACCGGGATCGGCCGGCCGACCGAGGTCTTGCGCCCGAGCAGATCCTTGCCCCCGTTCACCGTGGCGACGCCGTGGGTCTCGGTGAGCCCGTAGGCGTTCGCGAAGCTCGGCTCGATCGGCAGCACCTCGCGGGCCTTCTCGATCGTCTCGGGCGGCGTCGGCGCGCCGCCGAAGCTGATCGAGCGCAGACTCGAGAGGTCGTACTCGCGCACCTTCGGGTGGTGCACCACGCGGTGGAGCATCGTCGGGATCGCGCCCCAGAGGCTGATCTTCTCGTCCTGGATCAGGCGCATCACCTGCTCCGGGTCGAAGCGGCCCTCGCTGAAGACGAGCTTCGCGCCGGCGGTGAGGGCCGTGCACACGCCCGAGTGGAGCCCGCCCACGTGGAAGAGCGGCGAGGTCAGCAGGCTGGCGGGCTGGCCCCCCGTCTGCGGGACGGGGCTCGCGCCGCCGGTCAGCGCGCCGACGACGCTCGAGAACACGATGCCGGTCACCTGCGCGATGGTGCCGCGGTGGGTGGTGATGCAGCCCTTCGAGCGGCCCGTGGTGCCCGATGTGTAGAGGATCACGAAGGGGTCGTCCTCGTCGATCGGGACCGTCGGTACCGTGTCCGAAGCGACCAGCAGGTCCGAGATGGGGAGGGTGCCCGGCGGCGGCTGCGCGCCGACGTAGAAGATCTTCTCCAGGGATTCGAGGCGACCCGCCAGCGGCGCCACCCGCGGCCATAGCCGCTCGTCTACGACGAGGAAGCGACTGCCCGAGTCATTCAGCCCGTACTCGATCTCCTCGGTCGCCCACCAGCCATTCAGCCCGACGCCGACGCCGCCCGCCGACACCGCTCCGAACAGCGCGATCAGCCAGTCCGGCGAGTTGTACGAGAGCACGGCCACGCGGTCGCCCTTGCGGAGCCCGTGGACGTCCGAGAGGCGCCCGGCGGCGCCGAAGCAGAGGCGCGCGAACTCGCCATAGCGGATGCGCCGGGGCCCGTGGATCATGCAGTCCTGGTCCCCGCGCAGCCCCCAGTTCGCCACCTTCTCGCGCAGCGAGCGCTCGCGGTTCTTCCAGTTCCGCATCGGGCGGCCGGCGACCGCATCCGTCACCACCTCGAAGGGGGCCCCGGGCCCCGTGAGCTGCGCCACCGCCTGGTCGAACGTCATCGGCTCCTCCCCGGAATCGGATCTGGAAGGCTACCGCAGGCCGCGAGCCTCCAGCCCGCGCGACGACCGGCGCAGTGCGCCGGCGAGCTGCCGCAGGCCGAGGCCCAGCGTCGCGCCGGCGAGGTCGAGGACCACGTCGGCGGCGGTCCCGGTGCGGGTCGGCTCGCTGGCCTGGTGCACCTCGTCCAGCGTGGCGACGAAGGCGCAGAGCAAGAACGCGCAGGCCGCGGCGCGGGGCGGGGCGAGCGACAGCGCGGCCGCGCGGAAGGCCAGGAAGCCGAGCACGGCGTACTCGACTACGTGCGCGCTCTTGCGGATGAAAAAGTGAACCAGATCGGCTTGTTCCGGGGCCAAGCCGAGCATCTGCATCAAGGGTCGGAGGCCCAGGAGGCTCCACTCCGCGGAGTAGCCTCCGGAGGAGAACTGGAGCACCACGAGCAGCCACAGCCCCACCCACAGCCAGGCCAGGGCGAGCGCGCCCGACGTCCCGCCCTCCGCTCCGCGTGTCCCTCTGCCGTGCACCTCGGGCAAGCCCCTAGAGTAGCGTCCGCCCATGGCGCGCCTCCGCATCGGACTCCTCTTCGAGCTGCTCGGCGAGCGCGCGCCGCGCCCCGGCGAGCCTCCGGACGCCGACGCCGAGTACGAGCCCGAGTCCACCATCGAGGCGCTCGAGGCCGCGATCCGCGAGCTCGGCCACGAGCCGCTGCGGCTCGGCGGCCCGCGCGCGCTGCTCGCCCGCGCCGCCGCGGGCGAGCCCCTCGGCATCGACGTCGCCCTCGACATCGCGGAAGGCGAGGGCACGCGCAACCGCGAGGCCTGGGCTCCGGTGCTGCTCGAGATGCTCGGGATCCCGGCCCTCGGCTCCGACGCGCTCACCCTCTCGCTCTCCCTCGACAAGGCCTGGGCGAAGGACGTCGCGGCGGCCGCCGGCGTCCGGACGGCGCCGCACGCCTCGGTCGAATCCGTGGCGGAAGCGGAGGCCGCGGCCGCGCGCCTGCGCTTTCCGCTCTTCGCCAAGCCGCGCTGGGAGGGCACCGCGAAGGGCATCCGGCGCGCATCGCGAATCGACTCCGCGGCCGGCCTCGCGCCCGAGGTGACGCGCCTGCTGCGCGACTATCGCCAGCCCGCGCTGCTCGAGACGTTCCTGCCGGGCGCCGAGTACACGGTGTGCGTGGTCGGGACTCCCGCGCGCGCGCTGCCCGTCCTGCAGCGCGCCCTCGACCGCGAGAGCGGCATCGGCGTCCACGCGCTGGGCCCGGCGGACGCGGGCGGCCCGCCGGACCCGCACACGCCGGGGGAGCTCACGCCCGAGCTCGACCGCGAGCTCGCCGCCCAGGCCGTGGCGGCGTTCCGCGCGCTGCGCTGCCGCGACTTCTCCCGCGCCGACTTCAAGCTCGACGCCTCGGGCCGGCCGTGCTTCCTGGAGATCAATCCCCTCCCCACCTTTGCGACCGACGGATCGTTCGCGATCCTGGCGGAGCTCCTCGGCAGACCCTACGCGGCCTTCCTGGCCGACGTGCTCGCCGAAGGACTGCGGAGGCTCGGCCTGTGAAGGAGCTCCCTCACGCGCCGCGGCCCGCCGGGGTCGCGGAGGACGACTGGCGCTCCGCCGGCTGGCACTTCCGCAACCGGATCCGCAGCGCCGAGGACCTGGCGCGCTACGTCGAGCCCGTGGAGGACGAGGTGCGCGCCATCGCCGCCCTCGCCGATCGCTTCCGCTTCGTGATCACGCCGTACTACGCCTCGCTGATGGACCCGCGCGACCCCGAGTGCCCGATCCGCCGCCAGGTGGTGCCGCGCCTCGCCGAGCTCGGCGATCCCCACGGCGTGCCGGATCCCCTCGACGAGGTCGCCCACTCGCCGGTCAAGAACGTGGTGCGCGTCTACCGCGACCGCATCGCCTTCTGCGTGAACAACGAGTGCGCCATCTACTGCCGCTTCTGCCTGCGCAAGCGCATGGTGGGCGACGAGGACTGGTCGATGCAGCGCCGCGAGCTGATCGCCGCCCTCGACTGGATCCGCGCCACGCCGGAGATCCGCGACGTGCTGCTGACGGGCGGCGACCCGCTGGTGTTCTCCGACGAGCGGCTCGGCTGGCTGCTCGGCGAGCTGCGCGGCATCCCGCACGTCGAGATCATCCGGCTCGGGACGCGCCTTCCGGTGACGCTTCCCTTCCGCGTGACGCCCGAGCTCTGCGCGCTGCTCGAGCGGCACCACCCGATCTGGCTGAACACCCACTTCAACCACCCGCGCGAGCTCACGGCCGAGGCGGCGGAGGCCTGCGACCGGCTCGCCGGCGCGGGAGTGCCGCTCGGCAACCAGAGCGTGCTGCTCGCGGGCATCAACGACGACGTCGAGACCATGAAGGCGCTCTGCGAGGGGCTGGTGCGCATGCGCGTACGGCCCTACTACTGCTACCAGGCGCAGCTCCTCGAAGGAACCGCCCACTTCCGCGTCCCGATCGAGCGCGGCATCGAGATCTTCCGCGCCCTGCGCGGGAGGACGAGCGGCTTCGCCATTCCCCAGTACGTCCTCGACACGCCCTACGGCAAGGTGCCGCTCGGCTACCCGTATCTGCGCGGGCGCGAGGGCGACTACGTGGTGGTCGAGAGCTTCGACGGGCGCGTGTGGCGCGAGCTGAACCCCCGGTGAGCGCCGAGGCAAGCGGGGCCGGCGGGGCGGAAGCCCGACGCCTCTCGATGGCCGCGGCCCTGCTGGCCGGGAGCGTCATGCTCTCGCGCCTGCTCGGTCTGGTGCGGGACATGGTGCTCGGCCTGCGCGCCGGCGCGGGGATCGACGCCGACGCCTACAACGCGGCCTTCCAGCTCCCGGACCTCCTCAACTACTTCCTGGTGGGCGGCGCGCTCTCGATCGCCTTCGTCCCCCTCTGGACGAGCACCCGCGCGCGCGACGGCGAGGCGGCGGCCGAGCGCCTGTTCTCGACCGTGCTCGGCTCCCTCGGCGTGGCGGTCACGCTCGCCACGCTCGCGATCTTCGTGTTCGCCGAGGAGCTGATCGCGCTCCAGTTCGGCTACTTCAGCGCGGAGCAGCAGGCGCTCACGGTGCGGCTCACGCGCATCGTCCTGCCGGGCCAGATCTTCTTCGTCGTGGGGGGCGTGTTGCAGGCGGTGCTGATGGCGCAGGGCCGCTTCCTCGCCCAGGCCGCGGCGCCCCTGGTCTACAACCTCGGCATCATCGCGGGGGGCCTGCTCCTCGCGCCCTGGCTCGGCATCGAGGGCTTCGCCTGGGGGGCGCTCGCCGGGGCGGTGCTGGGCCCCTTCCTGCTGCCGCTCCTCGACGTGCGGGGTCGCGTGCCGCTGCGGCCGCGGGTCGCGCCCTTCGATCCCGACTTCCTCGGCTACCTCGCCGTGGCCGCGCCGCTGATGATGGGCGTCACCCTGCTCACCGTCGACGAGTGGTACGACCGCTGGTTCGGGCAGGTGGCGGGAGCCGGCACCATCGCCGTGCTCGCCTACGCGCGCCGGCTGATGCTCGTTCCGGTGGCGGTGGTGGGGCAGTCGATCGCGACCGCGGCGCTCCCGACGCTCTCGCGGCTCTGGAGCGAGGGGCGGCGCGACGAGCTCGATGCCCTGGTGCTGCGCACGCTGAAGGCGGGCATCGGCCTCGGCATCCTCGGCGGGGCGGCCACCTGGGCCGTGGCCGAGCCCCTCGTCCGGTTGATCTACGAGCGCGGCGCATTCGGGCCCGCGGACACCGCGCGCGTCGCCGCCACGCTGTCGATCTACGCCTTCGCGGTGCCGGCCTGGATCGCCCAGCAGATCGCCGTGCGGCCCTTCTACGCGCGAGGCGACACCTGGCGGCCCATGCTCCTCGGCACCTTCCTCGCCCTGGCCGCGATTCCGCTCTACGCGGCCCTCGCCGGCCGCGGCGAGACGGGCCTCGCGGCGGGCGGCGCCCTCGCGATCAGTTCGAGCGCCGTCGCCATGCTCCTGGTCGCGCGCCGCTTCCACGGTGCGCCGCCGCTCGGCAGCCTCGCGCTGGCGCTGCTGCGGGTGACGCTCGCGGCGGTGGTGGCCGCCGCCGCCGCCCGCTTCGCGGAGCCGGGCATGCCGGGAGCGCTCGGCGCGCTGCTCGACCTCGCGGTCGGCGGCGCCGTGTTCCTCGCGGTGGCCACCCTCGGCGTGGCGCTGGCCGCCGACCCCGCGACCCGCGACGCGTGGCTCGGCCTCCTCGCGCGCGGCGTACGCCGCGCGCGCAAAGCCGTGCGGTGAGCTGGTCCTTCTGGATCGATCGCGGCGGCACCTTCACCGACGCGATCGGCGTGGCGCCGGGCGGGGCCGTGCACGTGGTGAAGCGGCTGAGCTCGGAGGACGCGCCCGCGGAGGCGATCGCCGAGATCCTCGCGCGCGCCGGCGTGGGACGCGAGGCAGCGCCGCTCTCGGTGCGGCTCGGCACGACCGTCGCCACCAACGCGCTGCTCGAGCGGCGCGGCGAGCCGTGCCTGCTGATCGCGAACCGCGGGCTCGGCGACCTGCTCGAGATCGGCACCCAGGAGCGGCCCGATCTCTTTGCCCTCGCCATCCGGCGCCCGCCGCCGCTCCACGCGCGGGTGCTCGAGCTCGCGGGCCGGAGCGCAGCGGACGGCACGCCGCTCGAGCCGCTCGACGAGGGCGACGCGCGCGAGCAGCTGCGCGCGGCGCGTGCGGCGGGGCTGCGCTCGGCGGCGGTGGTGTGGATCCACTCCTACGCCGATCCGGCGCCCGAAGCGCGCCTGGCCGAGCTCGCGCGCGAGGCGGGCTTCGCCTACGTCGCGGCCTCGGCGGAGGTGGCGCGCGAGCTCGGCCTGCTGGCGCGGGGCGAGACGGCGCTGGCCGACGCCTACCTGACGCCGCTGCTGCGCGCCCACGGCGCCGCGCTGGCGCGCGCGCTGCCCGGCGCGCGGCTGCGCTTCATGCAGAGCACCGGGGGCCTCACCGACGCGGAGCGGTTCCGGGGGCCGGTGGCGCTGCTCTCGGGGCCGGCGGGCGGCGCCGTCGGCGCGGCGCGCGTGGCCCGCGAAGAAGGCTTCGCCGACGCGATCGGCTTCGACATGGGCGGCACCTCCACCGACGTCAGCCTGCTGCGCGGCGGCGAGCCGGAGCGCGCGGCCGAGAGCGTCGTGGCGGGGGTGCGGGTGCGGGCGCCGATGCTGCGCGTCCACACCATCGCCGCGGGCGGCGGCTCGCTCTGCCGCTTCGACGGGGTGCGGCTGCAGGTGGGGCCGGAGAGCGCGGGCTCGCGGCCGGGCCCGCTCTGCTACGGACTGCGCGACGCCGCGGGCGAGCGCCTGGCGCGGGAGCTGGCGCTCACCGACGCCAACGCCTTCCTTGGGCGGCTGCCGGCGGACCGCTTTCCGCTTCCGCTCGACCTCGCGCCGGTGCGCGAATCGTTCGAGGCGCTCCGCAGCGATCTCGCCGCCGCGGGCCACGCCTACGGGGCCGAGGAGCTGGCGGCCGGCTTCGTCGAGATCGCGAACGAGCGCATGGCGCAGGCGATCGCCGAGGTGTCGGTGCACCGCGGCGTCGATCCCCGCGACTTCGCGCTGGTCGCCTTCGGCGGCGCGGCGGGCCAGCACGCCGCCGCCGTCGCGCGCCGGCTCGGGATCCGCAGCGTGCTGCTGCATCCGCTCGCGGGCGTGCTGTCGGCCTACGGGATCGGTGTCGCGGAGCTGGCCTTCGACGGCGCCGAGGACGCCGGCCGGCTGCCCCTCGCGGGTGGCGCCGCTCCCGGCGCGGCGCGCGAGGCGCTGGCCCGCCTCGAAGCCGAGGGGCGCGCGGCCCTCGCGAAGGAGGGCGCCGCGCCCGGGGCGGTGCGCGCCGAGCGCGCCCTCGACCTGCGCTACCGCGGCACGGACACCGCGCTCGCGATCGACGAGCCGGCGGACGGCGACTTCGCCGCCGCCTTCGCCGCGGCCCACCGCGCGCGCTACGGCTACGTGCGCGAGGCCCGGATCGTCGAGGTCGTCGCGCTGCGGGTGCGCGTGCGGGCGCCCGAGGCCGGGCCGGCGCCGCGCCTGCCGCTCCCCGAGGTCGGCGCTTCCGCCCCGGCGCCGCGCCGCCAGGCGCGGGTCTGGCTCGAGGGGGCGGGCTGGCGCGAGGTGCCGGCCTTCTGGCGGGAGGATCTTGCGCCCGGCGTCGCCCTCGCGGGCCCCGCCCTGGTGCTCGAGGCGACCGGCACGACGCTGCTTCCGCCCGGCTTCGCGGCGCGGGTGTCGCCGCGCGGCACGCTGATCCTGGAGGACACCTCGCCCGGCGCGGCCAAGGGCGCCGCGCGGGCCGCCGACGACCCCGTCCGCCTCGAGGTCGCCGGCAGCCGCTTCATGTCGATCGCCGAGCAGATGGGCGGCGTGCTCCGTCACACCGCGGTGTCGACCAACATCAAGGACCGGCTCGACTACTCCTGCGCGGTGTTCGACGCCGGGGGCGGCCTGGTCGCAAACGCGCCCCACGTCCCCGTGCACCTCGGCGCGATGGGCGAGACGGTGCGCGCGCTGCGCGCGGCGCTGCCGGACCCCGAGGCCGGGGACGTCTGGGTGACGAACGATCCCTTCCAGGGGGGGTCGCACCTGCCCGACGTCACGGTGGTGACGCCCGTCTTCGCCGCGGGCGGCGCGAGCCCGGACTTCTTCGTGGCGAGCCGCGGTCACCACGCAGACCTCGGCGGCCGGACGCCGGGCTCGATGCCCGCGGACTCGCGCAGCCTCGCCGAGGAGGGCGTGCTGATCCGCCCGCAGCATCTGGTGCGCGCGGGCCGGCTCCAGGAGGCCGCGCTGCGCGCGCAGCTCGCCGCCGGCCCGTACCCCGCGCGCAGCCCGGACGACAACCTCGCAGATCTCGAGGCGATGGTCGCCGCCAACCGGGCGGGTGCGGGCCTGCTCGGGGCGCTGGTGGCGGAGCAGGGGCTCGCCGAGGTGGCGGGGAGCATGGCCGCGCTGCAGCGCGCCGCGGCGGCGCTGGTGGCGCGCGAGATCGCGAAGCTCGCGCCCGGAGACCACCGCTTCGAGGACCGCCTCGACGACGGCACCCCGCTCTGCGTGCGGGTGCGCGTCGAAGGCGCGCGTCTCGCGATCGACTTCGCCGGCACGGGCGCCGCGCTCCCCGGGAACCTGAACGCGCCGCGCGCGGTGGTGCAGGCGGCGGTGATCTACGTGCTGCGCGCCCTCGTGGCGGAGCGCATCCCGCTGAACGGCGGCTGCCTCGAGCCGGTGACGATCGCGATCCCGCCGGGATCGCTGCTCGACCCGCCGCCCGGGCGGGCGGTGGTGGGCGGCAACGTCGAGACCTCGCAGCGCGTGGTGGACGTGCTGCTCGGCGCTCTGGGTCTCGCCGCGGCGAGCCAGGGCACCATGAACAACGTCGCCTTCGGCGACGCGCGCTTCGGGTACTACGAGACCCTCGGCGGCGGGGCAGGGGCGGGGCCGGGCTTCGCGGGGGCCTCCTGCGTGCACGTCCACATGACCAACACCCGCATCACCGACGCCGAAGTGCTCGAGACGCGCTTCCCGGTGCGCCTCGCCGGCTTCGCGCGCCGCCGCGGCTCGGGCGGGGCGGGGCGCTGGCCCGGCGGCGACGGCCTGGTGCGCGGCTACCGCTTCCTCGCGCCGGTGACGGTCTCGCTACTCGGGGAGCGCCGCCGCACGGCGCCCTTCGGCCTCGCCGGCGGCGCGCCGGGAGCGGCCGGCCGGAACCGGGTGGTGCGGGCCGACGGGCGCAGCGAGGAGGTGCCCGGCTACGCCACCCTCGAGCTCGCGGCGGGCGACGCGCTCTGGATCGAGACACCGGGCGGCGGCGGCTACGGTCCGCCCGCCGGGCCCGCCAGGTAGCGCGCGCGGGCTGCGCCATCCCGCCCCGGTGGCTATGTTGGGCCCTCCGTGGGCGCGTAGCTCAGTTGGTAGAGCAGCGGACTCTTAATCCGCCGGTCGGAGGTTCGAGCCCTCCCGCGCTCACCACGGCTTTCGAATCTCTCGCATCCTGAACGGTTCGGGCTCGGCTTTGCCGGGGTGGCGGAACGGCAGACGCAGTGGCCTTAGGAGCCACGGTCCTCGAGACGTGCAGGTTCGAATCCTGTCCCCGGCACCCCGTCCGCCAGCCGACCGAGGAGCATCATGGCCGAGACCGACGCCGCCACCACCGTCCGCGCCACCGCGCAGGAGGCGGGCCCCGTCGCGCGCGTGCTCGCCGTGGAGGTGCCCGCAGAGCGCGTGCGGCGCGCCTTCGACGGCGCCTACCGCGAGCTCGCGCGCCGGGTGCAGGTGAAGGGCTTCCGGCCCGGCAAGACGCCGCGCTCGGTGCTGGAGCGGCTCTACGGCCATGCGGTGGCCGAGGACGTCGAGCGCACGCTCGTGGCCGAGACGCTCCCCGAGGCGGTGGAGCAGGTCGGCGTGGTGCCCGTGGCGGAGCCCGCGATCGAGACGCGGCCGCCGGTCCCGGACGCCGGCTTCTCCTACACCGCGCGCGTCGAGGTGAAGCCCACGATCTCCCTTCCGGAGCTCGGCGGCCTGAAGGGCAAGCGCCCGTCCGTGGCGGTCGACGAGGCGGAGGTGGATCGCGAGCTCGAGGCGCTGCGCCTGCGGCGCGCGCCGCTGGTCGACGAGCCGCCGGGCACGCCGATCGCCGACGGGCACTTCGTCACCCTCGACTCGGTCGGACGCATCGAGGGGCAGCCCTTCCCCGGCGGGTCGGCCCAGGGCGCCACGCTCCAGGTCGGCTCGGGGCTCTACCCCGAGGGATTCGAGGCGGGCCTCGTGGGGGTCTGTGCGGGCGAGGACCGCGAGATCCGCGCGACGATCCCGAACGACGAGAGCTGGGGAGAGGCCGCCGGCCGCGAGGCGCTCTTCGCGGTCCACGTGGTTGCCGTGAAGCGGCGAGACCTCCCGGCCCTGGGCGACGACTTCGCCCGCGACCTCGGCGGCTTCGAGACCCTCGAGGCGCTGCGCGAGCGCATCCGCGGCGACCTGCGGGGCATGAAGGAGCGCGAATCGCGCAGCCGGCTGCGCGCGGGGCTGCTCGACCAGCTCCTCGCCCGCGCCGAGTTCCCCCTCCCGCCGGGGCTCGTGCAGCGGCGCCTCAAGGCGCGCCTCGACATGGCTCACCGCGAGCTCGAGGGCGCGATGCCCCACGACGAGCTGCATCGTCGCCTCGACGTCTGGCAGGAGGAGTGGCGCCCCGCGGTCGAACGCGAGCTGCGCGAAGAGCTGCTGCTCGAGGCGATCGGCGACGCGCGCGGGCTCCAGCCGGACGAGGACGCCGTCTCCGCGCGCATCGACGAGATCGCACGCGAGCAGGGCGTCGACGCGCGCCGGCTGCGCAAGAGCTACGAGGAGCGCGAGATGCGGCCGTCGCTGGCGGCCTCGCTGCTCCGCGAACGGGCCCTCGACCTGATCATCGGTCAGGCGGAAATCGAAGAAGTGACCGAGGCTTAGCGCCTCGCCGCGCGCGCGGGCGCGGGCCGCGCGGGCGCGCTAGCGTGAAGTCACCCGGGACCCCGCCCCCCGCCGGGTGAAACGAAGTCGACCCGAGAGCGTCCAACGTTCGAAGGATGGATTCGGTCGGCCGCTCCGGCGCGCGGGTCGCGCGCCGTCGCGACCCACCGTGGAGCGCGCAGCCATGCCTCTCATCCCGATGGTCATCGAGCAGAGCCACCGCGGCGAGCGGGCGTACGACATCTACTCCCGCCTGCTGAAGGACCGCATCATCTTCCTGGGCGGCGCGATCGACGACGACATGGCCAACCTGGTGATCGCGCAGATCCTGTTCTGCGAGGCGGACGACCCGGACAAGGACATCTACCTCTACGTGAACTCGCCGGGCGGCTCGGTCACGGCCGGACTCGCGATCTACGACACCATGCAGTACGTGCGCCCGGACGTGGCCACGCTCTGCATGGGGATGGCCGCCTCGATGGCGGCGGTGCTGCTGGCGGCGGGGGCCCGGGGCAAGCGCGTGGCGCTGCCCAACTCGCGCGTCATGATCCACCAGCCCTGGTCCGGGGGCATCCAGGGACCGGCAACGGACATCGACATCCAGGCGAAGGAAATCCTGAAATCGCGGGACCGCCTGAACCAGATCCTGGCCCACCACACGGGACGCCCGCTCGAGGAAATCGCCCGGGATACCGACCGTGACTACTATCTCTCCGGAGAGGAGGCCAGGAGCTACGGGCTCGTGGATTCGGTGGAAAGCGAGCGCCCGGCGGCCGGCGCGAGGTCCGGGGCCGCCGCAGCGCGCGCGAGAGGCTAGGTTCTCGGGGGGAGCAGCTCGCCGGTGAAGAAGCGCGACGACAACTCGAATCTTTCCTGTTCCTTCTGCGGCAAGAGCCAGAAGGAAGTACGCAAGCTCATCGCAGGGCCGACGGTCTACATCTGCGACGAGTGCATCGAGCTCTGCAACGACATCATCGCGGAGGAGTACGGCCAGGAAGAGGCCGCCCCGGCGCGCTCGAAGGTGCCGAAGCCCCGCGAGATCAAGTCGGTGCTCGACGAGTACGTGGTGGGCCAGGACCGCGCCAAGAAGATCCTCTCGGTGGCGGTGCACAACCACTACCGGCGCATCGACCACCAGCAGCACGTGGGCGAGGTCGAGCTCCAGAAGTCGAACATCCTGCTGCTCGGGCCGACCGGCTCGGGCAAGACGCTGCTGGCGCAGACGCTGGCCAAGATCCTCGACGTGCCGTTCACGATCGCCGACGCCACCACGCTCACCGAGGCGGGCTACGTCGGCGAGGACGTCGAGAACATCATCCTGAACCTGCTGCAGAACGCGAACTACGACGTCGAGCGCGCCCAGCGCGGCA
>Ga0105107_10000229_pt1 | contig 33401 bp, 24 predicted proteins | sample PPLLaktember2015_6_FD_79335 | JGI IMG/M metagenome (GOLD analysis project Ga0105107, IMG submission 79335) | Freshwater sediment microbial communities from Prairie Pothole Lake near Jamestown, North Dakota, USA - PPLs Lake P8 Core (1) Depth... | ecosystem: Environmental > Aquatic > Freshwater >...
CGCCCTTGTTCTTGAAGGAACTGCCGCACAGGACCGGAATGATGCTGACTTTGAGGCACGCGCGGCGCAGGACGTTCCTAATCTCGTCCGGCGTAATTTCTTTTCCCTCGAGATATTTCTCCAGCAGGGTATCATCCTCGTCGGAAACGGCTTCGAGCATCTTCGTCCGGTACGCCTGAGCCCGGCCGAGCATGTCGTGCGGGATGGGAATTTCGTCCCACTCCGTGCCCAGCGATGATTCGCGGTACATGCGGGCCTTCATGGTCACCAGGTCAATCACGCCGGCGAAAATATCCCCTTCGCCGACGGGGAGCTGCACGGGGACGGCATTCGTGCCGAGGCGCGCCTTCATCATCTGCACCACGTTGAGGAAGTCGGCACCCACGCGGTCCATCTTGTTGACAAACGCAATGCGCGGAACGCCGTACTTATCCATCTGACGCCAGACGGTTTCCGACTGCGGTTCCACGCCGCCGACAGCGCAGAAGAGCGCGACGGCGCCATCCAGCACGCGGAGGGAGCGCTCCACTTCGGCGGTGAAGTCCACATGTCCCGGCGTGTCGATGATATTCACGCGGTGATCATGCCAGAAGCATGTTGTCGCCGCGGAGGTGATAGTGATGCCGCGTTCTTTCTCCTGCTCCATCCAGTCCATGGTGGCGGCGCCGTCATGGACTTCGCCCATGCGGTGCACCACTCCCGTGTAGAACAGGATGCGTTCCGTCGTCGTCGTTTTTCCGGCATCGATGTGCGCGCTGATGCCGATGTTGCGCGTCCGCTCAAGCGGATACAGTCGCGGCATTCCGTCTTACCACTTGAAATGGGCGAAGGCTTTGTTGGCTTCGGCCATTCTGTGGGTTTCTTCCTTTTTCTTAATGGAACTTCCTTCGCCGTTTGAGGCGGCGATGAATTCTGACGCAAGCTTGTGGGCCATGGAGCGTTCCTTGCGGTCGCCCGCATACCCGATGAGCCAGCGGATGGCCAGTGCCGTGCTGCGGCCCGCGCGGACTTCGGTCGGCACCTGGTAGGTGGCGCCGCCGACACGCCGGGCTTTGACTTCCAGCACCGGCCGGGTATTGGACACCGCTTTCTTGAAGACGTCCAGGCCGCTCGCCTTCGTCCGCTCCTCGATGATGCCGAAGGCATGGTACAGGATGCGCCGGGCCGTGTGCTTCTTGCCCGCCGTCATGATATTGTTGACGAATTCCGATACGAGCACATCGTTGAATTTGGGATCGGGAATCCGATGCCGTGTTGCTGCTCTCTTCTTTCTCACTGGCTAAGGACCTGGGTTAGAATTGCTACGCGGTTTTCTTTGCGCGTTTGGCGCCGTACTTCGACCTGCCCTGCTTGCGCTCGGCAACGCCTGCGGTATCCAGCGTGCCGCGAATGATATGGTACCGGACGCCGGGGAGGTCTTTAACCCTGCCCCCGCGGATCATGACAATAGAATGTTCCTGCAAGTTGTGCCCTTCGCCCGGGATGTAGGCGGTTACCTCGATCCCGTTGACGAGACGGACACGCGCCACCTTGCGCAACGCGGAATTGGGTTTCTTCGGCGTTGTGGTGTAGACACGGGTGCAGACTCCGCGTTTCTGCGGGTTCCCTCCCATCGCTGGTGCCTTGCTTTTGTAGGTCACCGCGTGGCGGCTCTTGCGAATCAACTGGTTGATGGTTGGCACGTATTGCTCCGGAACGGCAAATTCAGTACGTAGAAAGACAGCTTTTCAAGGTACGAAATGCGTCATTTAATGTCAAGAAGCCGGAATCCGCTCTCGCACGCGGGTGCGCACGGGAGCCTCGGATTCGACGGCCTTGGCTGCTGCCGCTGCTTCCGCCACGAGATCGGGCGGTGTTACCATGATGTCCACGAACTTCTTCAACCCGGTTCCCGCGGGAATCAGGTGACCCATGATGACGTTTTCCTTCAATCCGAGGAGATGATCGACCTTCCCCTCGATGGCTGCATCAGTGAGGACCTTGGTGGTCTCCTGGAACGATGCGGCGGAAATGAAGCTGTCTGTCGAAAGGGCTGCCGACGTAATCCCCAGTAGCACGGGCTCGGACGTTGCCGGCTCCGCATCACGTCTTTCCGCCCCTTTCTTCCCGCGCTTCTTCAGGTCACTGTTGATTTCCCGGAGCTTTTTCTTCGCAATTAACTGGCCGTTTTTCACTTTAGCGGAATCGCCCTTGTTGACCACGTACTCCTTGTCCACAAGGCTCTCATTTTCCTCTTCGAACACGAGTTTGTCGACGAAGTCCCCTTCCAGGAACTTCGTGTCACCCGACTCGATGATGCGCAACTTCTGCATCATCTGCCGCACGATCACTTCGATGTGCTTGTCGTTGATCTTCACACCCTGGATGCGGTACACTTCCTGGATTTCGTTGACCAGGTACTCCTGGACCGCGCCCACGCCCTTGATGCGCAGCACATCGTGTGGATCGATGGCCCCGTCGGAGAGCCGCTCGCCAGCGCGGACCACGTCGTTGTGCTGCACCAAGACGTGCTTGCCCAGCGAAATCGGGTACTTCCTCACATCCTTCCCGTCGTGGCTGGAGACGATCACTTCACGCGCGCCGCGTTTCTGCGCACCGAAACTCACGACACCGTCGATTTCCGAAACAACCGCCGGATCGTTCGGGCTGCGCGCTTCGAACAGCTCGGTGACGCGCGGCAGTCCACCCGTAATGTCACGGGTCTTCCCGATATCCCGCGGGATGCGCACGAGAATGGTCCCTGCCTTGATACGCTGCCCGTCATTCACGGCAAGATGCGCGCGGGTCGGAATGATGGCGCTGCCGAGCTTGTGCCCCTTGGAGTTGTAGATCACGACACTCGGCACGAGGCTCCGGTCACGCGAATCGATGACGACTTTCTGAATATGACCCGTTTGCTCGTCGTCGATTTCGCGGTAGGTGACGTTCTCTTTCAGATCCGCATAGCGCACTTCGCCGGCATGCTCGGAAATAATCACGGCGTTGTAGGGATCCCACTCGTAAATGATCTGGCCCTTGTTCACCTTCGCGCTGTCTTCCAGAAGCATCGTGGCGCCGTACGGCACGTCGTATTTCGTGAGCACGCGGTTGTCCTGGTCCAGGACATTGACGACACCGCTGCGTCCGAGCACGATGATACGGTTTCCTTCTTCTTCCTCGACCTCGATGAGCTTGAGGCCTTCATATTGTATGGTACCGTCGAATTTCGACTGCACACGCGATTGCGACTCGATGAGGCTTGCCGTACCACCGGTGTGGAAGGTTCGCAGGGTGAGCTGCGTTCCAGGTTCGCCGATGGATTGTGCCGCGATGGTCCCGACGGCCTCGCCCGGCTGAATCAATTCGCCGGTGGTGAGGTTGCGGCCGTAGCAGAGCGCGCAGACACCCCGCTTCGCCTCGCACGTTAGCACGGAGCGGATTTCCACGGTTTCGATCGAGGTCTCGGAGATCTTGTCCGCTTTCTCCTCATCGATCATTTCGGCTGCGCGGGCGATGTTTTTATTGGTCATCGGGTCGATGACGTCGTGCACTGCGACACGGCCGAGGATACGCTCATAGAGCGGCTCCTTGATATCCTCGCCTTCCTTCAGGGCGCCGGTCACCACCCCGCGGATTGTACCGCAGTCGTGGATGGTGACGATCGCATCCTGGGCGACGTCGACGAGGCGGCGTGTCAGGTAACCGGCATCGGCGGTTTTCAGCGCCGTATCGGCCAGGCCTTTGCGCGCACCGTGGGTGGATATGAAGTACTCCAGGATGGAGAGGCCTTCGCGGAAGTTGGCAATGATAGGGTTCTCGATCAATTCGCCGGTGGCGCCGGAGAGGCTCTTTTGGGGCTTGGCCATAAGACCGCGCATGCCTGCAAGCTGGCGTACCTGCTCCTTGGAACCGCGGGCGCCGGAATCGACCATCATATAGAGCGAGTTGAAGCCTTCGCGCGAATGTGAGAGCGCTTCGAACAGGCGGTCGGCGACCCTGCTTGTGGCCCGCGACCAGATATCGATCACCTTGTTGTAGCGTTCGCCGCGGGTGATGAAGCCGCGCGCGTACTGGCTGTCGACTTCGTCCACCATCTTCTGCGCCCGCCCGATGATTTCGTCTTTCTCCTTCGGCACCACCACGTCATCGATGCCTACGGAGAGACCGCCCTGCGTTGCATACCGGAACCCGATATCCTTGAGCTGGTCCAGGAACTCGGCGGTGCGGAGATTCCCGACGCTCTGGAACGCATTGGCGATGATCTGCACGAGCCGTTTCTTGTTGAGCAGTTCGTTGTAGAAGCCGATCTCCTGCGGCACGATCTGGTTGAACAGGACGCGGCCGGTGGTCGTATCGACCAGTTTTCCTTCGATCCGCACCTTGATGCGTGCGTGGAGGCCGACTTTGCCGTGGTCATGGGCGATGATGACTTCCTGGGGTGAAGAGAAGACAAGGCCTTCGCCCGGATCTCCGCTGCGCGACTTGGTCAGGTAGTAGCAGCCCAGCACCTGGTCCTGCGTGGGCGTCACGATCGGCGCTCCGTGCGCCGGCGACAGGATATTGTGGCTCGACAGCATCAGGATGCGCGCTTCGAGCTGGGAATCGAATGAGAGTGGCACGTGCACGGCCATCTGGTCGCCGTCGAAGTCGGCATTGAACGCGGTACACACCATTGGATGAATGCGGATGGCCTTGCCTTCCACGAGCACGGGCTGGAATGCCTGGATGCCGAGGCGATGCAGCGTGGGGGCGCGGTTCAGCAACACCGGGTGGCCGTCGATGATGTGTTCAAGAATCTCCCAGACCTCGGGACCTTTCTTGTCCACCATCTTCTTGGCGCTTTTCACCGTCTTCACGATGCCGCGTTCGATGAGTTTGCGGATCACGAACGGTTTAAACAGCTCCACGGCCATGTCCTTCGGGAGGCCGCACTCGTGCAATTTGAGTTCCGGGCCGACCACGATCACCGAGCGGCCGGAATAATCGACACGCTTGCCGAGGAGGTTCTGGCGGAACCGTCCCTGTTTGCCTTTCAGCATATCGGACAGCGATTTCAGAGCGCGATTATTGTCACTGCGCACGGCATTCACGCGGCGGGAGTTGTCGAAGAGCGAATCGACGGCCTCCTGGAGCATGCGTTTCTCGTTCCGCAGGATCACATCCGGCGCTTTGATATCGATGAGCCGTTTCAGCCTGTTGTTGCGGATGATGACACGCCGGTACAGGTCGTTCAGGTCCGACGTCGCGAACCGCCCTCCTTCGAGTGGAACCAGGGGGCGGAGTTCGGGCGGAATCACCGGGATGATGTCGAGGACCATCCACTCCGGTTTGTTCAGGGGAGAGCCTTCGCGCTCGCGGAATGCTTCGACCACGCGCAGACGCTTCAGGGCTTCCTGTTTTTTCTGCACGGAAGATTCTTCGCGGATCTGCGCGCGGAGCTCTGCCGCGAGGGCTTCGATGTCCACGCCCTTCAACAGGTGCTTCACCGCCTCGCCGCCGATCATCGCCACGAACCGGCGCTTGTCGGTCAACTCCAGCTCGTCATTATTCTCCGGCAAAGATCCCAGCACTTCGAAGAACTGCTCTTCCGAGATCAGGTCTTTGCGCTGCAGGCCGGTGAGTCCGGGGTTCACCACGACATAGGACTCGTAGTAGATGATCTTCTCGAGGTCCTTGGTGGTCATACCCAGGATATAGCCGATCTTGGACGGGAGCGAGCGGAAGTACCAGATATGCACCACCGGGACCGCAAGGGCGATGTGTCCCATGCGTTCGCGTCGGACGCTTTTCTGGGTGACTTCCACGCCGCAGCGATCGCAGATGATGCCGCGGTAGCGGATCCGCTTGTACTTGCCGCAATGGCATTCCCAGTCCCGCACAGGCCCGAAGATCTTCTCGCAGAACAGCCCATCCTTCTCGGGCCGAAACGACCGGTAGTTGATCGTCTCCGGTTTGGTCACCTCGCCGTGCGAACGGGCAAGGATCATGTCCGATGAGGCGAGGCTGATGGTGATCTTGGAGAACGTCTTTCGTGCTTCTCTATCGTGACGCAGCAAAAGGGCTTCCCTCCTTCCGGTGGTCAAGCTACTCTAGTTTCACATCCAGCCCCAGACCCATGAGTTCCCGGATCAGCACATTGAACGATTCCGGGACGTTCGAGTCGGGGAGATTGTCGCCTTTGACGATCGCTTCGTACACTTTTGCGCGACCGGCGACATCATCACTCTTGACGGTCAGAATTTCCTGCAGCACGTGTGCGGCACCGTATGCCTCCAGCGCCCACACCTCCATCTCGCCGAACCTCTGGCCGCCGAACTGCGCTTTCCCGCCGAGCGGCTGCTGAGTGATGAGCGAATACGGCCCGATGGAACGGGCATGGATCTTATCGTCCACCAAATGCGACAGTTTCAACATATAAATGATGCCGACCGTAACCTCCTGGTCGAACTTATCGCCGGTGCGGCCGTCGTACAGTACCGTGCGCGAAGACTGGCTGAGTCCGGCTTTACCCAGTTCCGCCTGCACGTCTTCCCAGGTGGCACCGTCGAAAATCGGGGAGGCGTACCGGGTGCCGAGTGTCGCCGCCGCCCAGCCGAGGGCGGTTTCGTACAACTGACCCAGGTTCATACGCGAGGGGACGCCGAGCGGGTTCAGTACGATATCGACCGGTGTGCCGTCGGGGAGGAATGGCATGTCCGCCGACGGTACAACACGGGAGACCACACCTTTGTTTCCGTGGCGACCGGCCATCTTGTCGCCCACCGACAGCTTCCGTTTCTTCGCGACATACACTTTGGCCAGCTGGACGACTCCGGGGGGTAATTCGTCGCCGAGCTGGATCTTGTTCTTCTCGTGGCGGTATTCTTCTTCCACGCCTTCCAGTTTGTCGACGTACGCGGCGTAGATCTTCTGGACCGTCGCGTTCTTCCGCTTGTCCTCCACCCACTCGTTCGCCGGGTCGAGTTTTTCCAGTTCTTCATAGCCCTGGAAGGTATCGATCTTGAACGTGGTGCCGCTCCTGAACACCATGTTGCCGTCGGTATCGCGCACACCGATGGATTTTTCGTCCTGGAGCACCACGCCCAGTTTGCGCGCCAGCCGTTCGCGCAGGTCTGCGAGCACTTTGCGGCGCTGCCGGTCCAGTGCATCGCTCCGGCGCTTGTCTTCTTTCTTCGACTCCGCATCTTTCTTCTTGCGGCTGAAGAGTTTTGTATTGATCACGACCCCCTTCATGCCGGGGGGCGCTTTCAACGAGGCGTCCTTCACGTCACCGGCTTTTTCGCCGAAGATGGCCTTGAGCAGTTTTTCTTCGGGGGTCGGATCCGACTCCCCCTTCGGGGTGATTTTGCCGATAAGGATATCCCCTTCAACCACTTCGGCGCCGATGCGGATGATCCCATTCTCGTCCAGATCCTTCGTGGCGTCTTCACTCACGTTCGGGATTTCCCGTGTCAGCTCTTCTTCCCCGCGCTTGGTATCGCGCACCTGCAGTTCGAACTCCTCGATATGAATCGAGGTGAACACGTCTCTGGAGACGAGGCGTTCGCTGACGATGATGGCATCTTCGAAGTTATACCCGTTCCACGGCATGAACGCGACGACCACGTTATGGCCGAGGGCGACCTCACCGCCTTCCGTGGCGGCGCCGTCGGCGAGCACGTCGCCTTTGCGCACCCGGTCACCCGGTTTGACAATCGCGCGTTGATTGATGCAGGTGTCCTGATTGGTGCGGAAGAACTTTGTCAGCGGGTACTCCACCCTGCGTTTGTCTTCGAAGGACACGAGCGCTTCGACACTATTCTCGTCGATGTCGTACTCCACGACGATGCGGTCCGCATCGACGTACGCGACGTTGCCATTACGCTCGGCCACCACTACGGCGCGCGCGTCGCGCGCGATTTTCTCTTCGAGGCCCGTGCCCACGAGCGGGGATTCGGGGCGGAGGAGCGGCACCGCCTGGCGCTGCATGTTGGAACCCATGAGTGCGCGGTTGGCGTCGTCGTGTTCGAGAAACGGAATCAGGGCGGCGGCGGCGCTGACGATCTGATTCGGCGCCACGTCCATGTACTGGACCTCGTCCGGCTTCACGACGGGAAAATCGCCCTGGTAGCGCGCCTTCACACGGTCGCTCTGGAAGTTGCCGCGCGTGTCCAGAGGCGCGTTGGCCTGGGCGATCGTATGATTGTCTTCCTGTTCGGCGGTCAAGAACTCGATTTCGTCGAGCACGCGGCTGTTCTTGACCTTGCGGTACGGTGTTTCGATGAACCCGAACTCGTTGACCCGGGCATGGATGCAGAGCGAGGAGATCAGCCCGATATTCGGACCTTCCGGCGTTTCGATCGGACAGAGGCGTCCGTAATGCGTGTAGTGCACGTCGCGCACTTCGAAGCCGGCCCGCTCGCGTGTCAGGCCGCCGGGCCCGAGAGCGGACATGCGGCGTTTGTTGGTCAGTTCGGCCAGCGGATTGGTCTGGTCCATGAACTGCGAGAGCGGATTCGTTCCGAAGAAGGCATTGATCACGCTGCTGATCGTCCGCGCGTTCACCATGTCCTGCGGGGTCAGGTTTTCGCTGTCACGCACATTCATCCGTTCCCGGATGGTGCGTGCCATGCGCGCGAGACCGATGTTGAACTGTTGCGCGATTTGTTCGCCAACGGTGCGCACCCGGCGGTTGCCGAGGTGGTCGATGTCGTCCACCGAGCGTTTCTTCTGTTGCAGCTCGATCAGGTAGTTGATGATGGCCACGATGTCCTGCTTGGTCAGCGTCGTGGTGTTTACCGGGATGGTGAGGCCGAGCTTGCTGTTGATGCGGTAGCGCCCGACATCCCCGAGGTCGTACCGCTTTTCATTGAAGAAGAGGCGGTCGATGAGAGTCTTGGCAGTTTCCAGGTCGGGAGCATCCCCGGAACGCAACTGTTTGTAGATTGCGGTGAGAGCATCTTCCTCCGAGCGGACGATGTCCTTCGAGATGGTCTTTGCAATCACCGATTCTTCGCTGCCCTGCTGGACGAGCAGGCGGAGTTTTTTGACGCCGGACTTCTTGATTCTCTTGATGTGTTCTTCAGTCAGGACGGTGTCTTTGTTGATAAAGATCTCGCCCGTTTTCCTATCAACGACGTCGCTGCAGATGGTCCGCCCCTCAAAGTCCTTCAGATCCGCTTTCCCGAGGTCCACTTCCTCGACGAGGCTGAATAGTTCGAGGATCTCGTCGTCGGAGGAATAGCCCAGGGCACGGAGCAGCGTCGTGACGGGGAACTTCTTTTTCCTGTCGATATAGGCGTACATCACATTGTTGATGTCCGTCGTAAACTCCACCCACGAGCCGCGGAACGGGATAATACGTGCGGAGTAGATGGGTGTTCCGTTCGGGTGCATCGACTCGCTGAAGAAGACGCCGGGAGAGCGGTGGAGCTGGCTGACGACGACGCGCTCGGCGCCGTTGATGATGTACGTCCCCTTGTTGGTCATCGTGGGCAGGTTGCCAAGGTAGACATCCTGCTCGATGGTATTGACGAAGCTTTTGCCATCCTCCGCCTTCTGCGAGAGGCGCAGTTTGGCTTTGATGGGGACGGCATAGGTGAGGCCGCGTTCGACGCATTCGGCCACCGTGTACTTCGGTTTCTCGACGTAGTACTCGACGAATTCCAGGAGGAAATTTTCCCTGGCATCCGTGATCGGGAAGTTCATTTTGAAGACCGCCTGCAGCCCTTTGTTTTTCCGCCGGGCGGGTACAAGGTCGGCTTGTAGAAAGCTCTCCCACGACTCAAGCTGGATGTTTAACAGATCCGGCGATTCGATGATATCCGGAATCTTGCCGAACGTAATTCGCTTGCTGCCCTGATTCTTCAAGAGCACCACTCCTTCGTGTTGATGGTCTTAAACGCCCGGCGCCCCCGTCCCCCTGACAATGAACGCGCAGGCCCCATCACGGGCCTGCAAAGGGAGAGTCAACGCCTGTTTTCAGCGGCTTGCCGGGCAGTGATAATACCCGCCGGGGCCGACCGGCAGGGTCAACCCCGGCTCGACACGACTTACTTCAACTCGACCGTTGCTCCGGCTTCTTCCAGCTCTTTCTTGAGCTTCTCGGCATCGTCTTTCGAAATGCTCTCCTTTACGGGCTTCGGTGCGCCGTCCACGAGATCTTTGGCTTCTTTGAGCCCGAGGCCGGTGGCGGCACGGACAACCTTGATCACGTTAATCTTTTGAGCGCCAGCTTCTTTCAACACGACGGTGAATTCGGTCTTCTCTTCGGCAGGCGCTGCTGCAGCACCGGCGGCGGGCATCATGGCGCCCATCATCATCGGGGCCGCGGCGGTCACACCGAACTTCTCCTCCAGCGCCTTCTTGAGTTCGACCGCCTCAAGGAGGGTGAGCTTCTCAATCTTCTCTACGAGTTCCTGCACTGCTGACATTGGGGTATCTCCTCTGGTTTATCGTCTACAATCCTTGGTCTGGTGTCCGCGTTACGCGGCCTGTTTCTTCTTGCCGACTTCGTCGATCACGCTGACGAGGTCGCGCAGCACCGCGTTCACCGCGCCAGGCACACCTGCGAGAGGCGCCTGGATACAGCCGAGAATGGCTGCCACAAGTTCCGGTCGTGACGGAATTTTCGCGATCTCCGCCAGACGGGATCCTTCGAACGTCTCGTGCTCGATCACGCAGACCTTCAACGAGAGCTTTTTATGCTTCTCCGTGAACTTCTGAATGATCTTTGCCGGAGCGACAGGGTCGTCGTATGCGAACGCCACGCCGGTCGGACCGACGAGCTTGTCGAACACGCGATCATATCCGCCCACTTGTTCGAGGGCCTTCCGGATCAGGGTATTTTTTGCGACCCGGTAATCGATGCCGGCTTTGCGGAACTCGCGTCGGAGTTCCGTCGCTTGTTCCACGGTCAGCCCGACGAAATCGGTAAAGAACATCCCGTGGGCGCGGCCGGCAACTTCAGCCACTTCGGCGATGATCTGATCTTTTTCCGATCGTTTCATGCCTTCCTTTCGTTATCACAGCGCCGAACACCGCCTGGAGAGAAGCCCCGGTCCGTGAGGCCGGGCAACAGACGTACGGCTGTGAGGTGATGCGATTGGTACTGAGTGCGTAACATTCGTTTAGTGCCGCTCCGCAGTCTGCGCGCGGTCGATCGCCACACCCGGCCCCATCGTGCTCGACAGATGGATGCTCTTGATGTATGTTCCTTTCGCCGTGGCCGGCTTCAGCCGGTAGACTGCGGCGATGAATGCGTGGATGTTCTCGACCAGCTGCACCGGCTCGAAGTTGGCTTTGCCGACAGAGGAGTGCAGGATGCCCGCCTTGTCGACTCGAAATTCGATTTTCCCGGCTTTCACTTCCTTGACGGCTTTGGCGACGTCCGTGGTCACGGTGCCGCTCTTGGGGTTCGGCATAAGGCCGCGGGGTCCGAGGATCTTACCCAGCTTGCCGACTTCGCCCATCACATCCGGCGTCGCAATGATAACGTCAATATCGGCCCATCCGCCCTGGATCTTGGCGACGTAGTCCGCCAGACCCGCATGATCGGCCCCGGCCGTCCTGGCCTCTTCATCACGCGGAGGGCGTGCAAGCACGAGCACGCGCACTTCCCGGCCGATGCCGTGCGGCAACGCCACAGTGCCACGCACCGCCTGATCTGCCTTCTTCGGGTCGACGCCCAGGCGGACGGCGATATCGATGGACTCCGTGAACTTGGCTGTCGCGGTCTCCTTCACTTTCGCGACGGCCTCTTCCACGCTATATTCTTTGGGTTCGACCTTCTGGGTGAGCGCCTTGAAGCGTTTACTGAATTCCATTGCTCCATTCTTTCATATTGTGGTACAAACGTCCGCTCCGTGCGGACTCCCACGACAGCGTATACTCGTGTTCCGTCCTGTCGCTCATGATGCAGTGCGGGCGACGCGAACGGGTCAGCCTTCTACGACCGTAATGCCCATGCTGCGCGCCGTGCCGGCCACCATGCTCATCGCGGCCTCCACGTCGTTGGCGTTCAGGTCGGCCATCTTCATCTGGGCGATCTCCCGCACCTGTTTCGACGTCACCGTCCCCACCTTGGTCCGGTTCGACTCAGCCGATCCCTTTTCCACCTTTGCCGCCTTGGCAAGCAACACGGCGGCGGGAGGGGTCTTCGTAATAAAAGTAAACGACTTATCCGTGAAGACCGTGATTACCACAGGGATCACCATCCCTGGTTGGGACTGTGTGCGCGCATTGAACTGTTTGCAGAACTCCATGATATTCACGCCCTTCTGGCCCAGCGCTGGCCCGACAGGGGGCGCAGGGTTTGCCTGCCCGGCAGGAATCTGGAGTTTTACGAACCCGACAACTTTCTTCATGACTGGTGCTTTCCGCTATTCAGACAAACACTACTTTTCGAGTTCCACCTGACTGAAATCCAGTTCCACCGGAGTCTTCCGGCCGAAAATGGATACCATGACTTTGAGTTTCATCTTCTCTTCGTTCACTTCCTGAACGAACCCGCTGAAGTTGTTGAACGGCCCTTCGATCACCTTCACCGCCTCGCCGAGACGGAAGGGGATTTCAAGCACTTCCACATCTTTCCGTTCCTCGATCTTCCCGATGAGCCGGCGCACTTCGGAAGGCTGCAGAGGCGCGGGAGCGTTCTTCGGTCCGACAAAACTGATGACCGAGGGAGTGTTGAGGATCAGATGCTGCGTGGACTTATCCAGCACCGCCTCCACGAGTATGTACCCGGGAAAGAAGGTCCGTGTTTTGCTTTTCTTCTTTCCGTCTTTGACCTCAAAGACTTTCTCGGAAGGCACGATCACGGACGAGATTTTTTCGGACAACCCCGCCTGCGCCGCCTCGTTCTCGAGATAGGCTTTGACCTTATTTTCATGGCCCGAATAGGTGCGGACCACGTACCATTTCTTATCCACCTGGTTGCCCTTGCTCTTAAAGGATCTGCTGCATCACCATGCTGATGCCGGTGTCAACCACCCATACGAAGAAGGCGATGATCAGGCAGACCAAAAGCACGATGATCGTGGAGTCGCGCAGGTCGTCCTTCTTCGGCCAGGTGACCTTCTTCATTTCTTTCACCACGTCGGTGAAGAAATTGATGATTTTTTCTTTCATAGGAATATCCGCGGACTATCGCATAAGACAACATTGACGATAGTCAATAGTCCATTGACGATTGTCAATCGTGATTTTTTTTGCACGTCAGGAGGGACTCGAACCCCCAACCTGCGGTTTTGGAGACCGCTGCTCTAGCCAATTGAGCTACTGACGTGTGCATGTCCACAGGCACACCGTCGGCCGCACACACAGGCCGGGTCAGCGCGTTTCCTTGTGCGTCGTGTGTTTGCCGCACCAACGGCAGTACTTTTTGTACTCCACCCGGCCCGTCTGTTTCTTCTTGTTCTTCGTTGTGGTGTAGTTCCGCCGCTTGCAGTCGGTGCATTCCAGGGTGATGATGTCTCTCACGTGAACCTCGGTGCTCTCTGTGATGTCTGGCGTGGTGGCGGTGATGTGCTGCGTGGATCACCGTTTGAGCTTGCGATCGGGATTGAACCGATGACCTCTTCCTTACCAAGGAAGTGCTCTACCAACTGAGCTACGCAAGCAACCAATTGACGATAGTCAATAGTCGATTGACTATTGTCAATCAGTTTGGAGCGGGAGACGGGACTCGAACCCGCGACCAACAGCTTGGAAGGCTGTGACTCTACCAACTGAGTTACTCCCGCATCCCCTATTGACGATAGTCCATAGTCAATTGACAATCATCAATCGGTTGTGGGCAGGGGAGGAGTCGAACCTCCGAAGGCCGGAGCCGACAGATTTACAGTCTGTTGCGTTTGACCACTTCGCTACCTGCCCGCTTTCAAAGAACCGCTCCGTCCCGGGACTGCACTGCCGACCCTGCCTGCGACGCAAAACCTGTCCTCTTGAGCTGGCGATCAGACTTGAACTGATAACCTGCTGATTACAAATCAGCTGCTCTACCGATTGAGCTACGCCAGCAGACAGAACACCCCCTCGTCGCGCCCCACCAACACAGCGTGACTACCGGGGTAACTTTGACGGCTAAGCAAAGTAATATAAGAAATTCCGGCACATAGTCAATCAAAAAAGATGCCACAGCGCCCAAAAGCGGGGTTTGTGGGTCATTCGGGACGGCCGGAAATCCCTGTGTCTCCCACCGCCAGACGCGCTGCCCTCAAAAACGCCGTATTCGACTTTTCCTGGTCCCCCGCCAGGAGCAAATGTTCCCCGATCGCCCGGTATGCGGCTGCGTACATCCTCCAGAACATATCCTCTATCCTTCCTTTCCGTGCAAACGGACGAATCCGGAAGTCGGGGAGCGCAGGGTTGGCCGCCTGCGCATCAGGCTTCACCAGGCGGAATGCCAACCCCTCCGGGACCCTCCGCAGTGTCATGGTATACTGTGCCTCTATTTCGGCAGTTACATATACCGGGCGCGTCGCCATACTGTTCTCGATGAAGCTCAAAATCATCGCGGTGAACTTCGCCTCGATGACTTGCCCCGCGTACGGGAGACCATGCTCAAACTTGTACAGCTCCTTGAGGAACGCCTCTACTTCCGGACGCGAAGTCTCGATGAGCCAGGGATACCGGGTTTCCAGCACGCGAAAGTACCAGGACCTCCGCAGGAGTTCTTTATCAATAACAACAATATCGTTCCGCTCACCGCGCACCAGTTGATAATAGTGCGATGCCGAAACCCAGTAGTCCCATTGATACGACAGAATAACCGCGCCCGGCTGCAAAGAGGCAAACATGTTGTGCGTGTAGTCGTCGGCCAGATAGTTTTTGCTTTCATCGACACGCGCGTAGTGCACGAAGAGCGGGAGGATGCCCACCGCCACGGCGACCACACACCACCACTGCCTCGCACGTCCCGCATGCCGTCCCCACCATAACCCGACACCGACCAGACCGCACGCCGCCCAGAGACCGATGCACACGTAAGCCAGCAGGAAGTATGCATCGATATCATGAATATCATAATTGACCGCATAGAACACGCACGCCGCGAAAAGCAGGACAGTCGCAATAGCGGACTTCCGGTGAGACCGCCAGAGCACCACTGCGCCGATGACGCCACACACCAGACCGACCACGGCGAATTCGACCGGGACGGACGTGAGGAAGTATGACAGCTGCCGTGACGCAACATCCGGCGACGAGAAGATCCAGACGCTGTACTGTTTTCCGCTCAAATGAGACACAAGGCGTCCGAGGTCAGTCGGATTCCCCCAGTTCATGATTGGTGATTGCGCGGCCCGCAACGGCAAGTACAAATACGGAGTCAGACCGAGCAGGAAAAATCCGCCTGACTTCAGTCCCACCGTCCACCGCGAATTTCCCCGTGGACCATCCGCGATGTACAGATACAGCAGACCCGGCAGCAGCATGACCGTGGTCATATGATTGGTGAAACTCAGCCCGAGGAAGAACGCAGCGGCATACCAGCACAGGGGGAACCGCTCATCCCGGGCCCGGAATGAGAGGAGAAGAACAATCCCCAGGAGCAACACATGAAGCGAGTAGACTTCGACGGCAACCGCCTGGAGCCAGAAGGTCTCCGAGAAAGCCAGCATCATCGTTCCTCCCGCAGACGCCGAGAGCAGGAGCAGTTCATCCGCCTTTTTTCCCCGGAGGAGGCGTTGCCCGAGCAGTGAGACCAGCCGGTGCGCGCAGAGAAACACCATCATCACTGCACCCGCTGTGCAGAACGCCGCCATCCAATTCAACCGGACGATCTCTTCAGATCCCAACGGGATATGTGCCGCCATCCAACCGAGCAAAGTAAAGAGCGGATATCCGGTAGGATGGGCGATCCCGAGCGTCACCGCCACCGTGGCCAGCTCCCCGCTGTCGATGAATCCCACCGTGGGTGACGATGTCAGCAGATAGATCGTCAGGCAGACCAACGCAACACAGGCAGCCCACACTGCTGGGCGCATCAAGAACGGCCTCCCGTCCATTATCCCATGCCTCCTTTCGTGGGTCGACCTGTGACACCGGAGGTGAGCCGATCCGCAACACGCAGAAGCACATTACGGACTTCGCGCATGGTTCCGGTCAGCATTGCTGCGAGCTCGGCGCCGCTTTTCATGCCATACCGCCGCGCGAGTGTATCGAGCCGGGCGCCTGTTGGGAGAATCGATGATCCCTCTTCCAGGGTGATGCGGAGCAGGAGCTCGAGCCGCCGGTACGCTGCATAGGCCTCCGTGCACAGTCTGGCCTCGGCGGCCGAAAGGAATTCCCCGGAGGCCGCTGCGAGGAGCGCACGAACCGTTCTGCTCCCCGGTGGAGGGGACCGGCGCTGAAGCATCCACATCTGCACAAGGAACTCAATATCAGCCATACCGCCGGGACCAAGCTTGATATCGACGATTTCGCTTCCCCGTGTACGGGAGCGCGTCTCCATTTTGCGGCGCATGCCGATGATGTCCGTCACCCATCCGGCGGGAAGTGGTGACGTGAACACGTGCGTGAAGATCATGCGCAGCACGCGCTCGCCGAGTTGCCGTTCGCCGCAGACGAAGCGGACACGCGTCAGCATTTGACGTTCCCAGAGAGACGCTCGCCCTGCGAGGTACTCTTCGTAGCGGGCACTGTCCACCACCAGCGGTGCATTGCGTCCTTCGGGTCGCAGCCGGAGATCGGTCTCATACAACCGCCCTTCGGGGCCGACATTGCTGAGTGACGCAACGATGCGCGCAGCCCGCCGTTCCGCTGCCGCAAGTTCGCGGCCCCGCGAGGCATGGGTCACAAAGAGCAGATCAAGATCGGCGTCAAGGGTCGCTTCGCGGGTACCGAATTTCCCCGCGGCGAAAACTGCCAGCGGCGGACCGGAAGTCGGTGCGCCTGAAACAACGCTCACTATAAAATCCGCGAGATTGCTGAGGTCCGCAGTCATATCTTCGAACGACGAGAACCCCAGAAGGTGGCGCATGCACGCCACGAGTTCTCTCTGCCGTTTGAATCGTGTCAGACTCGATACGGGCGGGAGAGACAACGGCGCCGGGACGCTCAGCGTGGTGATATCCCCCGCAATTGCATCGAGCAACGGGAGATCAGCTGCAAGCCCGCGCATGCACCATGGACCGTACGCGGAGATGTCGGTAATGAGCTTCCGGAAACGCGGATCGGCAAGTTGTGTGTGAAAACTCCCGGGGGAGGATTGGGCACCGGCAAGAATCGCCATACTGCGGAGTGTGAGATCCGCGTCCGGGGTTCCGGCCACAGCATCCAGCAGTGTCCCCACCATTTTTCTGAATCCGCTCCGGATTCGGGATTCTGTGTCCTGGTTGTTCATGAGCCCGGACCCGCCGCTCAGGACGCGCAGATCGCGGATCGCCTGGCGCACATCCCGGAACCCGTGTCGTTCCAGGAGCTGTCGTGCAATCTGCTCGGGAAGTAATCCATCGAGCAGTGCCGAAATATCTCCCTCGGTCATGCTTTGCCCGACGCGCATAACCGCTGCGAATACCCGGCGCACACTGCGCCGGTGCCGGTCAACCGCATGCTGCAGAGCCTTTCCGGACTTCAATCCGACACGGCGTGCGAGATTCGTGAGAGCCCGACCGTCGGGTGGGAGCGTATGGACCTGCGTGTTGTGCATGGTCTGAAGCCTGTGTTCCACCGTCCGGAGGAATACATATGCTTCTGTGAGGGATCGCGTTTCCGCCTCTCCGAGCAGGGACGCCTTGCAGAGCGCATCCACCGCGTTGAGGGTGTTCACGGCATGGAGGGAGCGGTCGCGTCCGCCGTTGACCAGCTGCAGCGCCTGGACAATGAACTCGATGTCCCGAATTCCGCCTGCCATAAGCTTCACGTTTGCCGCATCGCCGATACTGGCTTCGATGCGCCCTTTGATCCGCGCAATAGATTCTCCCGGATGTTCCATGAACGTTCTCGGGTAGACAAATGGCTCGAGGGCTGAGAGGAAACGGTGTCCCAGTTCCAGAGACCCGGCCACCGGGCGGGCTTTGATGAGCATCTGTCGTTCCCACAGCTCCCCCTGTGACTCATAATAGAGGAGGTAGCCGTTCACCGGGCGCGCCAACGCACCGGCACCCGCCTCAGGGCGCAGCCGCATGTCCACGCGGTACATGTGTCCCTCCGCCGTCGACTGTGTCAGATTCTGCACCAACCGTCCGGCAAGTTCAATGAAAAACTCATGGTGGGAACATGAGAGACGCGGCGTGGTCCCGTCAGCGCCGTACACGAACAAGAGATCGACGTCGGAGCTATAGTTGAGTTCCCGCCCGCCAAGTTTTCCCAGGCCGATAACCGCAAACGGCTCTTCGGGAATGGTGCCGTATTTCTGCCGCAGCTGCTCGAACGTAGCATCGAGGACAGCATTGATGACGACATCAGCAAGGTCTGAGAGTTGGGCTGTGATGACGCGGAGATCCGCCAGGCCGAGGATATCCTGCACTCCCACACGTAGCACTTCGCGGCGGAGAAGGCGCCGGAGGGCGTCGAGCCGGCGCTCGACCCGTGGAAATGCCCCGGACAGCCTCTGTACTTCTGCGCGCACTTCATCCTTGTTGAGCGGAACAGAGAGCACACCGGAAGCCGTTAGCCATCGAAAGAGACCCGGATCCCTCACGAGAATGTCCGTGAAGAAAGCCGAATCACCGAGTACCCGCGCCATCATATCGAGAAGGACCGAGTGCTGCAATAAATCGTTGAACAATCCCGCACGGCTCAGCGTGGCTTCGGTGAACCGAAGGAGCCCCGACAGGGCAAGGTCAGGATCGGGAGCTGCTGGGAGGTGAATGGAGAGAGCCTTCGTAAGGTCCGCAGGGGTGAAGCTGCTCCCGGAAGTGAGCATCTGCTCATGCAGCGCAGTCAGAGCCCGTTCCGCACGACTTGTATCAGCAAAATTCAGACGGGAAAATTCCGGCAGGGACATTGCATATGGTACAAAAAAACAGAGAGAGAGAAAAGCTGGGGAACGGGCGGGTGGGAGCATATCGGAACTGTTTGCTTTTCCCCCTCCCCCTCGCTATATTTGCTTGTAAGCTACTGTAGCGCAAGGAGATGCGTTAACCGACGATGATCGCCCTCTATGCCCTGTTCCGAAAACCGGAAGACACCGAATCGTTCGACGCTCGCTTCCACGATTCGCTGCTGCCTCTATTGAAGAAGGTGCCCGGACTCCGCGGGCTCCAGGTTACACGCATCAATGGCGCCGCGTTTGGCGAATCCAGGTATCACATGGTGGCACAACTCACGTTCGACCACCGTCACGCTATGGATGAAGCACTTGCCTCCAAAGAAGGAAAAGCAGTCGTCCGGGATATTATGAGCTTCGCCGCCGACCTCGTTACCGTGTTCTTCGGAGAGCAAATCCTGTGATGCTTCCACAAACGTCCGTCAAGACACGACTCCACACAGTTCGATCGCTCCCCCCCCTTGCACTCGTTCTCTACGCCCTCTTGCCGGGTTTGATAACCGGCTGTGAGCCGCCTGCGGAGCAAGAAGTCCAGTGGGAGTTCCTTCATGGCCCCTATGCCCGTGAGATCACGACCCTCCTGTCGTTGGAGCAGACCAGGGGGCATCTTCTCGTGGGGATGGTGAACGGGGACGTTTTTTTCTCTGCATCCAACGGAGAGTCGTGGATCCGCAGGACCCCTCCCTCTCCCGGCATGACGATCCATACCTTCGTCCAACACCCGGATACTCCCGGCTCCATTTATGCCTGCGCCGCGGGCGGGCTGTTTCTCAGCCGTGACGAAGCCAGATCCTGGCGGCAGCTCCTGCCCGCTGACACATCACAGCGGCAGTCCGTCAGGTGCCTTGCGATCGATCCCTGGAAGACCCTGACATTCTTCGCCGGCACCGAAGGCAACGGTATCCTGCAATCGACTGATGATGGCATGACCTGGACCTCTGCGAATGGTGTCGCTGATTCTCTCCTGCGCGGGGCGGTCGTGTACGCAATCCGCATTGACCCGGACCGCCCTGACCGGATGCTGGCTGCACTCGGCACAGGAGGGCTTGCTCTTTCGGAAGACGGCGCCGCACAATGGCGCCTGCTTGTTGGCGGTGCAACCACCGTCGCCGCGGCAATAACTCACGTTGTCGTGGAATCCGGCAACGGTTCCATGATCGTTTACGGAACCAGTGCCGGGAGTGTCTTTCGCTCCACCAACCTGGGAGCACATTGGAGTCCGTCGCGGGAGGCGCTCACCGGCGAAAGGATCCGGTCGCTGATGGCTGATCCATCCCATGCCCGGCAACTTCTTGCCGGGTCCGAATCCGGTCTCCTCATCTCAACGGATTTTGGCGGGAGCTGGCGTGGTGCCGGGCAGTCGCTTCCTCCCACGGCCACATCGCTCGCGCTAGGTCCCGGAACGAAACCAGCCTGGTACGTCTACGGCCCCGCACTCGGACTGCAGCTTTCTTCAGACGAGGGTCGCACGTGGTCTGCCATCGACAATCACCTTGGCGGCATGACAGCCAGGGTGATCACGACTGATCCCCTCTCCCACGACGTTGTCGTGGCGTCGGGTCCGATACTCCTCAAGACCACACCCGGCGAGACCCGATGGATTCCTTTAACGTCAGGGCTGGCAGGCGGGGATATCACATCGTGTGCTTTTGACCGTCATCAGCGCGGATCGATCTACGTCACGACCGGACTCGGGTCATTCTCTTCCCAGGATGGGGGCATCACATGGCAAGCATGCGCGCGGCCTCTCCCCTCTCCGCCGACCCTCATCATCCCACATCCGTGGTTCTCCTCCCGGCTCCTCGGCTCCTCGGCCAACGGCAACTTCTACTCGACTGATCGGGGGACGACGTGGCGGGAGTGCAGGCCTCTCATGAGGACCCCGCCCGCGCGTTCATTCACCTTCCGGCCGACGGATGCAGGTGCCGTGTACGCCGGGGCAGGGACCCGTGGTGTTCTCCTCTCTTCCGACGGAGGCATTTCGTGGGATGTCACCCGTTTCGGCCTCGATCAGGACACCATCGAGTTCATCTCGCTCGACAGCCAGGACAAGAATGTCTGCTACGCGTGGACATCGCGGGCCCGATGCTACCGCTCACTGAACGGCGGACTCGAATGGGGACGGTATTCCGCGCCGTGGGAAACCGGCGATGAGGTGCTGCTGGCTATCGATCCTTTTTCACCATCCGACGTTGTCGCGCTCGCGAACGGACGGACATTTTATGTATCGACGGACGGGGGCACGACCTGGACACGCGTGCTCGAACGCCGGCTTCCCGCATCACCTGTGTCCATCAGCTGGAACCGCCACACCGGCTCCCTCCTGGCGGGGACAAGACACGGGGGCGTCTATCGCATTGACCTCAGTGCATCGGTGCGTGCAAGCGACCCCGGAAGAGAGGTGTAAACAGGAAGGCAAACTTACTATGAAAACGCGCGCACTCTTTCTCCTGGGATGTTCCGGGCTCGCCGCCCTGTCGATCGTATCCGCTCAGCCGAAGCTTCTTGTCGTAGAGGGCAAGAAGTTCGATCTCGGCACCGTTTTTCGCGGCACGGTGGTGGATCACAAACTCACGCTGAAGAACGCCGGCAATGAGCCGTTGCACCTGGGACCCGTCGAGGCGTCGTGCGGTTGCACCGGCGCGATCGTATCGAACGAGAAGCTCCGCCCCGGAGAAACAGGATCACTCGCCATCACTTTCGACTCGAAGAATTTTACCGGACACGTGACCAAGACCGTTACCGTAAGGACAAGCCCCGCCACCGAATCCCCGTTGCTCATAGAGTTTACCGCCACAATCATTGACGAGATCACCGTCACTCCCCAGCAGTTCTGGTTCAAAGACGCGGAAGTCGGAAAGAAAAGCCAGATAACCATCACCATCAGGAACGCCGGCAAAGAGCCGTTGCGCCTGACAGGTTGGCGCTCGCAACTTGCGGGGTTCACCCTCACGCTGCCATCCGCCCCCGTGGACACCGGCAAGAGCGTGGAAATCACTGCTGAGTTCATTCCCGAGAAGGCATCCCCCATCATATCGGATGCCGTGTTCGTGAACACTTCGAACCCGCGGCGCTCGGAACTCTATCTCCCCGTCTACGGGAATGCCCGCGCATACAAGTTCGAATAGCAGCCGGCACGACGCACTGACGCAACAATCACCCTCCTTTTGCCGTCTTCACTAGAATAACGAGACGCACTCCACCGGAAGTCCCCGGCCGGGGACATGATCAGCCGTGTCAACCGATTGCCCCGGACCGGTGTCCAACAAACAAGAATCTCACAGGCAGGAAATCCCGCATGCCGGCTGCCGACGAGCGGCAGCTGATCCGTCAGGCCCAGGAAGGCAATCATGCCGCCTACCGCACCCTGGTGGAGCAGCACATGAAGCAGGCCTACAATGTCGCGTTCGGTTTCGTTCATGATCACGAGAGCGCGCGGGACATCCTGCAGGAGGCCCTTATCAACGCGTACGAGGCTCTCCCTGGTTTCCGGGGAGACGCGCAATTCGGCACGTGGCTTCACCGTATCGTTATGAATCTCGCCCTTAATCATGTGCGCGCCCTCTCGGCTCGCGGCAGACGCGAAACCTCCGGTTCTGCTGATATCCCCGACGTTCAGGACGAACCGGCGTTTCTGCGTTCCGATCACAGAGAACATGTTGAGCGGGCATTGCATGAGCTGCCTACGTTGCAACGCGCAGTGGTGATATTGCGGCATCTTGAAGGGCTCTCCACACGCCAGGTCGGCGACATTCTGCATTGCTCGGAAGGGACGGTGAAGACCCACCTCTTCCGGGGTCTCCGGAAACTCCGCAAGCGCCTGGCTTATTTGCAGGGGGAAATAGCATGAAGGGTCACCGTGCCATCCGTTTGATGCTGTACGAGTATGTTGCCGGCACGCTGGATGACAACCGGCACATGCTCGTGCAACGACACGTGGACAACTGCCCCCAGTGTGCAAAGGAATGCGCCGGCATACGCGGGATGCTGGAAGTGCTGCCAGGTCAAACCGATCCGGCGGCCGACCTTCCTCCGGCATTCTGGGAAGAGCTTCTGAACGACGTCACTGCACGACTTCCTGCCCGCCGGCGGAGAATCGCGGTTCCCGCATGGATTGCCGAATGGTGGGGATTCTTTTCGCTTCCCAGGCATCAGGCGATAGCCGGGCTGGCCACGCTCCTGGCACTCGTGGCCATTATTGCCGGGACATGGCTGACGCTCCGTCACGAACCTGTTCTGGAACCAGCGGTGGTCGCCCCTGCGACGTCATCATCCGGGCAGCCGGCAGTTGATGCGCGTCTAAAGAAGTACCTGCGCACATCGAAGGCGCTGTTGGTGGAGTTGAACAACATGCCCCTGCGGGAGGGTGACCCGATTGATCTTTCGCTGGAGCGTACGACCTCGCGTGCATTGCTTCACGAGGCCAGGTATCTCAAGACTCAACCTCTCGACGGGATGTCCGCCGCCCTCATCGCCGACCTTGAAAAAATCCAGACGGCGCTGGCGAACACCAGAGATCAGGAGGAAGTGCCTGGAGTGCAGCTCATTCGCGGGGGGATCCAGGATGAAAACTTGCTGTTCAAAATCCGCATCGCGGAGACGGTATTCTCAAGCATTGAAGGCAGGACCCGACATGGCGACCGATAGGCTGATTGCAGCGCTGCTCGCAGGATGTCTGCTCTCTGTGGTGGACGCCGGTGCCGCGCGACCCTTACACTCGCTGCAGCCCGACGTGCATGTGGCGGAGGCCGGAGAAACAGATGATCCGGCCTACGCCCTGTACCGTGAGGGATATCACGCAGTCCTCCGGGAGAACTGGCAGGAGGCCCGGAGGCTCTTTATCGTACTCCATCAGCGGTACCCCACCAGCAGCTATCGTGAGGATGCCGAATACTGGACAGCGTTCTCCTGGAAGCAGGAAGATCCGACCAAAGCCCGGGAGGCGTACGAGAAGTTCATCGGTGAACACGGCAGGGGCAGATACTTCGGCGATGCGATTGCCGATCTGCGGATGCTGGAAATCGAAGCCGCTCTGGCCCATATTCCGCAGCCGCCCCCGTCGCTAGCTCCTCTTGCAGAGGATATTCGCATTGAACTGCCAACAGAGCTGCGCAGGATCGAGCGCGACATGAAGCGCCTGGCCCGCGCGCAGTCAGATATGATGAACAGGAGCGTCATGGTAATCCGGGAGGGGGACACGCTGCTCGCGAAAGCCCTTCCCGCACAGCCGCGAATCCGCATTGCGCATCCCCGAGCCGAGGATCCCGACCTGCAGATGCGCATGAACGCGCTGGATGCGATGATCGCAGGCAAACGCGACGAAGCGGCATTCAATGCTCTCCACGACATTGCCATCGACGGCGCACAGCCGGTGCCGATCCGTCACATTGCGCTCAACTCCCTTGCCGGCTTCTCCCGGAGGGACCCCGGCGCGGTGTTCCTCATGGTGGCCGACCGCGATACCAATGAGACCATCCAGCGGATAGCCATCGAGCTGTTCGCAGCGAGCAACCGGCCGCGCAGCGACCGTACGGAACGACTGATGGACATGTTCAAGCGATTCGAAGGTTCAGGACAGGCTCGCGAAGGGGTACTCAGTACGACGCTCTATGCGCTTGCCGCAATCGGAGACGATCGGGCAATAGACTTCATCGCACAGATAGCACGTTCGAGCAGGAACCGCCCTCTCCGCAACGACGCAATCTACTACCTAGGGAACATCGGCACGGACCGAGCCCGACAGGCGCTGTTCAAGATCGTCAAGGGTGAATGAGTATCCTGCGTGTCAACCAAATGAGAGGTTCAGGTGTCAAACACGCAGAACCATCATTGTCATAGCACGGAGCTGGTTATGAAAACACACAGAGCAACGCTTGTAACGATAATCGCCCTTATCTTGACCGGGATGTCATGCACCAGGGCACAGACCGCGCCCGACCCTCCCCGGAAACCCAAGGCTACCGAGCAGGGCAAACAGCGGGGATGGCTTGGCGTGTCTGTCGGCGACGTCGACATGGAGGAAGCCACACCTTCACGCTCACAATCGGCATCGGGGGCACTGGTGAGGGAAGTGGCTGAATCGAGCCCGGCTGAGAAAGCCGGCATCGAAGAGGATGATATCATCGTCGAGTTTCGCGGCAAGGCGATTGCCGATGCCGACGACCTCGTCTCCGCCGTTCGAAAATCCAAGCCCGGGGACTCCGTTCCGGTAGTGGTCATGCGGGGCACTCAGAAGAAAACCATACAGGTCACATTGGGGAAGTCCCCCGCGAGGATGATGGACCTTGGCATGTCCATGCCGCGGGCCCCGCGGATCCCACGAGTTCACGTCCGGACGCTCTATGGTTCGGAGATGTACGGCCTGGACGTGATGGACCTCAACGGACAACTGGGGGAATACTTCGGAGCTCCGTACGGCAAAGGGGTGCTCGTGAAGCGTGTGAGCGGAAAGAGTGCGGCGGCGGCGGCCGGATTCAAGGCGGGTGACGTCATCATCACACTGGGGAGCGAGGACATCGAAGAAACAGAGGATCTCATGTCGGCGTTGGACGAGTACAAGCATGGCGATACGGCCACATTCAAGATCCTGCGAAAAGGGACGAACCTCACCCTGGCGTTGACAGTCCCGGAAGACGACGGACGTACCCACGGGTATTTCGAGCACGAATTTGACTTTGCGCCTGGGGCGCATTCGCGAGTCTTTCAATTCAATACGGAGGAATTCCGGGAAGGCATGAAGCACCTTCAGGAACGACTGCGCGGCGTGGGCGAGGAGATACGGACAAAAATGAAGGATGTACAGCGGAAACTCAAGCGTGAGCTTCAACAGGTGGGAACCTGATGCGGTGCTGAAACGTCACGATTCATAGGAATGGGTCCGGGATTGAGGGAGTGAAGCAGGCTCGTGCTGGAGCTCCTCAATCCCCCATTCCTCCCAATGCCCGCCGTCCGGCGGGCGTTTGCTCCCCGCCCATTCTTTCCTGAACTGCCGATCGTCATCCCCCGCCACATCAATTCGATACTTTCACAATCCTGTTGAGGAAGTCATCCCTTTTGCCTATCTTCGGACTATTCCGTGACGAGCTTCACCAACATTCATTATCCAGAGGAACTGTCATGAAGAGTGCTGCCAGAATTCTTGGCATGGCCGCCTGTGTCGCGCTGGTCGGCCTGTTCATCGTCGGGTGCGGCGGACAAAAGACGGTGACTCCGATCGCCGTCGGAGAGATGCAGGAGTACCGCGACCCGTTGTACGGATTTCGTTTTCAGTTCCCCAAAGAATGGATCACGGGCGGCGACGCCGGCCGGCCGCGGATGTACAATTCCGTCGAAGGGAGCCAGCGGTTCCTCGAACCCCTGGGTACGTATCCCGACGGCATCATGATCGCGGTGGACCTCTACAAGTCTGCGACACCGGACCAGCAGAAGGCGACGCTGGTCGAAGAATTCAAGAGTTCGGGGCGGGTGCTTGCACCCGAAGTTGCATCAACACTCGGAGGAAAGACGGCCACACTGGTGGGCTACACGGCCAGCTGGAGCAGGCAGGTGAAAGAAGAAGGGATGCACCTCTTTGTTTCGCTTGATACCTTGCTCTACGACATCTCCTACGCCGGGTTTGGCGACCAATTTGCCGCCCACAGTCTGATTTTCGATGCGTTCACAAAAAGCTTCGAGTTCCCGAAACCGGTGGAGAAGGGGCGTGATGAGACTCTGCCGTCCGAGAACTTCACGAGCTATGACGCGAAGCTCTTCACATTCCAGTACCCGGAGAACTTCAACTTCGTTGACGTGTCGAAGGGAAACAACGAAATGGCACTCGGACTTCGCGGAGTTCGCCAGGATTGCTCCATTCTGTTCCACGTGTTCGGCGCCAAGGATTTGACCGTCGACAAAGTCGTCGCTCAAAACAAAGGCAAATATCCAGGCGCAGCATCAGGCAAGGCGACGGTCGGAGGACTCCCAGCACTCACCTTGACCTACGCGCCGACGAGAGAAGTGGAACGCCGGTTCTATTTCGTGGTAAAGGATGACAAGGTGTATCGTGTGACCATGGACTGGTTCAAGCCCCAGCGGCAGCAATACCTTGCGACGTACGACAAGGTCATTCAGTCGATCAAGATCAAGTAAGCGCGATGGACCATTCTGCTGTGACGACCGCGTTTACACTTGACGGTTACCGGATTGTGCGAAATCTCGGCATCGTGCGTGGGATCACCGTCCGCTCCCGTTCCATCCTCGGTACTGTGGGCGCGGGCATTCAGACGATATTCGGCGGCAATATTTCCCTCCTCCAGGAGCTCTGTGAAAAAACCAGGGAGGAGGCATACAGCTCGATGGTGCAACACGCCGAGGCACTCGGTGCGAACGCTGTCATCGGTATGCGCTACGATGCCAACGAAGTAATGGCCGGTGTTACCGAGGTCCTCGCTTACGGGACAGCTGTCGTCGTAGAAAGAATCTGAGGCCGCTTCCCCCTTCCTTCACACTGCGGGAGGGGGGGTGCGTACACTTCGCCTGAAAGGAGTCCGTATGCGTACCGTGATAAGTGCAGTAGCGCTATTTCTGATCCCCGCCATTCTCTCCGGGGAACTGCCCGCCCAGGAGCGCAAGATACTCAGCCCTCGCGATTCCGTTTTCCTGGCGCTCGACACCAGTATCATCTCCGTGAACTACGGTCGCCCTTCGATGCGGGGACGGAAAATCATGGGAGACCTCGTTCCATGGAACAAAGTCTGGCGAACCGGCGCGAACCAGGCCACTCACCTGAGGACGAACTTCGATATGACTTTCGGTGGTGTGCCAGTTCCACGCGGCTTGTACACACTCTGGACGCTCCCGTCACAATCGGGTTGGAAGGTTATTCTGAACAAACAGACGGGACAATGGGGGACCAATTACGACGAGAGGATGGATCTTGCGCGGTTCGATGCTGCGCCGAAGAACCGTCCGTCGCCGGTTGAGACATTAACCGTCGCCCTCGAATCCACGGGCAAGACATCGGGCCTCCTCAAGTTGATGTGGGAGAACACCCTGATCTCGGTCCCGTTCGAGAAGAACACCAAGATCCGTCCGATCAGTCCTGCGGATTCTTCCTCAATAACCCTCGACAACAAACGCATGCTCGTCAAGTTCAGCAAACCCTACGCCCGCGGCCGGAGGATCTGGGGAGTAGTCGTCCCGTGGGATTCGGTCTGGCGGACCGGTGCAAACATGGCGACGTCCTTCGTGACAGATCTGGATCTTGCGGTCGGTGACGTGAAGATACCCAGCGGGAGCTACACATTGTATTCACGCCCTTCAGAAGACAGCTTCACGCTGATTGTCAGCAAGCGACCGGGTGGGACTCAGCCCAATTACGACCCAGCGCTCGACCTTGCCAGGATACCCCTCAAGTTGCAGAAACAGGACGGCGAGGTGGATCCCTTCCGCATCTGGTTTGAACCCCGGGATACCCATTCGGTCTGGCTGAAACTGGGCTGGGCCGAACGCACGTATGGCGTCATCTTGAACTCCCAGCGCTGATCTTTTCATACTCTCCACGGCATGCACACAGCCCCGCCTCAGATACACGAGCGGGGCTGTGCTGCATGTTGATTCTTCCGCCTTCTCAGCGTACATTACCCTCATACTGAAATAGTCCCTCCACATCGGGAACCTGTATGGACATCAAGGGCAAGTGCGTGTTGGTCATCGGCGGTTGGGGGCTTGTCGGTTCCGCCGTTTGCCGAAAGTTCATGGAAGAGCACCCCCGTCGTCTGGTTGTCACTTCCCTCACGGAGCGCGAGGCCCGTGAGGCAGTTGCCGTGCTCCGCAAATCCTATCCCGACGTCAATCCGCGGATGTTTGTCCCCTGGTGGGGTAACATTTTCGTCCGCGAGGAACTCAAGGACATGCCGCGGGACAGGATACTGACGAGTCACAGATACCGTACGATGATCATAGAGGACATCCTCGAGGAGCTCTCGGGGGAGATGTTGCAGCGGTCCACACTCCATCGCCTGATGCTGCGATTCAGACCGGACATTGTGGTCGACTGTGTCAACTCAGCGACGGGGATTGCGTATCAGGACATCTACCAATCCTCGCGGCAGCTCGTGAAGGCCCTCAGGGACGTGCGTGGGAAGCGGGGTGTGCCGCCGGAGCTACTGCTGGACGCGGCGGAAAGACTTCTCTGCACGCTCTATGTGCCGCAGCTGATCCGTCACGTGCAACTTATGTACCGGTCCATGCAGCTTGCGGGGACGAAGATTTATGTGAAGATCGGGACAAGCGGCACGGGTGGGATGGGATTGAACATTCCTTACACGCACAGTGAGGAGAGGCCATCCAGGGTCCTGCTTTCGAAGTCGGCGATTGCCGGTGCGCACACGTTGTTACTCTTCCTGATGGGCCGCACCCCCGATGCACCGATCACCAAAGAGATCAAGCCTACCGCGGCGATCGCCTGGAAGGGCATCGGCTACGGTGAGATCAGGCGGCGAGGCAAGCCGATTCCCCTCGAGGACTGCCCAATCTCGGGTGCCGTCCGGCTGAAGAAGACTCTTGCACTGACCATGGGCAACGTCGCGCGACCGCGCGGCGACACCCTTCGGTCGGTGTTCATCGACACGGGCGAAAACGGATCTTTTTCCCGAGGGGAATTTGAGGCGATTTCCACCCCCGGCCAGATGGAATTCGTGACACCCGAGGAAATCGCCGAGAGCGCGGTATTCGAAATCAGAGCAGGCAACACAGGGCACGACATCATCAACGCGCTGGACAATGCGACGCTGTCTCCGACGTACCGCGCCGGGTACATGTTCAACAGCGCGCTGGCCGCCATGAAGAAACTTGAACAACAACACGGCGTGGATTCGGTGGCATTTGAAATACTCGGCCCGCCGCGACTCTCCAAGCTGCTGTATGAGGCCTACCTCCTCAAAGTATGCTTTGGCGACCTCCGGACGGTTGCCCGGACGGAGACCGGCATCCTCAGCAAACGCCTGTTCGACCTGATCAAGGCCGACGATCAGCTCCGTGCACAGATTATTTCGATAGGCATCCCCATTCTCCTTCCCGATGGCACGTCGCTGGTGCGGGGATCGACCATCAAGATCCCCCCGCCGCGGGGAGAACAGGAGATCTCCGTCACGGCGAAGCGCATCGAGCAATGGGCGCACGATGGATGGGTGGATTTGCGTGAGAAGAACATGAAGCTCTGGCGCGAGCGGTTCACGAAGATCATCGTCCATGTAGAGAACCTACCGGACCACGAAACCAGTTCGCGCACGATGTACAACCGGGAGTACTGGAAGAATCTCACCGAAATCGACCCCGGCAAGATCTGCGGATGGCTTTTCACCTTCGAAGAAAAAGGCCGGCGGATGAAAGCATGACAACACCACAGGCTTCACCCACCGACACCACGCCCGGTCTCACGCAACCGGTTCAGGTCCTGATTGTCGAAGATGAACGGATCGTCGCCGGAGATCTCCGCTCGCGTTTGCGGCGGATGGGGTATCGCGTGGCCGCAATTGTCTCGACGGGGGACGACGCCATCCGGGCGGCGGACGAACATCACCCGGATCTCGTCTTGATGGACATCAGGCTGGAAGGAACAATGGATGGGATACAGGCGGCCGACACGATCCGGAGAAACCATAACATCCCGATCATTTATCTGTCCGCCTATGCCGACCAGTCCACCGTCGAGCGCGCAAAGGTCACCGAACCCTTTGGATACCTCCTCAAGCCGTTCGAAGACAGCGAGCTGAGGACCACGATCGAGATGGCGCTGTACAAAGGTTCGATGGACCAGGAACGGCGCGGACTCGAGGCGCAGTTGCTGCAGTCACAGAAGATGGAGTCGATCGGAACGCTTGTGGTAGGGTTGGCCCACAATCTGAACAACATCCTTGCGATCGTGATGGGCTATGCATCACGCCTGGAGCGGAGTCCCGACGACCCTGCAAAAGTGATGCAAAGTGTCCACGCCATCAACCAGGCCGTCAGGCGCGGCGCGGGGCTCATCCAGCAGCTCATCGGAGTCACCACGAAATCCAACCTCCAGTATTCGACCGTGGATGTGAACACGATGCTGGAGGACCTCATGAGCATGGTCATTGAGGTCTTCCCCAAGACCATCACGTTCGTCCAGCGCCTGGATCCCTTCCGGCCGATGGTATCCGCCGAGCAGAACCAGCTGCACCAGGCCTTGCTGAACATGCTGTTGAACGCGCGCGATGCGATGCCCCGCGGCGGAACGATCACCATCGCGACGCAGACGGTCAGCAGCGCAATGTTGCGGGGGCGGTTCCCCAACCTCCAGGAAATTCCGTATGTGAAGATTACGATCGAGGATACCGGCGAGGGCATGGATGACGAAACCCTGCGGCACATTTTTGAGCCCTTCTTCACCACGCGGGACCGTGCCACCTTCACGGGGCTCGGGCTCTCCGTTGTCTACGGCATTGTGACCAGTCACAAGGGTTTCATCGACGTTAACAGCAAGCCGGGCGAGGGGACATCGATCTCCCTGTTTTTCCCCGCAGAGAATGCCGATGCGGATTCCGTTGTGGCGGACACATCCGTCAGCGCTTCACCTCCAGGCGGCCCCGAGACAATCCTTGTAGTGGAAGACGAGGAGATGCTCAGAACTCTCGTGAGGGAGGTGCTGACACGGGCGGGTTATTCAGTTCTCTTTGCGACCGACGGCGAGGAAGCACTCCGCGTGTACGATGAACACCATGATACGATTAACCTTGTGCTTCTGGACCTTGGGTTGCCCAAACTTGCCGGCGATGAGGTTCTCGTCTCGTTGCGACAGCGGAATCCCGGGCTGAAAGTGGTGTTCAGCACCGGCTACGTGCGGAAGGAACGATCGGAAGAGTTACTCGGTCTTGGCGCACAGGGTGTGGTCTTCAAGCCCTACACTGTGGCCGACATGCTGGAGACGATCAGGAACGTCCTGGACGCCCCGGGGCCTGCCACCGTCACCCCTCCTCGCGGATGACGAATTCCGCATCCGACGGGCGGTGCTCGTCGTGCAGACGCCGGAGTGCGCGGTAGGCATCAAGACTGCCGCGGCGCGCAGCGACGCGATACAGTCGCACGGCCTCGGCGATGCGTGGGGACATGCCGCGCCCGGATTCGTAACAATAGCCCAGGGCCACCTCCGCGAGCACGCTCCCGTCTTCCGTCCCCCGGAGCACCAATGCCAGATCCCGGATGACTGCGGCGGAATCCTGTTCACCGCGCAACCGTATCGCAGCAAGCCTCAGCTCTGCCTCCCTGCTCCCCAGTGCTGCCGCCTTTTGCCAGAGTTCTTGCGCATGTGCGCCATCGCTGGCAACCCACCGGCCGGCGAAATACCAGAGCCCCAACTCGATGAGTGCGGGCGCATGATCCCGCTCGGCCGCCTTCTTGAGCAGCTGCACGGCCTGAGCCGGCGTTAAAAGGGCCTGCGTCTGGGACAGGGCTCCCGTGAATCCCAACGCATGTAGTGCGCTCCAGGCGCACATGGCTTCCGGGTCGTCGCGGCGCGCGCGGTTCTTCAGCATCTGCACAACGCCGGGCTTCCCCAGAATGGTTTGAAGGAGCTCTCCCGCGCGGGGAGACCCCATTCGTGCGGCGCGAACGTATGCGGCAATTGCAGTAATATCGTCACGGGGAACTCCGAGGCCCTGCTCGGAACACTTACCAACGAGAGCAAGCGCTTCCGGACTCCCCACATCTGCGGCCCGGCGCAGCGCAGCGACCCCCACGGAATCGACCTGCAGGTCCGTGTCGAGCATCTTCGATAGCCCAAGCGCACGACGCATATCCGGATCCGATCCCAGCATTGCGGCGTGCAACAGCGTTCCTCCCTCGGGCACCGTCGAAGTGTCGACGAGTCCGACAGGAACGACGAGAACCTGGTGGATGGTGACGGAGTCTGGGGCGCGACGCTCGGCAAAGCGGAGGGCCGAGCGTTCGAGATCGGGAAGCGCTTCCCTGGCCGGCCGTGAACCGGAGGCGGCGGCCCTCCGTACCCAGTACAGTGCTTTGTCATAGTCGATGGGAACGACCATATTCTCCGCGTAAAACAGACCGAGGATGTACTCGGCTTCAGGCATGTCTCCCTCCGCCGCAACGCGAAAGGCGCGGAACGCCTCGAAGGGATTCCAGCTTACACCCCAGCCATTGAAGGAAAGAATGCCAAGATTGAACCGCGAGGAAAGCATGTTTTGCTCCGCGGCTTTGCCGAACCAATATGCGGCCTTACCCGAGTCCGCCTCGATCCCTTTGCCGATCATGTGTCGCACCCCCAACTCATGCTGGGCAATCGGATCGCCGGCATTCGCCTTCCGTGAGACCTGGAATGTCTGCCAGATGTCGTCAAGTACATCGGATGTACGCAGGAGTGGGGGCGGTGGAAGGGAGGGCCGTTTGAAAACAGGACTGTCGATCTTCTGTTGCGCCTGCAACCGAGGAC
>Ga0105107_10000231_pt1 | contig 33349 bp, 28 predicted proteins | sample PPLLaktember2015_6_FD_79335 | JGI IMG/M metagenome (GOLD analysis project Ga0105107, IMG submission 79335) | Freshwater sediment microbial communities from Prairie Pothole Lake near Jamestown, North Dakota, USA - PPLs Lake P8 Core (1) Depth... | ecosystem: Environmental > Aquatic > Freshwater >...
TATACCTCTGTCCTCGACAGCTATATTTCGCCCACCATAATAGAGGAACGACAGCTGAATGTTGCATCCATGGATGTTTTCTCCCGACTAATGATGGACAGGATAATTTTCCTTGGCCTGCCAATAGACGATTATGTGGCCAATATCATCCAGGCTCAGCTACTGTACCTCGACTCATCAGATCCCGGGAAAGATATTCAGATATATTTCAATACTCCGGGAGGATCAGTTCATGCAGGACTGGGTATATACGATACAATGCAGTATATTTCGGCTGATATCGCCACAATTTGCACCGGGATGGCTGCATCAATGGGCGCAGTTCTTCTTACAGCAGGAAAAAAAGGAAAAAGATCTGCACTGAAGCATTCCAGGATCATGATACATCAACCCATGGGAGGCGCCGAAGGGCAGGCATCAGATATTGAGATCCAGGCCCGTGAGATAATGAAGCTGAAAAGAGAGCTTTACGAGATTATTGCCCTGCATTCAGGCAATTCGATTGAAAAAGTTGAAAAGGATGCCGACAGGGATCACTGGATGACATCCCAGGAAGCAAAAGATTATGGAATGATTGATGAGATACTCCAGAAAATCGAACACTAGTACAATATGGATAAATGTTCCTTCTGCGGCAGAACTAAAAAAGAAACCAATATGCTGGTTGCGGGGCTCGAGGGTCATATCTGTGACCATTGTATTGAGCAGGCTTACAGCATAATGAATGAGGAACTTGGCTCAAAGAAAAACGCTAAGTTCGAAACGATAAGCCTCCTTAAACCTGCTGAAATTAAAAGCTTCCTCGACCAGTATGTCATTGGTCAGGATATGGCCAAAAAGATCATTTCCGTTGCTGTTTATAACCACTATAAGAGGCTGATGCAGAAGCCCGATGCCGAGGAAGTTGAAATTGAGAAATCAAACATTATCCTTGTTGGTGAAACCGGTACCGGAAAAACACTGCTTGCAAGAACTGTCGCCAGGATGCTTCATGTTCCGTTTACAATTGTCGATGCCACTGTCCTGACCGAAGCCGGTTATGTGGGGGAAGATATTGAGAGTCTTCTGACCCGTCTGCTGCAGAATGCCGACTATGATATAAAGGCTGCGGAAAAGGGAATCGTTTTCATCGATGAGATTGACAAAATTGCAAGAAAAGAGGGCGACAATCCCTCAATAACGCGCGATGTTTCCGGTGAGGGTGTTCAGCAGGGACTTCTCAAACTGCTTGAAGGATCTATAGTAAATGTCCCACCTCAGGGCGGACGCAAACACCCCGAACAGAAAATGATCCCCGTCGATACCAAAAATATCCTGTTCATTTGTGGCGGTGCATTTGTTGGCATCGAAAAGAAGATTGCGAACCGTCTTAATACACAGATTATCGGATACGGAGCATCAAAGATCAGGGAAAAGATTGACAAGGATAACCTTCTGAAATATATCGCCCCGCAGGACCTCAGGGCATTTGGATTGATTCCTGAGATCATCGGCAGACTGCCTGTTGTAACCCATCTCGATCCTCTCGATAAAAAAGGACTCCGGGCAATTCTTACCGAACCGAAAAATGCACTGGTCAAGCAGTACATCAAGCTCTTCAGGATGGACAATATTGAGCTTACATTCACTGATGAAGCACTTGATTTTATTGTCGACAAGGCAATCGAATTTAAGCTTGGAGCACGCGGGCTGAGATCGATCTGTGAAGCTATAATGCTCGATGCAATGTATGAAATGCCATCGCTGGGCAAAGATGAACTTACTATCACTGCTGACTACGCAGGCCACAAACTCGAAAGAATTGATATGAAGGTTCTTAAGGCATCATAATTATAGAAACAAGATAACCATATAACAAAGGGGCATTGAATTTCAACGCCCCTTTGTTGTTTTAATGCCACCGTACTTTATCAATTAGCCATCCACAGTCTGTGCCTGTGCCTCAGAGTGATCTCCTTTGATTCATCGCCCCTGGTAACAACTGCAATCGCATCGCATTCTCCTTCACCGTAATTCAATTCCATTGGCACCATTCCTTCCCTTTCGATCTTCACAACTCCGCTGACAACAAACCTGCATGCACGTGTTGAATGCAAAGCTGTAACAATTGTGTTGGTGTAAGCGAGCCCTTTGATATTGACTCCCGTTGTAGTACCGGTAATCAGGAATTCATCATCCCATATGTTCCTGGTTGCCTGTCCGGCGATCCACTCCCTCTGGCGTTCAAATGAGCGCCTGATGGTTTTACCGTCAGGTAATGTAAGTTTACCATCAGTCAGTGTAATGGAAAATTCCAGATTCTGATTATCATTAAAACCCAGATTCTCAATTACCTTCGTACCTTCAATCTTGATCCCGTTGATTATATAATTTTCGAGAGTGACTGTTTTAACCGATCCGGGGATCAGTCTTGGTGCGGTTATCACGATTATTATTTTACCTGATCTTGTATTGTCGTAAAAGCCTGTACATCCGGTTCCGAAATCAATTGTAACCGTTTTCGGCCATTTTGCGTCGGGTGGCCGGTCAGTAGTTACAATCGGACACGTTCCCGATTCTTCCATTGATTTTGTTTCGCCTTTCAGAAAACCTTCAAGAATGGCTTCGGCATTGTCAACTGAGTTGAAAATGTCTTCAAAAACAGCTTCACTTACGGCATCATCATCTGCAAGATCGATCCCTGGCTGTTCTAAAACATCTTTTTTTGAGCATGAAGTGATTGACAGTATGGCAAGAGCTGCTACTATCAGAAAAAATTTTGTTTTCATAATCTGTATTTTTAATTAATTAATTCCGATCAACAACCTTTTAGATGAAGCAGGGATAAAAAGGTTTAATCACTTCCTTTTCTTTCTTTCGTATATTATGCAGGTGTACGGAATTTCATTTTCGCCGGTAGTTATATGTTCCTCTTTTTCAATGATTTTCCAGATCTTCCCGTCAATATCAGGGAAAAATACATCAGCAGCTGATTTTTTATGAATATGAGTTATATAGAGCCTGTCCGCCAGGGTCATGAATTGTCTGTAAATGCTTCCTCCGCCTATTATGAAAACATCTTCATCTTTTCCGATCATGCCCATTGCTTCTTCAACTGAATCTGCAATTTCGGCACCATTGCAACAGTCATGAGGGATATCCGTAATAACTATATTCCTGCGTCCCGAAAGCGGTTTCACAGGCAACGATTCCCATGTTTTCCTGCCCATTAAAACAGTTTTACCGTAGGTCAGCCTTTTAAAGCGTTTCATATCTCCGGGAATACGCCAGAGCAGCTCATTGTTCTTCCCGATTCCCAGATCTTCAGAAACAGCAACAATAATTGAGATCATAAAACTGGATTTTAAACCGAGATATTTCCTTTTATGTGAGGATGTGCAATATAGTTGGTCAGGGTAAAATCTTCAAATCTGAATTGAAAGATATCCCTGACTGAAGGATTTATTTCCATTTGTGGTAACGGGTATGGTTCCCTTGTAAGCTGAAGTCTGACCTGATCGAGGTGATTAAGGTATATGTGAGCATCGCCCAAAGTATGAATGAATTCACCCGGCTTCAGATCTGTAACCTGAGCCACCATCATTGTAAGAAGTGCGTACGATACAATATTGAACGGTATTCCCAAAAAAATGTCGCAGCTGCGCTGGTAGAGCTGACATGATAATCGCCCGCCGGCCACGTAAAACTGGAACATGACATGGCAGGGCGGAAGTGCCATTTTATCTATCTCTCCTGCATTCCATGCACTTACAATTAGCCTCCTGGAATCAGGAGTTGTCCGGATCTTACTTATAACATCTTTCAGCTGGTCAAACTTCCTTCCGTCCGAAGCCGGCCACGAACGCCACTGATAACCATACACAGGACCCAGATTCCCGTCTTTATCAGCCCATTCATTCCAGATCCTGACGCCATTGTCATTCAGATACTTAATATTGGTATCACCAGAAATGAACCAAAACAGTTCGTGTATAATCGATTTCAGATGCAGCTTTTTTGTTGTAAGAAGCGGAAAACCATCTTCGAGATTGAATCTCATCTGGTACCCGAAAACGCTGATCGTTCCTGTACCGGTCCTGTCACGCTTCTCAATCCCGTTCTTCAGCACATGATCGAGCAGGTCAAGATATTGCCTCATTTTCTTTTCGTCAATTGGTTTTTACAGGAGAAATTTTTGCCACCCATCCTCCTCCGGGAGCAAGCTTAATCTTAAGTTTATCCCCTGATTTTATATTGTTTTTCAGATGTTTGTAGTCCTGCGCATGCTTGTCGGCATTTATTCCATCCTGAAACACCTCCATTATATATTCTCCTGCAGGAAGGAATGACAGGTCGAGGTTCATTTCCCGATCGGTCCAGTCAGTAAGAGCACCGACGAACCAGTTATTTCCTGATTGCCTTGCAAGAATCAGGTAATCGCTGATCTTTGCATCGAGCACCCTGAGGTCATCCCATACAACAGGTACACCGGCAATAAAATCAGTGCATTCCTGTTCCTTCATATAATTTGTCGGTGTATCGGACAGCATCTGCAAGGGACTTTCGAAAATTACATATAAGGCCATCTGGTGAACCCTTGTCCCCTGGCTCGCAGGCCGGGTGAACATCGGGTTATAGTTCGCCTTTTCCAGATTGACCATAGCACCGGGAGTGTAATCCATCGGACCTGCGACCATCCTTGTAAATGGCAGGGTCAGATCGTGATCAGGTGTAATATTTTTGCTCCATTTATTGTTCTCCATACCCATTACTCCCTCCCTTGTCACGGCATTCGGCCAGGTCCGTATGATCCCGTCAGGCTTATATGAACCGTGGAAATCAATCAAAAGGTGATGTGCGGCAGTTTTCTTTACAGCTTCATGATAGAAATTGACCATTTTCTGGTCGTCCCTCTGCATAAAATCCACCTTGACTCCTTTAACACCCCATTTCTCATAAAGTGCTGCGGCAGCATCAATTTCATCCCAGAAAGTTTTCCACACAACCCAAAGAATTACTCCCACATTTTTACTGGCCCCATACCTGCATAGTTCGGGAACGTCTATCTCCGGGATGGAATTAAGTACTGATGTACCGATTTTATACCAGCCTTCATCAAGAATGATATACTCAATTCCGTTTCTTGCTGCAAAGTCAATATAATATTTATATGTATCAGTATTAAGACCTGCCCTGAAATTGACTCCGTAAATATTATTTGCATTCCACCAGTCCCAGGCAACCTGTCCGGGCTTAATCCATTTTGTATCAATGATCTTACAGGGAGCCGCAAGCTTGAATACCAGGTCGTTATCGATTAACAGGCCATCATTTTCGGCTATCACAAATGCCCTCCATGGGAAGCTTCTGGTCCCTTTTGTCCGGGCAATATATCCGGTGGTCTTTGTGACGAACAGGTTACGGTCGCCTTTCAGCTGTTCTGCTTCAGGATACAAAGGATGAACACCTGTAAACTTACCCGCACCTGCACCTCTGAGCCACAACCCGGGATAATCCTCTATGTCAGATTCAGTGAGCAAAACGTTAATGCCATTCGCATTGAAAAGAACCGGAAGGCTGGCAAGATGTTTTTCTTTCAGCGTGTCGGCAGATGAATAAATATATTTCCTCTCATTGTGCGACATGAAACTCTCCTCCAGAGGGTACCATGTTGCAGACGCTGAAGGAAACTTCAGTTCAGAAATTTCACTTGTAACAGTAATATCATCTTTCAGTGTGGTCTCAAACCTGTAAGCTATCCCGTCATTATATACCCTGAAATTAAGGCCGAAATCCGATCTGAATGTTATCAGGAATGTGTTGCATATATCGTTGATTTTTGATCTTTTATGAGCAACCACCGGTTCCAGAACCTGATTAACTTTTCCGGAAACAGTTCTTCTGACAGCTTCATTTTCACCCAGGATTTTACCTGTACCAAGTACCATGCCGGCCTTTACCGAAGTGATTATTTCCCTGCCCTTAAAGGTTGCCGACCAACTCAGATCGGTGCCGGCATTTATTGTAACAACGGTATTACCGTCCGGTGATGTGACTTTGTATTCCTTTGCAATGGAATACCCTGCCGCATTGAGCAGAATAAACAAAGAGAGTAATATACGCTTCATTATCAATATGTTATTAATTTTTCTTTCCCTGATTGCGAGTTTCCGGCATATTTTTAGGCCGGAAGACAGAGATTTGCAGGCCTGCTCAGATTAACTTTTTTTCTTCTTCCTCTTTTCAATTTCGTCCCTGATGGAGGCTGCCTTCTCATAATCTTCAGTTTTCACCGCTTCATCAATCATTTTGTAAAGTTCCTCATCAGAAAATGACCCGTATTTTGAGTTTTGCTGGCTGCCGGAGTCGACTTCTTCCGTGGATGCAGGTTCAGTATCTGAAGGAGTATTGGATATTTGAGCTTTTTCAAGGATATCCTCATCAATATATATCGGACATCCGAACCTCAGCGCAATTGCAACAGCATCTGAGGTTCTGCTGTCGATCGAGTATTCCTTCTCACCATTGTTGCAAACAAGTTTTGAGAAAAAAACCCCGTCCTCCAGCTTATAAATCATAACTTCGATAACGGCTATTTTGAACTGGTCAGCAAATTTTTTAAACAGGTCGTGGGTAAGAGGCCTGGGGGGTTCCAGGTTTTCAAGCTTGATCACAATAGCCTGCGCCTCAAAACCTCCGATGATTATCGGTATCCTTCTTTCTCCGTTCTCTTCAATCAATAACAGCGCATAAGCCCCCGACTGAGTCTGACTGTAAGAGATTCCCATCACTTTTAGCTTAATCCTCTTCATCCGGGTTTATTATGTGCTATTTTTATTATATCGCATTAGACAAATATAGCGATTATAGAGGGATATGTCCTTTTTGCCACTTTCTTTTTTTTAACATCCGCAGTCCATTAAAGTTCACAGATCTTCATTTTCCGCGACTTAAATTTATACTAATACAATTATTTACTCCCTGCCGGAGTAATAAATTCTCATGATTGGTTGGTAAATAATCTAATTTTAATATCTTTGCAGACCGAAATTAAATAAATCTGAAGGGGCTTACTGAAGTTATATCTTAAACAGGATATACGCCTCACAGAGTAACATAATAAAGATAAGAGATGTACGCTATCGTAGAAGTTGCTGGTCAGCAATTTAAAGTGGAAGCAGGAAAAAAGATTTTTGTTCATCGCCTTGATGCCGAAGAAGGGAAGAAAATCGTTTTCGACAGGGTACTGTTAATTGAAGATGAAGGTAAGATCCAGATCGGTGAACCGACGATTAAAGATGTTGTTGTTGAAGCTAATGTTCTTGACAGTAAGATCAGAGGTGAAAAGGTGATAGTTTTTAAGAAGAAAAGGAAAAAGGGCTACAGGATTAAAAACGGTCATCGCCAGAATTTCACACAGGTTGAAATTATAAGTATTGCAGGAAAAGGCTCGCAAAAAAAGGCGGCACCTAAAAAGGTAGTTGCTGCAGAGGCTGAAGAAACCGTAAAGGAAAAAGCAACTGTTGAAAAGAAGTCGGCAACTAAGAAACCGGCTTCCGTAAAGAAAGAGGTATCCGGTAAAAAACCTGCTGCAAAAAAAACTGAAGAAAAGAAACCGGCAGTTAAGAAATCCGCGGTGAAAAAATCCGCGAAAGGGAAGAAATAAAATCAAAAAGAACAGCAATCAAATAATCACAGATCATGGCACACAAGAAAGGAGCAGGCAGTTCACGGAACGGGCGCGATTCACAGAGCAAACGGCTGGGAGTGAAACTTTTCGGCGGTCAGATAGTCAAAGCCGGGAATATTATTGTCCGCCAGAGAGGTACCAGACATAATCCCGGACTTAATGTCGGGCTGGGCAGGGATCATACCCTTTATGCGCTCACCGACGGAGAACTCGAATTCAAAAAAAGAAAAGATGACAGGATCTTCATATCGGTAAAACCGGTAAATCAATAAGCACACTGGCTGAAGCATTATGACTCCCGTTATTCTTTTCCCGGCCGGAAAAGCATTATCGGGAGTTTTTTAATAATTTTACGGCAGGCACATTCAGCCTGCTTTTTAGTTAATATTTCATTTATTATGCTTACAATAAATCTTATCCGAGAAAAAAGAGATTTTATAATTGAACACCTTCGAATAAAGAATTTCGAATCGGAAGAGATTGTCGACAGGATCCTGTCACTTGATGCCTTACGCCGTGAAATACAGGCAAAGACCGATGTGCAGCAGGGAGAACTGAACAGGATCTCAAAGGAAATCGGCTCACTCATGAAAGAGGGCAAAAAAACGGAAGCTGAAGCGGCAAAAGCAAAAACATACAAACTTAAGGAAGAGATTAAAATCCTGTCCGATAAGCTGATACCTCTCGACAATGATCTTAGAAATGAGATCATCCGTCTGCCGAATCTTCCTCATGAATCGGTCGTTAAAGGCTTCGGGGCGGACGAGAATGTTAAAGTACGTGAAGGTGGTAAAATGCCGGTTGTTCCTGCAAATGCGCTCCCTCACTGGGACCTGATAAAAAAATATGATATAATTGATTTTGATCTTGGTATCAAACTGACAGGTGCCGGTTTTCCGGTCTATAAAGGTAAGGGTGCCAGACTTGAAAGAGCCCTCATAAGCTTTTTCCTTGATGAAGGTATTAAAGCAGGGTATACCGAAATGATGCCGCCGATAGTTGTGAATGAGGATTCAGGTTTTGGCACCGGTCAGCTTCCTGATAAGGAGGGACAGATGTACCATGTAACTCCTGACAACTTTTATCTTATCCCCACTGCGGAGGTTCCGGTGACCAATATCTACCGGGATGTGATCCTCTCTGCCGATGACCTGCCGGTTAAAAACGTTGCCTATACGCCATGTTTCAGGCGGGAAGCGGGTTCATGGGGCGCTCATGTAAGAGGACTGAACAGGCTGCATCAGTTCGATAAGGTCGAGATAGTCCAGATATCACACCCCGATACTTCCTACAAGGCTCTTGAGGAAATGGTCAGCCATGTTGAGAGTCTTGTAAAAAAACTTGGCCTGCCTTACCGGATTTTGCGACTTTGCGGCGGCGATATGTCATTCACTTCCGCCCTCACTTACGATTTCGAAGTATGGTCGGCTGCACAGGAACGATGGCTTGAGGTAAGTTCTGTCTCAAACTTCGAATCGTTCCAGGCAAACAGGCTCAAATGCAGGTTCAGGGAGAAAGGCGGAAAACAGACAAGACTTGCTCATACACTCAATGGAAGTGCTCTCGCATTACCAAGAATTGTTGCGGCTATTCTTGAGAATAATCAGACAGATACGGGGATAAGAGTTCCTGAGGTGTTGGTGCCTTATACCGGATTTGATGTAATTAATTGAATTACTGGGCCCCCCTGTCCCTAGGGGGATTAATACGGTGTAAATAATAATGCTCCTTTACACACTGAATTAGCCCTTGGGGGGGTGGGGGTAAAAACATGGAAAAGTCTCATAAGCCATACATCTATGCACTTCTGGCAGTTTTCTTCTGGTCGACAATTCCAACTGCATTTAAGATCTGTCTCGGGGAGCTTTCTATTCTCCCGATGCTGACAATTGCCGCAGTGACTTCGGCATCAGTCCTTTTTATTATCCTTATCGCAGGTGGTAAATTGTATCTTATCAGACAAACCACAGGACGACAACTCTTAAGTTCCGCAATTCTGGGGTTTATAAGTCCATTTATATATTACCTTATCCTTTTAAGGGCATACCAGCTGCTTCCGGCACAGATAGCGCAGCCTCTCAATATGATATGGCCTATTATCCTTGTGTTCCTCTCGGTGCCCCTGCTGGGTCAGAAGATCGGGAGAAGAAGCTTTATTGCGCTCTTCATTAGTTTTGCAGGAGTTTATGTTATCTCCTCCCGGGGCCACCTCTTCCAGACTGGTCATTCGGAAATCGGAGGAGTCCTGCTTGCAACAGGAAGCTCAGTTTTCTGGGCATTCTATTTCATCCTTAATGTCAGGGATAAAAGGGATGAAGTAGTGAAGCTGTTTCTTAATTTCTTTTTTGGCTCCGTTTATCTTATTGTAACCCTGATTATTACCGAAGGTATACAACTCAGGGATTATGGATCAGGAGGCGTTATTTCAGCAGTTTATATAGGACTGTTTGAAATGGGAATAACATTTCTTTTCTGGCTTAAAGCACTTCAGACAGCTCCCACAACCGATAAAGTAAGTAACCTGGTATATATTTCGCCATTTCTTTCCCTTGTATTTGTACACTTTATTCTTAACGAAACCGTTTATTATACAACCCCTGTTGGTTTATTATTCATCATTTCAGGAATCTGGTACCAGAATCATAAACGATCAGGGACATAAAATGCTATCTTTAACAAAGATTTACGAATAGAGATTCAGGTGAGATCATGAAAAAGTTAATTATCGTATTGTCAATAATCCTGTCCATTTTTTCATCTTGCAAAAAAGATGATCCCGTTCCCGGTGTAACACCGGAAATGGCCAGGGATACTCTGTATTTTATTATGAAGGACTGGTATTACTGGTACAATCTGATGCCTTCGGTCACGAGAGGAAACTATGCCGACCCATACACTCTTTTGGATGCAATGAGATATAAAGAGCTCGACAGGTGGAGCTTTGTTGCAGATTATGATGAGTTCATGGCGGAAATGAGGGGGGAGTTTGTTGGTCATGGGATCCGTATTGGGCTTGATAATTCAAACAAAGCCAGGATTGCTATGATTTATAAAAATTCTCCATTATATACGAGCAAAGTACGCCGGGGATGGATGATAAAAACAGTCAACGGTTACGATCTTTCGGCCATCATGCTTGCAGGTAATTCAGATGCATACGATGAAGCCCTGGGCCCCGGGAATGAGGGTGTAACGAATGTTTTCGTATTCGCACGTGATGGGAAGGCTGATACAACAATTACCTCAGCCAAGAAGAAATTTATTATCAATTCCGTTCTGTTGTATGACACGATTAAGCTATCATCTGGTATAATCGCAGGACACCTCGTACTTGAGTCATTCATTGAGCCAACGGATGATGAGCTTCAGGTTGCCTTTGCATTTTTTAAAAACAATAACGTCAAAGACATTATACTTGACCTCAGGTACAATACGGGAGGATTCCTTGATGCGAGCCAGTTACTTGCCAGTTATATTGCAGGGAATGGATTCACAACAACTACTTATGCCAGACTGGATTATAATAATAAACGCCAGGATTATAATCAAACATACCCCTTTGTTACAACCCAGTATCCGATTGCTGCCACGAAACTGGTGGTGATCACAACACGTTCCACAGCATCGGCGAGTGAAGCAGTAATGAACGGGCTTTCTCCGATTATTAATTTTGTCAGCGTCGGCGATACCACCAATGGGAAACCCACCGGGATGAACGGATGGGAATGCGGAAAAAAATATTTCTTCTGGCCGATAACCTTTAAGATTGTCAATTCCAGCAATGAAGGTGATTATTTCGATGGTTTTCCTCCCGATAAAATCGCTATTGATGATATAACACATGATTTCGACAGCAGGGATGAAGAGTGCCTGAATGAGGCGATCCGCTTTCTTGAAACAGGTTCATTTTCCGGTCCGGGTAAATCAATCCGCTCTTTCACCCGTTCTGTTCACTATTCGGAAAAACCTTCATGGATGAATAACACTTTTGTATTAAAAAAATAGATTATCATTAACCGGAGCCTGGTGAAGGGAAAACCAAAATCAAGGATTATTCTTGGAATTGATCCGGGGACAACCATCACCGGATATGGTGTAATAAGTGCTTCCGGTAACAGTCCGCAACTGGTCACCATTGGCTCCATAGATCTCTCGAAATTCGACAACCATTACCTGAAGCTGAAACATATATTTGAACGCACCCTCGGCATCATTGATGAGTATCATCCCGATGAGCTGGCAATTGAAGCTCCCTTTTACGGGAAAAATGTGCAATCGATGCTGAAGCTGGGGAGAGCCCAGGGTGCAGCTATTGCAGCAGCACTTTCACGTTCACTGCCAATATTTGAATATGCTCCCAGAAAAATCAAAATGTCAATTACCGGCCGGGGGGCAGCTTCAAAGGAGCAGGTTGCAGCCATGCTGATGAGAATCCTGAAATTCAGTGAACCCGGGATAAGACTTGATGCTACAGACGGACTTGCAGCCGCATTGTGTCACTTTTACCAGTTAGATAAATGCACGGGAGAGAAGAAATTTACAGGATGGAAAGATTACCTGAAAAAGAATCCTGACAGGATTAAGTGATACTTCTCTCTCAACCCAGAGCGACTGCCAGGGCTGCAACGCTCACCCGTACTCCTTCTGCTTTAAGCAGCTCCGCAACACAGGATTCTATCGTCGATCCGGTTGTTATAACATCATCTATAAGCAGGATATGCTTCCCGGTGATGCCGGCCTGATCTTCAATGCTGAACATGCCCTCAACGTTCTTCCATCTTTCATATCTCGATTTTTTCGTTTGAGTGCTTGTTTTTGAGCTCCTCCCGAGTGATTTTGAATCAACCGGCAATCCGGTTGCATCTGATATGCCCTCACATATGAGTAGGCTCTGGTTAAAGCCCCTCACACGTTCCTTTGACGGATGCAACGGAACCGGAATTATGAGATCTATATCCCCTGTAAAACCTGATTTCACAAGGGCAAGTCCATAAATTTTCCCGAGTTCGAAACCTATATCTTTTATCCCTTTGTATTTAAGGTTATGAATAAGTTTTCTTATCCGGCTGTCCCTGTTGTAAAATGAAAATGCCGCAGCTTTTTCTATCGTGCATCTTCCCCAGAAAAGCCGGGCAACGGGATTGTCTTCTTCAAGATGGTAATTGGTCCTTGGTATCAGTATGTAGCATTCTGTACAAATAAGGTATTCATTTCTGAGAAGGTGATTCCCACAGGCATAGCAAAGCCTCGGAAAAAGAAGACTCAGAAAATCATCCCATAATCCTGAAAGAAAATTCATGCAGCGAGCAGAATTATTCACTCAAAGATAGTAAATATAAGCAAGGAAAAAGTTACACGGAGGAAATCCTGAGAAGACACGGAGATCATAGAGGTAAAATCCACTATTTGCTACCTATGTGGAGCTCTGTGTCTACTCTGTGTAACTCTGTGTAACAAAAAGTGACTATTACAGAAGTTTCTTTCTAATTTTTTCTGCGATCTCTTTAAATTCTCCGTGAGTGAATTTTAGCTTTGGATTTCTGAAGTTCACATCCTCCATTGAATCCATAGGCACAAGATGAATATGCGCATGGGGCACCTCCAGCCCCAGGATAGCAATGCCTATGCGGTTGCAGGGGATCGCATTCCTAATTGCAATCCCGACCTTTTTAGAAAAGACAATAAGTCCTGCAAGCTGGTCATCGTCCAGATCAAAAATATAATCTGTCTCCTGTTTGGGAACAACCAGAGTATGTCCGGCTTTCAGAGGATTTATATCGAGGAATGCAAAATACTTCTCATCCTCGGCGATTTTATAACAGGGTATTTCTCCCTTTATAATTTTAGAAAAAATTGTTGCCATTGCGACTTAATAAACTGTTATGTTTATGAAGAGATCGAAATGATCTCAAAGGAGATAGTTCCTGAAGGGACTTTGATCTGGACAATCTCCCCCACTTTCTTCCCTATAAGACCCTGTGCTATAGGCGAGTTTATGGCAAGCTTACGAAGTTTCAGGTTGGCTTCGCTTTCAGGAACCAGCTGATATTCCATTACGGAATTGCTTGCCTTATTCCTTATCTTAACCCTGTGCAATATCCTGACCGTTTTATTATCTATTTTTGACTCGTCAATAATTCTGGAACGGGCAATAATATCCTCAAGCTTTGATATTCTCATTTCGAGCATACCCTGTGCCTCCTTAGCAGCCGCATATTCAGCATTTTCGGTAAGGTCACCCTTATCCCTTGCATCTGCTAACATCCTGGATATCATAGGTCTTTCAACAGTCCTGAGATGTTCAAGCTCTTCCTTTAACCTATGAAGACCCTCTTCCGTAACATGCAAAACCTCTGACATTTTCTTCTGTAACAATTAAAAAAATAAGAAGAATTCCGGGGTTTCCGGAACTCTTCATAACGCAAATATAAAAAATATTTTAAATAATTGCAAAAAAAGAAACCTGAAAATAAGTGCTTTACAAATTAAATATTTATGTTTTTCTTACTGGTATTTCTTGGCAGCACTTTTAGACCTGGCTGTGATCAGCTTCTTTTTATTCTTATATTTCAGATCAGCATTTTTTCTGTTTTGCTTCATCCTCTCCCTGACCTCAGGTGATTGGATTTCAAGTGAACGCGCCCGGTTTTCCTTTACATACTTCTTATAATCACGTTTGCGTTTCTTTTCATCAACTTCCTGCTTTTTCTTTGCAGCTTCCACGACTTTAGGTTCCCTGACCTTAACCTGTTTATTCCTGGCAGGTGATCTCTTAAGTGCATGATTCCCCTTTTTTGGTCCCGGCGATCTTCTGAAAGACTGGGCATCGGTGAGAGTGAACAAAAACAAAAGAATCACTACTGAAATTATGAATCTATATGTTGACACTATTCTCATTTTAAACCATTTGCAATAATCATTATCTCGTCCCGTTACTTATGTGGCGGTTTTATTAATTTTACATTGTAAAACAATTTAAATGATAACGGGTTCAAAACTAAGTTATTTTTTATCTGCTCTTTTGATAACTTATTCACTGGTTGCATGTGAAAGGAATGAAAATGACGTGATCCCCGATGTTTATGTTGATTTTACATTGAACCTGAATGATATAGAATTTGTAAATCTTACATCATTGTTCGGATCGGTATATATTAACGCCAATACCAATAATTGGGGCCTGAGAGCTGCAGGATATGATAGCAACGGCATCATTGTCTTTACCGGACCAAACGATGAATTTTATGCATATGACCGTACCTGCCCTCATGATTACTTTGTTAATAAGTTAAGTATAAAGGTTAGTGTTGTGGATATAATTTATGCCGAATGCCCGCAATGTAAGACAAGATACACCCTCACAAACTTAGGCACTCCTGTTTCAGATACTCCTGGAAGATACCCGCTAAAAAATTACAGAACCAGTTCGGACGGGTCGTATATAAGGGTGTGGAATTAACCTCAATACCTGTAATGCTCCGGTTTATACGGTCCCTCCGGGGGAACACCAATATAATCAGCCTGTTCTTTTGTAAGTGTGGTGAGCCTCACCCCCAGCTGGTCCAGATGGAGCCTGGCAACCTCTTCGTCAAGGTATTTGGGAAGCCTGTAAACTCCTGTTTTATATTCATTTTTCCACAGGTCGATCTGGGCAAGCGTCTGATTACTGAATGAATTGCTCATAACAAATGAAGGATGTCCGGTCGCACAACCCAGATTTACAAGCCTGCCCTCTGCAAGTATGAAAACAGCATGACCGTCAGGGAAAAGGTATTTATCCACCTGGGGTTTGATATTAATCTTATTTATACCCTTGAAATTGTTTAGTCCTTCAACCTGGATTTCATGATCGAAATGACCGATATTGCAGACTATTGCCTGATCCTTCATCCTCTTCATATGATCGACGGTGATGATATCCTTGTTTCCTGTTGCAGTGACAAAGATATTCCCTTCAGCCAGGGCGTTCTCAACCGTATTCACTTCAAAACCTTCCATGGAAGCCTGAAGTGCACAGATCGGATCTATTTCTGTAATGATTACCCTGGCGCCATAAGCTCTCATTGACTTTGCACATCCCTTTCCAACATCTCCATACCCGCAGACAACGACTACCTTTCCGGCAATCATCACATCGGTTGCCCGCTTCAGACCATCAGCAAGGGATTCGCGACAACCATACAGATTGTCAAATTTTGATTTCGTGACCGAATCATTCACATTAATTGCCGGAACCAGTAATTCATTGTTCTCCAGCATCTGGTATAACCGGTGAACCCCTGTTGTTGTTTCTTCAGAGATTCCCTTCAGATCAGTTACGGCACGGTGCCATTTCCCCGGGTCATTTGACAGAAGTTCCTTTAGTGTATCAATTATTATTGCTTCTTCACTGTTTGAGGGTTTCCTGTTGAGGACAGACGGATCATTCTCGGCTTTATATCCCATATGCAGCAGGAGTGTTGCGTCGCCACCATCGTCGACAATCAGGGTGGGCCCTTTTCCACCCGGAAATGATAGTGCCTGAGCTGTGCACCACCAGTATTCCTTAAGTGTTTCACCTTTCCAGGCAAATACAGGAATTCCTGTAACAGCAATAGCTGCTGCAGCATGATCCTGCGTTGAAAAAATATTGCAGCTTGCCCACCTTACATCCGCACCCAGCTCTGACAAAGTCTCAATAAGTACCGCTGTCTGAATTGTCATGTGAAGAGAACCGGTTATGCGGGCTCCTTTCAGCGGCTTTTCCGCCGAAAACTTTCTCCTGATAGCCAGCAATCCCGGCATCTCCTTTTCAGCAATCTCAATTTCCTTCCTGCCAAAATCAGCAAGAGAGATGTCCCTGACCTTATATTCCATTTTTTCTGTGACTAAATCCATATTAAATATATAATTAGTATGCAAAGTTAACAAAAGTCAGGGTGTTACTGTTCATTTCATTGATCGGATGGCATTAATCCTGTCAAGCTTCATCTGTCGTGCAAGCTCATCTGTATCCCTGAATTTAATTTCATCACGCAGGCGGTGCTTGAATATGACCTCAATATCAATACCATAGATTTCCTTTTCAAACCTGAAAATGTGAACTTCAATTGTCCTTTTTCCGGATGACTTATTTACAGTAGGATTCGTTCCAATGCTTAACATCCCGGGCAGCTTCTTATCATCAAGCACAACTTCAACTGCATATACTCCATCGCAGGGGATCAGCTTGAACTTATCCGCCGGTTTGATATTGGCAGTGGGGAATCCTATTTCCCGTCCGATCTTTCTGCCTTCGACAACCGACCCTTTGAGTGAATAACTATACCCGAGCCACTTGTTTGCCTGATCAAGCTTCCCTTTAAGTAAGGCCTCACGTATCATCGATGAGCTTATTGTACCGGCTGAAGTTTTCAACCCGGGTACCTGGTCAACCCTGAAACCTAAATTTACTGCGCATTTCCTTATTATCTCATAATCCCCCTCACCCTGATACCCGAATCGATGGTCATGACCAATTACCAGATGTTTCGTTCCCACTTTCCTGAACAGAACTTTTTCGATGAAATCGCATGCATTGATTCTGCTGAAACCGGCTGTGAATCTGATAATTATCAGATGGTCAACACCGGCTTCTTCAAGCAGTGCCGTTTTCTCATCCATAGATGAGAGGAATGAGATCTTTCCTGATCCTTTTTCCAGCACCTGCCTTGGGTGAGGATCAAAGGTTATCACTGCTGTTTCCCCATTGACTTCCCGTGCACAAGCAATGAGCTTCTCAATAAGTACACGGTGCCCCCTGTGCACTCCGTCAAAGATCCCCAGGGTTACCACCGGATTCCTCATATCAAGAGCCTCATATCCCTTATGTATTCTCATTCCTGAATTTAATACCGCAAAATTAACAAAGCCTCTGAAATGAAATAATTAAATGATTTTGTTTTCGTAATTTTATCTGAAGATAACAATTCACTGATTTAAAATGGCACCCTATATCTTTTATACATCGGATCCGTGGCTGAAGCCGTTTATTCATGTCATTGATGAACGTTTCAAAAAGTGCCGCGAAAAAGAAAAGAACCTTGCTGGCAAGGGATCTCTTGTTGATTTTGCACTGGGACACTACTATTACGGACTTCACAGGACCAGGGATGGCTGGATATTCAGGGAGTGGGCTCCAAATGCCACTGCGATTTACATTATCGGGACTTTCGCTGAGTGGAAAGAGAAGACCGGGTACAGGATGCAGAGGATTAATCAGCATGGCGACTGGGAAACAACCCTGCCATTATCAGCGATTAATCACGGGGATCTTTATAAGCTTTCGGTTCACTGGGATGGCGGAAAGGGAGAGCGGATCCCTTCATATGCAACCAGGGTTGTCCAGGATGATAAAACCAAAATATTTTCGGCCCAGGTATGGTCACCGCCGGAACCATTTAAATGGAAGATTGAGAATTTCCGGTCCGGATCCACCACTCCGGTCATCTATGAAGCCCATGTCGGAATGGCAACCCCGGAAGAGAAAACCGGAACATACGGGGAATTTTCAAAGAACCTGATACCCTATATTGCTGCTGCCGGATATAACACAATTCAGCTGATGGCAATCCAGGAACATCCCTTTTACGGCTCTTTTGGATACCATGTATCGAATTTTTTTGCAGCTTCATCCAGATTTGGCACTCCGGAAGACCTGAAGCAGCTGATTGATACGGCTCATGCATCAGGGTTGAGAGTGATAATGGACCTGGTCCATTCCCATTCAGTAAAAAATGTCAACGAAGGGCTGGGGCTTTTTGACGGAACTCCCGGACAATATTTTCATACCGATCACCGCAGAAACCATATAGCCTGGGATTCTCTGTGCTTCGATTATGGTAAGGATAATGTAAACCATTTCCTGTTATCAAATTGCCGGTACTGGCTCGAAGAGTACAAATTTGACGGCTTCAGATTTGACGGCATTACAAGCATGATCTATTATGACCACGGCCTCGGCAAGAACTTCACATCTTACAGCGATTATTTCGATGGCGGCCAGGATATTGACGCACTTGTATATCTCTACCTGGCCAATAAAATGATCCATGAATTCCGTCCCGGAACTCTTACTATTGCCGAGGAAATGAGCGGTATGCCGGGTCTTGCAGCTGATACCCAATCACGGGGGTATGGATTTGATTACAGATTATCCATGGGTGTTCCCGATATCTGGATCAAGCTTGTAAAAGAGATAATCGATGAAAACTGGGACATGGGAATGCTGGTGCATGAACTTACGCAACACCGTCCGGAAGAGAGGATAATTTCATACTGTGAATCGCACGACCAGGCGCTTGTCGGAGATAAGACCCTCATTTTCAGGATGGTCGATGCGGAAATGTATACAGGGATGACTAAATGGTATCATAGCCTCATAATGGATCGTGGTATTGCTCTCCATAAAATGATCAGACTTATAACGTTCAGTACGGCAGGAGGCGGTTATCTGAACTTCATGGGTAATGAATTCGGCCATCCGGAATGGATCGATTTCCCCCGCGAAGGAAACAGCTGGAGTTATAAATATGCCCGCAGACAATGGCATCTGGTGGAAAATAAGGATCTGAAGTACCAGTACCTTGCAGCCTTCGACAGACAAATGGTAAAACTTCAGCACGAATTTAAAATCCTGGACGATCTGTATATCGGCAGGATCTATGAAAATAACTATGACAAGGTTATTGCCTTTACAAGGGGCGATCTCTTGTTTGTTTTCAACTTCCACCCCGTTAATTCCTTTACCGATTACGGAATACCACTGAAAGGAAAGTTCAGAGTATTGATCGATTCAGACGATCCGGCATTTGGAGGATTTAACCGTTTCGACAGAGATTCGGTTTATACTTCCGTACGGAAGGCAGAAAGGCAGACTATTAATGTGCCTTATTACCTGTATCTGTACCTCCCAGCCCGGACAGCTCTTGTCTTAAAGAAAGAAACTGTCAGAAAAGCCACCGAGATTTAATCGATCCAGCGGAGAAGATAAAAATCCTGTTTGTGAGGCAGGTCCTTGTGCTTGGGATAAATACGGATCCCGTAAAAGAAAGTGCCGGCTTTTTCCGGTATAAGGTTAGCCCGGTACAGGCACTTGCTGTTTTTATGACTCACCAGGTTGAATTCCCTGCTGTCAACAAACTCATGTTCTCCATGCTTGCTCATGTGAGTTATTATAAATTCCACTCCAACGTTCTCCTTTGGGATCTTCTTTATATTGAGGGCGATTTCTGCCTTATAGTCGTGACCGGAATGATATATATTTGCTCCCGGTGTTTCGAAATGGTAGTTTAAGACTTCGATATTGTCCCACTCCTCTCTCATCGTTTTCTTCCAGGCAGCAATTTCCTTCGCTTTTTCAAAATTATTTTCTGTCAGATATTTGCTGCGTGTGAACAGTCTGGAATAATATTTTTCAAAGTAATCATCAAGCTGTCGTTTCATTGTAAACTCAGGTGCAATCTTCGTCATCGTATTCTTGATATGGCTTATCCATTCTACCGGAATACCCTGATCATTAAATGAATAAAATGCCGGAATTATCTCATATTCAAGCATATTGTAGATTGTTTCAGCATCAACATCATCCTGCAGATCCTGATTTACAAAGGCTCTTTTCTTCGGCAGTGCCCAGCCTGCAAATGCTCTGTAGCCTTCAACCCACCATCCATCGAGCACGCTGAAATGGATCGTTCCGTTCATAACTGCCTTCTCGCCGCTTGTTCCTGAAGCTTCCAGCGGCCTGGTGGGGGTATTGAGCCAGATATCCACACCCTGAACCATGAATTTAGCAAGCTCAATATCATAGTTTTCAAGGAATAATACCTTACCGCTGAACTGAGGCATCTGCGATATTTCAAATACTCTCTTTATAAGGTCCTGTCCACCTCCGTCATGCGGATGAGCTTTTCCGGCATAAATAAACTGAACAGGTTTTTCCGGATTGTTAACTATCCGTGAAAGGCGGTCCAGGTCCCTGAACAGAAGTCCTGCTCTTTTATATGTTGCAAAACGTCTTGCAAATCCGATTGTCAGTGCTTTTTCATCAAGATGGTTGCTGATATTAAGGAGAGTTCTCGGACTGACATGTTTTTCCATCATGTCGCTCTGGAGCCGCTTCCTGATATTAATGAAGAGTTTCTTCTTCAGTCCTTTCTTAATTTCATAGATCCTTTTATCATCGACTTTATATATCTTGTCCCACTGGTCTCTGTCAGTCTGGTCGAAATCCGGGGTCCCGGTGAGTTCTTCATATACTTCTTTCCATTCAGTAGCTGTCCAGGTCGGATGGTGAACTCCGTTGGTGACATGCCCAATGAAAAGCTCTTCTTTAAGATACCCGGGCCACAATTTATTGAACATCCCCTGGCTTACCTCACCATGAAGTTTGCTTACACCGTTTATTTCCTGCGACATATGCGCTGCCAGGAAGCTCATATTGAATTTCCTGTCGGCATCGTCTTCGCATCTGCCAAGAGCCATCAGTTCATCCCATGATATATTGAGACGGCTATGATAATGGGAGATATATTTGCGGAGCATATCTTCATCAAATGCATCATGACCGGCGGGTACAGGAGTGTGAGTTGTAAAAAGTGTGGATGATCTGACCGCTTCCAGTGCCTGATTAAATGTGAGGTGGCTTGTTTCGATCATGGCCCGGAGGCGTTCCAGACTGATAAATGCAGAGTGACCCTCATTGCTGTGGAAAATATCCGGCTTGAGTCCCATTGCATCCAGTGCCCTGATCCCGCCTATACCAAGAATAAGTTCCTGTCTCAGCCTGTTTTCATGATCGCCGCCGTAGAGATAATGAGTTACAGTCCGGTCTTCGGGAGAATTGTCATCAAAATCGGTATCGAGCAAAATAAGTCTGACTTTCCCGATCTTTGTTTCCCATACACGGATCTTTACGGTTCTGCCGGGCCATACGAGACCAACGGAAAGATGGTTGCCATTAGCGTCTTTTACAGGGTTAATCGGGAGTCGTGAAAAATCTTCAGCCTCATAAATTGTCATCTGTTCTCCTTTGGGCCCCAGTTTCTGTCTGAAATATCCATACCTGTACATGAAGCCAATACCTATGATTTCAATATTCGAATCGCTGGCTTCTTTCAGGTAGTCGCCTGCAAGGATTCCCAGACCTCCCGAATATATTTTCAGGCAGTGGTGAATTCCGAACTCCATGCTGAAATAGGCTATTGAAGGTTTATCCGGATCATCCGGACGGCTAAGGTATGCCTTAAAAGCTTTATCGACTTTTTTCAGATCGGCTACAAACTCATCATCATCTTCGAGAACCAATAGCCTCTTGTAGTCTATCTTCTCAAGCAATAATTTAGGGTTGTTTCTGACCGCTGCCCAGAGGGATGGATCCATTCTCCTGAATATAGATTCAGCATCGGTCGTCCATGACCACCAGAGGTTATTGGCGAGGTCCTTAAGTGCGGCCAGTCTCTCAGGAACATCACTCTGAACATAAATATCTTTCCACACCGGCATCTGGTGGGGTTTCCGTACAACAAGACCCGGAGCTTCCACAAATCGAAGAAATTCCCTGGGTTCATCCCTCCTCTCACTGCTCTTAAGCAGGGCTTTGTCATAGGCAGTGAAATAATATTTGACCAGGGTGTTCCACATTGCAATCCTTGATATTTCATGTGCTTTCTGCCTGGCTTCATTTACCTGGTCTTCACTAAGTCCGACAAATCTGGAGATGAAGTCCATTATGTCCTGTACTACCTTGCTTTCGTTATCATCAGTTCTCTCAATTATTGCGATACCATTACCCGGTTCCGGGCAGTAGGCTTCTACCCAGAGCCCGAAGCCTGAAAGAGATGTTGTGACAGTTGGAATAGAGAACATCAGACTCTCCAGCGGAGTATAGCCCCAGGGTTCATAGTATGAAGGGAATATGGTAAGATCAAAACCGATGAGCAGATCATAATATGGCAAGTTGAAGATGCCGTCATTTCCGTTCAGGTAAGATGGGGCAAAGATGATCTTTACTCTGGATTTCTGATCGTTATCCAGATGGTTTACATTAATTCTCCCAAGAACAGGATCGTTTGAGGGATAATGAAGACTGTGTGTAAGATACCTGTCACCTCCGTTCCGATTTGCGTTATTGTACAGAATATCAACAATATCCTGTCGCGGTCCTTTGTGATAAGCCGGCATCAGGATAAAAGCAATACATTCTTTGGACGGGCTATCCCTTTTATTCAGACCTCCGAGGGTATCAATAAAAATATCGATCCCCTTATTTCTGAACTCGTAACGCCCGCTATTTGCGATAAAAATACAATCGTCTGAAAGCTTATATCCCAGAACTGCTTCTGCCACGCTCTTAAGCTTCAATCTGGCAGCTTTCCTCTTCTCAGTGAAAAGATCTTCTCCCGGCACAAATGAATCTTCAAATCCATTCGGAGTGACTATATCCACATCCTTACCCAGAAAATGGCTGCACTCCCTTGAAGTAATTTCGCTTACTGTGGTAAAAACATCTGCCACGGAAGCCGATATTTTTTCAAGTGACTGTTTGGCTACAACATTGCACTCACGACAGATCTGTACCGGATTGTAATCTTTCATTTTACCGTACAATGGACGGTTGTTGCCTGCAATGCACCTGCCAAGAACCGTGGCATGTGTGGTAAATGAGGTTGCGATCCATGGTGCCTGTTTCTCGAGGTACAGGATCCCTGTACCGGTCATCCATTCATGGAATTGTGCAATTATGTTATGATGCTCATGATAGAATGTGGTGAAACTCTCAATCACTTTACCCGCAGCATAACCAAAAAGTGCCGGTTCCACATAATCCCACTGACCAGAAATGCTATCCAGCTTATAGGTTTCCCAGAACATCGCAAAAATCTCATTCTGTTGACCGAAGTACGGGGTAAAGTCTATCAGGAAAACTATCGGCTTCCCGGCAATATTCCACCTGCCGGTCTTCACCCTGAGGCCTTCGGATTCAGCTCTCACCCTCCATTCAACAAAGAGGGACTCATCCGGAATAAACTCGGGATTTTTCACATCCTCTCTCCATACATCCGGACCAATAAGTATAAAATTATCACCCAGTTCATCTATAATATTTAGTGCTTTTGTTGAGATAACAGTATGTATACCCCCTACCTTGTTGCAAACTTCCCAGCTTGTTTCAAAAATAAAATCAACCTTCATTTTTATGGATTTCAATAATTACGGAATTTTGTATATACTTTCTTCACTTTTTTATTTTTCGGCTTTTAACGGCAGTTGATTTTTTCTTTACAGTTTTGCCAGTAGTTGCTTTTTTTGCAGTTGTTTTTTTTGCAGTTGTTTTTTTAACAATTTTTGTTTTTTCTTTTTTGGTTCCTGACGAAGCGTTCCGCGGGGGTTGCTCTTCGGCTGATACAGTTATGAGCTTATGTGCCAGATCTTTAAGTGATGTTTTCCCTCCTTTTTCAGGTATTATCAGATCCTCGCCCAGGATTTTTGTCCTTTTTTCATTTAGCTTTTGAATTTCAGCTGTCAGCTTTTCAATGACCAGATCTTTCTCCAGGATCTGTTTGTCAAGCTTCAATATCTGTCTCTGTTCATGTGTATCCGGAGATTGTCTGTTCAGCCTTATCTCAAAATCGCTCAGTACGTTCATGTAATTCATGAATGCATCATAAGGCGTTTCATATGGATTGAAATAAGCATGAACCGCACCATCTGAAAAGAACTTGGTTGCCATGTAATAAAAGTGGTCACTCGATTGAAGGTACTCCCAATCTATTCTCATCTGCTCATCATTACACCTGCTGACTTTATCGGATAATTCATAGAGTTTTTCGAAGGCTGCCAGCTGCAACTCATTACCCAGCCATGCGGTTATGTCCCGTTCTTCGTCAGCCCATGAGATCGATGAAGGAACATTTATAGCCGAAACAGGCTGCAATGTTTCTGCCACTTCGGAAGGTGTCATGAATTTAAACGGGGTCTTTTTGAGGATTGCACCCGGGAGGTGCTGAAGAAAATCAAATATTCCTGTCTCCTTCCAGTTATGCTCCCCAAATGTCTCATAATCGAGAAAGATATTCAGAAGCTCACTTTTTGGTGCAAGCTTGCTGATCCAGGTGGCATATTTATCAGCAGTCAGAGGCCAGGCACTCCATGATTTGTTTGAGAACCTGAAAGCAATATCATCGCTCATTACAAAATTCCTCAGCAAGACTTTGAGGCGGGGATTTATAGCATTGCAATACAGGTAATTAGGACTTTTCCACCCGAGGATATGTTTTGCTCCTTCAGTCAGAATTGATTTGAACCCCATATCTGCAACCCATGATCCGATGGTATCGTTATAAATCAGTTCTGTATTCCGAAATGAGGTGGTTTCAACCCCAAGGTACGTTTTTACCATCTCCCTGTGAAGTTGAACCTGTTGCTCAAATTGCGTTCTGTTCCTGAGCGATGCGAGAGAATGGGAATCCGTCTCTGAAAGGAACTCGACCATTCCGGTTTGAGCAAGTTGCCGGAATGACTCAAGAACCTCCGGAGCATATAGTCTGAACTGGTTTATGACAATTCCCGAAAGGGAGAATGTAACTTTGAATTTCTCCTTATGCTTCTGAATGAGCTCCATAATTATCTTATTGGCAGGAAGATAGCATTTCTGAGCTACTTTCCTCATTATCGACTCATTTGAGAAATCGTCATAATAATAATGATCATGACCCAGGTCAAAAAATCTGTAACGCTTCAGCCTGAATGGCTGATGGACCTGAAAGTATAAGCAAATTGCCTTTTTTCCTGCTGTACTCATGTTGTAAAACTTATTTTTTCCAAATCACTCTTTCGTAAATATCTCTGACATGTCTGGCAGAATTATCCCATTTAAGCCTGATAACTTCTTCCATACCGTTTCTGATAAACATACTTGCCAGAGCCGGGTAATTGAGAATCCCGTAAATAGCATCTGCCATTGCATCAATGTCCCAGAAGTCGGTCTTAACTGCATGGGTGAGTATCTCAGCCACACCTGACTGTTTGCTGATAATCACAGGGACACTCGATTGCATGGCTTCAAGCGGAGAGATTCCGAATGGTTCGGATACGGAGGGCATTATATAAACATCGCTCAATGCAAGCATTGTATAAACATCCTTCCCTTTAAGAAATCCGGTAAAATGGAATCGATCGGTTATCTTCAGTGAGGCGGCTCTTCTCATCATTCTTTCCATCATATCGCCTGTGCCTGCCATTACGAACCTCACATTATTCATTGCTTTCAAAACCTTATAGGCTGCTTCAATAAAATATTCAGGTCCCTTCTGAAGGGTGATCCTGCCAAGGAAGGTGACAACTTTGTCATCAAATCCCTTTTTCACCTCCTGATCACCTGAAAAATCCACATGCTCCACGGCATTGTAAACTGTTTCCACCTTATCAGGATGGATGTTGTATTTATTAATAACAATGTCCCTGGTGAGATTGCTGACCGTAATAATTTTTACTGCAGCTTCCATACCGGCCTTTTCAATCCTGTATACGTCAGGGTTGGCATTACCGCCGCTTCTGTCAAAATCGGTTGCATGAACATGGATCACCAGAGGTTTGCCTGATACCTCCATTGCTGCTATTCCGGCAGGATATGTAAGCCAGTCGTGAGCATGTATAATATCAAATTCATTTTCTTCAGCTATGACAGAAGCAATTACAGAATATTTATAAATTTCATCAAGCAGGTTATTATCATACCTTCCTGAGAAATCAGTCACTCCCATTTCGTTAGTCTGGATGATTAGTCTTTTCCCCAAACTTTCGGAGCTGACAATCTTCCAGTAATCATCCGGGTCAGTATAGGGGACAATTTTAGAGAAGACTTCAATTTTTTCGATCGGTCTTCTGATTCCCTTATAATAGATCTTTTTAAATGTCACCGGCACTTTATTGGCACCAATCAGCCGGACCATATCCTGGTCCTCGTCGCCCCACGCTTTGGGCACTACAAAGGTCACTTCCATGTCGTCAATGGCGGCCATGCCTTTGGTAAGTCCGTAACTGGCGGTCCCCAGACCGCCGGAAATGTGGGGCGGAAATTCCCAACCAAACATTAACACACGCATAACTTACCTGTATTACTGATTTGAATAATTTTTCTCAAGAAGGTCAATAATCCTCAAAACCTCACCAACACTCCATGCCTGAGAGATTGTTCCATTTGGTGCATGAGGTGGATTTCCGTCGTATATTTCTGATATCGTTGATACACCATGCTCGTTCATCACCTCTTCAAAGCCATAAATCAATTTTTTAACTTTCTGAACTCCCTGTTTACCGTATACTTTCAGCCAGCCTTCACAAAAAGGTCCGAAAAGCCATGGCCAGACTGTACCCTGATGGTATGCTTCATCTCTCTCCTCCTGGCTTCCAAAGTAATTCCCCTTGTAGTATTTATTACCCGGAGAAAGTGTTCTCAGACCTCTTGGTGTAACAAGCTCTTTATCTGCAACATCCAACACTTTCTTCATTTGTTCCTTGTCAAGTATTGAATAAGGAAGGGATACCGCAATTACCATATTCGGTCTGACAAAAAAGTTACTGCCCTCTGTATCATTAACATAATCAGCAAGGTACCCTGCTTTATCGTTCCAGAAAATTTCAAGGAATGATTTCTTTATCAATTCCGGAAGGAATCCGAATTCCTTTGTAAAAGTATTATCCTTTCCGACTCTGGCCATTTCAAGAGTAAAGCAGATTGCATTATACCAGAGGGCGTTAATTTCAACTGCATAACCCGGCCGTGGTGTAACCGGAACACCGTTTACCACTGCATCCATCCAGGTGAGGGCCTTTCCCTTAGCATCTGCATATATAAGACCATTATCACGCATATGTATATTATACGCAGTTCCGTTTTTAAATGCCCGTAAAATTGATTTGGAGGCATTTCCGTACCTTTCAATGCAGTTTGTACCACCGTTTTCAACGTATTGCTGGAGCGACCAGAAAAACCACAGAGGTGCATCTAATGAATTAAAAGCATAATTACCCTCTGTCCCCATATTCGGGAATAATCCATCCTTCATTTTTTTTACCTGTGTGTCCAGTACTGCCTGAAAGAGGCCAAGATTATGACGGGCTATGACAATTCCCGGTAATGAAATGAATGTATCCCTTCCCCAGGATCCGAACCACGGATACCCGGCAGTAATAAGGATTTCCTCTCCTCTTTTCTCAACAAATTGCATTGCGGCATTCCTGAGGCAATTCAGGAAGCTGTTACGCGGAATTTTGCCTGCCACAGTCTTGCTGAATTTTGTCTTTAACCCGGAAGGATTTTCTTCGCTTGTAGATGCTGAAAATACGATGCTGTCTCCTTTTTTGGCCTCCAGTTCAAAAAATCCCGGTGTAAACAGATCTTCAGAGTAGTCGTAACCCCTCTTCTGTTCTTCGATGTATTCCACTCCCCGATACCAGTCGGGTACCGGGATGAATTCAACCTTTGAAGAGAACTGCATATGCAGCGACGGGAAACCTTCATACAATTTTGACCTGATCCCGTTTTTGATGAACTCAACCTTCGTGTTGGCTGACATGTTCGCATGTGTAAGTTCATGAATGCTCCTGAATGCAAGGAAAGGACGTATCTGGAGCTTCATCGGCTCAGATGCCTCGAGGATGGTATATCGCACCAGCAACTGTTCTTCATAATGTACAAGTAACCGTTCCATCTTCAGCAAAACATTTCCGACCCGGAAAACCCGCATCGGAATAACCTCTGTTTCAAAATCTTCGATGTATTTATGTCCTTTCGGACTGAAATAATCGCCTTTATATTTCCTTATACCAACATTAAAACTTTTATCATTGTTCACTACAGTAACATCAAGAGAAGAAAGTAATATATACCTTCCACCGCCAAGCTCATCTACAGGACAAATCAGTAAACCGTGATATTTACGGGTATTACACTCTACTATGGTTGTAGATGCGTATGATCCGGCCCGGTTCGTTCTTAGTATTTCCCTTGAAAGCGAATATTCTAGATTTACAATCTGACTCTTGTCAAACTTAATATAGCTCATTTTAAAACTGTTTTGTTACGTATAAAAAGTCTCTTAAGTTAAAAAATATTATTCACCTTTGCAAACCGTTCTTTGTAAGTCATGATAATTATAATTAACACCTGCAGACACAGGCAGGAAAAAAAGAATAACTTTGCATTTCGATAATTTAAACTACTAAGAATTAATGTTTTGGTTGATGAACAGGCGCCTTTTACTTCTTATTTTTGTTTTAGCAATCCTTCCCGGTTGCAAAAATAGCAATATTGAAATAAACGGCAAGCTTACAGACCCTGTTAGTGGAGAATATATTTATCTCGATGAATTAAAATCAAACGATCTGATAACCGTGGATTCAGTTTCTGTTTCAGATGAGGGTACATTTGTAATAACCAGAAAAATTGAATTTCCTTCATTTTATCTCCTGAGAACTAATGAATCCAGTTTCCTTACAATGCTGCTCGAACCGGGACAGATATTAGAACTGACAGCAAAGAGGGATTCGTTAAATATTCCTGAATCAATATCGGGCTCAGAAGGTACTGAACTAATGGTAAAATATAATAAAAAGCTGCAGACTACTATATATCAGATTGCCAGCCTGAGGAAGGATTATCTGAAGAATTTTAGGAGCCCTCAGCTATATGAAGTTATGGCAAAGATAGATAGCATAGCACAAATCTATCTTGATGATATAAACCTGTACACCAAAAAATATATTGACTCAAACCTTACATCACTTGTCAGCCTTGCTGCATTGTATCAGCAGGTGGCCCCCGGGGAATACATTATGGATTCCCGGAAGGATCTGAAATATTTTCTCCGGGTTGATTCAGCACTTTCAATTCATTACCCCGATTATGAGCTTGTCAGATCATTACATGAACAGGTCAGTAGTATGGGTTCAGGCATCCGGAATCAAAACGTCATTTCTCCCGTTTTCATCCAGGGAGCTGAAGTACCCGAAATAGACCTTCCCAATCCTGAGGGAGATACTATCAGGCTCTCTTCAACAAGGGGAAATATTGTTCTCCTTGATTTCTGGGCGGCATGGTGCTCCCCCTGCAGGCAGGAAAATCCGAACCTGGTAAAAGCTTATAACATGTATCATGGCAAGGGATTTCAGATCTATCAGGTATCGCTTGACATGACAAGGGATGCCTGGATAAAAGGTATTCAGGATGATAATCTCGGCGACTGGATCCACGTGAGCGATTTAAGATACTGGAATTCTGTTGTGGTTCCTCTCTACAAAATCGAAATGATTCCTGCCAATTACCTGCTTGACAGGGAAGGACATGTTATCGCATCAAATTTGCGGGGAGAATCCCTTCAGATACAACTGGATGAGTTATTCAAAAACTAAAAGCGCGGGATGAAAATTGATTTTCAACAAACTGTTAAAATGAAGAAATATCTGATACTGCTTATTCCTGTATTGATTATTACAGGATGCCGGAACAGGAATGCTTTCACAGTTACGGGCTCTGTTAAAGCACCCTCCGAAAAAGAGTATATTTACATAAACAGAGTTAATGTAGATAAAACTGTCCTGATCGACTCTGCCCGGATCAACTCCAGGACCCGCTTCCGGTTCAGGATAAAGGCTGATGAAATTGATTATTACCAGCTCGGATATCCACCTGAGGATTTTGTTACACTCCTTGCCCTGCCTGGTGAGAAAATTAACCTTGATTTCAAAGGAAAAAGGCTTTCGGAAAATTATGAGGTTACCGGGTCGGAAGGCTCCGGAAAAGTACAACTACTTGATCTTAAGCTCCTTAATACAAAGAATAAACTTGATTCAATCACCACACTATACAGGAATGCAGAGAAAGAACCTGATTTTGATACAAAAAGGAAACTTATTGAAGCTGATTATCTCAATCTTGTCAGAGAGCAACGGCAATTCAATATAGAATTCATAATTAAAAATATATCATCCCTGTCAGCCATCAAGGCGCTCTATCAGAGACTCGACGATCAGACATATGTCCTTTATGAACCGCGCGACCTGCAATACTTTAAGATCGTTTCCGACTCGTTAAACAGACACTTCCCGGATTCAAAGCATACAAAAGCATTGGTGAGTGACTTCAGCAAAGAGATGAATCAGTTTTATTCAAGGCAACTTCAACAAATTTCATCTTCATTGCCTGAAACGAAACTTGATCCTGATTTAAAGGACATTAATGGGAACAGGGTGAAGCTTTCCTCTCTGAGAGGGAAATATGTTCTTCTGACGTTCTGGTCGGCTGCCTCCAGAGAATGTATTGCTGAAAACCTTCAGCTTAAAGAGTTCTATCGTCTTTATAACAGAAAGGGATTCCAGATATACCAGGTAAATCTGGATGCGGATGAATCGGCATGGAAATCTGCAGTTAAATTCGATGAGCTGCCCTGGATAAACACCAGGGAGGATGATGTTGCCGACCCGGTAAATGCCAGGCTTTATAATGTAAAAGCCGTTCCTGCAAACTATCTTTATGATCCGGAAGGGAATATCATTGCTTCAAATCTACATGGCAGAAACCTGCAGATCAAGCTAAATCAATTATTCAATAATTAATATCAGCCATTGACCGGACCCGGTAAAATATTCTTTGCTTCTGATTTTCATCTTGGTCTTAAGACCGGATCTGCTCCCATTGACCGTGAAAAGAAGGTGGTCGGCTGGCTCAAAGAAATCACACCTGAAGCAACAGAGATCTACCTTGTTGGCGATATTTTTGACTTCTGGTATGAATATAAGCGTGTTGTACCGAGGGGATTTACCCGTTTCCTGGGAACCGTTTCAGAAATAACAGATGCCGGCATCCCGGTTCATTACTTTACCGGGAATCATGACATGTGGGTTGGCGATTATTTAATTAATGAGTGCGGGGTGATCATGCATACAGAACCCTTCACTACTTCATTTAACGGGAAAAAGTTCCACATTGCTCACGGAGAAGGCCTTGGTTCAAAAAATACAGGTTATAAAATCCTTCTTGGAATATTCCATAACAGGATTGGCAGAACCCTGTTTTCAACACTCCATCCGTCAATTGGTGTAGGTCTGGGACACAGGTGGTCCCTCAGTTCAAGGCTTGCAACCGGAATTTCACTCGAATTCATGGGGGAGGATAAGGAAGAACTGATCAGATATGCCCTTTCAATTTCAGAAGCTGATAAAATTGATTTCTTCATTTTCGGTCACCGCCATCTGGCAATGACCTACAAACTGAAGAATAATGCAGAAATTTTATTCCTTGGTGACTGGATAAAACATAGCAGTTTTGCTGAATGGGATGGTAACATTCTTTCCCTTAAAACACTGGATTAGGTCTTTCCTCAACCTTTACAGTTATTGTATAATAGGAATACTGTTCATTTATCCATTCGAAATGGTATTGCAGCTTGCCATCCGATTTCCTTGCCATATCAATAAGACCCAGGTTCCCCGTACTGCTGGAACTCATAGTCTGATCTGAAAGGGATTTTCGAAATAGTACTGTAAGTCCCTCTTTATCATATTCATTGATCAGATCAATCTTTTCCCTCAGATGCTCCACTTTATCATTCGTGATCAGGTTGCCTGTGGTCAGATAATACGAATGATCATTATACCTGATCATGGCTACCGGCATTCCGTATTTCTCCTCATCCTCACGCCCGGGACTATACCTGGCAACATTCTCAATTATTTCCACAAGTATGCTGAACACTCTTCTCCGGAGATTCGATGCAGCATAATCCTCGGCAAGTTTTGTTTCGGTAAATGAAAGTACTTCCTTGCCAACATCCGGAGTAATATGCCCCGACCATATCAGGTAAATATTGTTTTCAGCCATCAGCCTCTCGAGCTGTGAGACAGCCTTGCCGCTGAATGGCTTCCCGGTATTACTGTAATGGGCTCCAATACCATCTGAATCAACTGTTTTACTCAGTATAAAATATGAATTATCCTTATCAAGCTCCAGGAAATCATAATCAAGCTTATTCCCTGTTGACTTGGCCATTTCAATGAGTCCCAGCCCTGCACCACCTTTATTGCTCAGTTCGGTTTTACTTAACATCTGCATATAAACGGCCCGGATCTCACCTGTATCAAGGTTGTTGATCCGGTCAAGTCTCGTTTTCAGATCCCCGATATTAGTCACCGAAATGACATTCGCTGTTGTAACAGAATATCCTCCGTCAGCCTTTGAATAGACTACCAGGGACATGTCAGCCATCTTTGGCTGATCACTGTGCCTTGTAACATTCTGAAGGCTTTCAAGAACATACATGAACAACCGTTTCCTGCTTAAAAAGCCGAACTCCGCGTTTTCCATTTCTTTTTCTATGAGCATGAGCAGGGGAACCGAATTCTCGTTTGTTACAACGCCTCTGTAAACGAGCATCAGGCTATCCAATTTCATTTTCTCCCGAATACGGTGAATAAGATCCATGCAAAAAAGATCAGGTATATTTCAGGGTATAAAAATAGAAAAAACCTGATTTACTGCAAATAGTGAAAGTCATGGAAGGGCAGACAGCATAGAAATAAGCCTTAATACCTATCCTGATTTTTGCGAAAATTACTATCTTGTACTGTTAAAATTTAATGATAAATAATGCTTTACAGGCTCCTTCA
>Ga0105107_10000232_pt1 | contig 33313 bp, 24 predicted proteins | sample PPLLaktember2015_6_FD_79335 | JGI IMG/M metagenome (GOLD analysis project Ga0105107, IMG submission 79335) | Freshwater sediment microbial communities from Prairie Pothole Lake near Jamestown, North Dakota, USA - PPLs Lake P8 Core (1) Depth... | ecosystem: Environmental > Aquatic > Freshwater >...
GGTTACGATGGCTCCACCTAGGGTATTTGTCCTACTATCCTCCTCCCAGTTATCTGGGTCTTTGTACGAGGCCGCAGCATGAGCTACATAATCCGGTTTGAAGTCTCCAACAAGTCCGTAAACAAGGTCTCGATCGGCAATTGTGCCCTCAACCACCTTCAGATTAGAATGAGGCTTCAAATTATCCCTTCTCCCAGTGGAATAGTTATCAATCACTAAAACTTCATCCCCTCGCTTCAGCAGCCTGTCTGTAAGGTGGGATCCTATGAACCCGGCCCCACCTGTGATCAGAACTCTCATGATATTTTCCCCTCCCGATATCCTCTGAATATGTCGGCTCTGTCATGAAATTCCTGCTGCCATAGCTCCAGCGACAAAAGCCCCCAGACTTTCCTCGTAAATTTCCCTTCCTGCTTCATAAGACTCCGGATATCGAAATCAGGACTAAGGTACTCTCGGCGGCGGGCAGCATCACTGCGAAAAATGTCTTCAACAAACTCCTTAAGTTCTCCTTGCATCCAGTTTGAGAGCGGTACAGGAAACCCCATTTTCGTTTTTCTTTGTGACACTTCTTCAGGGAGATCCCGCCGAAAACTGGCCTTCATCAAGTGCTTCAGTTCCCCATTCTCGAATTTTATATTTGAAGGAATGGTTGCCGCCAATTCCACCAGAGGATGATCAAGCAAAGGCACCCGAGATTCCAGTCCATGAGCCATGCTCACCCGGTCTTCAACCTGCAGAAGCGCAGGAAGAAGTGTCTTGAAGTCGAAATGCGTCATGCTGTCAAAGTAGGATTCGTTGCCAACATTCGATCCCCAGAATATCTCCCTAAAGGTCTCGAACGCGGAATAGGGTTCAAGAAGCTCCCAATTGATTTCTTTCGAAAGTCCCTTTGCCCGATTGACAAGTGCAAAGTAGCGTCTATCCCTTTCTTCGAACAAACCCTCCTTCCAAAATTCCTGTAACAACGACTTGTAATTCCTTAGGGAAATTAAATTAGGAATGATTGATTCGTAGGTGACGACGAAATTGCCACTTTTCATTGTTCCATCGATGGCCCCCTTGACACACTGCTCAAAATAGGAAATCAAATACCTTACGTATCCTCCAAAAATCTCGTCCCCCCCAGTCCCGCCGAGAACGACTTTCAGGTGCTCGCTCGCCAATTTCGAAATAATATACTGAGGAAACGAGCCTGGGCCTGCAACGGGAGTGTCCAGATGGTAAATCACTCTTCGAATGCTGGATATGAAGTCTGCACTCGTAATCTCTCGCTCGTACAGGCTCATATCGCAAAACCTCGCAACGGCCCTCGCGAATTCAGATTCATCATATTCCGGCCCAGCTGAAAACACCCCGTGAAAAGCTTGGAACTTCTCGTCCTTCTGAACCATTCTGGCCAGTGACGCGACAACACTTGAATCGAGCCCTCCGCTCAGGTAGGATCCCACGGGTACATCACTGCGAAGGTGAACCCGCACAGAATCGAGCAGATGATTGCGAATCTCTTCCTCAAAATACCGCTTAGTGTGAAGCCAATCCAAATCGTACTGAACCTCCCAGTACTTCCGGATCCTAAGAGATCCTTTCTCCAGCGTGAGGGTATGGGCAGGAAGAAGCTGCTCGATGTTGTCAAAAAGAGTCTTCGCCCCGAGAGTGAACTGAAAGGCAAGATAGTCCTTCAGGCTCTCATGATTTGTGGAAACCCTTTCGAGAAACGGGAGGAGAGCTTTCGCCTCAGATGCAAAGAAGAACCCTTGAGCATTAACAGTATAGTAGAATGGTTTAATACCAAACCGGTCCCTTGCGCAGAATAGTTTGTTGTTTTTTTCGTCCCAGACTGCAAATGCAAACATGCCTCTAAAATGGTCAACACAATCCTCTCCCCACTTTTCGTAGGCCCGGAGAATGACTTCGGTGTCAGAGGCAGTGCGGAATTTCTCCAAGCCGAGTTCTCTACGCAACTCTACGTAATTGTAAATCTCTCCATTGTACGTAACCACCAATCCGCTATCCGTCTGCATTGGCTGGGCTGCCTCAGGCGTAAGATCGATAATGGTCAGCCGGCGGTGACCAAGCCCAACATCCCCCTGCCTACGAACCCACACTCCCTCACCATCAGGCCCACGATGGGCCTGAAGAATGTTCATCGCTCTCAACCATGCGTGGAGAGTCTCGTGTCTCCCCATATCATTAGTCTTTATTCCCGAAATACCGCACATTCCAATTTCCTTCCTCTTAATGCTCCCAGACAATACCAAACAGTTTTCCTAAGAGCATCGATCCATTTGTGGCCTCTCTACCCTCAAAACCCGCGCTGTCCTGTTTGGCAAAGGCTTTTGTGGGATCGAGAGATCGTAACCAGCCGTAACCTCTGTGATGTCAGCCTCCCATCTCTCCAGCCGCTCTTCAGTGCTCTTTCCAAACCTGTCGGTAGATTGGCTCTATATTCTCCAAGAAAGCCTTCTCACCGAACCGCCTCACAACACAATTGCGGATGGCACCGCTATCAAAACCGACTTCTCCAGAAATAAACTTCTCCATGGCTTCCGCAAGCGCTATGGCATTCCGCCGCTCCACCAACATCCCGGTTTCAGGCGTCACAACAAATTCGGGGCCACCGCACCGCGTTGCGATCACTGGCTTCCCGCACGCCATGGCTTCACCCAGCACAACACCAAAAGTCTCTCCCAGGCTGGGCAAGACCAGAACATCGCAAGATTGCATCCAATATCTAACCCCCTTTCTTTGCAGCAGACCCAAAAACCGACAATAACCTGAGATGCCCAAATCATAAGCTAACCTCTCTAGCCTGGCTCGTTCCGGGCCATCCCCTGCGATCAGCACCTCAAGACAATGAACACTCCGTGCCACCAACAGTCTCACGGCTTTGAGGAGATAACCAATGCCTTTGTTCCTATCCAATAGTGCAACACAAAGAAAACGCATTCCCTGCTGCGGCTTCCGTTTTTTTACTCTTCCAGGGGCAAAAAAGTCTGTCATGATAACGTTTCCCACAATGCTAATCTCCACCTTCGGATCAAAGTCGCGGATCTGATCGGCCATAGCTGGACTCACGGCAATAAGCTTGTTGACATGGCCTAACGTCGCCTTCACAGCACATGTTTGGCTTTCCGCGCGCAAGTGTACGGAAAACGGACCGGAATGCTCCGTCAAAACAACTGGTATGGAATACATCTGCCCCAGTTTCACGGCCAACCAGCCACCCGGGAATACGACATGTGCATGAATGACATCGGGTTTCCCCCAATCCGCAAGTATCTTGCCAAAAACCTTTTTCCCATAGTAAGCAGCACACCAACACCAGGCATGGAAAAATCTCATGGGCAAGAGAAAAACCGGCTGGCGCCATACCCTTACACCAGAATGCCGCTCAACTGGTCTACAAAAACCAACCCCTCCTTTTAAGGCATCCCTCCAACCGACGGCTCTCACCGCTAGCACGCGTACATCATAGGATCGAGCCAGAACCAGGGCCTGATCCTGGACAAATATCCCATCGATCTTGGATGCTCTACTCGGATACCATGACGCCAGAATGAGTATCTTTTTACCGCCCAAAAAACACCTTCAATTCACCAAAGCCTTATCTGAGCCGGCTAAAACGGATTCTCGGTCTTCAGTCATACAGCTAACGGAGGCTTCGAAGGCGTAGTCTTCTTAATAGGTTTACAACTTCCCGACCGCCAGGCCTTTTCAGCCCCCACATCAAGACCGCCAGCAACACCCATGACAGAATATCTGCGACAAGCATTCTCTTATGAATACTATAAATCACGACTTCTCGGAATGAAAACACTCCCTTCATATTAGGTCTACCCCAAAGCTCCCTTTCAGCTTTCTCATTGCCTCTTCTCCAGTGCCTCACACCTAACGGCCGTTTCATATTTCTTTTCCATCCACTCGCCTATAAATGCAGACGCTTGAACTAAAAGCCAACTTCATGCTTTTCAACGCTCTGTCTAGCGCGAACAGGCTGCCAGAGATTGCCCGCACAAGCCTATCGGAAGGATACACAAACTTGCATAGGAGCCTCCAGGTTGTGTTCGCCAGCATGTACGTTAACCAGTCAGAACCCTCTATATTCCCATTCAGTAGAAACGAAACGGCCGGCCTTATACTTTCCCTTCTAAATCCTCTTTTAGCGAGAATATCCTCAAAGAAGTATACATGGCGAGGGATTCCGTTCCCTTTAAAATGCGCAAAATCAAACACATCAAACTTAGAAAAGGGCAAACTCAGGACAGGGTCCATCATAATTAAAAACCCCCCTGGTCTGACACTCTTGCTCACAAACTTAAGCCCGTTCAGAAACTCCTCCACATGAACGAGGTGGTGAAGACAATAGCATGAAAATACCAAATCGAACTTATCCGCAAAAAGCTCAGGATCGATTTCTTTGAGGTCATTCCGTACAGTCTTGACAAAGGGCATATCTCTCCTTAGGGCGTTCAAGGCCTCTTCAGAAATATCCAGGGCCGTCATCTCCACCTGAAACCCCCGCTCGCCAAAATACCATTGTGCAAGCTTAGCCCAATATCCAAAGCCCGCTCCCACATCCTGAATCAAAAGTTCACGCTTGCCGCTCTTCAGGAATTCCTTCCCGATATCTTCTAGGCTCTCTATGAATGACCGAGATTCACTTCTATATTTCAATTCATTCAGCTTTTCGCTCAAGAAAGGATGCCCCGATGGTTTCAGGCCATCCTCATATTCTCGATACAGACTTGTCCAATAAACGCTGTTCTCGTATTTCAGATCTCTCCCTTTCAAAGCTCCCTCAGCCCCAGTTTGTCGGTAGCCTCATTTAATCGTCGTTGCGGCAAATGGTCCCTCCGAAATCACTGCGACAAAGAGTGTTTGATCACAAAATCTACAAACGCCTCATAGCTATATTTGCCCGAAGCGACGATGTCTTCATAGGCCTGTTCCGTAAGCTCACCTCTCAAATGATCGTCTACTACGCACTCCAAAACCTCTTCCAAGTTTGTGAAGTCCTTACTCAGCTCGATGAAATGTTTTCCCGCATCGAGTATTCGATTATAGTCTCCAGTCGTCAAAATCTGGCAAGTTCTGGTCGCACATGCCTCAAGATGGCGAGGGGAAATCGCAAAAAGCCTAAAATTTCCATCGAGGCCAGGAAAACATTCGGACTCAACTTCCTCGAAGGAGGCCCCGGGGTGTTCCTGAAGGTAAGCTTCTGTCTTCTTGTGAATAGTTCCATCATGATCAAGAATACTCGTGCCTCCCTCAGCCCCAATAGTATATTTACAGTTTAACAAAAATCTGTACCATTCATCCCCAAGGATTGTATCCTCGCCGTCAGTCGAGATGTCGGTAACCAGTCCCTTCTGCACCGCCTTTTCAGAAACCCTTTCAGCGACCTTTTGCTTAAGGTAGCCATGCCGCCCAAACCAAGGATAAGGGCGGCCTGCCGTACGATATCCGATATCGACGGTTCTTTTCTTCCCGAGTTCATCAACCGATTTGATTCCTGCAAGAACGCGCTTGTCAAGATAGCCGGGCAGGACCCGATAAAACGTTACCTTGGCCTTATCCACGCCAGAGTAAATCCGACTCCACTCAGAAGGCGGCGCTACGGAAAACACGGTCTCGACGCCAATCTCATTTATAAACTCACACAATATATCTGTATTAATGAATTCATCCTGCGGCAGAGCTATCTTTTTTGCCTCCATTTCCTTCAACATTCTCACCTTTTCACAATTCCTGCCAAAAGCTTTTCTATCCCACCTCGTGCACATGAACAGTGTTTCGAACACAATCAGATCGAACTTGACCTTCCATAAATACTTCGGCAAGCTGTGAACAGCGATATTGATGTAGAAGCAATTGTGCCCCGAGTACCTCCGAAAACAATAGAGGTGATTCCACGTAGTGGCTCTCAGAGGATACACCCCGCAGCTATAAACAATCAAAATATTCAACCTCTTCAATTCTAGCTTCCTTGCCCGCGAAACTCTCTATCACACTATTTCAGGCCGATTTTTCAAGTTAAGCTTCAGCCATCACACCTCTCCGGAAGGTGAAATCCTCCGATACGATTGCCCCCTTCTCACCGCTTACGATAGACGACATTCATCTCCAGAGAGTAGTATAGTTTTCTTCTCAGACGACGTCCTAACTCTGGCCTCAGCAGTCCAACCAAAGTGATTATCTTCGATACGAGAAAATTCAATTTCATGGGTGGCAGTCTGTACCTTAGGTACGCCTCTTTCAACAAATACGCTGCGAATGAAGTCTCTATATGCTCACAGTTGAAGATGCGTTCAAACAAAAGTCGCAGAGAGTATTCGTCAAAGTTTCTGACGTGCACAAGTTTGTACGGCGTTGTCAGATAGCATGCGAGATTCTCACGATAAGGAACTCTCACAACAAGAATGCCGTTTGGCTTTGTGACGAATAGCATTTTCTTTACACACAGATTCAAATCTACGACATGTTCCAAAAGATCAGTGCATACGACGAGGTCGAAAGCATTTTCTCTGTAGGGCATTTCCTCCGCTAGTGAGAAGCATACCTCTATGCCTTTTCCTTGTGCGTTCTCCAAATAGCCAAAGCTGATATCCATCCCAAACCGTCGCCGATCTGGGAAATGAGCTAAAAGGCCTCCCAAACCGACCCCCACATCAAGTATCCTATGCCCTGGCGAAGTATATTTCCTGACCAATCCAACGGTAGAACGTTCCATTACTGCCCACAAATCTGCTGGGATAAACGGATTCGTACCATCTTTCCGATGCCAAGCCAGATGGTCTTCAGCAATTCTCTCGTAATTCTTTGTATATTCGTTCTCTTCTGAGAAAACAGGGATCCCTCTGTGCCATCTCAGAGGCTTCCGAGAGTAGACATCGGAGAGAGAGTCATGCTTTTTCTCCGGCTCAACGCTCATGCACTTTTCGACACAGCTCTCTTTGTGACAGCTGGAAGAAAGCTTTTCACAAATCGCCGCTCCTGCGGCCGCAATAAGCAAAATAGAACTAGAGGCATTGTGAGCATCATCGAAATTGAAAATATGGATTCCTCTACCCAGTTGAGCTTCCGATCCCAAAGCATTAGGACGGCATAAACAGAGTAGACCAGCCCAAGCACCCCGACTCTCATCCACTCATATTTAATACTGAGATAGCGTGCTCTTCTGTTGAAATTCCACAGGTGGGTTAATAGTATCATCACCAGAAAGCCCAGAGCGACGCAGATTCCCGCTCCCGATAACCCAAAGCTAGGGATCAAAAGAAAATTCAGCCCCATCGCTATCACAGAGGCAACCCCCTGAATCAAACTTACATACGCAACCTCCTTGGCAAAATACAAACCCGGCAAAAGGATGTAGAACACCCCGGCAAAAAATTGAGAGCTAGCGGACAGCCCGACCACCTTGTATCCCTCGTGAAACGCCGGTTGAGTGAACAGTATGACAATCGGCTTTGCGAAAACAAAGAATACAGTGGTAAGTGCCCCGAATGCCAACACATAATAGGTCAAAACGCGACCAAAAACGAATGCTGCCTCTTCATGCTTGTCTACGAAGGACATGAAGAAAGGTAGCCATGCCGCTTGGAATGCCGATACAGCCAAGCTCATGACGAGTCCAAAATTAAAACCAAGCGTGTAAATCCCAAGGGTATCAAGCCCGTCGAACCACTGGATGATATACCTGTTGCCATGTTGGAGGAGAAACAGAAAAGCAAACGAGGGGATAAGTGGCACGCTCAGTTTCAACAGGTCCTTACTTAAACTGAAGTTGAATCGAACTCCCATCTTTACAACCGCGGGCAGCAAAACCAAAACCAAATTGATCACCTGGCCGATAAGTCCAGCCTCCACCCACCCTCTGATACCTCTACCGAAAACAACAACCAAAATAAGGCTGGAACCTATCGAACCCAGGGTTACCAACATCGTAATGGTTACGAAAAGCTTGGCGCGTTCCTCGAACTGCAGATAGAGCGTCCAAGGGGTACTCAGGATTGAAAGGCAGGTACTTAGTAAGGACAGAAGAATTAGCTCATGGTACTCGCTGGTTTTCAAGGCAAGGAGACTGAAAGTTTCCGCAAACACGGCTCCCATAATCGCGAGTCCGCTGCTGCTGATCATGAGCAACGTGAAAGCTGTCCAGAGCGTGTTTCTTTTCCGTTCAAAGCTATTGTCCTCAAAATAGCAGGGCGCAATGGCTGCCCCTAACCCCAACGAAAAAACCGGGGTGAGGATGAAGGCAACCCAGCTAAGAATTGAGCTGATGCCATAATCGACCGGAGTCAGGTAGCTTGTGAACACAGGCAATAGCAAGAACCCAATAAACCGGTTCAGAAAGCCGCCGACACCATAGATCAGCATGTTCTTGCTCAACCGAACCAACTGGGGTCTCAGTTTTTCACTGATGCGTATTGGATTCAATTCTGTGATCGGAGTGTCCATCGGTGGGTTTTGGATTTCGTTGTGCTACCGCTTCCCTTTATCTCTCGTCTCTTTCCATCCCTTTTGTTCTCGGTCCCCGTTGAAACCAAGACTCTGTTCGTCGACCGGCTCCTCATTAAAGCTTGCCTACCCCGGCAATCCCGTACCAACTCCCTTCTTACAGATCCTCATAGAGCGCGATGAGTTTCTTTTCTTCCTCTTCCCAGCAAAGAGTTTCAAAGGCACGGACTGCGTTTTCTCGACACTTCCTTAGGTGCTCCTCCCTGGACAGCGCACAGTCGATCGACGCGGCAATTCTCTCCGGTGTATTGAAGTCGTTCACCCAACCCAAATCGTAGGTTTCGACGATATTACGCACCTCAGGAAGATTGCTGACCAAGAGGGGAACACCTGCGGCAATATATTCAAAAAGCTTGTTGGGGGTGCAGTAAAAAGTATTGAGGCAGGTCGCAGAATAAGGGATGATTCCCAGGACGGCTTGGGAGGTGATTTGCAGTAGTGCCTCCTGTGGGACCCCGGGAATCAGAAAAACCCGTTTTGCCAAGTTCCGATTCTGCACCAATTCATGGAGTTTTCCTTCCAATTCCCCGCTTCCTAGAACAACCAAAACCGCGCGCGAAGTCCGAACATAGGCAAACGACTGAACCAAGTTCTCGAGATTACGGTTAGGAATCAGGCCCCCCTGATAGAGGATCAGGAGGGTTTCTTGTGGAAGTCCGAGTTGCTGAAAAAGGGCATGCGATACTGCGGCAGGGCTTTCCTCAAAGTTATGCCTGCTCTCGCAGTTTAGAATGACGACCGGTCGGATAATGCCATATCTTTTTTCCAACTCTCTTGCAATGGAACCGTTCACGGTGATGACCCGATCGGCGCGGTGAATATAGCTGTTTTCGATCTTCAACCATTTGCTCCTCTCCCCTGATGGGAATTCCTGCTCCACGAAAAGCTCATGGCTATCGTATACCAATTTAGCCCCAAGCCTTTCGGCTGCCATGGATCCCGAAACGAGAGGCTGGAGGTCATGGACGTGGTATATGCTCCCCCCCTCGGCAATAGCTTCTTTCAAGAAGAAACGAAGATAGAAACTTCTCAGGTCTAACAGATAAGCCCGGAAAAACGACCGCATCAAAGGGATGAATGGTTGGAGCAAAGGCTCTCTCTTTTTGAGCCAATAGTAGAGCCGATAACCAGCCGAAATATATTTGCCTATCCTGTATTCCGAATAACAGTCTGCAACGTTGCCGACGCGTATCAAATCAAAGGGTTCGTTCCCGTAGGTTTCTTTTCCTTCAGGCCACGGAGCCGCGAGGATCACGACTCGATATCCGAGCCGGCAAAGGGTTCTTGCCTCGAGAACAATCCGCCGATCAAGTTTTTGATCGGTTGTCAGCATCACCACTTTTTTCACATCCCCACCTCTTGAAACCACAGCCCGGGTTACCCCGGTAATATATTCAATCCGCTCTGTTGATGAAGAGTCTTCATCAATGCTTTCGGTACCGTCACATACAGCGCTCCGAATACTTGATGAGTTCTGAAATCCCCAGAAGAACTTGTGGCGACACCGATGCCCGCGGTGTTGCGAGGTATTTTTCGAAGAAAGACCAAACCGTTTTGTACGGTTCACATCCAAAAGAGCTTAAATCCAGCCATCTTGCCGATCCGAGGCTATAAGTGAAGACGGAGTCATCCTCTCCGGACCCATCGACGAATTTCGTGAATTGGGAACCGTTAAATGCCCTGACTAGGGTATGACTGAAAAGCAACATATCATTTCTTGTGAATGATATGCCTGCATCGAAGGCATCATAAGCAAAGGCGATATCAATAGCTCCATGAGAAAGGTCTTCCGGTGTTGTTCCAAATATATTCCATACGTATCGGCCATCGTTCAGCGTTAGTCTCGATTTGAACATACTCGCTAACGCTTTCGCCCTCCCGCAGTACTTCTGCCCCTTCCCGAGCTTGCATAACCCCACGTACACTCTTCCCAGTGCGAGATCGCGGTCGATCGGTTGCCGCAAATTGCCCCTCGCGGGTTCGTCCTTTTCAGCAGCAAAATAGCCTTCGCCGGATGAGGCTTCGAATCTCCAGTCCTTGTCAAATACGGCGACAGCCTCTTCAGATACGTTTACGAGAAATCCTGCCTGTTCGGCATATCCCGACAACTCAGGATGCCTCTGAACGATGCTGGAGAATTTGACAAAAGGGTAAACGATCATTCCAGTGTGCCCCCAGAACATAATCCATGGCTTGTTAGCGGTTGTTGATTCTATTTTGTCGCCTTTTTTCCACCCATGCTGTGGGCTATAGATCAGAGAACTCCATCCGACCGCACTCCGACCCCTGTAATCCTTTATCCCTCGGGCCTTGTCAGTATTGTTGACGACACGCTGCGCATGCCATACGAACTTGTCCAGCCACTTTGTGTCATGCGTAGCTTCATACATGACCAGATAGGACTCCATGAGGTAGCTCTCTCCCCATGCGAGTTTGCCCTCGGCATTATCGACAGTGCTGTAACCTTCTCCCTTGTTCAACGCCATGTCGAACGCAGCAAACCGCTCAATCAGTCCAGTTCGCGACGATTTTTCTGCGGCGGGTCGTGCATATGCGCTTTGCTCCGTTGGGATCAGAGTGATTGCTGGGGTAAAAGCAACGAATGCAAGAAAATAGAACCCTGTTTTTATCCCCAACATTTTAGACCGCGCTCCCATTCTTTTCATGGTATCCCTTCACTCTCGCTTTTCGCCTGCGCTCAACGCCGGCCTCCACCTTGGTGTATTGCTACATGCGGCGCTGCAATCATCCTATGACCTCAAATGGCTAAGATCAGCAACTTCCTTTGACAGAAGACAAGAAATGACTTCAGTGGATAGCCTGCACGAATTCCGATCGGTTTAGCGGGAGGGCAGCCAGAATGGAAATTCAGGATTGAACATTGGCTGCTCCATAACAGCAGAACCCGAAAGAGGTGCTGCCCATAGGCTTGCCGCCACAGAACCATCGGAGGGGGCCAGAGTGTACGATTCGACAACAAGATAGAATGGCGCCAGATAATCGTGGGTCAGAAGCAGGTTGACCGTATCATTTTCGGCTGCGAATGAAATGTCCCACGGCTCATTAACCTCACCAATTTCAAATCGATAGCTATCGCTGCCCGCTTCCATCGTGCCGCCGGAGGTAACTGCGCTCACCGCTACGAACTCAAATAAATTTTCCCCTCCGCCACCCCAATCATTGTATAAGATACTGAAAAGATATCGTTGACCGGGCGTCAAACCCGTGAGGGTGAATTCCTGCGAAACATTAACAAACGCGCTACCCAAAATCCAGGCACCCTGATTCTCTGGACCGAAATCGTCAAGTCCGATCGACGGGTCGTCTTGAAGATCAAGGGATAAGGGAAAGACCATAGGCCGATCCGGCCCGATGACGCCCTTTGGCTCAGCCAGGCTATAGATTTCCGGACCGACGAATGCAAGCGCTCCCGCACCGCCCGCACTCAATCGCTCCGGGTTTTTCACCACTCGGGAGACGTCCGGGAATTCACCCTCGCCGACTTGGAGTTGGTCGAAGCTCAGCACAACCGGATTGGCTTCGTTTCCAGGCTCGGCTGTATAGTAGGCAGCGTAGGTGGGATCATAAACTTGCCATCTTCCATCTACGAGCAGCTCTGCGACGTTATGACCATAGTTGGGCGGATAGTTGTAGAGCGCAATAATCCTTCCGGGAATCCCTTGAGCTGCTGCAAGAGCCAGAAGGACGTCAGTCCATGTCCCACATGCTCCGAAGTCTTCCAGCAGCGCCGTCTCCGGCTCTGCAGAACTTGAGAATCCTGTCCGCGCGGAGTTGAGAAACGTCATAAAGAGAACGATCTTCTGATGAGCGGTCACGTCGCCATAAGGCGCAATAATGTAGTCCCCCAATATCTTCATGGCTAGAGTGATAGGCAATCCGAAATATCTCAGAGGATTATCGGGATCCGTAACCGAAAGCAGAATTTGACTGCGGTTTTCAATCACAATTTGCTGGACTGCATCCGGTGGATCAACCAGTACCCGAATTTGCCTGATAACCGCCAAGGGATTGCCTGAAGCACGCGTCACCCGGATTCTCAAAAAGGAAGCCTCAGCTGGATCTTGTCTGAAATCAATGGTGTGGATCATGCCCGCCCCATCGCTCACCGAAGCAATCTCGCCATAGTATCTAGCCGATTCAACGGTCGGCGCGTACCCGACGTCCTCGATGGTGTAATCCGCGGCATAGTCTTGGTCGCTTCCCCAAGTGAGCTTAATCTCGCGAATGACCGCCCGACGGCCAATGGCCACAGTTAGAACAAAAGGCAACTCAGCCTCGACGATGCCATCATCTTCATTGCCATCCACGAGAGTGTCAAGATCCTGGCCCCATAGGGTTGGCGAAGAAGCAATAATGCCAAGTTCCGCAACAAGAAAGGCGGGTGCTTTCGCGTTGGTGTCGCTGCCATTATCACTCCCGCCCCCTCCCCCGCATGCAGACATGATGGCTACAGTGGCCATTAAACACCAACGCATCAAAAGGCTCACAGTTTGTCGGCGCTTCTTTTTTGTCACCATCTTATCCACCAGTTCAGTTTCCTTTTCCTTACTTCGGCGCACTCCAAAAGGCCTTATTCGGATCTCCTTCCCCAGAATGTCAACTGGCGAAGGAGTAGTCGCGGTTGGCCGGCAAAGTCAGAAAACTCAATCTTGATGAAACGGACATTTTCCTCATTTGCAAGTGTTATATGGGTGCGATTTGCTATAGGGTCCCCAGTAAAGCGCGCGAGTTCCCGAAGCAGACTCCCATCCTCATTGACTGCGCTCACTGCAACTTGCCTGGCGTAATTACTGGCATTCTCCCAGTCAATCTGGACCTTGCCGAGATCCAGCGTTCTGCCGAAATCAGTCGTTACAAAAACGGAGGTCTGATTCTCCAAAGCCGCGACATAGTCATCCACCGCATCTTCATCCAGAGCATTTTCGAATCCGTGAGCCGGATAAGTGGCTGAGGCTGCAATGACCTTCGGCGAAGGTAAGCGGGTGCGGGCGATCCGTGAGGTGTTTTCATTTACGATCACGGCTTTCCCAGTCTTTTCAGCTTCCAGAAAATAGCGATGGCGCTCGGCATATTGGGAAAAGAACCAGTCATTGGTCAGTTGGGCGATGCGCTGCAACTGTTCAACTTCGTATTGTTGATAATCCGGCCCTTTGTACCACCCCATGTCCTGGGGCCGCACTGAGACGACTGCCGTTTTCCACTGGCTATCGCCGTTCAAATCTAATACCCCTTTCCGCAAAGGCACAAACAGGAGCTCGTTGCTTGCATTAATGGCCTGGACGCACAATGCGAATTTACCTGGAGCGACATCCTTATAACGGATGATCAAACGATGGACGGAAAAATCAAACCAGTCATCAGATTGTGGCTCCGGCAAACGCATGGCCAGAAACACATTATGTCGTGCGCCACCTAGCTTGGGTTGCTTGTCATTCTCGTAGCCGTTGACGAAGCCCCGCACCGACCGGCCGCCGATCACTTGTTTCTGCATCCACTCTGTTCCGGATATCCTATTTCTCTTTGTTGCATCGTCTGAGCTCCCCACATCGACTCGGGTTGCAGACCCTGTCACAGGGTTTTCTAGCCATGCGTCGTCGATGAGAGGGGACTGTTCCCCCGACAGCCAATCGATTTGGAACAGTATTTCCTTACGTGGATTCTGGTCGTACTTGAGCCAGTATCCTGTGTCGAAGTTGGAGAGGTGGTGACGTATAGAAGCAATCCCGCTGCTAACCAGTCGGGGAACGGTAGGATCACCGGCTAGCAGGCCTTTAACACCGGCGATCTCATTAATGCTCACCAAATGGGCATTGAGAACATGGGTGGCGTTGGGGACTTCCTCGAAGAAAGGCCTTCCCGCCCGATCGAAAGTGGTAATCCCTCCATTTCCGACGTCGACTTCGTAGGCCTTAATCACCCGACTCAACAGATCAAGGGCATGGGAGCGTTGATGCATTTTTTCCGCCGCATAGCTTAAAGCTCTGGCCACATAGGCCTGGCTGAATGCGGAAACCCAAGGTGCCCGTGTGAAAATATCGTTGTATACGTTGTCGAACCTGAAAGGGTGGACCACAGCCTTTTCAACAGTTGTCCAGTTCAATGGACTCAGAAGCCACTGAAGCCCAGGTTCACGCCGAATCGAGCTGCGTTCAATCCTAGAGTAGGCGCCCCCTGTAACTTCGCTACCACATAGGACCTGACTCGCTACTACAAACGGAGAGTATACTGGGTTCCCTGCTCCTGACCTTGGATCATAAAGCCCGTTAGCATCGAATCTTGAAGTCTCATCTGAAACAGATTGCATCAACACACCATCACGATCCAAGCTGTAAATTGGAAGCATCGGGCTCTGCTCTGGCAAGGGGGGCAGCTCAGGTATCACGACCCTGGATCGTTCCAGATCAACAGCCCCGGCAGCACGCCGGTAGCCCTCCGCCACTTTGGCCCACTGTGCAATGCGACGGGAAAAAGGGGCAAGCTTCTTGAGATAGCTTGCGTGCTTTTCAGCGTAGCTCTCGCCTACCCAATACCCCAGATCATCCGGACGGACCGGGATGGACCACCGTCGCCACTGGCCGGTTCCAGCAAGCATCAGGTCGCCATCGCGCATGTCTTCAAATTCTGATCCAGGCGCAATGGATCTCATTTGCACAACCAGATTAGCAGCGTTTTCATCGAAATACTCGACTATCAATTCATATTCCTGATCACGCAGATTGTTAGTCCATATGCCCGGTACGTTCAGATAAAAATAGGTATTGACAGTATGGCCGGGATGCGCCTTGGGAACCGCTAGACGACGTATCGAACGTCCCTGCAAAACTTCCGGCTGCCCCCAGTGTGTACCGGCAATTCGAGCATCACCTGCGGCATCTGAGGACTTGGCTTCGCCTACATCCAAGACGGCTTCCTGTTCGGTAATAGGGTCCCGGAGCGCGATTCGATCCACCGCCAAAGGGAAAGGGCTGAACCCGTAAGGATTGGCCAATCTGAAAAGCAGCTCGCGCTTGCGGGGATTGAGGTCGTAGCGCAACCAGTATCCGGAGTCGAAGCGAGGCAGCCATCGCTCGAGGGTCGCCATCCCACGCTGAAACCAGCTCTCGTAGAGCGGTTCCGAAGTGACATCGGCCAGTTCACGCAGGGCCAGCAGCACACGCATGTGCCCATTCAAAATGTGTGTCGGGTTGTCCGCCGGCGCGGGAATTTCTTCAAACCAAATGTCGCCACCCGACTCAAACAAAAGCCCGCCTTCCCTGATCGGAACAAAAAGCGATTGTGCGGCTTTTTTTGCGAGCTCCAAGTGATCTTTGCGACCATCCAGGCGGTAGGCAGCGAGGAACGCCTGTATGCCGGTGGCCTGGGCAAAGGCACTCGACCAGGGGGCCTTGATCGAAATGTCGTTATAGGTGCTGTCGAAGCAGTACTCCCACACCCAGGGCCCGTTGGGTTTCCTGCGCAGATTGTCTGTCAGCCAACGAATGCAGGCCTCGAACTTCTTCGCATCGCGCAGGCCCGACAACTTAACGTCATAGGTTTCCACGCCAGCATAGGCGAGCGCGTACAGGGCGATCCATGCCGGGTGCCTCTGATCGCCAATCCCCTCGACTTTTAGGATCGGTACACCATCCGAGTCGAAGAGATGCTGGGCGCGATCGATATCCGTTTGGTGGGAGCCATGGTCAACCTTTTCCGGCGCACTATCAAAATAAACGTAACAGACACAGAACGCCAGAATAACCGCAAGGATTGATGCTGCCCGTCGAACAAGGGTTGATCGGAACAAGGGCTTACGCATCAGTCGATCCCTTGCCCACAGAATAGAGAGGCTGTTCAGCCTTAAGAAATGGCGCTAGCGCGTTCAAATAGATCTTTTCTTGCCCCCCGGCCCAGGCAAATGCGGCGCGGCGCTCGCGAAGGCAATTTTTCCAATTGCCCATATCGGGTGAAGAAAAAGCTAGGTCTACGGCCCGCGCAATTTGCCCGGCGGTATGCAGTGGCGCAACAACACCGAAACCTTCATTCGCCACAAATCGACGCAATTCAGGAGATTCGTTCGCCAGGATAGGCAATTCGGCCTGAATGAACTCGAAGAGCTTGTTAGGCGTGCAGTAGTAGGAGTTTAGATCCACATGGGGATAGGGAATGATACCCATGTCGGCCGAGGCACTGTGCTGTAATAATTCCGCCTGGGGAACCGCCGCCAGGAAATGCACACGCCGCCCCAGCAGGCCGAGACGTTCCGATCGCGACCTCAATTTGGCGCCGAAGTCTCCAAAGCCCAGCATGACTAGATCAATATCCGGAGCGCGCACCGACAACATCGCCCTAACCAGTTTTTCAAGATTGCGATGTGGTGCAAATCCGCCCTGAAACAGCAGGATTTTTCGCTTGGGGGAGAGGTTCAGTTTCTTGCGAATCAGGTCATAATGTCCTTGTGGGTCAAAACCGTCCGGCGGATCGAGAGCATTCAGCAGGGTAACGGGCTGCGTGATACCATAACGCTCCGCCATCTGTTCGGCAATCGACGCATTGACGGCAAACACCACCTGCGCTCTAGCAATGAGCTGCGTCTCCTTCTCCCGGCAAATTCGCTTCTGCACATCAGAAAAGCAACGCTGCTCCGGATAAAGTTCGTGGGCGTCGTACACCAAGGGAACCTTCCAGCGCTCGACCAATTCCACTCCCGCTTCCAAGGCGGGCAGATCGTGGACTTGAATCAAGTCTGCGGGGTGCGCGGCCCCAAATTTCACGAAAGCGCTACGGAAAGGCAGAGGATCCCCGAGGAAACGGTTTCGGTAACGAACCCATAGCGTACACCGATACCAGAACCAGTTGACGCGACTTGCCAGTCGAAAGCAACGGTTTCCGACTCGACTGGCTGCCTGATACCGATTTGCCACTGCATTGAAAGCGCGATTGAATGCCCACTGTCGTTCCATGTAAAGCGTGTAGGTCGGGTTCTCCGGAACAATGTGGTTCAGCCCGATGCGAAACAGCTTGATTCCCTCAGGCGTAATTTCTTCTTGACTGTCCCCATGGAACGATAGGGCAAGAAGGGTTACCCCATGGCCTGCATGTATCAAACTCTGAGCCTGCGAGACCACACGCCGATCCAGATACTGGTCGTGGCAAAGCATCAGAATGTTACTCATCGGCCGCCCCTTTCCCTTCATTGTTCTTAGGTAGCTTTTGGCTTGGTGCCGGCCGTGAATGAAGCACCTGACGCAACCGCTTCGCGAGCCGAACTTCGGGAAGGCGACATATATCACCGAGTTCCCTCTCAAAAGCTTCAAAATCGAAAGAGAGCTTTGCAAGTCTTGTTTGAAGTTCGTCACGCTCAGCCGAAAGATTCTGCACCTGCACCGCCAGCGCATCCGCCTCCCGCGCTCGCCCAATCAGCCCATCCCGCTCAGCCGAAAGATTCTGCACCTGCACCGCCAGCGCGTCCGCCTCCCGTTGGAGAACCATGCGGCCGATTTCGGCAACATGGCCAATTTCCGAGAAAAGGTCTTGCCATCCATGCACAACTCCATACGAGATCTGCGAATCAAGGCTCTCAGTATCGAACCATTGCGGTTGGGTCACCTGAACATATAGCGGCCCAGAACTTGAGCTGAGGCGATGGTAAGAAGCCCCTGGCGAAGCACACGGCTCAAGGTAAATCCCCACCGGACCTCTGGACAGGGAGAGTCCAGCAACCGATGCGCCGGCAGGCAGCCGCACGAGCATGCCGTAATAGCCGGGAACGGCATCCCGGAGCAAATTAACCGTCTGCCCGTTTCCAGCATCGGGCTCTACAACGCCGGAAAAAAGTCGGCCAAGAGCATCTTCAACACTGAGAGCGACCGGCGTCGGATTTGGTTGGCTCCAGCGGATATGCAAAGCATTTGTCACTTCATAAAGAGGGAACTGCACGACGATGTTGCCGTCAGGGTCCCTGACTGCACGGGCTTTCTGCGGGTAAGGCAAAAGGTCCGTTCCCAGCGCTTCTTGGGCCAGGTCAATCTCGCTGGCCCTGCGGTCCACGACGCTCGCTTCCTGCAAATTCTGCCTCTGAAAAAAAGGACCATCCGTTCGACCGAACAAGATGACGATCTCACTGTGGCCGCGTGAAGTTCGTTGCTTCGCCAAACTGGCGTAGACAAGTTTGCCTAGCGCAGCGGCCACCACCGCCGCGATAGGCGCAGGCTCCTTGGCAGAGTATCCTGGTGCACCACACTCAGGACAAATCGTTTCAGCCCACCCTGACCACTCTCCTAACACCTCTCGTCGGAAGCGAGTCTCTAAGGGGTGCATCGGTGGCCATTGTTCTCCTGACAGGACAATTGCAGCCTGCCGCCAGCTCCCCTGCACGCGCGATATCAGTTGGCGGAAGTCGTAAGAGCGCTTATGCCAATTGACATGGTACCTGGTGCCGCAGCCTTGGCATCGGGCAGTGGCATCCAAAAGCTCTTCACGAAATGGCATGGTGACCATGACCCACTTTTTCGCCACTCGGAACAGCTCGCCCCAAGCTTGAGTTTCGGGACCTTCCGGCAGGTGCTCCAACATGTCGTTCGTCATCACCAACTCGAATTGGCCGTCTTTAAAAGGCAGGCAGGCCGCGTCCCCAACGACTATAGGAAATCGGCAGCGTGAAAGGGCCTCCACACTAAAATCCAAGCCTACAAAAGGCACTCCAAACCCTTTGGCCATGGTGTGGGTGATCTTCCCGTCGCCACATCCCACATCTAATGCAGATCGAACGTTTTCTGGAAAGAAGTCACTGATCGCCCGTATCAGGTTTTCTTGCCCGGATTGAAGACCCTGATTCCAAACCCTAGCAGACTCGTAAAGTTTTCTATCCTGAGTCATTTGGACAACTCCCAGGTCATGGGCTGATTGACTAGCCCAATCTCCACACCCATTCCAACAGGGGGTAGTATCTTTAGGGTGTAGCAGCGATCGTGCAAATCATATGCTTCCGGCTCATGCCGTGAAGCCAGATTGAGCTGTTTGAACATGGCGACCGATGTGATGTAATCGCCTGGCCCCAAGAAAAGCGGGTTGAAGGCAAACCGAATCGTACCCCGACCGAGAAGGGGGCCGAGTTCTTTTCCATTTCGATTTGAAAACACTTGCATGGCACACGTACCGTCAAAACGGTAAATGGCGATGACTGCCACCGGATTCAAAACCGCCTCACCGGCAAAATAAGAAATGACAGCGGAGGCGCGCTCACCGCTAATGAGGGTATATCGTTGTGAACCGCTCTCGTCAAAAAAGCCAAAGGCGGTGATTTTCACCTGTCCACTCCCGTACCGGTCTTCCGGCGCGAGAACCTGCAAACCCACTGGCTCGGATAAAATAGGCCGGTCCGCCGATAGGGCCTCTCCTCCTACGCTAATCCTAACCGTCTGCCACGTTGATTTACCTGTGGCTTTCGAGATCTCCGTTAATCGGACATAGGTTTGCTGTTTTTCATCATACAGTTCAACCGCAACTGCATGGGAAACGCTTGCCCGATAGTCGATTTCAACCCACGAATCATGTTGGCCTGGTTTCAACCAATCTATCTGCCAAGGTGCATGGACATATCGACCCCCGAAATTACCAAATTGCCAGACCGGGCGTCCATCGGATTCAACCGTTTGTTTCCAGTTCATCAACGCCGGATCAATTATCACCCGCGATGTCGTGTCGCTGTCAGCGGGCGTGATGCTGCCCATGGCTTTCACTCCGTATCCAAACCGGATTTCAGCCACTGAAAATGGATCCGACGGCCCACCACCATCCGCACCGATCAGCCGAAACAAAGAAACAAAGCGACGCCCTTGCATATCGGCTACCTGGCCGCGCGCAAGCGACATGCTCTTTGCCATCGCCCGGACCTCCTCGTCTTCTCGAACGCTTGCAAGATACGCTTTGCTTACGGAGAGGATATCGGTGTCAGCCTTGATGAGACCCTTGTCAATCCACACCCCACGCTCACAAAGCAATTGCACTGAGCTCATGTCGTGAGAGACGAACACAATGGTGGCTCCCTGGGTGGTGAGGTCCTTCATGCGCTGGACGCACTTCCCGACGAAATAGGCATCGCCTGCACCAAGAATCTCGTCGATGATCAGTATCTCTGGCGTTAGGGTGGTGGCAACGGCGAAAGCGAGCCGCGCATACATACCCGCGGAGTATTCACGTACAGGTCGATTGATAAACTCCTCCAGTTCGGTGAACTCGATGATTTCATTGACGACCTTGCCCGTCTTATGTGCAGGAATCCCCTGATAAGCCAAGGCGGACCGGATGTTGTCGAGACCAGTAAAATCAGGATGGAATCCCGTCCCCAACTCCATCAATGCCTGAACCGTGCCGTGAACTAAAACACTTCCTGCGTCAGCCCTTATTTGGCCAGAAATGACCCGCAGCAGCGTGCTTTTTCCGGCACCGTTGCGGCCGATCACGGCCACCTTCTCGCCCCGTCGAATCTCAAGATCCAGTCCCCGTAACGCATAAAAAGTGTCATATCGTTTTGGGGAAATAGGCAACCCCAACGCGTCCAAGGCTTTCCAGCCGGGTCGTTGGAAACGCCTAAAGGACTTGATGACCCCGGACAAAGAAACGGCGGTTTCAGACATAGTCAGGGAACAGAGTTTTCAGTCTGGAAATGAGCCGATGGCCAAGCATGAATAGCACGACGCTGAAAGCTGAAAGGACCACCAGGTCGAAGACCGGCAGAGTGCCGTCGAGGAGACACGCACGATAGAGATGCATTAGCCATGCAAGGGGATTTAATTGGAGTAACCCTTGCATCCCCTCAGGTACCATTTCATCGGTATACGCAATCGGCGAAACGAGCATTAAAAACAAAATCAGAATGGGGGTCGCTTGCTGAAGATCGCGAAAGAAAACGGTTAGCGTGGAAGTGATCCACACAATCCCGATGGTCATCAGGATTTGCAGTGCGTAGATAAAAGGCACTGCAAGGTGCGTCCAATAAAATCCCCTGGCATACACGGCGGATCCCCATACCAGAAGCATTCCCAACCCCATAGAGGCATGGCCAACGATGACGTCCCGCGCGACGACCAGTTCGATCGGGAAAAGCGTGTTCCGTAGCAGACCACGGTTAGCGAGAATGCTCGTAGTCCCAGTTCCGAAGGCTTCGGAAAAAGCGAGAAATGGAACAAGCCCGCTAAAAATCACCAGGATGTATGCCGCTGTGCCGAGACCCGGCATCCTAACCTTAAGGATATAGATAAATACCGCTGAATACATTAAGAGAAACAGAAGCGGATACAGTACCAGCCACAACCCACCCAGAATGTTGCCTGAAAAGCGGCTGCGCATTGACTGCGATATCGTGGCGAAGAGGAGCGCCCTGTGTCGATAGAGTTTACTGAAGGCGTTCAGCACGTTTCCTCCACGTTCGATGTGACATGTCAATGATAAAACGCTCTGAGACGAAGCGTTTGACAGAGAAGAGACACTGTTTTTTCACTTGCTCTCCCGCCCCCGTAGAGCTCCTGATCCGAGGGAATAACCTTGTCAACAATCTCCTCAAAGGCTTTATGTATTCTTTCTGGTTCATGCCCTCCAAGCCTATTGAACCCGTGTTCTACGAGCTCCCCCCATTCCGTTTCATTCCGCAGCGTGACGCACGGAACTCCGCCAAAATAAGCTTCCTTCTGGACACCCCCGGAATCGGTGAGAATCACCTTGGCATTGGATTCAAGAACAATCATATCCAGATAGGAGAGCGGCTCAAGAAACCGAATGGCCGAACCGCCGGTACGTCCAATTCCCTTTTCTTCCAAAGCCTTCGCAGTTCGCGGATGAAGCGGAATGACAAAAGGACATTCCTGGCTCGCCAGCCTCTCAAAGGCCTCAAAGATCCCTGCTAGGTTCTCAAGGTCAGTAGTATTTTCTTCTCGGTGCACCGTAGCAAGGCAGTAGCTCTTCGCCTTGAGCTTCACTTCTGATAGTATCCTAGAGCTCATACTCGCCAACTCCCTGCAGAAGAGAAAGGAATCAAACATGACGTCCCCTACCTGGTAAGCCCCCTTCGTAATCCCCTCCCTTTTCAGATTGACCATCGCCCCTTCGGTTGGGCAGAAAAGCAGATCTGAAACATGATCTGTCAGCACTCGGTTGATCTCTTCAGGCATCTTCCGGTTAAAGCTTCTCAACCCCGCTTCCACGTGGGCGACGGGAATGTGTAATTTAACGCCCGCAAGTGCCCCTGCAAGCGTAGAGTTCGTGTCCCCATAAACCAGAACACATCCAGGTTTTTCTTTAAGCAATACCTCTTCGATTTTTTCGAGCATGATGCCCGTCATCTTCCCGTGGGTTCCCGAACCCACGCCCAGGTGATAATCGGGTGTTCTAATGTGCAGTTGTTCGAAAAAGATCTGACTCATAGCGTGATCATAGTGCTGCCCCGTATGCACGAGGATTTCATGAATATGGGAAGCATCGGGCTTCTTGTTATGCAATTCAATAGCCCGGCTAACAGTAGCAGCCTTGATGAACTGAGGCCGTGCACCAACTATGGTTACAAACTTCATCGCAGGACACTCATTTTCCGCCGAGAACTTGGGCAATCTTTTCTTGATCTTCCGGTTTAAGGTAGGGATGCATGGGAATACTGAAAATGCGACTTGCGGCGTCCTCGCTCACTGGGAAATCACTCGGTTTATAGCCGAGGGATTGAAAGGCTGCCTGCAGATGTAAGGGTTTTGGGTAGTAAATGGCGGTTGGAACCCCGGCATCCTTCAGTCTAGCCTGAAGTTCTGAACGATGGCGCTCATCGTTAGCGAGAATAGAGTATTGAGCCCACACTGAGCTGTACCCAGGTGGAACCCTTGGGATCGCAACATTGGCCTTGCCATTCAAAAAAAGCTCAGAGTACTTTACGGAAACCTCACCGCGTTTAGAGATCTCGTCTTGGAAAATCTCGAATTTCGCAAGCAGAATCGCGGCTTGAAAGGTGTCCAATCGACCGTTGATACCGATGCGTACGTTCTCATACTTGTGACTGCCCTGACCATGCACACTCAGCGAGCGCATCACTTCAGCCAAACTCTTGTCGTCTGTAAAACACATCCCCCCATCCCCGTAGCAGCCAAGAGGTTTTGCGGGGAAAAAGGAGGTGCACCCAATGTTCGCTAATGAACATGCCCTCCTCCCTTTGTTTTGAGCGCCGAATGACTGAGCTGCATCCTCAATGACAAACAGGCTATGCTGCAGGGCAGCAGAATTGATTGCGTCATAATCAGCAGGCAAGCCGAACAGATCAACCGAAATGATACCCTTGGGGGCAAGAGACAGGCCCTTTTTGCGTGGCAAAGGATAGCCCCCTGACTTGCCGTTTAGAGCTCGAATGGCCGTCTCCAGGTGGTTGGGATCCAGATTGAAAGTGGCAGAATCAATGTCCACAAAAACCGGAGTTGCACCAAGAATAGAAATCACCTCTGCCGTAGCTATGAAAGTGAAAGGAGACGTGAAAATCGCGTCGCCCGGGCCCACGCCGTAGGCCATGAGGGCCAGAAGAAGCGCGTCGGTCCCTGAAGAGCAGGCGATCGCCTGACGAACACCGACAAATTCAGCCAGCTTTCCCTCCAGCGCTTTGATTTCCGGCCCCATGATGTATTTGCCGTGTTCGAGAACACTCTTAATGTTAGCATCGATTCTGTCGCGAATTCTTTTCTGCTGTGCTGCCAAATCAATGAAGTCCATATGTTACCCCTCTACTCTTCCAAGATCGTTTTTCGGGTTTCCTATTGCCTGTCGTATCTTTCTGGAGTCGCTATCCTTCTGAATCACCTGATCGTCTTTTTTCTCGTATTTCGCCCCACAGGCGTCGCACGCCGCACTTCCCGACTTATCGAAATGGAGCCGGATGCCACAGCGGCACATCCATCCCTTGGTCTTGGCAGGGTTCCCGGCAGCCAAGGCGTGATCAGGAATGTCATTAATAACCACCGCGCCGGCGCCCACAAAAGCGTACTGCCCGATCGTATGACCGCAAACAACGGTGCAGTTGGCCCCCAGCGAAGCTCCCTTTCTGACAAGAGTGGGCCGAATTTCGTCCATCCTGCGGATCGCACTCCTGGGGTTATACACATTGGTGAAAACCATGCTGGGACCGCAGAACACCTCGTCCTCCAGAGTCACACCTTTATATATCGAGACGTTGTTTTGAATCTTGCAGCCAGACCCGATCGCCACGTCCGGCCCGATCACCACGTTCTGGCCGATGTTGCAGTTGGATCCTATCTTGCTGCCCTTGAGCACATGAGTGAAATGCCAAATTTTTGTCCCCTTCCCCACTTCACAGCCTTGATCGACAATGGCCGTCTCGTGGATGAAGACATCCGCTTTGCCAGCTTCCTGAGGTGATTCCCTTAGGAATACGATCTTTCCCTCTTGCTCAAGGGATCTCTGGCACGCCTGAAGAACCTTCAGCACCCTCAGCGCTTCGAGGCCATCGGTCTTGGGCTTCAGGCTCTGAGCGATGCAATCAATAAAATGCTGACATTCCTCTCGCAAAGGCTCTTTCTTCTCCAGAGGAATTTTCTCCGCCTCCTTTTTGTCGGGCACTGGAACGTGATCTTTCCATTCGATCCTGTGAGGATAAAGGAGGAGCTTATCTTCAGGTTCGACATCATTGAAGACAGCCATCTTTCTATCTCCCACAATGACCAGCCGCTGCTCCTTGTAGGGATGGAGCCAGCTCACAAAAATATGGGCCCTGACACCCGATGAAAAGGAAAGACTGCTGAGCGTAACATCAGCGACCCGTTGATGCAGGTAAGTAGCGCCCACACTCATCACACGATCCGGCATTTCGCCCGCCAGAGACAGAATCACAGAGATGTCATGGGGAGCAAAACTCCAGAGGATATTCTCTTCTGTCCTTATCTTCCCGAGGTTCAAACGGTTGGAATAGATATATTGGATCTTGCCGAGTTCTCCATCAGAAACCAATTGTTTCAGCTTGGTGACTGCAGGATGGTATTGCAGCAAATGTCCCACCATGAGGATCCTTTTCGTCTTTTCGGCCAACTCGTGCAGCTCTGTGCCCTCCTCTTCATGAAGGGCCAGGGGCTTTTCCACGAGAATGTGCTTATGAGCCAGGAGCCCCTCTTTCACCATTTGATAATGCATTTCCGCTGGGCTCGCTATGGCTACAGCCTGGATAGTTGGATCTTCCAATACGGAGGGGTACGATTCGGTCGTGGAGCAGCCAGGATATTTCTTGATGAATCCCTCTAAAGTCTCCTTCCGATTGTCACAGATCATAGCCAGAGCACCAAGGGCGTCGAAATTTCTAACCAAATTCTTGCCCCAGTACCCGGCTCCCACAACGGCAATTTTCAAACTGTTCTTCATGTCTTTCTCACTCCTTGAAGTACTCAATCACTCCCTGAATCATGGCTTCGAGATCGTACTTTGGTTGGAATCCAATCAACTTCTGGATCCTCTCGATATTCGGGCAGCGCCTGCGCATGTCCTCAAAGCCTGGCCCATAGGCTTTTTCATAGGGAACGTGGTCAATGGGCGAGGCGCTTCCCGTCATTTTCTTCACCTTCTCCGCTAGTTCGTTGATGGTCACCTCCTTGTCGTTTCCCACGTTGAAAACGTCCCCTTCAGCTTTCGGCTCGCTCATCAACCCGGTAATCGCATCGACCACATCCCGGACATGAGTGAAGCTTCGAGTCTGGTTTCCGTCCCCATACACCGTGATCGGCTTGCCCAGAAGAGCACTTTGCACGAAGTTGGGGAGTACCATGCCATATTGGCCGGTCTGGCGGGGCCCGACGGTGTTGAACAACCTACCAATGACCACCGGCAGTTTCTTTTCGTCAAAATAGGCCAGAGCCAGAAATTCATCCAGCGTTTTGGAGCAGGCGTAGGCCCATCGGCGCTTCTTGACCGAGCCCATGAGCCGGTTGTCATCCTCTCCGAGAGTGTGCTCCATGTGATTGCCGTAAATTTCGGAAGTGGATGTGACGAAAACCTTTTTCTTGAAGTGGTTGGCCAGCCGCAGGACGACTTCGGTCCCTTTGACATTGATGTCAAGTGTTTCAACAGGATTGTCCATGATAGTCCTGACGCCGACAGCAGCGGCCAAGTGGTAGATATGGTCTGCCTTGAAAACAAGTTCATTCATCACGGACTCATTCAGGATGGTGTCCACCACCAGATGGAAGCCCTTATTATTCTGCACCCTGGAAAGGTTGGCCAGTTTCCCCGTCCAGAGGTTGTCAATCGCAAAGACCTCATCCCCTCTTTCCAGCAGTTTCTCCGTAAGATGAGATCCAATGAAACCTGCACCGCCCGTTATGAGAACTTTCATGCGATCACTCCCTTCTCAAGCAGAACAGAGCTGAGGGCTATAAGCAACGAGCAAAAAAGCTGCTAAAGGCTTAACCCAATGCTCTCCGTTTCCTGCTCTATGCTCTGTGCTACTGCATAGCTCCGCCCCTTCGATCCCATGACCGGTTGGGGTCTAACCAAATAAGATTCTTAGCATTTTCTGCCATCTCCCCTTAAGGAGGACACACCGTCATGACTTAACGGACTTTCTCGAGCGCCCAGTCCTCGATCTCCACTGCCAGGGAGCGTTTCAGGAGCTCAACACTTACCACGACCTTGTCCGATTGCCCCTTGCGCCGAAGATAAAAGCCGACCAACCCCTTCAAAGGGCCTTCCATGATCATGACCTTGTCGCCTGCTTTTACATAAGTCTGGTTCTGGACCGTTCGGTCTGTCCCGTCCAGGATCATGAGGGAAGACATCTCCTCGTCCTTTGCAGGGATCGGCGTTCCCCGGAAGCTCACCATGCGAACCACTCCCGTGGTCTTGATGATGTCCCAGTAGATTTCGGGATTCATGTCAAAATGTACGAAAGCATACCCGGGCAGCAGGGGGGTGAGGATCTTCTTCCGTCGGTCTTTCCTTTTGCTCATGACCTGGATTCTTGGGACAAAGGCTTCAATAGATTTGCCTGAGAATCCTTCTAGCACCTTCATTTCAAAACGGCTCCTCGTGTGAACTGCATACCACTTGGCTAAGTCTTCATTCATATGGTTGCTATCCTGTCAGGGCCGATGCCTACAAGCGTGAGCTTTTGCATGGCTTCCTCTGTGTGATCCAGTCGGGTCAGCAAAATCCTGTCCCACTGCATGTCCTTAACACTTTCCGTTCCCTTTATCACAAAGCCAAAAAAATGATTCCCTCTTTTTTGGTCGTCAATGAGACCGACAAGCTCCAGCCTGGTGAGCTGAAGATAGAGGTAGGCCATCTCAGCGACCTCACCAGCGCCGAAAAAAAGGACCTTCTTCACCTGATTGCTTTCCATTTCACTGAATTTGCCGAGTAGTAGCTCTTTCACATCCCTGTAGAAATTGATGGAATAACGGAGGTACTCTGTCGTGAGCCTGCTTTTCCTAGCCAATCCTTCCGGTGTAAGGAAGTACTTCAACCTGTTGCGCGGCATGGTCTTCACCTTAAAATACCCTTTGTTGACAAGCCGCTTCAGAAAGGTATTCACAAGCCCCACGGAAATGTTGAGGCGCTGGGAAAGCTCTCGCTGGCTGGAATTGCCGTCTCGGTCGAGTTCGCCCATCAAACGAAGGATGTGGAGATCTTGCTTTTCCATTTGCCGGGAGGTTTCTTCTTGGGGCTGGAATCAATAGCGTTCAGTTTATGAACAACTATTGTGTTCAAGAAATGAACATTTGTCAAGCTTTAATTCCGCAAAAACTAGGTCTTTTCTTTTGAAAGGGGTGACTCGTTGATTTTCCACAAAATCTAGAATTCTAAGGAGGGTTGGTCGGCTTCAAATGGAATTCGCGTTGGTCAAATGGTCAGGTGAGGGCATTCTAGCGGGGGGTAATGAATGGTGACATAAAGATTCCAAGGGAGCCTGTCTGCGCTACCCAGGATGGGACTGTAGATCAACCCCAGATTACAGCCTTAGGAGCAAGTGGCAAAGCTGAATATTCCAAAATCCTTCCTCGGAAGCGTATTGGACCCTTCCTTCCATGCTGATAGAAATAGCAAGCAGCTTGGAAGGAGGGAGACGTTGGATTTCAGCCATTATGGTTTCCTTGGAAATGGGGAATGTCTTCAATGGAAGACATGATTCCCCATTTCAAAAAAACCACTCCTTCCTCCGGCAGTTAGCAATTGGAATACAGCCCTTCTGCTCGTTTCTGCCAAGATAATGTTGAGCCCGTGTCGGTGTGGAGAGGATTTCGAAAAGATCGGTGCTCCTTGATCAGTAATCAGGGTTTAGCACTCAACCTATTTCTCGGTGATCGCTAGTTCTCCAAGTAAATCTGCTTTATCAAACGATCGTTGCTACTCGCAGGCACCTCGTCCGCCCAAACCGTGACCGTGGTATTGTTCGACATCGCCGTCAACAGAATCGCCAGAACCTCTTTCTTATTGGCATCCGGAATCCTGAAATACTTTCTTGTAAATGTCGGAGTGGCCTTCGTATCGCTAAGCATCACATACATTACCATTGGGTTAAGCGAGTTTGCACCTCCAACCCGATCGATGGTACACGTGTAGAACGCCTCTGCAGCATTTACATTCATGGAGAAAACGACTACTAGAGCACACGCCAAAAATACTGTAATCCCAAACTTCTTCGCTTTCATCTTCCCTCTCCTTTCTTTCGCCTATATAATGATATTGATTCGCCCACTCAACTAAATACAGATTTACCCATGCAATGAGCCTAAAATATCTTCTATTACTTTACTTCTTCAACAACTACAACTTTAGCAGTTAACATTTTGCGAGAACTTAATCAATAATAATCCTCTATGGCCAAGAAAATCTCTCCCCCCTTCATGTCGGCCTCAACGTATGATCACTCATCAAAAGCAACGGCAGCCAGGGCATTGACATGGCGGGATTTGGATCTGTGCCATCCACATATTTGGAAGATTCTCGCATCCAAAACTCACCTCATTCGTCCAGGAGCAACATGATCCATGGCATCCCCTTTCCTTTCTTGGGGAAGGGGAATGAATCCGGGTCCTGGGGATCCGTGCCGGCCAGGTATTCTTCCAGATTGCTTGCACCGTCGCCGTCTGCGTCCAGAGCCGAGTCATTGACCAGGGGGTTAAGGCTATTGGCAATTTCCCAGCCATCCGGCATCTCGTCGTTGTCTGTATCAGGCTTGAGGGGATTTGTGCCGTATATTATCTCATCGGCATCTTTAAGTCCATCATTGTCGTCATCCAAATCAGCATTGTTCCCTGTGCCGTCCTTGTCCGTGTCGACCCATTCGGTCGGATCGAGCGGGAACTCATCCTCGGTGTCGGGCACCCCGTCCCCGTCGGAATCAGGTAAAAGATGGACCTTCAACACAAACGGGGCGCTGGCAGAACCTAGCTCATAGATTTCCTGTGGGAAAGGTCCGATAGGCGTCAGGTTCGGGAGAGCAAAGTTTATCAAGCGGGTCTGTAGAGTCAGGAAGGCTCTGAGTTCATATCGAACAGGCTCCCCCCCCTTCTGATTGACAAGCGTTATCTGGACACTTCCCTGTCTGGTGTTTTCACTCACCGGAAGCACGGCCACCTCAGTAAAAGCCTCATTCGGATAGGTTCCCACGATCTCGGTCAGCTTCACCTCGCCGCTCAGGGAGTAGGTCGCTGCATAAGGGGGCGTCCCAAACGCGGCGAAATTGACCAGACCGCTCAGGGAAGCCTCCAGCGCGTATTGCTCCTCACTGCTCACAGAGAATTGCCTGTTGACCCAGGTGATAGTCTCTTGATAGACATCCAGACAATGAGCGTTCAACTCAGAGAGAGCCACCTTCGTAAACGCCCGAACCTCCAGCCCGTCGCTCGGACTGCTCCCTCCTGCGGGTCCCTTGGCCATTGCAGTCATCCGGATCTCGCCGGGAATAGAGGCCCCAAATTCCGTAAGATCCCCTGACGCGGTGGAGTTGTACGGATCGGTTCGGCCTTGGGAGACATCATAATAGAAAAGCTCGGTGTCTTGGGCTGTGCTGAAGTAGCCCGTAGGCGGGTAGACAAGCATGCCTCCCCCGTTCTTGTTAACGTCATATCGGAAGGTCGTGAAGTCCCCATCCCAGGTAATGGCCGCCTGGGCTGTCGACAACCCTAGAGCAACCCCAAGAAAAACCATACAAAAAACGAATCTTTTCATGCTGTTGTATCCTCTCGCTATCAAGAAATGGCGTGCTTTAGGCTTACAGCCTTCCTGCAATTAGTTCCCGATATCCTTTCTTTTAGCAGCAAAATCCATGCCCAAAGCACCTTGCTATAATTTCCCAACATAGTCCTTTCTGTGTGAAAGGCAAGACATGAATTACTCCCTGGACGTCATGAGCAGTGCCATCCGCAACTACAGAATCCGACTTGCCCGGAGGCTGGCTAAGAAAATTCATGTATTATTCTGCAGATACTCTTCGGCAATCACAGGCTGTGACACATCGGATCAACAGATCACCACAATATGGGCTACTAAATAGTTGCAGCAAGATTTTGAAACAGCCAGTTGACCCTACCAGTCATTCCTCTTTCAAGAGATGCAAGAAACGACCGTGAGAAATGGAGTATGTAAAACCCTGCTCGAATTTGGAAATTGAATTCCCATTTTGTGGGCAATCCTTTACACACCATTGACACACCCTAATCTCAGGAACCCTATGGCGCGCCGTGGAAAGTTGCGTTAGATGGAGGCGCTGCATATTTCAATGTTCAAGCCTCTGACGGCGCAGGAGACTGTGATCTCCTCGTTGAATACCACAGGCCTGGTAAAGCCTCATGAATACAGCGTCCCCTCTAGCTCACATCCCAGTTCCGTGTCAAGGGGTAACCTGTGGAGAGCCTCCAGATCGGATACAAGGCGGGTTAGGATTCTCGGCCCTATCTCGACGAAACTTTGTCACTCCAGCAGTAGCATGTAAGGAACATTTGGTTTTTTCAAAGAACCTGATGCCCAAGGCCGGCCGTCGCGGAGGTAGTTTCCCCGTCCCGTTGGCCAGAGCAGCAGGTTCTCCGCAGATCCAGGCACGGTGTAAACAAAAAGTCCGACTCCGAAGGTCTGAACCACGATTTCGAGCGCTCCGTCTCCGTTGAGGTCCATAACAGTGGGAGCCGCGGGCGCCCCTTTGCCGTTCCCGTTGGTCCCCTGCTCAGGCAGCTCCATGTCATAAAGAATGTTGCCGCTTGTGTCGAGAATTAACAGGTACCCATGTGCCTGGCCTGGTACGATATTGTCGGGATCTCCGAAGGTTGTGAGGATTAGCTCCGGAATGTTGTCCTTGTTGAGGTCTGCCGCCATGATCTCCGAAGCGTACATCAAGGCGCGGCCGTGCGTAATGTTCGCGCGCCACAGCCTCTCCGCATCCGGCGAGATGCAGTAGACATAGCCATCATGGCCGCCAAAAAGGATCTCCGGCCGCTGGTCGCCCGTGATGTTGACAACAGTTGGGGCCGGGGGATTCGTGGGAGGATACCAGGTATGCCCGGCTCGACTCAGAGGATAGTCGGATGATGGTAAGTAGTCCCACCCCTGCAGGCGTCTGGCGCTTCGATCGCCGTCTCCATAAGACCCTTCGAGGACCATCACGGAGTGATGCTTCGTGTCGTAGGGCTCGTCCTTCTCCACGTTAGACAAACAAATCACTTCATTTTTCCGATCCCTGTTGATATCCGCCACGCAAGGCGGTGATTCGGTCCACTGCATCCACTTTTGAACGCTTGGGTGGGGCCACTCCCCTGAGTGCAAATGGTAATGGTTTTCTTCCACCTCCGGATCGAACCAGCGAATGAATTGTCCCCAGTTTAGGCGATTGCCAACATACTCGGAGGAACGGTTGGTGAAGTAAGGCGAAGCCAGCATGCTTACTCCATCATGATGGAAAACATTGATTTGGTGGTTATCGAAGGTGACCACAATCTCCTGAAAGGCATCATCGTTCAAGTTGCCGATTCCTACATTGAGCCCAAAACATCCGTACCCATGGTTTCCAGGACCATTGGCCTCCGCATCGTTTCCCTGCCCTGTCTTCTGGTTGTAACGCGGCCAAGCGTTATACGAAAGACCGGGGGGTTGGTAAAGGGTACCATTGGGGTTGAATACAAAGACTTGAGCTCCCCCGGCTGTCTGGGTTGTTGTCGCAACGATCTCGATCTGACCGTCACCATTCAGATCGCCCGCTGCAATCCCTCGCACCTCCGGGCATTGCCCGGCATCGCACGCGCTTGCAGGCCAACCCGCCTTCACGGAGAGGGTATCATTTCTCCATTCATAAGCGGCAACTTTCCCGTTGCCGCTCCCGACGACGATTTCATAGATGCCGTCCCCCTCCAGATCTGCACAGATCCCCGGTGCATAAATCCTACCCTCATGAGGATAGGATGCCCCCGATCTTGCTCGGGCCAACTCGTTAAAGTCCTTGTCCCAAACGAAGATATCGTAAAAGGTGCCAATCAGTTTTCTGTCACCGGCGCCCAGGTTGTGTATAATGGGTGACCCAAACCAGGACGTCCCTGTCCATCTGATCTGCTTGAGCAACTGTGGCTGTTGGACAGGCGCCGCCAAAACGCCTGACACTGAACACATCAGGACGAGCCCTGCGATCATAGACAAGAGGGCTCTGGCTCTACCGAGACTTACAAGCTTGGCGCTTAAGATTCTTGGACCCGCATGCTTTTTGCAGTGGTATTTATCGTTCAACTTCAAATCCTTGTCCTCCCATAACGCACAGAGATAGCCATATCACTACTGATACCAATAA